>Ga0302179_10001347_pt1 | contig 14939 bp, 13 predicted proteins | sample I_Palsa_E3_1_FD_198788 | JGI IMG/M metagenome (GOLD analysis project Ga0302179, IMG submission 198788) | Peat permafrost microbial communities from Stordalen Mire near Abisko, Sweden - I_Palsa_E3_1 | ecosystem: Environmental > Terrestrial > Soil > Palsa > Peat permafrost | place: Sweden...
GAGGAATCCTTCGTTGAAGGCCATCCGTTCCTATTACCATCGGTTCTATGTCCCGAATAATATGGCGGTGATCATGGCCGGTGATTTTGACCCTGATGAGCTGATCAAAAAGATCGACCACGCTTTTGCCTATATGCAACCCAAGCCGGTACAATTGTATGATCCGGCGCCGGAGCGGGACCTGGCGGCTCCTGTTGTAAAGACGATTTATGGTCCTAGCGCGGAGAATATCCGGATCGGCTTCCGGACCCCGGCCGTCGATACCCGCGACGCGGTGGTGCTGGATCTTATCGCCAGCATTTTTTCTAACGACAAGGCCGGACTACTGGATCTCAACCTGAACAAACAGCAGAAATTGCAGGGATCGCAGGCCGAGCTGGAGCAATATAAAGATTATGGGGTGCTGGTATTCGTGGGTTCGCCGCGGCAGGGACAAAGCCTGGAGCAGGTGCGCGATCTGCTGCAACAACAGATCGCATTGCTGAAAAAAGGCGATTTTGACGACAGCCTTGTCAGGGCGATCGTGGCGAACGGCAAGCTGTCGCTGCTGGAAGGCTTGCAAAAGAATGAGGCAAGAGCGGTGGCGCTGATGGAAGGCTTCATCCAGCATCGTGATACGCTATGGGACAAGGATGTGGCCGAGCTGGACGAGCAGGCGGGGATCAGCAAGGAGGAGATCGTTGCGGTGGCCAATAAATACCTGAAAGACAACTATGTGCTGTTGTACAAGCGGAAGGGAGAGGACAAGAACATCGTCAAGGTCGACAAGCCGCCGATCACGCCGGTGGAGACCAATGCCGGCAAGCAGTCGCCCTTTGTAAAGGCGGTCGAAGCCATGCCGGTCACGCCGGTGAGCCCGCAGTGGCTGGACTTCAGCACCGGTATCGTTCGGGCAAGAGCGGGAATCGCCGATGTGCTGTATGTACCTAACAAGGAGAATGAATTGTTCCACCTGTATTACCGGCTGGACATGGGCAGCTGGAATAACCGGCTGTTGCCGATGGCGGCGCAATATCTGCAGTACCTGGGCACGGCAAAGCATCCGACCGATGAGATCAGCAGGGCGTTCTATTCTATCGCTTGTAATTTCAGCGTCAATGCGACGACGGAGACGACGACGATCAGCATCACCGGTTTGCAGGAGAACTTTGATCGGGCTGTGTCGCTGTTCGAGGATGTGCTTCGCAACTGTCTGCCCGATTCAGGTGCGCTGGCGGCATTAAAGGACCGGCTGTTGAAGTCGAGGGCAAACAATAAGCTAAACAAGCAGGCGATTATGCAGGGCCTCATCAGCTATGCGCGGTATGGCGCGAAAAACCCGTTTAATTCCGGTCTCACGGGTGACGAGATCCGGACGCTCAAGCCGGTGGATCTGACGGGCATCCTGCATTCGCTGCTGGACTATCCGCATACGATCATTTACTATGGCCCGTTGGCGGTGGATGTCTTTACCAACGAGATTACGGGCTTGCATCATCTCCCGGCCGCTTTTACCCCTTACCCCGCGAAAGGGCGATTCCCTTTTGCGGAACAGTCTTCGAACCAGGTGCTGTTCGCCGATTATGATATGGTGCAGGCCGAGATCTGCTGGATTCGCAATTCGGAGGTCTATGATGTGCGGAAGGAGACGGTGGTGGATCTCTTTGACAACTATTTTGGCGGTGGCATGGGGTCGGTCGTTTTCCAGACGCTGCGGGAGTCAAAGGCCCTGGCTTATTCGACGTTTGCTGCCTACGAAACGCCGGCGAAAAAGGAGGATCCGTTTTATATTGTGGCGTATATCGGTTGTCAGGCGGATAAAATGAACGAAGCCATTGGCGGCATGAATGCCCTGCTAAACGACCTGCCCGTGTCGGAGAAGGGTTTTGAGCTGGCAAGAACGAGTGAGAAAAAGGATATCGAGACGGAGCGGTATACGGGGGATGAAATAATTTTTGCTTACCTGGGAGCCCAACAGAAGGGGCTGGACTATGACGAACGCAAACCCGAATATGCGGCGCTGGATGGAATGACGATGAATGACGTGAAGCAGTTCCATCAGCAGGAAGTGGCCGGGAAGGCTTATACCTATTGCGTGGTGGCGTCGGCGAAAAAGATAAAGATGGACGACTTGAAGAAGCAGGGGGCGGTGAAGGCGCTGACCTTAGCGGAGATATTTGGATATTGATCCGATAAAAGGTTGTTTTTTAGCCGGTTACTCGCGGGTAGCCGGCTTTTTTTTGCGGTAGCTGTGATTTTCGGGACCTTCCTGCGAATAATAGGGTATGGAACAGGCCGATTTTCTTCGATTGATCCAGGATAACAAGGGGATCCTGTTCAAGATCAGCAACTCTTATTGTCGTAACCGGGACGACCGGGAGGACCTGATGCAGGAGATGATCTATCAGTTGTGGAAGTCGGGTCAGAATTTCGATGCAAACTATAAATTTTCAACCTGGATGTACCGGATCGCCTTGAATGTCGCCATATCGTATTATCGTCAGCAGCGCCGCAAAGGTTTGCATATCGCCTTTGGCGGGGACCTGCACCTGATGGAGCTGGAGGACAGGTCTGACGGCGCGGTGGAGATGGAAGAGAAGATCGACCTGTTACAGCAATTTATCCGTGATCTGGCCGAGCTGGACAAGGCGCTGATGATCCTTTACCTGGAAGAAAAAACCTACCGGGAGATCGCCGAGATCCTGGGCATCACGGAGACGAATGTGGCGACAAAGCTGAGCCGGATCAAAGGGCGGCTAAAACAACAATTTTTTAAAATAACAAACGAATTTTTATGAGCGCAGATGAATTTCAGGAAATCTGGAAAGCCTATGACGTGAAGCTGGACAAATCGTTGCAATTGAATCTCCAACTGTTGAAAGAGGTTCAGTCGCAGAAAGCGAAATCCGTCCTCCGATCTTTTATCGCTTCCCGTGTGATCGGGATCGTTATCGGCACACTATTTTTATTATTGCTGGGTGTTGGGTTCTGGTATGTGCGGACGCAGCCCGTGATGGCGGTCTCCTTTGTGGTCTTTATCACCTGTACGGCGATTGCGATTTTGGAGTATATCCGCGAGATCGGCGTCATCCGGGGGATCAGTTACGGGGACAATATTGTCGATACGCAACGGAAACTGGCAGGCGTCCAGAGCTCGATCATCGGGATGCTTCGGATCTCCTGGGTGCAGCTTCCATTCTGGTCGACTTTTTTTGTCAGCAACGAGTTATTGCAAAAGGGTGGCCGGGGATTCCTGATGATCGAGATCCCCGTTGTCCTGTTCCTTTCGATAGTAGCGGTGATCCTATTCAAAAATATCACTATAGAGAACGCGCAAAAGAAAAAATGGGTGAAGTCGATGATCAGGGGAACCGGCATAAAGTCCGTTTCCCGGGCGATGGACTTTATGCAAGAAATAGAGGATTTTAAAAAGGATTAAAATATTTTCCGGGTTCATCCGTCTTCCTCAATAGAGTAACACTATTGTTCATTTTTAAAAAGGAAAAACATGTACTACAATCAGTCATGGGCCGCAAAAGGCCATCAAGGCCACTACGGCCATCATCAAGGGGGCAGGGAACGGCACCTGCATACCCGGTCAATGGAAAGAGCCGCCGTTAACATTTACCGGACGGATAACAGTTATGAAATACTGGTCTTCGCTCCGGGCAGGATCAAGGAACATTTCCAGCTGGGAATCAATGGAAATGAGCTTACCGTTTCCTACAACCCGCCTGAAGGCTTCCCACGACCCGAGTGGGTCTTGCGTGAATACAGCCGCGGTGGGTTTGCGAGGACCTTTGCGCTGGATGCGTCAGTCGATCCGGCGGGTATTCAGGCCAAATACGAAGACGGGGTCTTGCAGATATCCCTGCCCCTGGTCCCGGGCAAGGAAAGGAAGCTGCAGGAAATACCCATTAGCTAGGGCATTATCAAGCTGCGCGCCCGGGGGCAAATGGTCGGCCGGTGGCAGCTTCAACCAGGTGGTATCTACGGATATCGCCTGGTTTTTTTGTTTGTAGTACCTTGCAGGATGCAGAAAGAGGCCCATCGCTATTTTATTATCCATAAACCATACGATATGGTGTCGCAGTTTGTGAGCTCGCACCGGGTGAGGGTGCTGGGAGATCTGGGTTTTGATTTCCCGGCAGGGACGCATCCCATCGGGCGGCTGGACAATGATTCCGAGGGTTTGTTGATCCTGACGACCGACAAGCGGGTGACAAAGTTGTTGTTCCAGGGGAAGGAACCGCACCGGCGCACCTACCTGGTAAAGGTGAAATATATTGTCAGCGAAGAAGGCCTTGAGCGGTTGCGCCAGGGGGTTTCGATCCGGGTGCGGGGTGGGGGATATTATGTGACGGCGCCTTGCGAGGTGGAAAGGGTTCCGGAGACGGATGTTGCGGCGGCGGGGGTGCCGCCGCCGCAGGCGGCGGAAAAGGACTATGTTCCGGTGACCTGGTTGCGGATGGTGTTGGCGGAGGGAAAATTTCACCAGGTGCGGAAGATGGTGGCTGCGGTGGGTCATCGTTGTATCCGGCTGCTGCGGGTGTCGATCGAGGGGCTGGAGCTGGATGGGTTGGCGGCCGGCGGGGTCAGGGAGGTGGAAGCGGCGGAGTTTTTTGAGCGGTTGAAGATAGGGTAAGGCGTTCAAAAAATACTTCCCCAAATGATGTAACCATATCCGGTTTTTGCAGTATTTTATATAATGGTGTAAACTGTAAAACTTGTCCATATGCTCCGCAACTACTTCAAAACGACCTTTCGCTCTCTCTGGAAGAACCTTGCATACGGCTTCCTCAACATAGCCGGCCTGGCCATCGGCATCACCGCCGCTGCCTTCATCTTCCTCTGGGTAGAAGACGAAACCACCTTCAACCACAACTTCGCCAACCGCGACCAGCTCTACCATATCATGCAAAATGAAAAGAGCGACAAGGGCATTTCCACCACCGGCTCCACCCCTGGCCCCCTGGCCGCCGCTGTGAAAGGCGAGATCCCCGGCATCAAAAACGCCGGCCGCCTCAGCTGGGCCATGGATGAACTCGCCATCGTCGGCGACAAGTCGCTAAAGATAAACGGCATCTATGCAGATCCCGCCATTCTTTTGATGTACACCCTGCCCTTTACCCGGGGCGACGCCAAAACCGCATTAAACGCAATACATTCGGTGGTCATCAGCGAATCGATGGCCAAAAGTATGTTTGGCGACGCGAACCCCATGGGCAAGGCTATAAAAATGAACGGCAATGTAGGATACGCCGCCGACGGCCTGTATACCGTGACAGGTGTTTTCAAAGACCTCCCCGCCAACTGCAACTACCACTTTCAATGGGTCTCGCCCTTCAAGGCCTGGTCAACCGCTAACCCCTGGGTAGACCTCTGGAATAATCCCATGCCCGAAGTGATCGTACAACTCGACCCCGCCGCCTCCGGGGCCGCCGTCGGCAACCAACTGACCCATTATCTTAGCAAAAAGGTCGACGGCCAGAAGAACACCCTTTTTCTTTGGAGCATGAACGACTGGCATCTCCGCGCCAATTTTGAGAATGGTGTCCAAACCGGCGGCACCGTCCGCTATGTCCACTTGTTCAACCTTATCGCCATCGCCATCCTGCTCATCGCCTGCATCAATTTCATGAACCTCGCCACCGCCCGCTCGGAAAAGCGCGCCAAAGAAGTGGGCGTATTAAAGGTCATGGGCGCCGGCAGAAGCGGACTCATCGGCAAATTCATCAGCGAAGCCGTTATCCTCTCTTTCCTGGCTGTCCTGCTAGCCATCGGCCTGCTCTACCTCCTCTTGCCCGCTTATAATACGCTGGTCAACAAACAGCTCTCCATCCATCTCTTTCAGTTCTCACACTTGTCCAGCCTTCTGGCCATTGCGATCCTGGCGGGCATCGTCGCCGGCAGCTACCCCGCCTTCTATCTCTCTTCCTTCAACCCCGTCTTCGTGCTGAAGGGGATACGAATTAAAACCAGCGGCAGCGCCGTCTTCATCAGAAAAGGATTGGTCATCACCCAGTTCACCGCCTCCATTGTCCTCATTATCTGCACCGTCATCATCTACCAGCAGGTGCAACATATCAAGAACCGCGACATCGGTTATACGATGGACAAGCTCGTTTATATGGACCTGCAAGGGAATATGAAAAAGAACTTCGAGGTGTTGAAGAACAGGCTCCTCGCTACCGGGTATGTAGAAAATGCCGCCACCAGCCTGCACGACGCCCTCCATGTCTATAGTAATGGAGCCGGCATCAGCTGGCAGGGCAAAGACCCCAATATGCAGATCCCTATACATTACAACGAGGTCAGCCCGGAATATTTATCCACCATGCAGATGCATCTCCTCAGCGGCAGGGACTTCTATCCCACCTTCGGCGCGGACAGCCTGAGCCTGATCATCAACGAAAGCATGGCGAACCTGATGGGGAAAGAAGGAAATACCGGCAGTATCCTCAGCAATGGCTCCTATCACGCACAGGTGATCGGCATCATAAAAGATTTTGTGTACAATGATATCTATGGTTCCGGCGCCCCGCTGGTCCTGTTTCCCGACCTCCGCGGCGCTACGGTCATGGCCCTGCGATTTAAACAAAACGCCAACCTTTCACAGGCTCTGGCCGCCACCGAATCCGTGATGACCGCTGAAAACCCCGGCTATCCTTTTGAATACCATTTTGCCGATGAGAATTTTAATGCCCTCTTCTCAACCGAGACCCTCGTCAGCAAGTTGGCAGGGGTCTTTGCCACCCTCGCGGTCTTTATCTCCTGCCTCGGTCTGTTCGGACTCGCCGCCTATACCGCGGAGCGCCGCGCAAAAGAGATCGGTATCCGCAAAGTCCTGGGCGCTTCGGTGCAGGGGCTTGCAGGGTTGTTATCAAAGGAATTCCTTCAATTGGTGGCCATCTCCTGTTTGATCGCCTTCCCCATCGCCTGGTGGGCCATGAAGGGCTGGCTGGATGGGTATGAATATCGAACAAGCATCCAATGGTGGGTCTTTGCAGTTGCCGGCGTCCTGGCACTTGCAGTGGCGCTGATGACAGTCAGTTTCCAGGCGATCAGGGTGGCGATGGCGAATCCGGTCCGGAGCCTCCGAGCGGAGTGAAACGAAGCGAGGAGGCTCGCGCGAAGCGCAGACATCAAATGGACAGGAGACCGCGTCAGCGGTCCGCAGGGCGGTGCCGCTTTAGCGGCGGATTTACATTCCTTTAAACTTCGGTTTCCTTTTTTCCAAAAAAGCGGTGGCGCCTTCCTGCATGTCCGCGGTGGCGAAGCATTCGCCGAAGGCTTCCTGTTCGCGGAGGAAACCGTTGGCGGCGGCGGGTGGGGTGCTGTTGTCCCCGGGAGCGGCATCACCGCCGAAGGGGTCCGCTTCCCAGCTACCGGAGCGGCTGAAGGCGATACCGTCGCCGGCCGCTATATTGGCGCATTCGATGATGCGGGCAACGGCGAGGGGAGCTTTTTCATTGATGATAGAAAGGATCTCGCGGGTTTTGGTGAGCAGTTCATTGGGCTCGGTGACGATATAGTTGACGAGCCCCATGACATGGGCTTCGGCGGCCTCGACCATCCGGCCGGAAAGCATGATCTCGAGGGCGCGGCCTTTACCGACTAATTGAGTAAGCCGTTGGGTGCCGCCATAACCGGGGATGAGCCCGAGGTTGACTTCAGGCTGACCAAAGCGTGCGGTTGGGACGCAGAGCCGGAAATGACAGGCCATCGCCAGCTCACACCCGCCGCCGAGGGCGAAGCCGTTGACAGCCGCCGCGATTGGCTTTGGCGAGGAGGCGATGCGGAAAAAGATCTCGCCGCCTTTGGCGGAAAGGGTCTGTCCATCGTCTTTTGTCAGCCCCTGGAATTCAGAGATATCTGCGCCTGCGACAAAGGCCTTCTGTCCGGCGCCTGTGAGGATGGCGCTTTTTATTTCCTTGTTGTTATAGATTTCGCTGACGACTTCGCCCAATTCGGCAATGACCGTCTTATTGAGGGCGTTGAGCTTATCCGGCCGGTTGATGGTGACCGTCAGGATATTGTCGGTGAGCTCGGTGAGTAATGTTTTATACATGTATGGTATTTTAAAAATCACGATGGTTTAAAAGTCGCGATGGGTGCGGACCCACTCGCGGATATAATCCGCAATTTCCGCCGTTGGGGTACCAGGGGGGAAGAGCTGGCCTACCCCCGCCTCCTGGAGTTGGCGGGCATCCTCTTCGGGGATGATGCCGCCGCCGGTAAGCAGCACATCATCCATGCTTTTTTCTTTCATCAGCTGGATGACCTTGGGGAAAACGGTCATATGGGCGCCGCTCAGGATGCTGATGCCGATAGCGTCGACGTCTTCCTGCAGGGCGGCGTTTACCACCATCTCCGGTGTCTGGCGCAGGCCGGTATAGATAACTTCTATGCCGGCGTCCCGCAGGGCGGTGGCAATGATCCTGGCGCCGCGGTCATGGCCGTCGAGTCCGACTTTGGCGACCAGCACCCGGATGGGGCGTTGGGGGCCAGGGGAGCCGGCGGAGCCGGTGGAAAGTGGTGAACTGTTTGCTGGCATGCAATTCGGGATTATATGTTCAAAATTAAGTAATGTGGAGGATATGGCGCTGTGGGCGATATGGCAGGGCGGCTAGGGTTTCAGCAACGACAGGACATGCCGGATTCGATTGATGGTCTCTTCGCGGCCCAGCAGGGCGGCGATATCAAAGACAGGGGGTCCGAATTTGCCGCCAACCAGCATAATCCGCAGTGGCTGGAGCAGTTCGCCGGGCTTGATAGCCGCGGCAGCGGCCATTTCCTTGAATCCGGTCTCGAGTGAGGGGGCGTCCCAGCCCCGCTCAAGCTGTAGCTGGCGGATAAATTCGGCGAAAAAGAGTTGTTTGGCCTCCGTCCATTTGGGGCGGATGGCATCGAGGTCGATGGTGGCGGGGGGTTGGAAGAAGAAACCGGCCTGGGTGACGAAATCGGGCAGGAGGGTGCAGCGCTCTTTGACGAGGTCCAGTACTTTTTCGAAATGGTTCTGTTCAGCCGGCACCACGATCCCATTTTGCTGAAAGAGCATACGTACCAGCATGCTATAAGTGGCGATAGGCGCCTTTTTTATCCATTCCTGGTTGAACCATTTGGCTTTTTCGAAGTCGAATTTGGCTCCCCCTTTATGCACGCGGTCGAGGGAGAAGGCGGTGATCAGCTCTTCGATGGTAAAGATTTCCTGGCCGGTGCCGTCATTCCAGCCCAGCATCGCCAGCAGATTGACAAAGGCCTGGGGGAGAAAGCCGGTTTCGCGGAAGCCGGTGGCGGTCTCGCCGGTTTTGGGGTCTGACCAGTTCATGGCAAAGACGGGGAAGCCGAGGCGATCGCCGTCGCGCTTGCTAAGCTTGCCATGACCGTCGGGTTTCAGGATCAGCGGCAGGTGCGCCCATTGGGGCATTTTGTCCAGTCCGAACAGGTGACGCCAGAGTAAAATATGAACGGGGGCGCTGGGGAGCCATTCCTCTCCCCGGAAGGCATGCGTAATCTCCATCAGATGGTCGTCTACGACGACGGCCAGGTGGTAGGTGGGCATTCCATCGGCTTTGAGCAGGACCTTGTCGTCAACGCCGTCTGTCGAAAAGCTAACCTCACCCCGGATCAGGTCGGTAAACCGGATCTCCTGGCCGGGCTCTATTTTTATCCGGATGGTGTAGGGGTTGCCGGCGGCCAGCAGCTGCTCTGTCTCTTCGGGCGGCAGGTGCAGCGAGTTGCGCATCTTTTTGCGAAGGGTATGGTTGTACTGCGGGCTTGGATTTTCAGGGGTTTTATATTTTTCGCGCATCTGGTCCAGTTCTTCGGGGCTGTCGAAGGCGTAGTAGGCATGATCTTCGGCTACCAGCTGGCGGGCATACTTTTCATAGATGCCGAGGGCTTTCCGCTCGCTTTGGCGATAGGGGCCGAAAGGGCCGCCCTTTTGGGGGTCTTCGTCGGGTTCAAGCCCGCACCAGCGGAGGGAGTCGATAATATATTCTTCCGCGCCGGGTACAAAGCGGTTTTGATCGGTGTCTTCGATCCGGAGGATGAAGTCGCCGCCGTGACGGCGGGCAAATAAGTAGTTGTAGAGAACGGTCCTGACGCCTCCTAAATGCAGACCCCCGGTGGGGCTGGGGGCAAATCGCAGTCTTGGCTTTTTGCTCATAGGGGGCGAAGGTACGAACTGCCGGCTACGCAGCGTACTAAATAGTTGATTTGGACGTTATCGGATCGTGAGACTTTCCCTTACTTTCTGCCTGCTTTTTTCCCTGCTGTCTGCTTCGGCTCAGCTCACGTATGAGACGTTGTATGTGGATTATGATAGCGCCTGGCAGTTTAAAAATCTGAAGATTATCCCGGTGCGTCGGAAGGCCGGTGGCGGTATGCCATCGGGGATGCCTGATGTGGTCACGCTCAGCGATGCCTTGAGCAGGGGTCTGGTGTCGGTGACGGAGCGGGGGACGACATCGTTTGAAAATGTACATTGGCTGCGGTTTAATACCCACTCGAATAAATCCATCTATATCGGCGGGGGAGAGATCATTTTCGGCGGTCGTCAGGATCGGATGATCATCCGCGATACGATCCTGAATCCTTCGGAGAAGGATCAGTATGTGCCGGTGATGTGTGTGGAAGAGGGGAGGTGGAGTGAAAAAGAGAAGAAATTCGGCTATGGCAATTATGCCAATAGCGATCTCCGTAAGGTGCTGGATTCTGCGCATAACCAGGTGCTGATCTGGCGGGAGGTGGACCGGCAGCTGCAGTCGGGGAATTTTAAAAACAATAGTCTTGCCTATTTGTCGCGCTGGCAGGACAAAAAATATGTGTTGGCGAGTGATGCTTATTTCCGGTTTTTTTTGGATCATTTCCGGCATTCGGACAGCACGATTGTCGGGTTTGTCGCCATCTCGGGGGACAAGGTGATCGGAAGCGATATTTTTGACGGGACCGATCTTTTTTATCATCAATTAGAACCGTTGCTGCGCGGGTATATCGATGAGGCGATACAGTCGGGTGCGCCGGTGACGCTGAAAGATGCGGCGGTGAAGCGGTATGCGGATAAGTTGTTAAAGGATGAGAAGAGCCAGGAGGTGTTTGTAAAGGATAATGGAAAGATTTTCAAAGAAGGCGGCAGGGTTATTCATGTGAATACGTTTTACAAGGAGACTCCGTAACTTTACTGGTATGTTCTATCTGACACGGACACCCTGGTGGCTGAAGAAACTGTACCCGGGCCTGGTATGGCAGATCCCCGCGACCGAAAAGGTGCTTTATCTGAGCTTTGACGATGGTCCGCATCCGGTGGCTACTCCCTTTGTGCTGGATGAGCTGAAAAAATATGAAGCCCGGGCGACTTTTTTTTGTATCGGTAAAAACGTGGAGGCCTATCCGCAGATCTATCGCCGTCTTTTGCTGGAAGGACATCGTGTCGGCAATCATACACAGCATCATCTCAATGGGTGGAAGGTGGACGACAAACGTTATCTGGAGAATGTCCGGGAGGCTGCCCGGTGGATAGACTCCGATTTATTCCGGCCGCCTTATGGCCGGATCGGCGTGCTGCAATCTTCCGTGTTGCGATCGGCGCCGTTCAACTACAATATTGTCATGTGGGATGTGTTAAGCGCGGATTTTGACCGGACGTTGACGGCGGCCCAATGTGCCCGTCATGTGACCCGGTCTGCGCGGCCGGGATCGATCGTCGTCTTTCACGATAGTGAAAAGGCTTTTGAGCGGTTGCGTGGGGCGTTACCGTTGGTGTTGAAACATTTTTCGGATTTGGGGTACAGGTTTGAGGCAATAACCAGGGGAAGGGGTGGATTGGAGAAAATTAACAATTTGTAGACAAAATAAAATTGGGCCTGGGTAGACACCCTGGCCCGTTTTTAATCCGTACCCTATGAAAACTGATTTAAAGGTAAATCTTTTTTTGATTTATGCAAAGTAATTTCGTCAGCCCGCCTGACGTTTCTTCTGGAATTGAGAGATTTACCGGTTTGTGGTATGTTTTGTGGTATATTAAGTGATTTTAAAAATCAGGGCTTTTGGGGATATTTGTCCAATGAAAATGATCGATACACATTGCCATTTATATAGCAAGGAATTTGACCGCGACCGGGACGAGGCTATACAGCGGGCTGAGAAAGAAGGGGTTGAGAAGTTCTATTTGCCCATGGTGGATAGCGGTTCGCGGGCGGCGCTGCTGACCCTGGAAGCAAAGCACCCCGGCGCCTGTATCGGGATGACGGGCCTGCACCCTTGTTCGGTAAAGGAGGATTATACGACGGAGCTTAGGTTGGTAGAGGAAGATCTCGGCCGCCGCCCCTGGGCGGCGGTAGGGGAGATCGGCCTGGATTTCTATTGGGACAGGACCTTTGAGTGCCAGCAATATGAGGCGTTTCACCTGCAGATCGAGTGGGCGCTCCAATACCGGATCCCGATCGTGATCCATTCCCGCGAATCGATGGCGGAGAGTATCAAGGTGGTGCGGGAGCATCAGCGGGGGCAGTTAATGGGCATATTTCATTGCTTTGGCGGGGATGACCGCAGCGCCCGGGAGATTGTAGACCTGGGTTTTTTGTTGGGGATCGGGGGTGTGCTGACCTACAAGAATTCCGGGTTGCCGGATGCCCTCCGTGAGATCCCGCTGGCCCACCTGGTGTTGGAGACGGATGCGCCCTATCTTTCGCCCGTCCCTTTTCGGGGCAAGCGCAATGAAAGCAGTTATTTACGTTATGTAGCGGAGAAACTGGCCGAGGTGAAAGGTGTTTCGGTGGAGGAAGTGGCGCGGATCACCACGGAAAATGCACAAAAAATATTCGGAAGGTAAGGGGGGAAATTGTACTTTTGCAGCCCTCGCGCGGGGCCGCCTTGCGGCCGTGGGCCGTGTAATGCCTCGCGCAGGCCGCTGATGCGGTGTGTGCGGTGCTGTGAGGAGTGGCGCAGTCGAACGAGATAATCAGGAGAGGTGTCCGAGTGGTTGAAGGAGCACGCCTGGAAAGTGTGTATACTCGAAAGGGTATCAAGGGTTCGAATCCCTTCCTCTCCGCAGATGAAATGAATGTCCCCGATTTTATCGGGGCATTTTTGTTTGTAGCAGATGGGACGGGCTTGCCCGGACCAGATGCGGAAAACAAAAATGGGAGTGAGCGGAGCGAACGGGCATTCATTTGATCTGACGCCCCCCCTCGGGGATCGCCGAGCACCGCGACAGCGGGCGGAGGCAATCCCTTCCTCTCCGCAAGTTGTTTATCACATTTTGCTTAAAGCCTGTTAAACGTAGTGTTGACGGGCTTTTTGCTTTTGGGGTTTATCTCACTTAACGTCGTTTTACCCCATTTTGCGCTTTTTGCCAATGAGCAATTCGTACCTATCCTCCCGAATCCAAAAAATGCTCACTGGACGCATGCAACCAAAAGCCGAAAAGCCTGATCAGAGTTGACTTGCGCAGAATTAGCCTAAGTCAAGAACGTATGCAATTGCTAATTTACTCACAGTCAAAAAGCATTTGTGTATGATTCCGAAGAGTTTTGGTTTGCTTTTTTACCTCAAAAAGCAGCATGGTGACAAGAAGGTTAACCGCCCTATCTACCTCCGCATAACTGTGGATGGAGTATTGAAAGAAATCTCGGTCAAGCGAAGTTGGGATCCAGCCCGGTGGAATTCCAATATCGGCAGAGCCATTGTTTCTAAGGTCACAGGCAGCCGGCGACCATCATCCAAACAGCCGCAACCGTTGACCCCGGATGACGAAGCGCAAGCGTTGAATGCCTACCTCGACACTTTACATGCTAAGGTTCATGAAGCCCGTCATCAGTTGCTCATGGGCGGCAAATCGATCACTGCCGAAGCCGTGGGCAACATCGTTCAGGGCAAGGAATCCAGCGGTGAACGCAAGCATTTACTGCTGGAGATCTTCCAATATCATAACGATCAGGTAAAGACTCTTATAGGAAAAGAGTACTCCAAAGGGACGCTGACCAAGTTCAATACCGTCCTAAAACACACCCGGTCTTTCCTGCAATGGAAGTATAAATTGGACGATATCGATATCCGAAAGCTGGACTACGAATTCATTACCGAGCTGGAATTTTGGTACAAAAGCGTGCAGCATTGCGACCACAATACGACCATGAAGTATATAGCCTGTGTCAAGAAAATGGCAGTCCGGGCACTACGAAACGGGTGGTTGCAGCGCGATCCGTTCATAGGATTCAACCTGGCTCTCCGGGAGGTTGAGCGGGAGGCCCTGACTGCGGAAGAATTGGAAACAATGGCGGGTAAGAACTTTGGAACCGACCGGCTTGCCCAGGTTCGCGATATCTTTCTTTTCAGTTGCTTTACCGGACTGGCCTATGCCGACCTACAAAAGTTGAGGCGGTCGGAGATCAGCACGGGTATTGATGGGGGGAAATGGATCTTTACCCGGCGGCAAAAGACCGATACGGCATCCCGGATTCCCATTCTGCCGATGGCTCAGTAGATCTTAGATCGGTATGCCGACCATCCCCAATGCAAGGCAAAGGATAAGGTCCTGCCCATCCTCAGCAACCAAAAGATGAATGCCTACCTCAAGGAAATTGCCGATTGCTGCGGGATCACCAAGCGGTTAACTTTCCATATCGCCCGGCATACGTTCGCTACGACGATCACCTTAAGCAATGGGGTGCCCATCGAAACGGTTTCCAAGATGCTTGGACACCGGAACCTGAAGACAACCCAGCATTACGCCAAGATCCTCGATAGAAAGGTCAGCCAGGACATGCAGGCGCTGAAAGAGAAGCTGCTTTCAAAGCCAATTGCCCTTTAAAAGAAGATCGCCGTCAACCTGGGTAGTGCATCCGATTCGTAGTAGAGCTGCCCAGATGTACAATTGTCGCACAATTGAGGTTATTTACCGTAAATAACTTGTTGCGCTTCAGTGTCGCGTCTTCCCAAACCAAAGACTTAAACAG
>Ga0302179_10001349_pt1 | contig 14916 bp, 7 predicted proteins | sample I_Palsa_E3_1_FD_198788 | JGI IMG/M metagenome (GOLD analysis project Ga0302179, IMG submission 198788) | Peat permafrost microbial communities from Stordalen Mire near Abisko, Sweden - I_Palsa_E3_1 | ecosystem: Environmental > Terrestrial > Soil > Palsa > Peat permafrost | place: Sweden: Abisko...
TCTGCCGGGTTCGACGAACTTGCCGAGAAAAACGCCGCTCAGCATCGTCCTCTGCGACAACAACGTCCCAAACGCAGATCTTACGCATTGCGCGTCATCCGGGTTAGCCACTGTTGGTTCACTCTCTCCCCTAGGCTTAGGCCGGTACCTTTCACCCCGCCAGGTGTTTTCCTTGACACTGCAGATACAAAGGGGCAATATCTAGGCTGTATTAAACGCATTTAATACAGGCTTTCGTCGCAGGGAGGAATTCGCGATGGCTTCGCGCCTCGGCCTTTCGATCCGCTTTCGAATCGTTCGCGGCACATTGCTTGCGCTACTCGCATGTATCAGGCTCGCATCGGCGGAGTCTGCATTTTTGCGCGTCAATCAAGTTGGATATGAAGCGGGCGAGGGGCCTTTTCGCGCGTACTTGATGACGACGCAAGCGGAAAGGGGGGCCAGCTTTAAAGTTGTCAACTCGAAAGGCGTTACCGCATATTCGGGCCGCGTCGGTGCGCTGCTGGGCATGTGGAGCCACAGCAAGAAAGAGACTTACAACGTATATTCGCTGGACTTCAACGTGCCAGCGGGTGACCTTTACACGATTTCTATCTCCGGTCCTTTGACGGCGAGCTCGCCACCTTTCGCGGTAGATTTACCGGATGCGCTCTATTCCGGCTTGCTTCTGAACACCTTGTTCTTCTACGAAACGGATCGCGACGGAGCGAATTTTATCCCCAATGCGTTGCGCACAGGACCCGGACATCTCAAGGACGGGAACGCCCATGTTTACGAGATACCTCCTCTAGATGGCAACGACTTTATCGACAACAAGCCGCCTGCGCCCCCTTTAGTGTCAGCCAAGGTGCCTAACATCGACGTCTCGGGAGGATGGTGGGACGCCGGCGATTACATGAAGTACGTCGAAACGACAAGTTATACCGCAGCACTGATGCAGATAGGCATTCGTGACTTCCCGAACCAAATGGGAGCGTATGCGCGAACCAACCCTCCTGCACCGCCAAATTCTATTTCTTACGCGGGCACGAGCGGGACGGGAGCGCCGGATTCTTCCGATTTCACAAACGAAGCTGCATTTGGGATCGACTGGCTAATGAAGATGTGGGATGACAAATCGCGAACGCTGTTCTACCAGGCGGACAATAGTCAAGACTGGGACTACTATGGAGAAGGCAATCCCAGTTCGGCCATGGGCAACTGCGACGGAACGTACCCGACTCCCTATTGCTTGATCACCGAGTACGATATCTGGACATTGCCCCAGGCGGCCGACAATTTCGAGCAGCCCGGGGATCCGCAATCGTGCGATCCCGATACAACTTTCTTTATCTGCCTTCGTCCAGTCTTTATTGCAGGGCGTGCAGGTTCGCCGATCAGCCCGAACTTGGCGGGACGTTTGGCGGCTGATTTTGCATTGTGCTACCAGCTCGATCGGATCTCAAACCCTCCCCTTGCGAAACAGTGCCTCCAAGACGCAGAGCACATCTTTCAGCTTGCCGACACGTCTTATCCGGATCCTGCACCCACGACAAACTCCGGCTCGTGTAATTCCTGCCTCTTGACTGCCGCTCCATTTGATGCCTATCCCGAGAATGTTTGGGAAGATGATATGGAATTGGGGGCAACCGAGCTGTATTTCGCTTTGCAGTTCGCGCGCGGAGATAAAAATCTGCCTGTTGAATTGCGCGAGACTGATCCCAGGTTCTACCTGATTCAGGCGGCGCAGTTCGCCAACAACTACATCGCGAACGTCTACGCTACGGGTTACACGGACACCCTCAACCTCTATGATGTAAGCGGTCTCGCACATTTCGAGCTGTGGCGCGCTCTTGAAATGGCGGGAAATCCCGCTGGGCTCGCAGTTTCTCAGGCTGGCATTCGCAAACAATTGTTGCGACAAGTCGATGACGCAATCAGCAACGCTCAAACCGATCCTTGGGGTTTCGGATACCAATGGAGCTACGGCGACACCACCTCGCACGGCGCCGGTCTGTCGGTCATGGCCAGCGAAGCGTATTTCGTCACTCAGAACAAGATGTACGATGTCTATGCGCAGAGATGGCTGGCCAATATATTGGGAACGAATGCGTGGGGTACGTCTTTCATCGTGGGCGATGGGAGCACGTTTCCTAATTGCATCCAGCATCAGGTCGCGAACCTCGTCGGTGCGCTGGATGGGACTTCAGGAGGAACGCCAGTACTTTGGGGTGCGGCTACCGAGGGTCCATCCAGCTATGCCACTTCGGGCGTCGTCGACGGCATGATTTTGTGTCCGGCAAACGGGGCAGATAAGTTCGCGAAATTCAATGGAGATGCTGGTGCGTTCGATGCGACCCAAGTTGCGGTGTATCGGGACAATATGCAGTCCTATAGCACAACTGAACCCGCAATTGACCTGACGTCGACATCATTCCTTATGTGGTCGTGGAGATTGGCGCGGCGCCCAAGCTTTTGACACACGGCTCAAATGCCTCTGACACCTCTCTTCGTCATTCAATGTTCGAGCTTTTGGACGCGGGTAAATCCCTGGCCCGGAAAGGCGACTATGCGGCGCGCACTTATAGTTTTGGGCACCGTTCTGGCCAGCACGATCCTGGCCGTTTCTCAAAATACTTCTTCCACAGCGATTTCCTCTTTCGACCGACAGCTAATCGACCGGCAGAAACACCTCCTGGACGCGGCCGAGAAGCAGAACGAAACTGTGGTCGACGGTGCTATCGCTGAGGACTTCCGAGGCATCGGCCCAAACGGCGACTTCTACGACAAAAGCGAGGTGATCGAATCCGCCCGGAGGGGAATGCCCAAGGACACACGCGCGTACGATTTCTACGTGGTCAAACTGACCGACACCTCGGCCGTAGTGACCTACAACCTAATCGTCCCGGAAGAACATCCTCGTTATTGCCATATGGCCGACACCTGGGCAAGAATCGAAGGCCGCTGGAAACTGAAATTTCGCCAAATTACGCCCAACCTCTGGAGTCAAAACGATGTGGATTAATCAGCCGCGCAGCAAGAATCGAACTTCTTTGAGGAATTCGTGCGTTCTCCTTTTCGTTCCCTTTTTTTCGGTTGCGATTATGCTGGCACAGCCAAGTTCACAGCGAGCTTCAGGGAACCTCCGTTTGGATGCCGGGTGGGCGCTGCAGTCCTCTGTGAAATTTGCGGCAACGGGAGAAGAGATCTCTAGCCCATCATTCGAACCCGCAAACTGGATCCCGGCTGATGTACCGACCACAGTAGTGGCGGCGCAAATTAAAAACGGCCTACTGCCGGATCCTTTTTACGGCATGAACCTGCGGAAATATCCGGGAGTCACCTATCCCGTAGGGGCCAATTTTTCGAATCTTCCAATGCCGCCCGATAGTCCCTATGCCGTCTCGTGGTGGTATCGCAAGGAATTCAACTTACCCGCTGCATTCGATGGGAAAACGGTGTGGCTGAACTTCCGCGGCATAAATTACCGCGCGAACATTTTTCTCAACGGAAAGCAGATTGCCAACTCGAACGAAGTTGCTGGCGCGTGGCGCAATTATGAGTTCGATGTCACTCCTGACGTCAAGCATGGAGCGAATGTGCTTGCGATCCAGGTTTGGGCGCCGACTGAAAACAGCCTGGCAATCACTTTCGTGGATTGGAATCCCGCGCCGCCTGACAAAAACATGGGATTGTGGCGTGAGGTGTACTTGACCGCAAGCGGACCAGTCGCCTTGCGGCATCCGGCGGTGTCCGCGAAAGTGGATTCTCCGAGCAACACTCTGGCTCACCTGACGGTAACCGCACTACTGAAAAATTCCGCCAATCATGCAGTCAAAGGAACATTAAAGGGCAGAATTGAGAACATCGAATTTGCGCAGACTGTGGAGTTAGCGGCGGGGGAGTCGAAAAACGTGTCCTTCTCGCCCATTGATTATCCGCAGCTCAATCAGAGCAATCCGCGGCTATGGTGGCCAACGCAGATGGGGATGCCGAACTTGTACGATCTCGCTCTTTCGTTTGAAACAAATGGCGAAGTGTCTGACGTATCCCGTACCAAGTTTGGCATTCGTGAGATCACATCCGAAGTTTCAAAGCAGGCGTCGGATCGCTTCAATCTCCTGTTTAAGATTAATGGCAAGAAGATCCTGATTCGTGGCGGAGGCTGGACGCCGGACATGATGCTACGCGAAAATCCGGCTCGTCTCGCCGAGGAATTTCGTTATGTACGCGACATGGGTTTGAATACCCTCCGCCTCGAAGGCAAAATCGAGAGTGAGGAATTTTTTGACATGGCTGACCAGCAAGGCATCCTGGTGATGGCAGGATGGTGCTGCTGCGATTTCTGGGAGCACTGGGGGAACTGGAGAGATGAGGATTTCGAAATTGCCTCGTCCTCTTTGCGCGATCAGATCTATAGGCTGAGAGGCCATCCCAGCCTATTGGCTTGGCTGAATGGCAGCGACAATCCTCCTCCGCCGGACGTGGAAGAGATGTATCTGAAGATTGAATCGGACCTGAAGTGGCCGAATCCAGTGGTGTCTTCAGCCACGGCAAAACCGACTACGTTGACCGGCGAAAGCGGAGTGAAGATGAGCGGGCCGTACGAATATGTGGCGCCTTCGTACTGGGACACGGATCCACATAGACCGGCGCAAGAGCAAGGTTGCAATCCAGGCGGTTGTGGGGGTGCTTACGGCTTCAACTCTGAAACCAGCATGGGACCGGCCGTTCCACCAATTGAAAGCGTAGAGCGAATGATTCCCAAAAACCACCTTTGGACCGTAAACGGACCCCTCGACGAGTACTGGAATTTTCACGCGGGCGGAGGAGAATTCAAGACGACGAAGGTCTTTGCAAATGCGCTCAACGCGCGCTATGGAAAGGCCGACAGCGCGGAAGACTTTGCCTACAAGTCGCAGCTTATGACCTACGAAGACGTGCGCGCGATGTTTGAGTCATACAGTCGAAACAAATATAAATCGACCGGCGTGATCCAGTGGATGCTGAACAACGCGTGGCCATCAATGATCTGGCACCTCTACGATTACTATCTGCGGCCGGGCGGTGGATATTTCGGCGCCAAGAAGGCGCTGCAGGCGCTCGATCCGGTTTACGGATACGACGACCATTCGATCTGGCTGGTGAGCAGCCAGTATGTGGGCGCCACCGGACTGAAACTGGAGACGCGCGTGTTCAATCTGGATGGAACACAGAAATTTTTCAAGGATATTGTGCTCGACGCATCCGCCGACAGCACCACGAAAGTGTTCGTGCTGCCGAAGATCGACGGTTTGTCAGCAGCATTCTTCCTCGACCTTCGTATCAAAGATGGCAGGGGCAAAGTGCTGGGTTCCAATTTCTACTGGCTCTCGACGAAATCTGAAACGCTCGACTGGGCAAAATCGAACTGGTACACAACCCCGACCGCCTCGTATGCGGACTACACATCGCTCGCCGAAATGCCGAAAGTAAAGTTGAATGTGTCGAGCAGCAGCGACCGCTCCAGCGATAACGAAGTGACACGTGTGACTTTGGAAAATCCCAGCAAAAACTTGGCCTTTTTCGTGCGGCTGAAGCTCAACCAAGCCAAGGGTGGTGAAGAAATCTTGCCCGTGATCTGGCAGGACAATTACATCTCATTGTTGCCGGGCGAAACGCGAGAGATTACGGCAACCTATCGCGCCGATGCTGCAGCCGAGCCCGATGTCGAAATCAGCGGTTGGAATCTCGAGTAGAGATTATTTTTATACTTCTTCGTCTGCGGGCAGATCGAAGTTCACCAAGTCCCCGCGGAAGCCGCGCGTTTTCCACGCGCCGAAAGCGATTCCGACTGTCATCCAGACGGTGCCGGCGATTTTAGCGGGAGTGCTCAGGCTCAGCCAGAGCAACAGGCAGATCACGAAGCCAAGCGCCGGCGGCACAATAAATGAGAGCGTCCTCTTTTGATCGCGTATCACGTAGCGCACGAACGCTGCGGCGTTCACTCCCATGAAGGCAATAAGCGCGCCAAAATTCAGCATCTCGGCGCCGAGGCCGTAACTCATCAGAAACGCACCGATCAGTGCAATAGCTCCGACAAACAAGACGTTGTTTCTCGGCACGCGATGCTTCGCGTCGACCATTCCGAAGAACGATTTCGGGAGGGCGTTGCTTCGTCCCATGCCGTAAAGCAGGCGGGCTGCGCCAATCTGCGAGCCCAAGCCGGATCCGAAGTTGGCCACCAGCAAGGTGAATCCGATGATGCCGAACATTGGTTTCCAGGCACGGCCGGCGACGTGAACGAAAGCTGTGTCAACATCGGGAAAAGGCTGCGACGCCGGCCAGATCAACTGCGCGGCATAGACCTCAAGGGCGGACAGAATGCCGATCACCAGGCAGGTCAGCACCGTTGCCAGCAAAATGTTGCGCCGCGGATTTTCCGCTTCTTCCGAGAGCGTGGAGATTCCGTCGAAGCCGATGTAGGTGAGCACCGCGATGGATGTTCCTCCGAGTACGGCCTTCGTGTTCCACATACCCGGATCATAAAAAGGTCGGGTATAAAAACCTGCACCGTCGTGCGGATGCCCGAAAATGTAGCGCGCCGCGACGACAAAGAAAATGGCGATTACCACTCCCATGCCAACCGCGAGTGCCGAGTTCACGCGAGCGGAAGTTTTCACCCCCTGAACATTGAGCAGCGTGAACACCAGCGCAAAGAAGATGGCCCACACCGCGTAGGGCACGCCGGGAGCAAACACATGCGCCTGCTGGCTGCACCAGATCGTGCAGATAATCGGATTGAGCATGTAATCCATCACCATGCTCCAGCCAGTGACGTAGCCGAGAGCGGGATTAATCTCCTGGCCGACGTAGGTGAAGGCCGAGCCGGCACTCGGATACGCGCGCGCCATACGGCCATAGCTGATGGCCGTGAAAAGCATTGCCACCATCGCGATCAGGATGGTAGTGACCACGTGCCCACGGCCGCGATCGCTGAGCACGCCAAACACCGACATGGGCGCGACCGGCTGAATGACAATGATGCCGTACAGAATGAGATCCCATAGCGTGAGCGTGCGTCTGAGGCGTGGGCTCGGAGCGGACTGGGTGGTGGCAGAATCCATTCACGATCTCAAGAAAAGCCCCATTATCCTGCTGAGATAATGGGGCGCTCGGAGGGTCAGTTGTAGGTAGTGGAATAACCAACAATAACCGAACGTGGTTCCTCAAATCACCTCGCATTCTATACTGACGACAGATTCTGTCAACGAAAAACCCCGGATTAAAACGATTTTTGTGAAGCCGGTGCGAGATTCACAGCACGGTTGCAACGACATATCAGAATGCAAGCGACCCGGGCGAAGGCAAAGCGACCGTCGCGTTAATTCCCTGCCCTTCGATGATGGTATATATCTTGTCTGCGGCTACATTCTTGAAGCTTTCGGACTTGCCAGTCGGCCAACGCACTTCCATCAAGTCAATTTTTGCCGCCGAGCCCAAGCCAAAGTGAAGCCGCAGGTCATTCTGCGAAAGATAGCTTCCACCACCTCGTACTTCGTCGAATTGCGTCATTCCTGCCGCATGAATGGTGATGCGCGCGCCGATTGCTGCACGATTGCTCTTTGTTCCAATCAAATGAAAGAGCACACGATGGTTCGAACTCTTATTTGTATTGAGCAGCAACGATGGCGGCTCTCCGACATTAAGCACAACAATGTCGACGTTCCCATTGCTAAAGATATCGCCGAAAGCAGCACCCCTCCGCGATTTCAGGGGCATATCGGCTAATCCAGCCGCCCTCGACACTTCCTCGAAAGCTCCGTTGTGCAGATTGCGATGCAATAGCATGGGCTCGGCATACGGTGCGCTTCCCCGCACTTCGTCCATCTGCGGATAGACATGGCCGTTGGCCACGAAGAGATCGAGCCAGCCGTCATTATCCAAATCGAAAAACGTTGTACCCCAGCCGACCAGCGGCAAGCTGGGCTGTCCGAGATGCGATGCCATGGCTAGGTCTTCGAATCTTTCTGTCGCTTCGTTGCGATAGAGGGTGTTGGGCTGGTCGGCAAATTCGGTGATGAACATCGAGAGACGTCCGCTGTGATCGTAGTCTCCCCAGGTGACGCCCATCGAGCCAAGCGCCTGCCCGTCGCCGTTGAGTGCGATCCCGGCTACCATGGCCTCGTCTGTGAAGGTGCCGTTGTGATTGTTGTGATAGAGATGATTGGGAGTGGCGTCATCGGCAACGAACAAATCGGGCCACCCGTCATTGTCGTAATCGCCCCAGGTCACGCCCAATCCATAATATTTTTCTGGATCATCGACCCCAGCTTTCTTTGAGACCTCCTCGAATGTGCCATCACCACGGTTGTGATAGAGCAAATCACTCTCGCCCTCCATGCCCCACGGTCCGCACTGCACCGGAACGCCCTTGAACTGGCAGAACTTCGTCGAGCCAAATTCGGGTAAGTTGTTAATGTCCACGTGAACATATCGCGAGACAAATAGATCGACGTTTCCATCGCGATCGTAATCTGCCCACGCCGCGCCCGTTGAAAAGCCGCCGCCGCGCACTCCAGCCTTGTCGGTCACATCTTCAAAAGTGCAATTGCCTTTGTTGCGATAAAGCGCGTTTCCGCCGTAGCCGGTCACGAAAAGATCGAGGTTGCCATCATTGTCGAAATCGGCGACGGCAACGCCCATGCCCCATCCTTTGCGCGTAAGTCCCGCCTTCTCGGTGATATCAGTGAATTTGAGGTCAGCATCCTGATGCCAAAGCGTGACGAGAAGATCGCCGCCTTGCTTATAGCGATCGACTGTCGAGCCGTTCACCATCACGATATCGAGTTTGCCGTCGTTGTCGCAGTCGAACAGCCCTATGCCGCCACTCATGGACTCGACAACATAGTGCTTTTCGGCCGATGAGATGTGCGACGCGGCCAGTCCGGACTGGGCGGCGATGTCGCGAAAAATTGGAACAAGGGCGGTGAGTTTCGGCGCGTCCGACTTCTTCTCCATGCGTGGAGGGAGACTTTTTGAAGGCGGAGCTATCGAGGTTTGCGATACAGACTGGCCTGTGAGCGAGACTGCGAAGGTGAATAGAAAAATAGTACTCTGGCGCGCCCCCATGCTGAGTGATTATAGCTTTCCGTCTCCAATCAACGTGGACAAGGGCCGTGCGTCTCACTGTCACCCTTAATGGCAGCTTTAGAAAATAAACTTCAGCGCTAGCTGTAAAATTCGAGGATAGTGTGCAACATTCGCGCGGAATAGTGGTATAACTCCGCAAGAGGAATCACCTGCGGAGTTCGCGGCTCCTCCGTAGCAACTAATCTCACTGTCCGCATTACCCACACCGGAGTTGGAAGCGGCCGATCCTCCGTCCCCGCCCAGCCAACTGAATTCCGTGTGATTGAACACATTGAAAGCTTCAGCCCGAAACTCAAAAAATTTGCTCTCCGTGATGGCGAAGTGCTTGATCAGAGCCATGTCGAAGTTTGTCCGCCAAGGATTGTTGAGAATGTTCCTGCCAGCATTGCCGAACGTGAGCCCTTGGGGTGCCACAAACGCGTTGGGATTGTAAAGAAGAGGCCCCAAGCCAGATTGTGGAGTGTTCACCACGCCACTCTTGGGATTGCTAACGAGATCTGGATAAGAACCAGCACTCAGGGAAAGGTTATCGATTTGAGCATCGAGGTTACCCACCCCGGCATTGTCTCCAGGGATCTCAGTGACGCTGCCGATTCCGCAAGGATTGCAACCCGCGTTATAAACGCTGAACGGCGTACCGCTTTCAACCAACGTTATGCCCGACCATTGCCACCCTCCGAGCAGTTTACTTGTCAAATTATGCTGAGCCCTGAAGAATGGCAAATCGTAGACGTAACTGATGGTGAAGGTGTGCCGTTGGTCAAAGTTCGAACTGGAGCGAAGCGTGTCGAGCGCGTAGGAGTCTATCAAACCAGCATCATTAGCTGAAGAGGAATCGTCAATGGAGTGGCTATACGTGTATGCCGCATTCAATTGGAGTCCGCCGATGCTATGACGCACCGAGATTTGCAGCGCGTTGTAATTGGATGTGGCGGTCTGGTCCTTTCGTCCAATGCTGCCGATTCCGAGATAGGGCCGGAATAGATCGGGAGTGACGACACCACAAGCCACTGCGAGATTAACCGCCGCACCACTTGGTGGGCCTCCATTCACTCCAGGAGTGTAGGGGACCGGTGTTCCGTAAGACGTTACGGCATCGGTTGGAACACCATATTGATCGAGGTTAAAGAGACCCGTGCCGCCGTTAGGCACTGAAGTTATATTCGCGCAGTCCGACGCTGCAATGACCTGCCCCGGCTGATATGGATTCCCGCCGGGTTGGAGCGCAGCCGGCACAATCTGGTTGTATTCATAGGCTCGGGTCAAGTGCACACCAGCGCTGCCGACGTAAGATACCGTAGCGATGGTATTCTTCGCAACGTCATGCTGAATATCGAAATGCCACTGCTCCACGTAAGGCCAGATCGCCTTACTTGGAATCGACCCAAATGTTAATGGAGTGGTGCCTCCACCGAGTTGGCTGGGATTGAGATTGGAGTAATTAAGAAAGTCCGAAGACGAGGTGCTCACAGTAACGGTCTGGGTTTTGATGTTGTAGGGTTCAAGCAGATCCGTGTTGGCTTCATTGCCGTTCTCGTGCTCGAAAAAGATGCCGTAACCCCCGCGAATCGCCCACTTCCCATCGCCAACCGGGTCAAATGCAAAACCTATGCGCGGCGCCGGATTCCACCAATGGTTCTTCATGCAACCTTTCGGAACTCCGGGTGTAACCCCGCAGTCTACCCATCCATTGTAGGGATTTCCCGTGACCAGCCCGCTTGTGGGATCCACGCCGCTGGCGCCAGGGACGTAAAGGGCGGGATCGAAATTCCATGCGAGATTGTTCAGTTCACGAAAGGTGCCATAAAAACTCATCCGCAAACCAAGATTGAGTGTCAGGCGCTTGGAAACATGCCAGTCGTCTTGAAAATAGGGCTCGTAAATATGGTAGAAGTTATGCATTTTCAGCTGCAGTTGCTGTTGGGTAAAACTTTGTATATTTCCCAACAGAAGATCGGCGTATGGGTTTCCGCTGGTGGAGGGGTTGCCGGAGTTATTGAAATTCAGGATGCCATTGGCGCCGGTCGGGGGCTGCGGAACTTCGTTCTTATGAGAGTCAATGAAGTAGCCACCGAACGTCAAGTTATGGACACCCACAATTTTAGTGATGTTGTCGCGGAAGGTGACCGTTGGATTGGAATTCAAGGGACCTTCAGGAACGTAGCCCGGGTCTTCAGAGAAGCCTGCGCCAAACCGTCCGCCAACCACACTGATGCCGGGCACCTCAGGAGCGTTATAGCCGAAACCATTGTTATAGACGCCAAGATCACCAAAAGCGCCGGGGCGCTGCCAGGGACCGGTAAGGTTCGTCGAAATGTGATCGGTCGTATAGCTTGCAACGAACTCATTGAGGAGAGTGGGAGAAACAGTGGCGGTGACTCGTGCAACCATGCTCACTCCCGGGTTCCTGAAGTTGGTGCCTATGGTCGGAAACGTGGTGCCGTCGGTCCATAATGGGGTGGGATAAGCTTCCTGCCAGGAGTCATGAATGTAACGGAAGCTGGCGCGAATCTTGTCAGTGACGTTCTGGTCGACTTTAAACAATTCCTGCCGCCAGGTCATAAGCAGGGAGGGATTCCCAGTCCAGGCATCGAGCGCGCCAGCTCCGGATACCGTGCCCGAGGCAAAATTCGGTTGCTCAATCAGCTGATTCAGGGCATTTGTCAGCGGAACGTTGTTGGTGTACGCCGGCACAACATTCAGGTTTGGCGTGTAACCCGCCGCATTCGTATAGCCCGGCACCGATGGACAATCAGAGAACGAGCCGCTGGCATCCGGACACTCGTCGGTGAAATCTCCACCGCGCTCAGCCATGGTTGGAACCGGCGTTAAACCAAATGGATTCGGTGTGATCTCGCGGCGCCACTCCTCTGACCAGAAGAAAAACGTCTTTTGCTTGTCTGTGTTGTAGTGGCCGGGAATAAACACCGGGCCACCAATGGTGAAGCCGAAATCGTTCTTTTTGTAGGGCGGAACTCCGCCAGCGTCAAATTGCGTGGCATTGAAATCATTGTTGCGCACGAACTCATACAAGTCGCCGTGGAATTGATTGCTGCCTGACTTGGTTTCGACCTCAACCGTGCCGGAACCGTTCTTGCCGTACTGCGCGCCATAATTCGAAGTAAGCACTTTAACTTCGGCAATGGCGTCGATGCTCGGGTAGACGTTGAGCGTAGTATCACTGCCGTTGTCGAGAGCATCGCCGCCGTCGATCTCGAAGTTGTTGTATTCCGTACGGCCGCCATTAACACTGAACGCCACAGTAGAGGCGCCAGGCTCGCCTTCCTCGCTACCGGATTGGTTCGTGACGCCTGGGGACAGTGCAATCAGCGAGGTAAAGTCGCGCCCATTCAATTCAAGCTGCGTGATTTCCTTGCCGCCGATCACACTGCCCAAGTCGGAAGACTCGGTCTCGACCTGTGCCACCGACGAACCCTCGACGGTCATCACGGTGCTCGAAGCGCCGATTTGGAGTGTGACGTCAACCCGAGCTTTCCGTGCAACATCCAGCACAACGCCCTTGGCGATGAACTTTTTGAAGCCTGGTGCTGTGACCGTGACGTCGTACGCACTGGGAGCCGGCAACGCCGGAACTGCGTACTCGCCTGCAGAATTGGTAAGCGTAGTCCGGTTGATGCCGTGTTCCCGATTGGTTACAGAGACTTGCGCCCCGACTACGGCGGCGCCCGTCGAGTCGAAAATCGATCCTGTCAAAGAAGCGGTGTCCTGGGCATAAAGGAATGCCGTCGGAAACGCTAGGAGTCCTGCCGCTATTGCAGATAGCAGACGAACTTTCATATTCGATTCCCTCGCTTTAATTCGACCGAGAACTAATGCTTGACGTGTTTCCCAACTCAGTACGCCACACTGACCTTGCCGCAAATCGATTTGGCCCACAGAAGACCCGTTCCTCGGGTGTCGGCAGATAACCCGCTACCGCAAAATTCCTTTATTAAAACGTATCAATACTGCGTCAGGTGTCGTACTCTGTCAAGAGAAATTGGCTCGTCAGGCCCCTACTTCACACTTCGGGTTGACTCACGGACGATGAGTTCGGGAACGATTCGCCGATGAATGGTACGAATGGCTTTATTTTCGAAGCTGGCGTTGATAGCCTCAAGGACAATCGTGGCGGCGGCCGCTCCCATAATTTCCATCGGCTGGCGCACGGTGGTCAGCGCAGGGCAATAGATGGCGGCAGGCGAGACGTCATCAAAGCCGACAACCGAGCATTGTTCGGGCACGCGAATTCCCGCTTTGGTTAACGCCCGAATGGCGCCGAAAGCCGTCACGTCGTCAAAGGCCATGAGCGCGGTGAAGGGTCGGCGGCGACTCAGCAATTCTGCCGTCAATTTGTATCCTTGTTCAAAACTTGAAAATGGATCCCCGGATTCTGGCAGGTCGACAATCAGTCGTGAATCGAGCGCATGGTCGCGTTCCCGAGCCAGTGTCCGCACGCCACGCCAGCGTGGTTCGGTGTCCGATAGTTGGCGAGGGCCGCGGATAAAGGCGATCTTACGATGACCGAGCGAATACAGATGTTCGAGTGCAGCGCGGGCGCCAAGATTATTGTCGACGATTACGGAACTGATGTTGTCATTTTTCAATTCGCGGCCGACGATCGCGGTCGGAATATTGTTCTTTTCCAGATCGGCGAGGACGTTTATGTTGACGAATAACCAGTTGGCGAGAACGACCAGTCCCTCGATGCGGCGATCCAGAAGCATTTCGAGATAGCGTTCGAAACGGCTGCGCTCATTGTGGACGTCGGTCAGGATGGGAAGGAATGACGACTGGTAGAGCGTGTTTTCGATCCCGCGCAGCACCAGCGTACAGTAAGGGTCGGTCATATCGAAAACCATGACACCCACCGTCTGGCTGCGCCGCCCACGCAGCGAGCGGGCGAAGAGATTGGGACGATAGCCGAGATGCGAGGCGGCCTTCTGGATTCGTACTTTGGTCGTGTCGGGAATGTAACGCGCCAGCGGCGCGTTATTCAGAACGATAGAAACAGTGGCCGAAGAAAATCCGCTGCGCTCGGCGACATCACGGATGGTGATTGCCGGCTGCGATCGTTTACGCGAGGGCTCGGATGTACGGCGGTGAGCCGGCGGCGCGGTTTTTCGCGTAGACTTCGAATCGGCGGATTCCATGGGCTCCTTGAATTCAGGTGTCTTGCTGGCGGACACTACAGGAGCATGAAACGACTGTCAAGCATCGTCGCGCTCGTTTTTATCGAGTTGGTTTTTCTTTCATGTGGTTTGGCTTGGCTGAGCGTCGCAGCTGCGAAGACGGCCGTTCGAACCGTGCAAGATCCGGAGAAGCTCTTTAGAATCGGGGAATCCGCGCTTCATGCCGGCAATCTGGACGAGGCCGAACACGAATTCCGTCAGGTTCTGGGGCTCAACCCCGCCGTCGCTGGCGCTTACGCGAATCTCGGCGTGATTTATATGCGCCGCAAGCAGTGGCCGCAGGCTCTTGAGATGCTGCATAAAGCCAGCAAACTCGCGCCAGACCTGGCCGGAATTCGGCTGAACATCGGATTGGTTTATTATCGCCAAAAACAATTCCAGGCAGCGATTGAGCCTTTCGAGTCGGTGGTCGAGAAAATGCCTGACTCTTACCAGGCGAAATACCTTTTAGGTTTCTGCTATTTCCTTAACGGTCGCTGGGCAGATGCGGTCACAATTCTTGAACCGCTTTGGGAGCAAGTATCGGCGGCGGACCAGCTTAACTATCTTTACGTGCTGGGCCGATCCGCCGAACTGTCGAAAAACGTAGCGCTCGAAGAGAAAGCCTATGCGC
>Ga0302179_10001350_pt1 | contig 14914 bp, 14 predicted proteins | sample I_Palsa_E3_1_FD_198788 | JGI IMG/M metagenome (GOLD analysis project Ga0302179, IMG submission 198788) | Peat permafrost microbial communities from Stordalen Mire near Abisko, Sweden - I_Palsa_E3_1 | ecosystem: Environmental > Terrestrial > Soil > Palsa > Peat permafrost | place: Sweden...
ATAAGAAGCACACACACACCCACCGGTTCCTTTATCACCTCAATATAGTTTGTTGAGGTCGATGGGATTGTCTGCCTCAATACTCTATCAGCGTACCCCGCGTAGTACCGATATACCTCTGCCGCATGAGGGATCTCCCAGCCCTTCACTCCCGCGATGGTCCTGCCAGTGTCCGAGGTCTCTAATACAGAGAGGTCGTTTAAGTGTTTCTCAATGAGATTTGCCAATCTGTAGAGACAAGCTGCGCGCTCATGAGGACTAGAGAGCCGCCAATGCCCGTTCGCGTGGGCTCGATGAGCGGCGATAACTGCCGAATCAGCATCATCACTTGACGGCATAGGCATTTCGACGAGCGGCGCCATCAAATACGGATCCATAATGGCGAGAATCTCCTGCGAGAGCGGATCACGAAAATCGCCGTCAATGAAAGGGCGCAAGTCCAAAGTCGGAAGAACCTTTCGACTCAACTGCTGCCGCAATTGCTCTGGTCGATCAATGATATTCATGTCAAGATCCTGTGCCATAAGGGTGTTGGATGTTTTATGAAAATGTCTTCTCTTGCAAATAGTAAGCGCGGTGCAGAGTCGGAGAGTTCAAGCTGCGAACGCGGTAGATCGGTAAGCGCAGGGATGTGCGTTAATGGCTCGTCACGGCCCATAATCACGTCATGCGAAGCTTGGGCAAAGAAGTCTCTGTGACTGTGCTCGTCTCCTTTTGAGATGACTTCTCGCGTCCATTGCAGTCCATCGTTCGATAAGCTGATGTAAGGCAGATGGCCAATATTGCCACCGTAAACGCTCCTGTCCGCCCCAATCCCGTGTTCACCAAGGGGGCGAACGACAATAACGTCAACATCCAAGCGCTCGTAGAGCTTTACTACGCAGTAGAGAACCGACCATAAGAGCCTCGGCGTACTTCGCAAATCGAGGCGGACGGGCAACCAGCGCCGGTTCATACTGCGATTTCTCGGCGTTACTGCGTCAGCGCTCTCTTTCATGAATTTCCAGTAGCTCCGTGAAAATAACCACAAGCTCGCTGTGCCATAGAGGGACTCCGGACAGTATGTTGAAATCTGCTGGATGGGATCTGCAACACGAAAATGCGCACGGATATCTTCTAACGTCGCTCCCAAAGCGAGCGTTGTGGAGACCTGCCGCTTCTCGGCTTCAGTCGCCTGCAAGCTCTGAAGGAGTTGCGGCAACTTTCTCTCAAGATCGTCGCGCATCAGAGCGAAGTCGGCGAGTGTAGAAAACCCCTTCTGATAAATCCCAGTAACGAAAGCGTCAAGAGGCTTGAGGCAGTCAACTGCGTCGTATTCTCGAACCTTCGTATTAGTGAGTGGCTGGTAGAATTCTCGCACCCAGTGCGACGCCCAGAGCAGAGAAAATGTCAACAGATTCAACCGATTGTCTATCGGAATGCAAATGACATCGCAATCATCTGGGACTTGATTAAAATATTGAGCCAAATCAATGGCATACCATTGGAATGCCTCGTAGGGATCTTCATCCAAAGGTGACAACCTGCCCGAATGCTGATTGGCTACTCCATATGCCAAGAAAAAAGGGCCTCGGTCCGCTCTTACGCGGTCTCGCAAACACCTGACCTTCTTCTTGTCCATTCCGACCTTTATGGCAGGAACTGAACATCCATCAATCGCGAACTGCATCCGGCGAGGCGGATTCGACGTGTGCTTAATTTGCCAGTCCAACACTATATGATTCGGAACCAGGTCAAGCCGTCCCTCCATGAGGGTTGGCAGTTTGAGGCGAAGATCGACTTGGTCCAAGTCGGGCTGGAGTGACATCGCCTCTACTGGATTTCCGGTCCACCTGCTCACGTTATAACTGAACGTCGTTTCTGCAAACTGGCCGTAATCCCGCGTTCGAGTGCCAGCGCTGTTGTAGAAGGCGTCCATCATCCGATCTCATTACACAGAGGCTTAAGACCGCGTAAGCCGTTAGCCTTTGGGTAGAGCGGTCCGCAAACCTGTGATAATTATACACTAATGCACATCACTGTTCTAGTTTCCTACAGAATGCACAGCTTTTTGGCCCTGAGGGCTGAGTTTCCATGAGGAATGGGCGCGATGCCTAATCGCCTGAAGATCAACAAAGATAGGGTTGGATTAAGATGCAATACTGAAGGTGATAAAGAGTTCTGATGATCCGCGCTTCAAATCATACAAAGATGGAAAGCTATTTAGACTCCTACGCAGTTGACGTGTGCCTGATTGATGCGAAATGTCGCGGATAGCGGGAGGAATCTAGGAACCCGAATCATCGACAATTCCTTTGCCCGTTCGTGATGTACTGCTACCTATGTTATGGGACTTCGGAGGAGCCTCTCTACCAACGCCCGTGTATATCCGAGCGCTACTCATTGGGGAAGGCGTCATGATACCTGAGGGCTCTTGCATTCATCAATCGCCTTTAGGATTTGAGTGACAGCGGTTTGTGTCGTCTGTTGATCCTGGATCGTAATTCGTAAACAGTCTGAAAAAGCCTTGTCTTCCGTCAAATGCTTGACGAGGTATCCAAATGCCGCGATGCGGTTTTGAACAGCCAATGCGAATTCCTGTGAGCCCAAATGGAAGCTGAGGAAGTTCCCTCCCGACGGCAACACGCGGAGACCCTTAAACCCGAGTTGTTCCGCTGCAAGCCTTCTATTCTCCTTGATATCGTCCCATATGATCTCGAATTGATCCGGTGCTTCGAGCATGGCGCAGCCCATCAAAAGCGTTGCGCCCGATACAGCATGTTCCAGTCGCGAACTCGCCAACTGTTCTATTAGGTCCGGATGTCCCGAGAGTAAACCCAACCTCGCTCCTGCAAGCCCGTGCGATTTCGACAGCGACTGAACAATCAGCACCTTTTCGCCACTCCGTTGAAGACACTCAGTCCACTTTCCGTTGAATGCTTGATAACACGCGTCGATCACGAGCAGATGGCGACGATATTTGACGACATCGACCAGTTCGTCGAGCTCGCTGTTAGAAACGCAGCCTCCGACTGGGCCGTTGGGAACACTGATACCGATCAGCGCCCGGTCGTGGCTGCGGGCGGCTTCGATCAATTCGCGACCGGAAAAGGAGATGTCGGACCAGCAAATTCGCTCGACCTTAAGTCCAATCAATTCGGCAGATTGCTCCCAAGCAAAATAGTTAGGGTGCTGCAACAGTAGGGTTCCCGACTGGTGCTGGGAAAGATAGTACCGGCAAATCAATCGCAGCGCGGAGTCCGAACCGGGGGTTAGAATCATCCCTTGTGCGTCAAGATTTACGCGATCGGCAATCACCGCTACGCAGTTCTTAAGCGCCGGATATCTGCGAAAGTCGGCGCCTTGGAGTCGCGTAATCGCTCGGGCCAAGATGGGATCGAGAGCGGGGTGAGACAACTCGTTCCTGCTCAAATCAATTCTCAAATCGCTTCCGCGCCGCAATATCACGTTAATGGCTGCCGAATTCTCCCTCTAAAATAACGTCTAGGCAATCGTTCGCCTCCGCAAGCAAGAATACTGGAGACCTTCAGTGAATTACGCCGGTTCCGCGACTGCAGACGAGGTCGAGCTCCTAAACATTGACGGCTCCCAATAGGATCCAAGGAAACGTTGGTCGGGGAGGCTCCGAAATCGGTGGGAAGGGGGTCAGACGTTCTAGGAATTGACCGTTCGGGGAGCGTCTCGCTGCAGATGCTCCAGATCACGGATCGGATTGTGCGGCGCGAACACGGAGCAAATCGATGTCTCTGAAAAACTTGCCGACCAGAGCCTCTCCAGATAGAACACTTCGACCACAGTAGTGGCATTGCGAGACGAGCGAGTGGACTGCTCGGCGATGCAATCATTCGAGTCCGCCCCGAGCGATGGTTGTTTCGTCGGCGAGGCGGTTAAGGATATCTATCACGCCGGCTGTGATTGTGCCAGCGGCGGAGATACCGCCCGTCAAGCGCGCTGCGTTCTGAACAGACTGCTTCGCATTGCCAACCGCATGGATCGTTACAGGCACTGGTGTTCCCTGGATTACATCGCTGTCTCCGTCGCCGATCATTGCGTAAGACCAAGCACTCCCGAAATGTTTTATGATCTCGGAGTATGCTGTGCTCTTGGATGCGAGGTTTTCGTGCATTATCAGAATGCCACTGGCTCTGTCTTCGTCAAACCTAAACTCATTTGGAAGTCTTTCCCCGAATGTGGCCTTCATTAACGCCAGGGCCTCATCAAGGAGTGGGTCTTGTATTACCAGCTCATCCTCGATGCGTCCAAAAACGAACATAGAAAAACTACACTGTCGCATTCCATTGATTAAGAAAGCCCGCTGGTGGATTTTGCCATGAACCTTCCTTGGGTACTTGTTCACATCTCCGATACAAACGAGCGGATGATCGGCCTCATCAAGGAGGCGCCCTATGATTTGCTTACGAAAGTCCGAAAAAAAAGCAGCACTTTTACCGAGCATCCTGGATTTTTCGTGCCCGTCTAATGAAACAACTTGACCGAGCTCGCCCACGATAGGCCCCTCAAGCCCCAGGAGTTCTGAATACTCTTGGAGTGTCTGCAGTGGAGTGTCCGAGTTCAGACCGACCCGCGCTCCCTGGGCTTGCAGTCTCAAAACGGCTTTGCGCACCGGATCCCATCCGCCTTGGGATGTCGGCAAGAGATTCTTGTCGATCAGTGTTGCATCAACATCAAGGAGGACAATCCGTTGCACGCTTGCTCCGCCTTATTTCAGTTTGGCACAAACGACTCGATAAAGTCCTTGCAGATGAACTAAGTAGGTATGGAGAATTGACGCAGCTTACGGTCGATGTTAATTACCTGGCATTCCGGTCATCGAGGCTCTAGGTGGGGCAGCTTGCGACTCCTTTGAGGGATAGAAAACTCTCAGACTGGCGGCAAGGAGCAGGCAGCGTAGGGAAGAAGTGGCGATTGTGCCAACTTTGATGGGCGTTGGTGGATAAGATATTTTTAATTTCGGTAGGAGACGGCTCCAAGTTCGAGGTCCGTCCCGTCTTAGACCACCACGTCCAACTTTTTGGCGCTTCCGCCATATTTTCCCGTCTTGACACACGCTGTTGCGACCGGCTGTGCGCGCGTTTCAGCGTTTCTCGATGCGGTGTCTGAATCACTCGCAGTCCCAGTGTGAGAACTTTATCGAGAATTGAGCACACGATCAATCGCGCTCAGCCGCTCTTCGATTTCTTTGACTCGGGCTTCGGCCGACATGATAATCGACATTCGATCATTTGTAGCCTCATGAAAACCGCCTGCCGAGAAGTCGGGGTCCCGGTGTGCGTAGGCTTCTTCCCATGAGCTCTCAATCTCCCGAAGTTCTTGCGATGCGATCTGGATCTGCAAGGACAAGTTCGTAATCTCGCGCTGACCTTTCTGATACTCGAATCTCAGTTGTTCGGTCGGTGTATTTTGCAAAGACTTGAGCCATTGGCCTTCAAACCGCCCCGCGCCGTTGCAACCGTCGCATTTGGCCCGGCCGCTGCCTCGGCAGAACGGACAATCGGGACCGTGCCCAGTTCCACCACAAACAGAGCATGAGGATTGAATGCGGGCTGATCCATTGCACAGCGTGCAAGAGAGAAACCCTGTGCCTCTGCAAGAGCTGCAAACTTCATACTTGTCCGCAAACCAACGTCTACCTTTGATGACGCGGCGCGTTCCTTGGCACATCCGGCAGGTCGTCTTTCCAGATTTGCAATGCGAGCACTGAATAATCACGACACCCTTGTCTCCACATTTAGAGCAACCGCAAATAATGCACTTCTTCCATCCCTTGCCTTGACAATCGGTGCAGACCTCGTGCAAATTCATATGCTGTTTCTTCCTGTTACCCTTCTCTTCCCGTATAGTACACGCATCATACGCAAAAAGTTCAGACGAAATCGTCAGATTCCTTTACGCGCACCGATTGGACAAATTCGAGCAAGCCGTCATGGTCGGCAGGAACATAGCATTCCCCCGGTTTGACGAAGCGATGCAAATATATTAGAGTTACCATGCGCATTGGCGCAGGTCTTACGCCATTGTCGTTTACACTCCCTTTTTCACCCTTTTGGCCTTTATCAATAACAAGCACTTTATGAACGAGAAGTACCCTCCGTTCTCAAACCTTGAGCACGGCGAACTTGGCGGGGATAAAACCACAAACCCGCACGACGAGAACAATTTGGATTCAATAGCGCGAATGACGCAGGAGCAGTGGACTGCGCTCATGACTGAGAATGGCCGGGAGATTGATCGGATAAAAGAACAAACGCGTGAAGATCAAATCCGATGGGAACAGCAAGAGGCTGCCAAATGGGGCCGGAGAACTGAGGCGCTTTCCGCGCTGGTTGTTAGTGGAGACATTGTGGCCGACACTCTCGCTTTTTGGAAAGCCATCGACCTGGACATTGCCAAAGTCGATCCCGTCTATAGCAAAGCCTGGAAGACGAACGACGCACAAACTCTACTAAGTTATTTTCAATACTTAAAGAAAACTTCGGGTCAGACTCCAACTTCCAACCCATGGACGGGAGAATTTTTTGCCGTCTATGACAAAGTGGTGAAGGCGATCATTGAGGCCGCTGAGCACCATGACTTCGAAAGGCGGTGGTAAGAGGTGAGCCATGGCTAGGTAGTCCACAAATAAAGAGCCTTCGTGGCCGCTTTCGACATATTTTCCCTCCTATACGGATTGTTTGGCCTCTGATACGATGCTGGTACCGTTTCGAAGAGAGAATTGTCTTAAACCTCTTTGGAAGGGTTTCTTCAGTGGTTCGCCACCGGGTGAAAACGCCGGGCGCACCAGTGGGGAACCGCCGCTAACGCCTATGGTTAATCAAGTACACGAACCTGCTGCTGCTCGCTTTGTCATTAGCGCCAGCAGCCGAGGGAGCAAAACATGCCAAGTTCGAGGTCCGTCCCGTCTCGGCGCACCGGATGGGGATCGAACGGCAGAAACCAAGGAAGTGCGTCTATTTTATCTGGCGATGAATCACCTCGATTCGGCGGAGACGTTTAGCGTTGATCTAAGTTTCTGAAACGCGGACGGGTATGCTGCTGTAAAGAGCGACACCAATGCTTCCAATGTCACGATTACTTCCGCGAATAGCCAAACCCCATTGACACCGAGGCGTTGGCATTGCATTCTTAAGGCGAAAGAGGTACACCGATGAGTGATATGGATGATTTCCTTAAGCGAAATCAGGAATTGATACGTCAACAAATCGAGACGGAAGAGCGGGCGCGGTGGAAGAAGGAAGATGAAGACAACCTTAAGTTCTATCGGAGCATGGCCGAAAACCTCAAGTTACCAAGAGTACCCGAGCCACCGGCACCAAGTTGGGCCTCATTCGACTCCGTCCACGCTCCAGCTAGAACGACCTCGTTTGCCCCCCTTGCGTCAGGGCCGCCATTGTATGCGCCGACCATACCATCAGGGCCCAACCTCCCGAGGCGTGACGCGCTTACCACGAGTTATCCTTACGTCAAGGGTAAATTCAGGGTTGGCAAATCGACCAACCACGCATGGGCCGTGCTCGTCGTGCTCGGATTGATTGTTGCAATATTGGCGATAGGCGTTGATAAGCGGACTTGGCGGGCACTTTTGCGCCACACTCGCGCACGATTAGAAACTTTTGCCGCCGAAAAGGAAACCCCAGTTTCGGCGACAATTACTTCGGAGAAGTTAAATTTGAGAGACTTGCCGAACCCCAGTGCTCACATCAGTGCGGTCTTTAATCGCGGTACGCTTGTCGCGATTCTCAGCAACGCCAAAGACGGTTGGAAAGAGGTCAATGTGACAGTAGACTCCGTGCCGGCTCGTAAGCTTCATGGCTTTATGAAGGAGCAGTACCTTGAGATCAAGAGCACGTCGCCACAAAAATGAACTCTAGAGGTCGCCGGCGCAATGTAACCTGGGGAGGGAAAAGATGGCGACTCGCCAAATCTGGACTGGCTCCGTTGGTGGCCTGTGCAAGCTCCTGCAAAAATCGCTTCGCTGTTCGAGCCGCGTCCGGTCTCGGGCTCCCAACCGCCTCGCCCTCGACTGAGCTACATTGCGGCCTGCGGCCCGGCGCTGGTCTATGAGCTGGACTTCCAGACTTCACATTTCTAAATCATCTTCGACCTTTCTGAGGCAGTCGCGTAGATGCATTTTGCTAGAATTGCGCGGATTTGTTGCGCCTGCTGAAACGCAGCTCTACGCGACCGAAGATCCAGTGACCGGCGCCTATACAAAACGGAACACGGGTCGACAGTGCCGCTCTCAACTGATCGAGCGGATCAACGTCACCATTTGTCCTAAGAAACGAAATGGTCAAGCGACAATATCCACCGGAGAGGAGGGCGCCGCTAGCCTTTGTGTGCGTGGAACGTCGAGAGCGATAAAGTATCCAGCAATATTTACTCTGGTGCGAAGTCCGCGCCGAAGGGAGCCTCTTGACCTCCATCGGCTCCATCGTTTTTCGCGAAATCCTAACGTTCAAAACAGAACCGGAACGCTGCTTTTGCTCAGCCCAGATTCGAAGAGCTGGAGGTTTGGACACAGTTTCGGCACGAGTGCCACCTCTTGTTCCCCGGGAGCAGAGCGGGACGTTCTGCAGGAAAACTCAACCAGGATAGAGGCAAACTTGCTGAGGCGGACTTTCGCATTCTGTGGTTGGCGTGTTTCTGATGGTTTGGAAATCCAGCTTGCGCCATCGGAAACCATCGGATTACCTCGCCGCTGAAATGAAACGCCGGGCTTGAAGGTTAAGATGTGGTGAAATCTATGACGGGCTGCTCTAAAGGCATTGTGACCATAGAACCAAAAGCCTCGCCGAGCGTGGCTTTGTATATATGCTGCCCGCTGCACCTTTAAAGCTATCCTGAGTAAAGGGCGGTTGCGGTGGACAGACTTTCACAAGAGCGCCGGAGTGCGCTGATGAGTCGAATTCGAGGTCGGGATACGCTTCCCGAACTTGCCGTGCGCAGCACCGCTCACCAGATGGGTTACCGCTTTCGACTCCACCGGCGCGACTTGCCCGGCACGCCTGATCTCGTTTTTCCGAGCCGCCACACCGTTATCTTCGTTCACGGGTGCTTTTGGCATTGCCACGCGGGCTGTCCCAAGGGTAGGGCGCCGAAATCCAAGCTGGACTATTGGCAACCAAAGCTCAAGAAAACCTCCGCGCGTGATCGCCGAAATACCGGAGAATTAATAAGGCTTGGGTGGCGCGTGGCTGTCCTTTGGCAATGCGAAGTGAAGGATCGAGATTACCTCCAGAGGCGGCTTCGCGATATTCTAGACGTTTAGCTTTCAACCAGATTGGACTCATATGCCAAGCAAGAACGCCGAACATCAGATTCTCGCGTCACCCACGAAGCGTTTCTTCGTCGATATGCTCACGCGGGATATCGATCTTAAGGACGCTGTTCTAGATCTACTGGACAACTGCGTTGACGGCTTGATGCGCAGCATGGGTAGGGACTTCGATGCAAAAGATGGAGCGAAACCGTACGAGGGTTTCCGGGCTGAAATGCACTTCGCAAGAGATGGATTCCAAATCCGCGACAACTGTGGAGGAATCAGTTTAAAGCTGGCTGAAGAGAGTGCCTTTCGGTTGGGCCGTCCGAAAAACGTTGACAGAACAGAAAAAGATATCCCCACAGTCGGGACCTACGGAATCGGAATGAAACGGGCCATTTTTAAAATGGGGCGGGAATGCGAAATCATCTCCAGAACCAAGAAAGAAGGCTTTAGCGTTAAGATTCCGCGTGCGTGGTTTTTCGATGAAGACGATTGGTATCTTTCGATGACCACCCTGACGAAGCTGCCGACCGGCATCGGCACAAGCATTTGTGTCAAGAAGCTGTTGCCTGACGTTGCTATTCGTTTTGGAAACCGGGCAGCTTTTCCAGCAGAGTTTGAGCAGGCCGTCAGCCAGCAATACAGCCTCATTATCGCAAAAGGCTTTGAAGTCCGCATCGATGGTCGGCTTGTCAAGCCGTTACCCCTTCAGTTGCGCACGGTCAATCTGGAATCGTATAAGGGTGGCATTGCCCCGTTCATGTATTCAGGGACGGTCGATGGTGTACACGTCGACTTGTATGTCGGATTCTACCAACATGTGCCGGCCGAATCTGAACTGGATGAAATCGCGGACAAGGAAGAGTATTCGGCGGATGAGGCCGGGTGGACCGTTATATGCAACGACCGAGTTGTCATATACCGCGATAAGACCCGACTGACGGGTTGGGGCGAAGCCGGAGTACCCAGTTTCCATAATCAGTTCAATGCTATTGCTGGAGTCGTTCATTTCCGGAGCAACAATGCCGCTCTGTTGCCGGTCAACACAACCAAGCGCGGTATTGATCCTGGGTCGGACGTTTACCTCAGAGTCAAGGATCGGATGCGGGAAGGGCTGAAGAAGTTCACGAGTTATACAAACAAGCTCAAGAAGCTCCCGCAGAAACGCAATGAAGTCTTTTCCGATGCCGTCGCAGTGAACATCAGCGACCTACGGCTCCCGAAGGGGAGTGCTTTCGTAAGACAAGACCGCAAACTGAGTGGCAAAATCTTCGATCCCGATCTCCCCGCAGTCGCTACCACCGAGCTTCGAACGATCCGCTTCTCGCGTCCTGTCACTCAAATCGAACTTATTGCAAAACGGCTTCTTGATAATCCGGAAGCAGCCCCCGGCGAGGTAGGCGAATACTGTTTCGATCGCACGCTGCGATCGGCGGAGAAAAAATAATGGCGGGTGAGCGGGTTCCTTATCACCTCCGCCAGAACAAGCACGTAGAACGTGAACTCTTTATCGAGCTACTGGCGCATGTCGGGATCAAGACTCGCCTTACGGAGTACCTTTACGTGGGCTTCGGCGGTCCCTTCTTTGAGGACTTCAAAGCGCTGCACTCGCGGCTCGGAATTCGTAACATGCTCTCACTTGAGCGGGATGAATGGGTTTATCGACGGCAGAAGGTTAACGTGCCATACGGTTGTGTCCAGTGCAAACAGATGGATAGCGCGCAATTCGTTCAACAGGTTGCAACCATACGCGCCGAATTCCCCAAGGCCAATAAACTTTTGTGTTGGCTTGATTATGCTTCTCCGAACCAGCTGCCGACCCAACTTGATGAGATCCGTACGCTTCTGCCGAAGCTTGCGCGTCATGACATCTTCAAGATCACGTTCAATGCGAATCCCGCAACGCTTGGCGATCTGCCTGTAGATCAAACTATGGGGGTTGGTGTGCGCGAGCGCCGCCTGCAATTTCGAAGAGAGCGGCTTCGCATGCGGCTCGGACACAAGTTTCCAGGCAGTGTCGATGATGAAGATCTAACCCCGAATAATTATCCGGGACTGCTCAGTCAGATCTTAAAACTACAGGTTAGCGAAAGCATGCGAGAGAACCCGGAACTCATGTTCCAGCCCCTTGGTTGCTTCGCATATGCCGACTCGGAACACACGATGTTGACCTGCACGGGCATTCTTCTACGGCATACGGAGCGCGACCGTTTCCTTTCTGGCACAGGCTTGCGCAAGGTCGAATTCGCTTCGCTCGATTGGCAAATTTACAAGATCGATATTCCCTACTTGAGCGTTCGCGAGAAGTTCTTGCTCGACCAAAAGATCTTCGATACCGAGCCTCGGAGTCTCGTTGAGGATCACGGATTGTGGTTCGACAAGGATGCCGAACGCTCGGCTGGCATGATCAACGATTATGTCCGCTTGTACCGATTCTATCCGCACTTTCACCGGATCTATTATTGACCGGCGGCCCGTCGCTTTTCAGCCGCGATGCAATGAAGCGCATGAGCGCCTCCGAAAGTTTCGGCGAAACGGAATTGCCTATCATGCGGAAGCTATGCCATTTCGTTTTATGGAAAAAGAACCAGTCGGGAAAACCCTGTATGCGCGCTGCCTCCCGAACCGTGATTACTCGATCCTGCTCCGGATGAATTGGCCGGATCGATTGAAACTTTCCTTTATCCTTCCCCGTGCCTGCACGCAGTGTTGTACAAGGCTTCTCCCACGTAAGCCTGGGACAGCGGCTGATGGTTTCTGTTCGTCCGGGTGAAGTCCGTTCGAAGCGCGCTACAACCTCAGGGGTGTGCTTTGTCTCTGTAAAACCAGAAACCGACCCTCGCTTCATCTTCTTAAGGACCTCGTTATCGCCGATACCGCTTTTCGGAAGTGCCCGCGCTAAGCGGGCATAGTCGCCCTTTCGGCCCCGTTCAGGAGTTCTGCCATATTCTCGCCAGAGCCCTGGGTAGGGCTCCGGCAAATCGTGGATCGCTTCGAAAACAGTCGGCCGCTTACCGGCTTCTATTTTAAGCTCGTCCAAATCATCCGCCTCGAAGCTGTTTATTCGCGACGGATCGAGGCCAATCACAATTGCCCGTGCGCGCCGCGTCGCCGCGCCGAACTCCCAGGCGTTAAACTCGATCGGGCCGACGATCATGTACTTCGCTGATACTCTCTTGATTCCCTGACGGAGTATCTGGCGGTATCCCTTATCAAGAATGCCGGGCACGTTCTCCAGCACGAAGAATGCAGGCTGTATTGCGCCGACATGCCGAAAGAAGTGCCCAATCAGCCTATTACGCGGATCGCCTTTTTCGCGCTTGCCAATTGGGCTGAATCCTTGGCATGGTGGGCCGCCGATTACCCCGATGATTTCCCGAGGCTTGGCGTTGCACGCTTTCAAGATCTGGTCGGTTTTGCAAGTCGCCAAATCCAGAAGTAGGCGCTTGGAGCCAGGAAAGTTGGTTTCGAATATTTCCGAGAGGTCGGGATCGATATCCACTGCAACGGCGGTTTCAAAACCAGCCATGTGCGCGCCAAGGCTGAAGCCGCCTGCACCGCAGAACAGGTCAATGATCTTCAGCCGGTTCAAACCTTTTATGTTACAGGGTTTACGCGCCTTAAGGGAAGGCTACCGATTCGGGGCGAATAGACGCAAAGATTTTGGACACAATTTTAACTCTTTGGCAGCAAACAACGCCGCGAAATGTAAGGGCGCGAGTTGGTCTTTGCCCTTGGGGGCAGGCCACGGCTCCGAGATTCGAGATATCGCGAGTAACAACCAGTCTCCAGCATAAAGCAGGAATTGAACGCGACCGCGTCGAGCTGCTTGGTGCGATACAGTTCGATTCAGCACGCCCTTTTGCAAAGATCGCTTCCGTTTTGCAAGCGCTTCCCGGCCCTCATACGGATTGCGACCACAACAGTCTGGTACCCAGGGGATGCTGTCCCTCCTAGAGAGGCTAATCATGGAGTTTGGCTCTGCGAGTAGCGGTAGCGAGGCATTAGGTTGAAAATTTATGCCTTCTTGCCGTCTCGCTTCCGACGCTTAGCCCAGAACGCTTTCATCCTGTCGGATTGGGCCCTTCGCTTCGCTGCTGACATTCTGCCTTTACTCCTCGGTGCCGGCATGGCAGTTGCGGAAGCAGCGACAGTCAGCGGATTCTTCCGAGGACGGCCCCGCTTTCGGACTGATCCATGGAGTACGGAAATGCCCGGAGTTCCGTGGAAACTAGCGGCTCCTGTGCAACCCACTTTACGACGCCTTTCTCCGTTTGGCAATAGCCGAGTTCGATGGTGCGAGTGCTTCTAGTTCTCTGAGCAACGCGGGAATCTGTTTGTGTCCGGTGACCTTGCGGAACTGCTTTTGTGCAACCAGCAATCCCGACCCGACCCAGCGCTCGCGTTGGTCGCCGCCATGCCAGCGCTTCACGTTCTTGCAAACCTGCTCCACAATCGAGAATGCTGATTCGATAACATTGGTGCTGGCCAGCGTCTTGCGCAGTTGCATCGGGACGTGAAGCCGCTGGACGGTCAACGTCTCCTCCATCCCCTCGCCTAAGCTCCGCGCCGCACTCGGGTTGAGATCCATCAGTTCGCGGTGCAGCATGTTGAGCGCCTGTTTGGCGGCGGCATAATCTTCCAAAGCGTAGGCCGCATTCAGTCTCTTCGACACCGCCGGTTTCTGTTCATCGGTCAGATGATCCAGCACGTTCCGGCGCTTGTGAACTTGGCAACGCTGGATCGCCGCCGATTCGCCCGCGTGCTTTTTCACTGCGGCCGTCAGCGCCTTGCCGCCATCTAAAATATAGAGCCGAGGTTCGGAGAAGTTCAGCCCCCGATTGACCAGATCGCCCAGCAACTCACCGACTACCGTTGCATTTTCTGTGGCGCCTTGCCGCAAGCCTAAAATCATTTTCCGCCCGTCCTGGCTGATTCCCATGGCCACCACCAGTTGCTGCCCAGCAAACGGCGTGGCGTCGAGGAGCAGCGCGCAGAGCCGTGTTTGGTCCAGCCGGCGCTCCATCATCTCCTGCAACTTAGTCCGGCTCGCCTCGATAAAATGTTCGCTGACGGCGCTTTTCTCCAAGCCATACGCCTCGGTGAACTCACGCACCGCCTGGCCATATTTCCTCGTGCTCAGCCCCAGCATCAACTTCTCCCAGACCGTCTCCGTCAGCGGCTCACCCCGATGGAACATCTCATAGCTGCCCAGCCGTACTTCCTGGTCATCGGTGCTGCGCACGCGCGGCCGCTCCACTGGAACCTTCTGACCCATCACAATGCAATAGCCGCGTTCACTACCCCAACGATTGGCCGTCCTTTGCACTTGCCGCTGGCTGCGCTCGCCGACCAGTTCCCGGACTTCCTCCTGCATCAACAGATCCATCAGCCGCAACCCGGCTTGACGAATTAATTCACCCACGCCTTGGCGCAGCCAGCCCACCATCTCTGCCATCGGCAACACCATCTGCACCGCCGGATTCCCATCCGCGGCCATTGCTTCGAGCTGCTTCACAGCCCGCTGCGATTCAATCTGATATGGTTTCTTCATAGCGACTCTCCTTTTCTCGCGAAAGAAAATTTGCTCTCAGCCTAGCAAGGCTTCGAGCGGGAGTCGCTAATTTCTAC
>Ga0302179_10001352_pt1 | contig 14911 bp, 9 predicted proteins | sample I_Palsa_E3_1_FD_198788 | JGI IMG/M metagenome (GOLD analysis project Ga0302179, IMG submission 198788) | Peat permafrost microbial communities from Stordalen Mire near Abisko, Sweden - I_Palsa_E3_1 | ecosystem: Environmental > Terrestrial > Soil > Palsa > Peat permafrost | place: Sweden: Abisko...
CTTCACCCGCAACGGCGTCAATCTTTTCCGCGATCATTCGCAGGAACGCTGCTTTCTCTCTGCCCGTGGTCCGACTGTAGACGACAAAGGCCTTGGCAGCCAAACTCGCGGCAATATCGATTTCACTTGGAGTTACTGGAAAAAAGCTCGGCGGCAGTGGGTCGGCCGTGACCGGATTCATTGCATGGAATGAGTCCGTTTCAGATGCCCCATCTTTAAACCCGATCATCGACCGGCCGGTAAGCGTTTCTTTGGTTATCGATTCTCTTGTTTCCGTCAAAGGACTCCCGCAGAGGTATTTCTATAAATTGGAACAATACTTCCGCAGCCAGAATTTTATGGATATAATATCCAATCGTCAAGGCAGTCGGATTCGAGTCCGAGGGGGCGACATTTCGGACCGCGCGACAGCACAGATCTGCCGATCTTCCCTGCGGGGTCTTGGAGTGTTCGACCAGGCTGCCTTGACGAAGCTTTCGCGGCGCAGCCACTCCAGGAGATTATGGCTAGGATCGAAGATATACAGGCCGCCCTGCGGGACCGGTCTATTGATGCGTGGCTGTTTTACGATCATCATCACCGCGACCCGATCGCCTATCGGATCCTGGGCTTGCCGGAATCCTTGATGGCTTCCCGACGCTGGTTCTACTTGATTCCCGCGCACGGCGAACCACTCAAGTTGCTGCATCAAATCGAGCCTTTTCACCTTGACTCGCTTCCTGGCAGCAAACGCCTTTACGCTGCCCGGGATGAACTCGTGGATAACCTGCGCGCAACGCTTTCCGAAGTGCGCGATGTCGCCATGCAGTTCTCGCCGCATAACATGATTTTCACGGTATCGATCGTGGATGCGGGGACCGTGGATCTCGTCCGCAGCCTTGGCAAGAACATCGTCAGCTCCGCCAATCTGGTAGCGAAATTCGAAGCCACATGGACGGAGGACCAAATACACTCCCACTTCACCGCGCGTGACTCGATTGATGCCATCATGGCCGCAGCTTTAAGTGAGATTGGTCGGCGTGCGCGAAACGGCGGCACAAGCGAGTTCGAGATCCAGCAATGGCTGATGGAGGCGTTCCGGCGTGACGGTCTCGTCGCAGACGGGCCGCCGATCGTCGCGGTAAATCAGAACAGCGGCAATCCCCATTACGTACCCACATCGGATCATTCTGGCGTCATTGAAGTCGGCGATTTCGTGCTGCTGGATGTGTGGGGCAAGACGAACACCCCTGGAGCCGTTTACTACGACATCAGTTGGACAGGATTCGTGGGAGACTCGGTGCCCGATCGTATAGCGCAGATCTTCGAACTTGTCAGGCGCTCGCGAGATGCGGGCATCGATAAGGTTCGCACTTCGATCGCAGCCAGAAAAACGCTTTGTGGATGGGAGGTCGACAAAGCTGCCCGCGACGTGCTCAAGGCCGCGGGATACGCGCAGTATCTCAACAGCCGGGTCGGACATTCGATTGGTATGGAGGTTCATGGGAACGGCGCCAACATGGACAACTTCGAGTCCAAGGACGAGCGCGAAGTAACTGCGAACACTTGTTTCTCCATCGAGCCCGGCATTTATATGTCGGAGTTCGGCCTGCGCAGCGAAGTCAACATGCTGGTGCGTGAGCGTGCAGCCGAAGTAACAGGCCGCATCCAGCAACAAGTCGCTCTGATTTAGATGCAGTGCCTGTTTCTGCGAATCACATCTTCGTTAACCCGATAGAGAAGACGCGCCGGTTCGTAAGTTGCAATCTTTGCACATCGATGAGGTTTTATGCGTATGTTCACAAGATCGATACCATCGATAACCGCGTCGATCATAACGCTAGTCATAACCTGGATCGGAAGTCTGATAATTATTACCGCGCCGGTTGAAGCGCAGTCCACGACCAACTCGGGGGAACCCGCTTGCTTGCTAAAAGCAGACTCTATCGAACCACCAAACGCGGGGCCGAGCGATTACTCGTTCTTTGTGCGCCCGATAGGAACCGTTCGGACGGTAATGATCTTCGTGGACTTTTCAGACGCGGAGCACAGGGAATCCACCACCGATCTCTACAACCTACTGGTACCGCATTCCCAAGAATGGCTCACTGAAGTCTCCTATGGGCGCATGGCCCTAGAAGTGACGTCCATCCCTAGGTGGTACCGCATGTCGAAGCCGTCGGTCGAATACGGCTTTACCGGCAAGGTTCCCCCTATGACGTTTGAACAGCACCGGGCCTACATCGCAGAGGCCGTCCACCTGGCCGAAGGAGATGTGGATTTCAAACAATTTCAACTTGTCTCCATCGTTTCTGCCGCGGGAGCGCAAATCCCCCCGTCGCCGACTTTCCAGGCCAAGCTCGGTGAAGGAATACTCACCCAAGGTATCGAGATTCACGAAGCGATCACATTCGGAGCTGATATCCGCCGAATCATTCCATCTTTCGGATCCAAGGTGTTCGTACACGAATTGGGACACGTGTTTGGGCTGCCAGACCTATACGACTATGTCGCGCCGCGCCAACAACAATGGCATTTCGCAGGCGGGTGGAGCGACATGAGTGCCAACATTACCGGAGGTCACTATTTCGCTTACGACAAACTCAAGTTGGGATGGCTCGACCAAAGCCAGGTGAAGTGCATAACTTCGCCCGGAACGCAGCTGGCGACCATCACACCGCTCGAAAAGCCAGGCGGCCTGAAAGCCATCATGATACGTACCGGACCCTCCACAGCTTACGCTATTGAGGTGCGAGACAATATCGATGCAAATAAGGAAAACGGGCACGGGCCGATCAGGTTACTTCCCGCGGAGGAGGGTACCGATTCCGCGATGATCGAGAAGTGCGGGCTGCTCTACGATGCGACTTACGACCTGCGCCCTGGGAAAGTGGCGAGTTATTCCGATTCACAGGCTGGTATCAAAGTGGAGTTAATGGGAAAACACGACCGTTCGTACGTAGTAAGAACAGACTGGCAGAGGCCTAACTGAATACTAAGTGAACACCGCTGAGGGGAGTGCACGATCGACATCTCAGCGCGAGGTTATGGAGGCACAGGCAATGTGTAGAGCAGTTGGCTTTTTTCTTGGATTCTTGCTTTTAGCTACGATCCTTTCATCGGCGCGAGCTTCGGTAAAGAGACCCTGGGGTGACTTGGACCCTTTCCGAATCAAAGACGTCCAATCGCTACGGCTCTCGCCCGTTGGAGATCAGTTGTCATTCGTGGTGTCCGAGCGGAACCTTACAAAGAACGACAACTACTCGTCGATATGGGTACTTCCCACTCGCGGTGGCAGCCCCGTTTCATTGACGGCCGCAGACGGACATGCATCGAGCCCGAGATGGTCTCCAGACGGGAAGCGCATCGCATACTTCGATTCGATTGGAAACGAACTGGGACTTTGGGTAATGAATGCAGATGGAAGTAATAAGAGGAAATTGACAATCTTGGAACGATCGAACGCATTTCTGGGAACCGCCGGTAACGATCTGTCCTGGTCGCCGGATTGTAAGCACCTGGCATTCACGGCCGCCGGACCGCGCCACTACTCCAATGTGCCCTCGCCCCTCGATCCACCTAACAGTAATGATGTTATGGTGGTAGACCGGCTTCTCTACAAAACCGATTACTATTACTCCGATTTGCGCCGCACACAGGTGTGGGTGATCTCGACGGATGGCGGCAAAGCAATTCAGATTTCGTCCGGAGACTATGACTATCACTCAATCGACTGGTCGCCCAATGGAAAGTGGATCGTCGCCGTTTCTAATCGTACCGGCGAAGATGACTACAATTCAAATACTGACCTGGTGCGGCTTTCGCCGAGCGGCGGCCAGATTTTGCAATTGACGCGCACACCCGGACCGGAGACTGCGCCCTCATGGTCGCCGGATTCTCTGCGCATTGCTTATCTCGCGCGGAAGCGCGATTACCGAAGCAAAGAAAGCGACGCGGAATTCGAAAAAGTGTACGTACTCGACGCGGGGGGGCGGCCTGACGAACTCACCGGCGGCCTCGACATGTGGTGTCACGATGTCACATGGTCCAGCGACGGTAGTAAGGTGTATTTCAGGACCGAACACGAGGGCAAGCTATCGTTATATTTCGTTGCGCTGCGTGACCGTAAACCCGCTCCTGTCGTCGACCTCACAGGTACCATAAATGGGTTCGTCGTCGCAGCTAGCGGCGAGGTGTTCTACTCGTTTACGGATGCAACGCATCCGCCAGAAATCTTTCGCACCGTTCCTGGTAGCGGACAATATGTCAAACTGACTGATTTGAACCGCGAAATGGTGGACGAACTGGAGACAGTTGAACCCGAGCGGTTTTCTTTCCCCAGTTTCGACGGACTTACGATCGAGGGTTGGATCATCCGTCCCCACGGTTTCGATCCAAAGAGCAAGTATCCCATGATTGTCGACATTCATGGCGGTCCCCATTATCAATATGGCTACAATCTGCAAGCGACCGCCAAATTGCAGCGGTTTGCGGGCGCGGGGTACGTAGTCATTTTCATGAACCCACGCGGCAGCACGGATTACGGCCAGAAGTTTTCCGACTTAGTGGTAGGAGATGAAATGGGTGGAGATTACAAGGACGTGATCGCAGGCGTAGATTATACTCTGCAACATTATCCCTTTATCGACGCCAACCGAATGGGAGTAACCGGTGTAAGTTATGGCGGACAGTTGTGCAATTGGATCACGACTCACACTGATCGTTTCAAGGCGTCCGTTCCAGTTTCCGGGACGAGTGATCTACTTAGCGGCTACGGCATCAATGCAAATCTTCTTTGGCCGGAGAGCGACATAAACGTCCGCAGCTACAACGACCTCGATCACTTGTGGGCTCTATCACCACTCAAATACATTAAAAATATTCACACGCCGACTCTGTTCATTCAGGGTGCGTGGGACAACTACGCTGCGCTGAATCAAGCCGAGGAGATGTTCATGGCCATGAAACGCCTACATCAAGTGTCAGTGATGGCCATTTATCCGAATGAGGGGCATGGTGTCAAAAGACAGCCGGTCCACACACATGACTACTATGAGCGAAGCGTCAGTTGGTTCGATAGCTACCTCAAACCCACGGCTTCCAATAACTGATATTACTGGCTAGCACACCGCAGCAACTAGAAAAAGAACTTCGCCACCAATTGCAGGCTCCGTGGGTTGCTGCTAAATGTGGCTTGCGGGTTATTGAAGTTTGGCTGACCAGGCGTTAAGTAATTCAACACGCTACCTTCGGTGGCCTGAGTAATCTTAATATCGTCCACAGAACCTGCAACAAATTGTGGGTGTCCCCATACGTTGAATGCCTGCGCCGTAAACTCAAATCTGAAACGTTCCGAAAGGTTAAAACGTTTCGTTGCGGATAGATCCCAGTTATTGATGTGGGGAAGGGCTAAAGTATTACGCGACGAGGTGGCAAGGGCCCCAGGCAAAGCTTGAATATATTGAGCGGTGGGATTCGTTGCCAGATACGCCACTGTATCGCCGCTAGTGTTGGTTAACGGGGTCGCCGCTGAACCAGTTCCCGGTATTCCGGCTGAATTGTAAACCACGCGGTCGCCTGCGCTGTCGCCGTTGAAGTTCGCATCGTCAGCACTCACAACATCAGCCCACTCCGGAGATTCAAATGTATACACCGGAGCGATCGTATAGTTGCCAACAACGTTTTTGAGGAACCAATTCGAGGAACTCTTGTACCACGGTACATCATAAATTGCGGCAATAGTTACACGATGGGTGCGGCTGTAACCGGAAACCGACCGGTCCGCGCCGAGATCTTGAAAATTCTGTGGACGGCGGGGCGTTAGATAAGTGCTGAAGAAGTCAGTGCTAGCATCATCAATCGTTCGGCTCCAGGTCCATGCTACCTGGAACTGCAATCCGTTACTCAGTCGCTTATTCAATTGAGTCTGTAGTCCGTGATAAATCGAGCTTCCTACTGGCGAATACTCCTTTATGGCATTAGTGAATCCAGCGTTGGCATATGCCGGAGCGACGTTTGACTCATTCTGCAAATCAGCCAAGGTCAGCGGAAGAGCATCTAGTGTTGACTGCGGCGGAGCGCTCAAGTACGTTGGCAAAAAGTTAGTAGGAGTAACGAGAGCATCCTCATTCGGCCGCAGCTGAACATTTTGATGGACCGCATGAACGCCGACATACCGCACCTCGGCGACAAAGTCTTTCCCGAATGCGTGTTGAACTCCCAGGTTCCAGTTAATCGCGTACGGATCCTTCAGATGCTCCGGCATCACATTCGAAGTTGCGGCCGCGGCTGCGGCGGCATTCGGATAGGTGACCAGCTGTCCAGTTCCTCCCGGCAATCCGCCGCCGGCAAGGAAACCAGGGCTTTGGACATTGAGATTTACGTCCTCGGTAACACTCAACTCCGGAGGTAATTCATTGTTAATAATGTTGTCGAAGAGCACATCATAACCGATGCCGAAACCTCCACGCACTGACGTATTACTGTTTCTGCTGGGTGTCCAGGCAAAACCCAGTCGCGGCATAAAGTTCTTTTTCGGAGCCTGCGGTGCACCAAACGTTATCAACCCTGGCACGTTGGCAATCTGATTCAACTGTTGAAGTTCCAGAGCGTGCTGCACCGTTGTGTATTCATAGCGAAGTCCAATATCTAGACTGAGGGTGGGGCTCACGTGCCAGGTATCGTTTCCATACGCATATACCGCTGCCTGATTGTCATCGTCGACCGCTACTCCGACGCTACGTTCGCCAACCTGATCAGGACTCAGGTCTTGCAGGTATAAACCCACAGTTGAGTATTCGTAATCTCCACGTAAGCGCGCGATAAAGTTCTGCGGCGATATATATTTCCGACCCTCAATCCCGAACCTCAGATCGTGGTTGCCTTTTCGAAACGATAGATTGTCGATGAGTTGGTAAGTGTTAATAATTGTGTAGTTCGGCGCGCTAGAATTTGGGCCAAACTGCAGTCCTGCAAGATCGGCGAAGTTGAAGCTTGGGAAGGCATCTAGACCGGGAAATGTGGGATTAGGGGCAAAAGTGCCATTATAAAATCTGCTGAAGCCCAGCCGAACCTCATTGCTAATCGCGGGCGAAAAGGTGTGGTACTCGCTGAGATTAAATAAATCGCTGCGTGTTGGACTGGTTCCGTAGAAAACGGAGAGATTCGGCGAGGTATCCGGCGCATCGATCTTTTCGTATATATAACGGAAACGAAGGCTGTCTCTCTGCGAAATGTTGAAATCCACTGAGGTCACGGAAGTCAAAGTGTTCTGAAAGCTTGGCGCGGCGACCGACAACGTCCCCACAGGAATTGACGTGCCTTCCACCTGGATATTTCCACCGGTTGGACAGGGACTTGCACCTGAAGCGCCGCACGGCTGAGTTGCTGGGGCTAGATATTGCTGCAGAACCTTAAGGTTGTTCTGGGAAAGGCCGCTCATGTTGTCTAGTGTCGTATAGCCGGCGGCCGTCGGCGAGAGAACCAGTCCGATGGAACCTTCATAACCAGTTGGGTTGTATTCAACATCCTGAAAGAAAAACAATTTGTCTTTGATTATGGGGCCACCCACCTCCCCACCGAAGCGATTGTTGTCGTATCGGGGGTTTTGCGTGCATTGACACAGCACATCGATCGCGTTGAGATTTCGATTCTGAAAATACTCGTAAATTCGCCCATGAAAAGAATTCGTGCCGCTCATGACCACTGTATTGAATTGTCCACCGTTGGAATGGCCGAATTCGGGGGAAAACTGGTTCTGCAGGACTGAGAGGCTGGCAACCGCATCATTAGGAACCGTTGCCACCGGGCCGGGATTGTTTTTATTGTTGTTGTCCACGCCTTCGACGGTGAAGTTGTTATTGTAGGCACGTTGGCCGCTGACAGATGGTCCACCACTCCCCGATCCCAGCCCGCCGGTTGAAGATACACCAGCATTCAACAGGGCTAGATTCAACACACCGGAACCCTGGGACGCCGCCGGCAGATTAATCATTTCATGGCTATCGAATGTGGACTCGATCTGCGCGGAAGTAGTATCGAGAGTCACCCCGGCTTCGCTAACCTCTACTGTCGTCTTCACAGCGGCCGGCAGCAGCGAGAAATCAAGCGTGACTTCTTGGTTTAAAAGGACCGCCAAATCGTTCACCTGCTTCGATGCAAAGCCAGGCGCTTCGGCCGTCACGTTGTATTTGCCGATGAGAAGGTTAACAAAGTGAAACTCACCGTGATCGTTTGTGACCGTTGTGGTGACCACCCCGGTTTCGATCATCCTTGCTCTTAGCTGAACAGCGGAAATCGCCGCGCCGGAGTTATCTCGGACCGTCCCGACCACGTCACCGCTGATGGCTTGGGCAGCTAGAAATTGGCTTCCGAAAGCTAGAGCCAACACTAGAACGGTATCGGCACAACACAGGTAGCGCACAGCTTTAATGTTCATAAGCCGGATATTGTATCCAATGTCGAGTTAATTGCAAGATCTATTTGGCTCCGAAAAATCGATTCCTTATAACCGTTTGATCGATTCAGATTAGCGGTTTGTCCATTGCGGCGCCCCAGATGTCCCCTACAGTAAAGCCTTCGGGGAAGGGATCCTCGCTATCCACCACGTACTGCGCGAACCCGGTGATCCACGCTGTTCCGCTCAATGTCGGTACAACTGCGGGATAGTCCCCAACCCGAGCCTCGCGCACCAGGCAGCCAGTAAAAATTGTTCCCAAAATCCCTTCGTGGGGGAATGACTCGTGGAGCCGGAGTTGGCCTCTAGCGTGAAGTGCAGCCATGCGCGCGCACGTTCCCGTTCCGCAGGGTGACCGGTCGATGGCACCGGTCCACGTTGCGGGCCGGTTCCAGTCAAGTTCACCGGTGGAGACGACTACAGCATTCTTGGCAACAGCATCAGGACTTGTTGGAGGCCCGGTCAGTTCGGCGATCGTTATACCCCGTATCCCGGGATTTTCGGGGTGCGCTACCGGTAATTGCTCGCGCGCCGCCGCTTTGATCATCTCGCCCACCCGAACGATATCTCGACCCTCGTCCGGTGTGAGTCGCAAACCGAGCGGCTCTGCCGCAGCCATTACGTAAAACATTCCTCCAAACGCAACATCGACCGACACGGTTCCCAATTGCGGCACTTCAACCTTCGCGTCTAAGTGCGTGGCGAACGCGGGAACATTCTCGAATGTCACGCGCTTGACTTTACCTCCCTGCACGTCGGCGTTCACCACAACCAAACCGGCCGGCGTGTCGAGCTTGATAGTGGTAGTCGGCTCATCAGCACTCACCATACCGGTTTCGATCAGGGTGGTGACTACGCAAATGGTATTGGTGCCCGACATCGGCGGGTATTCCACCTGTTCCATGATGACGAAACCAGCATGCGCCTCAGGGTTGGTCGGAGGGAGCAGCAGATTGCAGTTTGCTGCCGGATAACCGCGCGGTTCGCGGAGCATGAGTTTCCGAAGACCATCGGCATGCTGCTCCAGGTAGGTTTTCTTTTCAAACATCGTGTTGCCGGGCACGTCTAGCACACCGCCGGTAATTACTCGCCCGGGCTCGCCGCATGCATGAAGATCCACTGCGGAGATCATCCGTGATAAACGCATCGATCGACCCTCTCTGTTGCCTGACGTTCCTATCTAGTGCAGTTGACCGCTAACCTTTTCGCGCGCTAATTGTCTGACACGCGCAAGCATCCTATTCCGTGCGCACATCGGTCTGCTGCGACCGCTGCTTGGCATAGCGCAAAACCAAATAGACTGGCAATCCCAATAAAATTAACAGCAATCCGGGCCAAGTGCTGGTGGGCCGATATGCAAGCAACGCCAGCAATATGGTGGTGGTACACAAAATGTGGAACGCTGGCACTGCCGGGTATCCGAAAACTCGATAAGGTCTTTCCGCGTCAGGCCGCGTGAATCGCAGTCGAAACAGACCAAGCACCGTCAAGATGTAGAACAAAAGCACAGCTGAAATTACGTAATCCAACAGATTGCTATAGACATTCCCGTACTTTCCGGTCGCCGGGTCGTAAGTCCGCGGCAACACCAGCAACATCGCCCAAATACCCTGTACCAGAAGTGAGCGCGCCGGCACCTGCGCGCGGTTCAGCCGCGCGGCAACGGGTAAAAACAGCTGCTCACGAGCCATGGCATAGTACACGCGCGCCCCAGTCATGATGAGTCCGTTGACAGCGCCCAAGGTGGAGACCATGATCGCTACCGCCATCGCAACGGTGCCGATCCCAGGAAGTATCACCCGCAATGTAGCTGTTGCGACCCGATCCGCCGGAGCATGTTGGATCGCGGCGAGCGGCAAAGTCGTCAGGTAAGCGACATTGGCCAGAAGGTATAACAGGATCACCAAAACGGCCCCGATGACCATGGATAACGTAACATTGCGGCGCGAATTTTTCACTTCCGCTGCCGCAAACGCGATGTTGTGCCATGACTCGGCGGAGAAGAGCGACCCAGTCTGGGACACACAAAGTGCAACGAAAAGTCCAAAAGCACTACCGGCCGTAAGGCCAGGAACGATTGGATCGAAACCATGCCGGCTCCATGGGTGAACGAAATTGGCACGGACCGCCGCGGTGTTGGTCCCGAGCAGAACTCCAAGCAGAACAAGCGCCAGCAGTGTCCCTATCTTCGCGGCCGAGGAAACATTCTGAACTACGCGGCCATAATTAAGGCCGTAACTGTTTGCGGAAGTGAGCAGTGCGATCAGCAGGATCGCCACCACTTGCACCGTAGAGAGCGATAGAGCGTAGTGAGAACTCAGGAAGATGGGATGAATGAGATAGTTATCTTCCGAGATTACCGGCCGGAGCACGCCGAAGAAACGAGCGAACGCGACGGCCACAGCCGCAATCGTTCCCGTCTGAATCACCGTGAACAGTGTCCAGCCATAGAGAAATCCCCACATGGGGGAGAAGGATTCCTCCAGGTAGATGTACATTCCGCCTGCGCGCGGCATCATTCCTGCCAGTTCTCCAAAGCAAAGCGCGCCGGCGATTGTAAGCACGCCGGCAATCCCCCACGCCACCAGCAGCCAGCCAGAACTTCCGATCAACCTCGACATATCCGCGGAGACGATGAAAATTCCGGACCCGATCATTACTCCCACGACGACCATCGTGGCATCGAACAAGTTCAATTCTTGTCTGAGCTGATTGTTGCTTGGGGGCGTTCCGTGCGAATGAGACAAGGCATGGTTATCGTTCATGAAGAAGACCGTTGTGCCCGAAGTCTCAAACCCGCAATATCGAAGGTCGACGAACCGATGGGAAGTAGAGACGGCGATTTGTATTGAATGGGGAACAGAATAATTTCTCCAAACGAATTTGGATATAATATATTATATTTCGAGTTGCAGAGCGCTGCCTTCACCTGTCAAGGGCAAACCACAATTCACGAGATCAACAGCACGGGAGGTTATTGATGAAATGGAAGGGTGTCATGCCGGCAATTTCAACGTGTTTCGATGAGAATTTCGCCGTCGATCACAACTTCATGTCGCGTCACTGCCGGTGGCTCCTCGACCAGGGTTGTTCAGGTATTGTTGCTCTCGGCACCCTGGGAGAAGGCGCGACACTTACTTTCGAGGAAAAGCTGCAAATCCTTCGCGCGTGCGTGCGTGCCGCGGACGGTCGGGCTCCGGTCGTAGCCGGCGTCTCGTCTCTTTCAACCTCCGGTGCGATAGAGCTTGCTATCGCTGCGGTCGATCTCGGATGTCAGGGCTTGATGGTCTTGCCGCCGTACGTTTACCAGGGTGATTGGCGCGAGATGAAGACACACGTGTCGGCTGTGTTCGAGGCAGTCCCAGTTTCTTGTATGCTTTACAACAATCCGGTCGCATATGGCACAGATTTTCTTCCAGTTCAGATTCGGGAACTCGCGGGTGAACACGAGAATCTGCACGCCGTGAAAGAGTCCAGTATGGACGCGCGCCGCGTCAGCGCTATTCGCGCCCTGGTAGGCGATCGACTGGAAGTTTCGGTCGGAGTGGACGACGCGGTTCTGGAAACGGTTGGCGTGGGAGCTTCAGGTTGGGTCTCGGGTCTGGCCAATGCATTGCCGAACGAGGCAGTAACCCTACTTACTCTTGCACTCAACGGTGAGCGGGAGAGAGCATTCGAGTTATATCGTTGGTTTCTGCCCTTGCTGCGGATGGATACTGTGCCAAAGTTCGTGCAAATGATAAAGCTGGTGCAATCGGAAGTCGGAATGGGCAATACTCGGGTTCGCCCACCATTGCTTGAGCTAGCGGGCGCAGAGTTGGAGGACGTGCGAAACACTATCAGAGGTGTCCTGGGAGAACGGGTTGCAACGAGATGATCTACCAGCAACGGGTCAGCGTCCGGGTTGCTCCTGCTCGGCATGAGTGCGCCCTTCGAGCAATCCTTGTTTGAGCGACTGACCGGCATGCCAAATGTGCCGTTGTAATAGGTCACAAGCAGCGGTCACATCTCTTTCCCGGCATAAATCGAGTAATTGCCTATGCTCCTCTTTCGCGCGCTCGAAGCCTTGGGTTACATATAACTGCAACCCTGTATAGCGCATTGCATTGTTGTTGACCCGTTTAATAATCGACATGAAATGGGGGCGATTCGCGCCAGAGTAGAGAGCGGAGTGAAATCGCCAGTTTAGACGCCCCCACATCGAAATCTGTCCTCGCCGGGATAGTCCCTTCTCGTACTCCTTCAGGAAAGTTTCGGCCTGCGTCAGGTTTGATTCAGTCAACCCCGGAATGGAAACTTTAAGAAAATCGCATTCAAGGAGCACACGGATCTCAAATAACTCCTCAATATCGTTGGGAGATAAGGAGGAAACTACAGCACCGTGGTGCGGAACGATCGTGATCAAACCCTCGGATTCCAACTGGCGCAATGCCTCCCGCACCGGAATCCGGCTGACACAAAATTCGGAAGCAATGGCATCCTGACGCAGCTGCTCTCCTTCGCGAATCTCCATCCGTATGATTTTGTCCCGCAGGTTATCGGCTACGGCGGATGTCAACGACTGGCGAGGGATGCCGGTGGGCGATGAGCGCGGCTCTGTGGCCATAGGCGAACAATACTATAACGTATTTTGTATCCGGGAATCGTTTAAAGATTGGGCCCTAAAAACGCCTACGAGTGGAGAGGGAACGGGACTCGAATTGCGATTTGCTTAACTGCCGCTCAATTTACACGCATCTTCATCCAACCTGAAGAATTGTGGAAATCAGCAACGGCGGTGCCAGGTGAAACCAGTTCGTCACACGCTGCTTGTAACTTCTGATCCAGCTTTATTTCCAGAACGGGCAGGAGATGCTCGAGTTGCTCAAGATTGCGCGGACCTATCAATGGCGCAGTAATTCCGGGTTGGTCCTTAACCCACACGATTGCCAATTGAGCTGCCGAAAATCCGAGAGATTGCGCCAACTGCACAAACTTGGTTCCTACCTGGATGGCACGGTCAGTGATGCGTTGCGCATAGATTCCTCCGCGCAAAGTTGCGCGTGAATCGGCGGGGATGACAGAGTCTTCCTGGTAACGCCCGGCGAGAAGTCCCATCGCGAGTGGTGACCATGCCAGGATGCCGAGGCCGTAGGTTTGACACAACGGTATCAATTCATTTTCGATTCTCCGATCGAGAAGATTGTACGGGGGCTGCTCCGAAACGAAGCGCGCAAATCCATTCGCTTCACTAACCATCAAAGACTCCATTACCTTCCACGCAGGAGCAGTTGAGCTGCCGATGTATCGGACTTTACCCTGACGCACCAGGTCGGTCAAAGCTCCCAAGGTCTCTTCGACTGGAATATCAAATGACGGACGATGAAGCTGATACAAATCGATATAGTCAGTCTTGAGCCGACGGAGAGAATCATCGCACGCTTTTATCAAATGGAGTCTGGAATTCCCTCGATCGTTGGGGCCATTTCCTGTTGGATAATGGGCTTTGGTAGCGATGATTACCTGCTGCCGCAGGCCATTGCGCTCCAGAGCACTACCAACGATGCGTTCGCTCTCTCCGTTTGCGTAGCTATTGCTCGTGTCAATCAGATTGATGCCGGCTTCCAAAGCCCGATCAATGATTGAAATCGCTTCAGCTGCCGCAGTTGGATTGCCAAAATTATCCGTGCCTAAACAAAGTGGAGAGACTTTTACCCCTGTCCGACCTAAAGTGCGATAGTCCATCCATCTCACCTCGCGGTATAGCCCGCATCAACGTTGACAAGGGTTCCGGTGATATAACTCGCCGAATCCGACGCCAGGAACAAAACCACTCTTGCAATCTCAATCGGCTCCGCCAATCGTCCTAGTGGAACTGTTTCAGCTAGTCGCTCCATCAGTTCAGCAGTCACCGGTTCCCGCCGCTGGGAGGCGATCATCGGAGTATTCACCTCGCCCGGGCACACAGCATTAATACGAATGCCATCCCGAACGTGATCAAGCGCCATCGCTCGTGTGATCTGATGTACAGCGCCTTTCGAGGCGCAGTAAGCGACCACACCTGTCGCTCCGACGCTGCCCCAAATCGAACCGAAATTTACGATAGCACCGCCTCCCAGCTTCTTCATTTGCGCAACTGCAGCGCGGCTCATGAAAAACAATCCCTTAACATTGACGTCCATAACGCGTTGCCACTGCTCATCGGACGTCTGCACTGCATCGGCGCGTACGATGATTCCGGCGGCATTTACCAGGACATCCAGCCGGCCGTGTAGGCTCAGCGTTGTTTCGATGACCTGATCGCAGAACGATGCGTCGCTGACATCGCCAATCAGCGGGATACTGCTCTTGATTTCGTCGGCAACCCGGGCAGCCAATGAACCGTTACAATCGACAACAACAACCTTTCCACCCGCAGAGGCAAACTCGCGAGCAGTAGCCGCGCCCATTCCCGAAGCTGCACCAGTGATTACGGCTACCTTGCCCGCAAATGTCACG
>Ga0302179_10001355_pt1 | contig 14875 bp, 25 predicted proteins | sample I_Palsa_E3_1_FD_198788 | JGI IMG/M metagenome (GOLD analysis project Ga0302179, IMG submission 198788) | Peat permafrost microbial communities from Stordalen Mire near Abisko, Sweden - I_Palsa_E3_1 | ecosystem: Environmental > Terrestrial > Soil > Palsa > Peat permafrost | place: Sweden...
CGAAGTCAATACCACAGCAACGTTTCTTATCACCAGCACACCTGCAGCTATCCGATTGGCCACCGGAGCGCCAGAGTCCAAACTTTTTGTGGGGGGACATCGGAGACCACAGCTGCGGATCTGCAGCCCCTTATATACCTCCCTCGTATCTCCCAGAGCACAAGAACATCGCCATTTTCACCCCCCAGTAGCCTCTTTAAAATGCATTGGCAATACTATCAAAAGGCCATTGCTGCTTACTTTGCTGCCTCGAATGCTCTCTCTGTTCAGGCACAACAGCAACAACCATTTGTTCTCCCTGGAGACGGAGGCACTTCCTTATCTAAAACCCTTTTAATATGATTAGGCACGCAAGCCGACAGTGTCTTCTCTGGAATAGCAACCTTTGGCCGACTTCCCTACCGCGAGTGCTTTGGGCGCGATAAAAATGAGAAGTTTGATATCGCTATCCTTGGTGCTCCGTTCGATACCGGCACCTCCTATCGGTAATCTTTGTTTTCCGTCAGATCTGACTTGATAGTCCCGGTGCTCGATTTGGCCCTAGCGGGATTCGCCAAGGCAGTCGCCGATTAAATCTCTAGTACTGTCCCGACTTTGCGAGCGTGCTGACTGGGCAGCGGTGGTTATAATGTGCCCTTGGATACCAATCCATTCCACTCGTGGGCAACTGTTTTTGATTGCGGAGACGTACCGGTGACGTCTTATGATAACGCATGGGCAATCAAACAAATTCAGGAGGGTCATCAAGAATTACTTCATCGCGAGCCAGCTTATCAACCGAAGGGTTCCAAAGGCATTGGAAAAAATGGCAAACTTCATCCCCGGATCATCACTCTTGGTGGAGATCATACAATTGTCCTCCCATTGCTGAGATCTATCAACAGCGCCTATGGACCAACCACAGTAATTCACTTTGATTCTCATCTGGATACCTGGAAACCCAAAGTTTTCGGCGGAGCAGTAACCAAACAGTCTGCAATCAACCACGGCACGTACTTCTACTGGGCTCATGAAGAAGGTATCACCTGAGTTTACCCCGTATCTGACCTCAGGTTTGCTTGCGAACAATACAAATATTCATTGCGGAATTCGAACAACTCTCTCGGGACCAAGTGATTGTATGGTTGCGCTTTGACTGTTTGCTGACGGTGCAGATGAAAACGACGGTGACTGCGGCTTTCTACGTGTCGAAGCACGCGAGATTGATGAGATCGGTACCGAGGGTATAATTAAGAAAATCTGGGAGCGCGTCGGTGATAACCCTGCTTATCTGTCTATCGATATCGATGTGCTGGATCCTGCATTTGCTCCCGCTACAGGTACTCCAGAGACCGGAGGGTGGAGTACTCGTGAGCTGCGAACCATCCTCCGTGGTCTAGATGGAATGAAGCTGGTTGGGATGGATTTGGTTGAAGTAGCAACTCCTTACGATACTCCCGGCGAGCCAACGACAATGGCGGCAGCGGACGTAATTTTCGAGGTGATGTCATTGATGGTTAAGACTCCCTTAAGTGCTTAATCCGGGACTCTGAAGAGATAGTAAAGTTATATATCTCCAAAAGAGATATCTTACCCTCAACCCGATTGCCGATGACTTATGTCTTACCATCAACTTTCTAAGCCTAACTACAATAAACCGTTGGAACATTCGGAGATAGTGATCTGTGTGTGCGGTCCTTAGGGGCTCCTTTGTGCTCGAGACATTCACTTTCAATCTGATACATATGCATCTCGACGCCGCCCTTCATCTTACCACCGCCAAATATCAGACCGTGGAAACCCATTATACCCCATGTTCCAGCACCACCAACAGCGGAGACCAATCCTGATTTGATGCGTTATGGAGAAGCCAAGGCAGAATGGAGAGGGTCAACCCCCCTCGTATCGGCACAAGACTCCGCGACCTGAAACATGGATTCCGCAGACAATAGTCGACACAAATTACAAACATCCTACAGCCTCTGAGAAGGAGAACAGAAGACTGGAATACCAGGAGATATTGGAAGAGATCAAGGAGCGAATTCCTCCGGAATATTACGAACATTTTCGCCAGAAGTATGCGAGGCCGGTCAATTCGAGACCGAAGGGCCAGATCCGACGGGGTCCATCAATGGGTACAGACCAGGCATGTTTCATCATCCACAATTCATGGAAAAGGATCATTCCAAGTATCATGCTTTGCCTAGAAAGATGTTTCCTGAGGAAGAGAAGTTGTATAAATTACAGGAAATGCAGCACGTCAAGGAGAGCTTGGATATTCTGGAAGACATTGGCGTTGATTATGAAGAAAGGGTATGGATCGCCAAACAGAGAGCTGCTTAGAAAAAGCTAGAGGATGAGAAATTTATGAGGGAAGAGGTCTTCAGACAACACATTGGATTGATTGGAATAGTGACAGAGATGAGATATCTGAGGCTGATGAAACTCGTGCAGCTTCAGATGGCCTAAACTCCTTGGAGATAAAGCCGTGGCACCGAAGCAAAGCACCCCTAGAGTTCCTCAACACAGGAAGGCAGACGTTCAGGAGGTTGACAACGGAGAAAAATTAGATACAGTACCCGATAGCGCAGTCTCATCTACATTCACTCCCGGATTAGGTCCGATCCTTCTTAACAGTGCAGTGGGAGTTGCGATGGGGGCAACCTTGATTGGAACAATATACGGCATCTGGAGGCTAGTAAAGGAACGTGGGAAACGGGCAAAAAGTGCTGACACTTCAGGGGATAAGAAGTTAGCTTCTTCCAATGAAAGCACCCATAAGAGGTCGATGCGGTTATGGAATTCAGAAGATAATGATTGACTCGAGAGTGTCTTTTCAAAACAAATGCATTGCTACCCTGAGGCGAGATACCGTGCCCAATCTACTCCAGAAATAACCCAAATGAGCAGAGATCATTATTATCCCACAAATATATATCCATGACTTTCCTTATGTCTTTACTCAACATTTAACGGTTTCACATCTGTTTGTCCCTCTGTTGGTTCATGATTTCGTATAACAACGAGGTTATCCCAACTCACTCTAATTTTGACCTCCTCATTGGGCCCGATGCCACCTGAGATCAACTCCATGGCCAGGGGCTCCAATATGACTTTCTGGATAAGTCGATTGAGAGGTCGAGCGCCGTAGATTGGAGAATAGCCATGCTCGGTGAGCCAGGATTTGGCTTCCTCATCCACGTTGATAGTGATTTGACGATCATCGAGACGGGACTGGACTTCCTTGAGACGCAAATCGACAATAGACCTCAATGTGGACTTGGAGAGCTTGTTGAAGACGATTTGGGAATCAATACTATTGTCAGATATATCGCCAATCGGACGTACCGGTTAAGGAACTCGGGTGAATAGAATCGTTCGACGAGTTCCAATACTTGGTTTTTGACATGCTCCGACACGACTTCGCCGGGATCGTGAGCGAGGATCTCTGCTCCAAGGTTGGATGTCATAATGAGTATGGTATTTCGAAAGTCGACTTTGACGCCCTGGGAGTTCGTGAGGAATCCTTCATCAAGGACCTGTAATAGCAGATTCGTCACGTCTAAGCTTAGTCTTTTTTCTTCGAAAGTTGTTACCCTTATGAGCCTTTTCGATCTCATCAAATAAGACCACGCAATAACCCTTCCTTCTAACTCCCTCGGTTAGCACACCCATATTCTCCCCGTAGCCAACGTAGCCAGGAGGTGGTCCAATCAGTCCACTCACAGTGTGTTTCTCCTGATACTCACTCATATCGATCCTCAGTATATTCTCTGTGTTATCAAACAAGAATCCTGCAAGCGCTTTACAAAGTTCAGTCTTTCCAACACCTGTTCCACCCAGGAACATCAGACTCGCAATCGGTCTATTGGGACTGCTCAAGCCGGCCCTGGATAATCGAACAGCGCGTGCCACTGCTGAAATAGCTTGCTCTTGTCCCTTGACCTTTTCAGAAAGTACTTCCTCCATATGGATTAGACGCGATTTTTCGCCTTTCATCAAGCTTGTGGGAGGAATTCCCGTGGCTCGGGAGACGACATTTGCGATATCCGAGGACGTCACAGCCTCGTGAAGGAGGGTTGTAGATGCATTTTCTTCGCCTTCAGGAGGAATTGCTTTCTCAAGCGACGGGATGATGGAATAACGCAATTCAGCTGCCCGACGAAGGTCGCCATCTCGTAATGCTGTTTCAAGATTGATTCTCGCGTTCTCCAAGTCTTGTTTTGCCTGCTTGAGAGATTCGAGCTGTTGTTTCTCCTGCTCCCATACTTTCGACAAGGCAGCCACCTCTGCTCGTTTCTCTGAGAGACTGTTCTCGAGCTTCTCGCGGCGATCAATACTAACCCTGTCTTTCTCGTTTTTAAGACTCTCAAGCTCGATTTGAATAGTCATAATTTGTCGTTCAAGTTCTGTTATACTGTCGGGTTTGGATTCTTGTTGTAGTCGAAGCGCAGAACAGGCCTCGTCAACGAGATCAATTGCTTTGTCGGGGAGATTTCGATCCGTGATGTAACGATTTGACATAACCGCTGCCGAAACGAGAGCAGCATCCGTGATCCGAACTCCGTGGTGCACCTCATATCGCTCCTTGAGTCCTCTCAGGATTGAGATTGTGTCCTCCACGGTAGGTTCATTGACCATGACAGGTTGAAACCTTCGTGCCAACGCTGCGTCTTTCTCGATATATTGCCGATACTCGTTTACCGTAGTTGCACCACAGCACTGCAGTTCACCCCGTGCGAGCATCGGCTTCAACATATTTCCTGCGTCGACACTTCCTTCTGCTTTTCCAAGTCCAAGTAGGATATGTAACTCATCAATGAAAGTGATGATCTCACCGCCAGCAGCCTGGATATCTTTCAGCACACCTTGTAGTCGCTCCTCAAATTCTCCCCGATATTTCGCACCAGAGATCAATGCTGACAGGTCCAACGACACAACCTTCTTGTTTGCAAGAGACGCGGGAACTTCACCTCTGACAATCCTCTGAGCCAGACCTTCCTTCACATATCAGAAACAGCTTCTATATTTTGAGATCTTACCATGATTGCCGTTTTGCCGACCCCCGCGGCACCAACGAGAGCGGGATTATTCTTGGTACGCCGACTGAGGATCTGAATTGTTCGCCTAATCTCATCATCTCTGCCAATAACTGGATCTAGTTTTCCTTCTTTGGCTTTCTCGGTCAGGTCTAGCGAGTACTTTTTGAGAGTCTCTCCTGGCTGGGGCTCTTGTGCCGGATTGAAACTGAATCCCCTGGGGGAATTGCCGGACGGAGTGGCATACGCACGAAGGAAGATTCGTAGCGGAGGAGAGACGGAGGGTTTGGGAGCTCGTAGTAGCGTTCGCGTGAGCATTGTTAGATACGGGTATCGGGCCGCCGCCTCGAAGCTGTCATGGAGCAATTTATGGAGAGCGGTCGAAGGATCGCCGAAACGCCTAGAATATGGGGTGGAAAATGGGGAGTCCGCGTTGAAGCCAGGGGGACGTTCGTTAGCCTCCGGCTTACCGAAATGTGCGTATTTTTAATCTAAATTTTAGACGAGCTGGATTACGTGAGACACAAATTTTCGTTTTTGAGCCGCGATCAATCGACAAAAGGTTCGTCGTTCTCCTTTCTGCCACAATACGAAGGACACCACAAACCGGTCCTCTCCTGTCCTCACAGCAGAGCACAGCACCACAACCACCACCAGCAACAACAACAAAACCAGCCCCTGCGACTTCCTTCCAGTCTGCCTTCCATCGACGCGCACAAGTCGTTTATGTTGAAACCCAGACCACCGCTATTATCGTCACATCAGAGTCGTTTCGCCACTACGAGTCGTAAACCGCCTCGTAATCTGCTTTCTTGACGTAAAGGCGCCCTCCAAGCGATCTTCCTCAACAAACATTCTCTCGCAATCTCCTCCCTCGCCGCCTGCGATCTCTCAGGGGCAGTATATGCATAGTCATCATCCTACTTCCACATTTCAGTGCAACTCTACTTTTACTCGTCCTTCCACGTCTTCTCCCGTCAGTACCTAAGCAGTCATGGCAATGATCAATATCCGCAGGGATGTCGATGACGTTTTCTATCGATACAAGATGCACCCCGTGCAGTCAAAGGTGACTTCCCCTTTGCGACTTTACTGACTCGTAGATCGAGGGAAAAGGAAACGGCATCAAGACTGTTGTCCCCAATATCATGGATGTCGCTCATGATCTCGCCCGTCCTCCCATCTACATCACCAAGTTTTTCGGCTTCGAACTCGGCGCCCAGGCCAAAGTCGTCGGTGACGGACCCACACAACGTCACATTGTCAACGGAGCCCACGACAAGGAGAAATTGCAAGACCTCCTCGATGTGTTCATCAACAAGTTTGTTCTCTGTGGAGAATGCAAGAACCCCGAAACTGAGTTGAGCATCAAAAACCAGCATGTTTACAGGGATTGCAAGGCATGTGGGAAGCGGACAGAAATCGACAAGCGTCATAAGCTCACTTCCTTCATCATCAAGTCACCTCCTGGGGGTGCCAGTGGAGCCGCAGCCAACGGCAAGAAAGGAGGCAAAAAGTCCAGGAAAGGAAAACATAACAAGGACAATGGAAATGCCGAGGATGAGCAACCGAACGGAAAAGAGGATAGTCCTGATGGAAGTGATCAAGGCGATGATGAGGAAACTATTGCCAAAATCACTGCCGAGGCTGCTGAACTTGCTGAACCCGAAACAAAATTGGGAGAGGATGAGTGGGGCGTTGATACTTCTGCCGCTGCTGTCCTAGCGAGACAAAAGGCCCTTGAAGATGCAATGGGAAAAGTCGCTCTTACTCCAACCGGCGAGGATGATGATGAGGATGAAGATCCTTTCTCCAACGGCGCGGATAATCCCTACGATCAGCTCGGGACTTGGATTCAAGAGGAACAGAAAGAGTCTGGAGAGATTCCCACGGATGTTGAAATCTTCAAGAAGGCGAAAGATTTGGGCATAGAAGCCAAAGCAAAAACTTTGACTGTGTTGGTTCAATGTGTCTTCACCGAGAACATCTGCAAGGAAATTCCTAAGCGTGCAGCACTTTTCCACAAGGTATGTTATCCTTCAATAGCAAACTAATATGTTAGTTGATTGGTGAGAATGCAAAGGCAGAGAAGAACCTTCTTGGTGGACTTGAGCGTTTTGTTGGCCTCACGCATCCTGATCTCATCGCCACTGTTTCCAAGATCTTGTTGGCTTTCTATGAAGGCGATGTCCTTTCAGAGGAATCCCTTCTCAAGTGGGGCAGTAAGAAATCTAGCAGTCGATATGTGGACAAGGAAACTAGCAGGAAAGTCAGGAAGGCGGCACAGCCCTTCTTGAAATGGCTTGAAGAGGCTGAAGAAGAATAATCTAGGTCTTTTATATCAGTGTCTTGCTTCTATAGTCTAGCTTGGGTTAGTATACAATAATCAATGATAGCATCGCTCCTCTCACAATGAAATCCTCTGACGATAAATTGTCAGTAATTTGAGGCGTCAGGGTGAAATTTACATTGCCGATCATTCCCAACGACATCACTACTGATGAAGCATCGACATACGTTCTTTATTGACCCGTCAAAACAACCAGCTCCAGATGCGTTTGAGCTCATTCCTGGAAACAGGAAGGATCCAGCTGGGCTGAAGATACGGAAGCTGCATGCAGCGAGGGAATGGAAGATTACCATTGACGTCGAGGACCTGGATGCCGAGGTAGTCATTCGCTCTCGCTGACGACAGCTAATTTAACCAGAGAGTGAAAGCGTTAAGTCAAGGAAGTCTGACGGTACAGTTCGTAAAGGAGAATGCAAAGAACATCCCTGAGCCTTTGCAACGTGGGTTTGTCCAGGGCTTTCACGTTCTCTGGCGCGGCTCATCGTAAACAGCCTTGCTGCCCAAACTAATACGTGTAGGAACAACGCCTCTGACTTGCCATTCATAGGCTCGCTATTACCTTCTTCAGTTCCAGAGCCCATTATACTACCCAGGCGTCTCTCGTATCTTCATATGGATCACCTTCCCTCTAGTACAATGGATTCGCTCTTTGAGAGTCTCTGGTCGATCCTGTCACCCGAGAACGACCATGCCTCAGACGTGGAGGAATTCGTACTCCTCGCCTCTCTGGCCCACGCAGACGTTATTGAGTTTGACGTCGTGTCTTCCGAGTCACTCCAGATTCGCGCATTATGGTCCTCTTCGACTCACGATGATGGATGGAGACTTAACATCCCCGCTCAAAAAGACACGCGTGTGGAAGTTGGTATTTTCCAGGAAGGATCCGGCGAAGATAAAGACGAGATGTCATTGGAAGGATTACGAGCCATCCTGGGGGAGGATAAAGACTTTCAGCCTACTTTGTTCACTTTTCCTCATCGGCATCATATATTGCGTTCGGGAAAATTAGAAACGTCGCTGGATCCGGCTTTTGGATCACATCCTGTCATGAAAACTCGTTTACCTATGTCGGCATTACAAGCACCGATAAATGATACCCTAGACCATGAGAGTTGTCGGCTGCATGCATTGTATACGTTATCGAAGGACGTTTTTGTGGATCAGTACCAAGTATCTCAACTTGCGCAGTTCAATTCTGGAGGGATAGACAACTTGAGAGGAGTCTGGGGAGAAACTGATCTTGAAAATCCAAGTTACAAAACCAATGGATGGGGAAGTGTTGTCTTGGTCGATGTTTCGGAACCCCAGGAACCTTCTGAGATGACGTTGGAGCTACCCCTCCATGTACGGTACCTGGAACCACTGGAAGGTGGCGGAAAGCGACCAGTGGAAATTCTTCCCCCGGAAGTATTTTGGGCATGCGAGAACACTGTTGAAGGTATATACCTACACTCTATTATCTGATTTCAGATTTCACGTTATCTCCGTTTGTGCCACATTCACGATCACTAGTACATACACTGTTTCCTGCCGAAGTCGTCTTTTATCACCTAACAAAGCAAGTTACGCATCCCGACGGTGCGCTATCGATACAGGTTCCAGTGGCAGATGTATCTCAGATGCAGTTGGTGCAAAATATGACAGTTTTGGGGATTTTAATGGGATTCACATATTTATTTGTCAAGGGTGTCAGAGTTGGGATAAAGGGACTCAGGTGGCGCGGTAAAGGTAAAGAGAAGGCAAAAGAGTTATAATGCGATGGAGTAATTAATCGATAATCAGGCGCCGACTACCGACCAGACTTGACTCTTCCCACTTTAAATCAATGACAATGCTTTTGGTGTGTTATTCAGTATAACTTTTCCAGTCACGAGGATGATACCTCCAGGCTCCGGGCCTTGGTGGGGGCGTTCTTGCTACCCGTGTCAGATCCCCATCTGGGTCCTTATCTCCCGAAAACCTTGCCTTCCAAGTGATAAAGTTGACGTCGTGCTGAGGCGGAAGGGTATTCCCTGCTTGATGTTTCGTTTTCCAATCTTTTGGATGGATTGTCTGCGTTTATTCTCATTGATGTCTAGTGTCTTCATCATACTTGTCCATCCATTCGATATCTGTGTTGTCGGGAGGATTGAATTGGTCCATCCAGCTTAGAGTCCTTCGATCGGCGTTCTGTTTCGTCCACTCGATGCCCTTGCCCGTCTTCTTAGCCGGGTCAAGACCGTCGAGATGATCCACCCAAAGCAACAAGTTCTCTCGAGTGAGAGGCTTTACATATTTGTTGATCTCAGACTGTGGCAATCCCACCGGTAGAATTTTCATCTCAAAGCCTTTTGTATCTTTCAACTGTTCTCCCTCCGGCAACACCCAGCTCCCCCGATTCTTATATTCGGGGTTCAATTTATCTGGATCCCAGTATGCATCGGGAGATCGATCCGGGCGGGCATCCATCTCTTTCCTCTCCGCGCGCTGTCGCCATTGCGTTTTGGGAAGAGGTGCTAACCGTGGCCTCGCCCACCCTTGATCATGATGGGTGTCCCATGGATGGCCACCATCGTAGACAGAACCTTCACTCCAATCATCTTCGAAACCGTGAAGGCGGAGACGGTCATCCATATATCCTAGATTCATGTCTATGTTTACAATATTACGCGAACTTAGGATCTATACTCAAATTAATTTCAGCCGTTTTTCGTGGCCAATGTTTCTCCATCACTACGAGCTTCAGGAACGCACAGCGGGATATTCAGTAGTATCGTTAATGTGACTACCCAAGGAAATCCTCCCCCATCTCCATTTCCTCAATTATTTCTCCCACACCCTCCTCCGCATCCTCCAAAAATTCTTCTTCATCCTGCCTTTCCACCTCGTCCTCTTCCTCCTCACTGCTGTCAAGATAGGGCAACGCCTTGCCCTCGCCAATCTCCTCACTCCCTTCCCTCTCCTTGATCTCCTTCAACATCTCCAGCAACTTTTTCTCAGCCAGCTCATCCACTGTATACTTGTCATTGTCATGCTTGAAGCTTGGGCCAGGATTGCTCTTCCCATCTTTTGCCCAGGGCGCACGTGGGAGTTTCCATTTATGTTGGTCTAGGAGGACGATGATGCCTATACCGCCCAGGAGGATGGCCATGGTGCGAGTTATGTTGTTGTATTTTTCGAGGATGGGGGAGACTTTGCTCCAGTTGTTTTTGAGGGGCAGGGTGAGATAGTGGAAGGGGTTGAGGTTGATGCGTTTGCCATAATGATGAAGGGTCTCATTTTGAGTGGAAAGAGGCCGGGGTTGTTTGATATCGTCTGTGAGTGCTGGTACCGGAGACATTTGGAAAGACTGGAGACATCGGAGGGTGAGATCATCCTTCAAGACGAAGATCAGACCTGCGTAAATCATCTGATCAGTCAGAAACCTTGACGCTACGGACAAACATGGTAAGCAAAAAGCAATACGATATATATATATATATGTATAGCTTTGATTGACAAAAGAGTAGACGGAACACGAATTGGCAATGTCGGCTACGTTAGGAATAGTAGCCCGTGAGGCAGCAACTGACGGAGTATACGACCCCCAAAATCCCGCCTGCTGGTTTCGACGGGCATCCGTCCATTCTGGATGATGGCCCCTTTCGGCATAGGATTCCCCAGTCTGCTTACGCGGAGCCTGTCTGTCAAGATTTGATTTCTTAGTCTCATCAATGTCTGTCACGTCATCGAGGATGCTAGGATCGACCCCTGGTTGGAGATCTAGTGGATTTAGCTTCCACTTTGCTTGAGCTCGCTCTTCGCGGATGACGTCCAGAGTATCCCGCTGGAAATTACCGAGCATGGGTCCATCGGCAGACGTGAATACCCTCTCCCCATATCTATTGAGTGGAAGTCCAATTCTGGGATCATCACTCACCAAAATCTCACGCTCGTCGTCAACAGTGCCTGGACTACCTGACTCACTGACGGTATCAGTTTCAGCCATCGCTGTCGGTGCCCCGCCTCCCTCAACCAGAAAACTTCCTTACCTCTTTTCCAAGTCTTGTATTCCTGGTTTTTCATCATCTCACGTACACCTGACGAGGCACATTGATCGTCTCAGCGAATTAGAAATTAGAAGCCATCACTTCTCTCACTAAAGGTGTCAGATGTGAAACTCAAGGTGAGGCAATTCTTTATGCGTCCTGACGCGTCGCATTGGTATCATTCCTATCTCCATAATTACTCAATCAATAAGTCTCATGAAAATAAACAGCACCACAACCTGTTTGTCGCAGAACTCAAAACTTAATTTCATCTAACATCACAAGTGTATGCCCATTCAATGTCTCTTGATACGGCCCGCTGCCATTGCCGGTTTTCCGGCGCTCAACTTCGGAGGAAACTTGATCCAGTGCTATTTTGTGGAATCGATTCAGTGCTGTTATAAAATGCTGGCCGGCCTCAAATTAGAAAGTAAGAAAAAAGACTTACTGGATGTTCGTCGATTTTGTGAAGGAGTTCCGCCACGGCCAGTCGGACTTTCTTGTAAGGGTGGAACAGTCCAAGGGCGAGAGGTGTTAAGCCTCCGTGATTGACGGGAAGTGTAGATAGAAGCTTGAGTAAGTGAGGTTCGATTGAACAAATACCAGGTTAATTTGATCATAGTCCTCTATCGCAGAATTGAGTGCGAGATAGATCAAAGCAGATTCGTTGGGGGTCAAGTTCTTCATTATTCGTAGACGATCAACTTGATGGTGAACATCCATAGTCCGCACAAGTTCAGTTGAGAATATAGTCGCTCGATCCTGGTAATTAGGACAGTTGTGCCAGACCGGTTACCTTTGATAAATAATGATAACTCACTCCCCCTCTCCAGCCTTCAAATCTCATCTGCGATGCACTTAGTTCTTTCATCTTTGTAGCCTCATCTGGCCATACAAGTCCATGACCGGGAATTATGAATCCATCCTCGGATATAGATCCCACAATCGTTTCTCCATAGGCCATTTCCTCGTAGCTCCCGGCCTTCCGAATAAATCTCCATAACCAATCTTTGAATCTGTTACGTATCAGAGCTTCGGAAATTCGATTTTGAATCATGTATTGTATTTCTTCCATGAACGCTATGTCGCCAGTTGGATCTGTCGAAGGCGGGGTGGGAAATAACTCCGGAACAGGGTGCGCAACGGGGGCTATTTGAGGTGATATTCGTATTCGTCCGGTGTCAACGTTGAGTAGTAGATCCCACCATTCCGGATGATTCTCGAACAGGGGGTTCGTAACACCAGCGATATATCCGGGACTAAGATTAGAGAGTAACACAGAGTTCCTTACACGTCCAGGAGGTTGTCGACTTTGCTAAGGTCGGTATATGGAAATGCGCGCTCGGTAATACCACGAAGCATTCCATTGACACCACTTGCTATGGCACAAGCTGCTAGTACGAAATTGGCGACTTCACCTGAAGGTAATCCATATCCAATGAATACAATGCGTTTTCCAGTTAACAGCCCGTTTAGTAGAATAATGATAGGATGCGTCATAGGTCCAGACGTTGTAAGATGAGGATGAAGTGCGAATGACTGTGGAGATGCTAAATGCGGACCCGAGAAACAATTTACAAGCCGAATAACGGAGAACTTGGATTAGAATTAACTTACGGGATCATACGTCACCAACGATATCGGCAGTTCCAGTTACAGGTATCTGTATCGGAATTTTTCGACCAGTATAGATGATCTTGGTTTCAAAAAAATGACAATCTTTTGGACCGAGTGTAGCAGGCACAAACCGGTTTCCACTTCTTAAGTTAATAAATGTCCGCCGTTTGCTATCCGTACTGAGTTCTCGAGAGTGGGCGCTCATTGGACTCGATTGTTCATCTCCCTGTTGCAGAAACTTCTCCCGAAACAAGTCTTTGTTGTCGGAAGCTGTAAGGATGGTTCGTTCAAGATAATCGAAGTTCGGCATTTGGCTCAGGTCCATCTCGTTTAAGGATGTGAAGAGATGGGCTAAAGTGTGTTCCGTAGGAGATATAAAGTATTCCTCGAGTGCCAAGACAAGTAGCGGCTAATGTCAGTCGATTACGTGTGACAATTACATACCTTATAAATATGAAGAAACGAGTGTCGTGTGCATATAGCGATTGCCTTAACTACCGCGCCTCTGGACCTCAATATAGTTCAGTTCAGGGCATACCGTTTAGCTGTTTGGTCCATTTTCTTGTTGACAAGGCTGAGAACATACATCAAGCCTGCCTCGCCTTCTGGTTCTCCCTCATCTGGTCCTTTATGCAGGAAGAAAATAGTCCAGTCTTCTTCTCTATTGTGGACCTGATCGGGCAACATCAATTCTGCCAGCATTTGACTAACCTTTAGAATTCACTAAAAAAATAGAGAATCTGAAGGATACCTCACATCGCCGCCTAAGGGTTCTGGATATTGGTGAGAGATAATAGGACCAGCATCAACATCGAATTCGGCTGTAAGAATGTAGTCGACATGAGCCTGCTCCGAGTCATTGATCGACATATGTTCTTCTTCCTCGCCGTGAACAGACATGGTTACCGAACAATCTGAAGAATATATGCTCTCGATATCATACAGTCCTGAATATTGCAGTAGTCAACACTGTAAATAAGGTTTCTTTGCGTAGCGTGGATGTCGTGGACTTTTCGCGTTTGAAGCTATTCAAGGGGCACTTTCGGTCCACGGATCAGAGTCGTTTCAACTTTCAGTTACAACCGAGTCATGTGAATGACATCACGTGCTGATTTGGAGCCCGAGGCCCCGAGCCGCGAGTTGCTGTGGTGATCTAAACAAAACAGTTAACCAAACGACCAGCAACCAAACGATATTCCACCGAATGTCATTCACACGCCCTTGAAGCACACATAGAATGAGTCGAAAGTCCACACTGGCGAAGGCTGTTGTCACTTTGGAGACTCGAAGCGTTGCAGGAACCATGGACGGGGTCCACAAGGCTATCGAATCTGGGGTTGTCGATGTGCAGACTATCGCGACATTGAGGAAGCTACTGGCACCTCAAACGGCTGCAACAGCATCGATAACAATTTCTTCCTCTGTCAAGTCGCCCGCTTTGGCAAGTTCCAGAGCAAAGAAGTCTACAAGAACCACAGAGCGAGTCAAATCAACTGTCGTAGTCCCAGATCCTCGTCTAGGGGTGGAGTTGGTGTGCGGGACGAAGACCGTCATTATGAAGTCGTTGCACACTTTAGGGTCGTTAATAGAGACGGGTGCGAAGGCTTCCGACACAACTCCTGCACCCATGGATGCAAAAGGCTCAAAGCAGCAGCCATCTCAGGCAATCAAAAATATTCTCACCTGTTGCAAGACTGCTTTAGATGCGCTTCGGCAGTGGCAAGATCACCAAGATATTGACTCATCATGGGTAAATACAGCATGCTTCGGATACATTGGCAAGCTCATTGCTTTCGAAATGGTATCAATCTTATAATCTTGCTAATATGAAGCCGGAGACTGCAATAAGAGAATTGACGGCTTTGAAGACGGAAATCGAAAAT
>Ga0302179_10001357_pt1 | contig 14866 bp, 12 predicted proteins | sample I_Palsa_E3_1_FD_198788 | JGI IMG/M metagenome (GOLD analysis project Ga0302179, IMG submission 198788) | Peat permafrost microbial communities from Stordalen Mire near Abisko, Sweden - I_Palsa_E3_1 | ecosystem: Environmental > Terrestrial > Soil > Palsa > Peat permafrost | place: Sweden...
TCGGCCTTGCCGGTCTCCGGGCGATACAGAGTTTGCGAGTGAATGGCTTTCAGCCGCGGCAGCAGCAGAAAGCCGAGCAGCCGGCAGAAGGCAAAGGCGACCGTGCTCTGGCCGTGCGAGTCGACGTATTGTCGATCGACCTCCATCTCGGTGCAGTGATGAATCACGCCCTCGATCATCGAGGCAACTTCCGATGAGGAAGGCGACTTGAGCTGAGAGTGGATACACAGGGAGTTTCGCTCGACGTGCCAGTAAATCATGATGCCGCGCCCGCCGTAGCGCACGTGCCATTGGGTCGTGAGATTCTGATCCCAGGCGCCGTGGTGTTTGGAGTCGGAGGCACAGGCCGTGGTGGCCGAACCCCAGATGGCAGGATTTCGGGCCTGCAGAGTGCCGTTAGCTACGATCGCAATGGCCCGGCGCAGCGCATCGACGCTGATATAGCGGCGTCGGACATACGCCAAATCCTTGGCCGTCACGCCGGACTCCAGGTTCGCCATGCGCTGCAGCCCGGCATTGGTCCCGAGTCCGTGCAGGCACAGGAGCAGTCGCGGCTGCAGTACCGAGCGCTCGAGGGTTTCGTAGGCGGTCGGACTTTTCAACACGTCGGTAAAATGCAGTCGCAGATCGGTCTCCTTGACCATATCGAGGAGACCGGTCATCGGCCAAGTCGCATTGAGTTCTGCCTTGAACGCCTTCAACAGAGGCGGATCCGGCTGTGCGTCTAGTGGGGTGAGCGTGATCCAGCCGCCGCCCTTGGGGCCAATGCGCACGTCAGGATTCTTCTTAAGGCCACCATTCAAGGTGCCCAGCGCCGTGCGCATCTCGTCCTGCACCTGGCTGATGAAGCGATCCGCATCGAGGGGGAGATCCAGCGCCTTGTAGTATTCGTCGCGGTTCGCCTCAAAATCGGCGGGCAGATCCTCATCCGGGTTGCGATAGCGATTGGCGCCGACGACCCAGATTTCCTTGCAGCGCAGTCGCTCACGCACACCTTCCAGCACCGCCACTTCATAGGTGACACGATTGACGCGATCGCGGCCGGCGGCATCTTTCTCCACCACGGCGTCGCGCCACAGGCCACGCACGACGCCCTCGAGCGGCACCTCCTCCTCGATCGGAAAGGTTCGCAGCTTGGTGTCGGCGAGCCGTTTCACGAGTTCCAGTGCCTGCATCACGGGGCGATGGCGTTCGTTGTTGGACCGAAACTCGAGGGCCGCCAGCAGCTTCGGCACCATGCGGCGATAGTGCCCCTGGTAGGAGTTGCGGATCACGGTGCGCAACGTCGTGCGGTAAGTTGGCCCGGTAGCTTTCCACTCCTTGACCAGGTCGCGCAGGGTCTCCTCGCCAACCACGGGAATGACGACCTCGCGCACCACGCCATCCGGCTGGGCCAGCGTCGCATCGGCCAGCTCGAATAGCAGATTTTGCTTGCCGGTGACGCGCTTCAGGTCATTGAGCAATTCCCGTTCGACCTTGCGTTCGGCGCGGGCACCGATGCGGTGAATCGTCTCAATCAGCAGATCGACCAGATCGTCGGTCAAGCTGCAAGCGCGCAGATAAACAAACGCAGCCAGCCAGGCGATCCGCGCGGGATCGGGATGCCGGCGCAGTTCATGCGGCGCTTCGAGCGCGACGCGCCGCCGGCAGCGCTCGAGCTCACGTGGCGAGGCGTGATCGAACAGATCGGTGGGCAGTTCCATACGACGAATCAGCTCCACCTTCGCCAATTCCTCCTGCATGCTGGCGAGGCTCGGCCGCCCTGGATTGCCGCGCAGGACCAAGAGCGGCACGGGCGCACTGCCCGCGGCCTTTTCGGCCGCGGAAGAATCGCCTTCACCCTCCGCACCCAGCAACTGGTCAAGCCGTTCGCGAATGGCCGGCGACAACCGCCCGTGGATATCGGCGTGAAAGCGCTCCTCATGCGCACGCAGCGCCGCGCGCGCAATGCGCTCCACCCGGTCGGCGCTCGGCGGTTCAATCGCCAACTCACGGCAGCGCGTTTCCAGTCGCGCGGCAATCGATTCAATCTCGCCGCCGGCCTCGGCGGCCACGTGATCTCGCAGCCACTCGGTCAGCACCTCGGCGTCGGCAACGGTTGCTTCCCGAAAGCCGAATCGAACGCGAATCTCGGAACGGATGCGCTCCGCCGTACGGCCTCCCAGGAATGCTTCACCGTCCACGGGAGTCGGCACGTCCAGCTGCCGACTCAGTTGCGCGATCCCTTGCAGATCGACCTCGGATTCCTGTCGTGGAAAGCGGCCGCGCTCACGGAAGAAGGACAACAGGATGGCGAAGCCGAGCCGCGTCTCGCCGCGCTTGGACATCACCAGGGCGTGATCGGCGGGCGTCAAAGTCCACGGATCGTCGGCCGCGCCGCCGCCATCCGTCATGCCGCGACGTCAGAAGTCGCTACATGGGGCTCGCCGAGTCGAGCAAGGGTTTCGAGCAGCGTGGTGCGCTTGACACCGAAATTGCGGCACACTGCTGCTTTGGACATGCCACCGTTCAGAGCGGCAAGCACGGCTTCCAGTTTCTCGCCGGCAATGGCCGCAGGTCTGCCACCGACACGGCCACGGCGCCGCGCGGCGGCCAATCCAGCCACGACGCGTTCGCGTGTCAGAGCACGCTCATATTGGGCCAGCGCGCCAAATACATGGCACAGTAATTCGCCCGATGCGGTCGTGGTATCCATGCCTTCGGTGAGCGAACGGAAGGCAACCTTTTTCTCCTTCAGCGCGTTCACGATGGAGAGCAAATGCGACAGCGATCGGCCGAGCCGATCGAGCTTCCAGACGACGAGCACGTCGCCAGGCTGCACGAACGCCAGCGCCTTGACCAACCCCGGTCGATCATCCGTGGCGCCAGAGGCGTGATCTTCAAACAGGTGCCGGCCGTCAACGCCCGCCGCCAGCAGCGCGTCGCGCTGAAGATCCGTGCTCTGTCGATCCGATTCGGACGAGACGCGCATGTACCCGATCAGCATAGGCGGAAAACCCCTAAATCAAGGTTTCCGCATGATAGGCTACGGCGACATGGTTTTCCGTACATTGTTTGGCCTGTCGCGGACCGCTTTTCGGCGGCCGCCACGGCCCTGTCGGAAAACAAGTGTTTCCCGCACAGCCACAGACAAGGGCAAGCCTGATGAGCGAACGTCGCGTCGATGGATTCTTTTACGGCCTGTTCATGGATGCCGCAGTCCTGGGTAACAGCGGCGTCACGCCTGCCGATCCGCGAACTGCCTACGTGGATGACTTCGCATTGCGCATTGGCCAGCGTGCCACACTCATCCCGTCTGAGGGTGCTCGCGCGTACGGGATGCTCTTCGCACTGACGCACTCAGAGTTGGATCGTTTGTACAACGCTCCTGGGCTCGATCAATATCGACCGGAGGCCGTTCTGGCTCGCCTCGTGGGCGGAGGCTCGCTTCCCGCCCTATGCTACAACCTGCGTGTCGAACCACGAGACGACGAGCGAAATCCCGAGTACGCACTACGGTTGCAGGGAGTGCTCCGAGATCTCAATTTTCCGTTGGAGTACGTCGACTCCGTAACGAGTTGCTGATCACCCGGAAGCCGGCGCTATTGGCTGACCGGCAATCTAATAGTTCAAGTGGCGGCTGGTGACACGACTGTTGGGTCTACCCCCTATCGCAGGCAACAACATTTCTTCATTCCATGTGCAGGGTGAACGGCGTGGCAACCGCCTGATTTCTTTGATGGTGCGCTGCCGCTATCGTACGTAACGATCCCATTCTTGAAGCGACCCCGATACCTTCCAAGCCAGCAGCGCATGAAATGCGGGGCGCGTCTCTGAAGTTGGCTCGCGCAATGTGCTCGCGTGCGTCATTAGCTTCTTATGGTTCGGTCCTGCCTTGCTATTCTGGCCGTTAGAACATCGCGACGCGCCCGCAAAATAGAAATTCGCTCTGCTGGTGCGACCCTGTGCGGCTGCAATGACGGCGCCATTTGCCAATACACGGCTTTCTGTGGCCGGTTATTGCTGCAACGAAGACCCGCGACAGAGCGCGCACATCGCCAATAGCGCACACCACGGCCGGCCGATACCAAAGTATCGACCAACACTAATGTCCACTGCTCTCGCTTACGCGGCTCTGCTGAGATGCGTCTGCCTGAGTTTTGTGTATCGCATCCCTGTGATCGGGTACGTGCAACGATGATTTCCCTAAAGGAGTTTATTTATGACTCGATTCAAAAAAGCTGTATGTACCGCCACTGTGTTGCTCTCAGCCACGACTGGCGCTTATGCCGCTCCGGCCTCCGATGCCGAGGCCACTTCCCCGCTTCCCGCCCAGGTGCGTTCTGCGGTGGACAGCGACGCAATCCGCCCTTATCGCATTGAAATTCCGGAGCAAGCGCTCGTGGATCTGCGCCAGCGCGTGGAGGCGACGCGCTGGCCCGACAAGGAAACGGTCAGTGACGAATCCCAGGGCATCCGGTTGGCGGAGGTGCAGGCGCTGGTGCGCTACTGGGGCAACGGCTACGACTGGCGCAAAGTGGAAGCGAAGTTGAATGCGCTGCCGGAGTTCGTGACCACAATCGACGGCTTGGATATCCAGTTCATCCACGTGCGTTCGCGTGAACCGAACGCGCTCGCGCTGATCCTCACCCACGGCTGGCCCGGCTCGCCGCTGGAGTTGCTAAAGGTGATAGGCCCGCTCACCGACCCCGTCGCCTACGGCGGGCGCGCGCAAGACGCCTTCGATGTCGTGATCCCCGCCATCCCCGGCTATGGCTTCTCGGGCAAGCCGACCGATCTCGGCTGGAATCCCGATCGCGTGGCGCGGGCCTGGGACGTGCTCATGAAGCGCTTGGGCTACACCCGCTACGTGTCGCAGGGTGGCGATCACGGCTCTGTCATCTCCGACGCACTGGCGCGCCAGGCGCCGCCTGGACTGCTCGGCATCCATCTCACCATGCCGGCCACGATTCCCGCCAACCTGGTGAAGGGCATCAACAGCGGCGATCCGGCGCCCGCTGGGCTGAGCGCCCCGGAACGGCAGGCGTACAACGGCCTCAGTACCTTCTTCGGAAGAGGCGCGGCCTACGGCGCGATGATGGTGACCCGTCCGCAGACCATCGGCTACTCGCTCGTCGATTCGCCCAGTGGGCTGGCCGCCTTTACCTACGAGAAGATCGCCGAGTGGAGCGACAGCGACGGCCACCCCGAACGCGTGATCGGTCGCGACGAAATACTCGACGACATCACGCTGTACTGGCTCACCAACACCGGCGCCTCTTCGTCCCGCTTCTACTGGGAAAACAACAACAACAACTTCAGCGCAGCGGCACAGAAGACCAATCAGATCAAAGTGCCGGTGGCCATCACGGTGTTCCCGCACGAGATCTATCGCGCGCCGGAAAGTTGGTCACGGCAGGCCTATCCATCGCTGTACTACTTCCATGAAGTCGCCAAGGGTGGCCACTTCGCCGCCTGGGAGCAGCCGGAACTATTTACTGAGGAGATGCGGGCGGCGTTCAAGTCCTTACGCTGATCGAAACAAAGAAAGCCTGTCCGACGGGAGTCGGACAGGTCACGCCTTAGGAGGTCTAACATGAAAACGTATCGACTGCTGCTCACCGCATTGCTCGTCTAGGCAATGGCAGCCTGCAGTGCCGGCTTGGCTGACAACACGAACGCGCAATATAGATGGACGCCTAGGACGGGATGGCTTCAAGATTCGGATCAGCACGTACGCCAATGACCGGCAAGAGATTGATTTCGCTCCTATCGCAGGCAACAACATTTCTTCATTCCATGTGCAGGGTGAACGGCGTGGCAATCGCCTGATTTCTTTGATGGTGCGCTGCCGCTATCGTACGTAACGATCCCATTCTTGAAGCGACCCCATATCGTGCTGCCGGGGTGAGCCCTGGATGGCATTGGGCTCGATAAGGCCGATCGCATCCTGCACCGCCACGGTCGTGACTAGGGCGCCTGGTGTTGTACGACCGAACCCGGCGCCTGAGGCGTCCCGGTCATCACCACCAAATAGCGCCTCAGATCCGGTGTGTCTGACTGCACGAGCTGCCGGATCGGACCGGCGGCGTTGACGATGGCCGAACCCGCCGGATTGGTCATGAAGGCCGAGAGCGGTTGAACGGCCCCCGTTCCGTCCGGGCGCGACGCGAACCCCAAGACGTAAGGCGACTTGGGTTCGAGGCCGGTGACAGCGGCTTGCAGCACCTGAACCAGACCCTGGTCGAACAGGCTGACGCTGGTCACGGCTTTCGCGGTCTGGCTGTCGAGCATCAAATGCACAGCTTGGCCGGAAACGCCGAGCGGTTGGAGCCCGCTCGTACCCGGCCCTTCTGGGACCGCATTCGGCACGTAGGTCAGCGCCTGCGGCGCCTGTCCGATCGGCACGTTGGCGATCACGGTGTTGGTGGTGGTGTCGATCACGGCGAGTTCGTCGGCGTTCTCGAGCCCGACATAAACGCGCGAGCCGTCGCCCGAGGGCCAGATCCCGTGCGGCAGCCTGCCGACAGGGATGGTGGCGACCTTGGAAAAGTCTGTGGTGTTGAACACCTGAACCTGGCTCAACCCGCCGATGGTCACGTATGCGAATTGACCCTGAGGCGTCCGCACGAAATTGACATGGTTAGTGATCGGCCCGGTGTCCAGGACCTTCAATATGGCGAACGGCGGCTTGGCCTGAAAGGCGACCGTCTTACCGACATCCTTCAGCGTGAACCAGACCTGCTCCCCGTCGGGGGACACCGCGATGTTAGGGCAGAAGGGGCTCGGCTGGACGACCTTGCCGACGATGCGGTGATCCGCGACCGAGATCACGTCAGTCTCTGGATTGAACGATGAGCAGACATAGCCGTAGCGACCGTCCGGCGAGAAGATCGTCATACCCGGCCCGACCGGCGTTTCGATCCTTGCGGTTTCCTGAAAGGTCGCTGCGTTGAGCACGGCGACATAGTTTTCACCGCGTACCGTCACCCACACTTCCCGCCCATCCGGTGTGAAGAACGCTTCGTGCGGCGAGCGGCCAACATAGGTCGTATGCTTCACCGCGTTCGTCGCCGTATCGATGAAACTGACCGCGTTGGACCCGATCGAAACGACCGCGAGGGTCTTATGGTCGGGCGAAAAGCCCATACCGTGCACGAGCACTTGGCCCTTGTAGAGTGGCGAGAAATTGCCCGGCTGCGGGTCGCCGAGTCGGATAACGCCCAGGAGCGTGTTGTCGACCGGGTTGGTCACGGAGACCGTGTTGGAGAACTGCTCCGCGGCATAAACCCGATCGCTATGGCTGATGGGGATGTCGGGGGCCAAGGCGTTGCCCGGCACCTGACCCGCAAACGCCGGGATCGCCGCGATCGCGCTGGATCCCAGGACGATCGAGAGAAGGTATTTCGGACTCATTGTTGGTGCTCCGCCTGCAAGGGCGCGGCGTGTTGCGTGGCCGCAGGCGCGCTGGCGGCCTGCGGCTGGGTTGGGGCCGGCGTCGATGCTGGAAGGGGATCGCCGAGCGCCAAGCGCATGGCGGCGATTTCCTGCTGTTGATCGACGATGATCTCCTGGGCGACACGGCGGAGTTGCTCATTCTTACCGTGGCGCAGTTCCGCCTCGGCCATCTCGATCGCGCCTTGATGGTGTGGGATCATCATCTCCGCAAAGTCACGGTCGATGTCGCCCGACGGCTTGATCGCCATACCGGCCATCATCTTGTCCATGGCCGCGTCGTTTTCGGCCATGAATTGGGCATTCGGTTCGCCCGCTCGGGCGAGGCCCCAGACGACAGCGAGGAGGACAGCCAGCGCGGCGGTGGTGCATCGCAAATGCCACAAGTGCTTGGTCATAAGCTCCTGTTTAGAACTTCGTCCGCCTTGTGTCTTACCTCTTGGGGTACGCAGTAAAGATAAAATCATTCGCCGCGACGATCGTATGGCAGGCATGACACTCCCCATCTACCGCTCGCGCGGGTAGCGCACCCAGCTCTGTGAACGTATTTGACGCCGAATCGTAAAGGAATTGAGCATATCCCCATCCGTTCCCCTCAGGGAATCTCTGAGAATCCTTCTCGATGAATTCAACCCCTCTCAGGGTGTCCGGCACCAAAACAGCGAACGGGGCCTTCGGGTTCTTTTTCTTAGACCATTCAATCTTCACAATCTTGGAACCTTCTGGAAAGGGATTGCCGTTACCTGGTATGCCGGCTCTGTACGCCGCGATCATTGTGGGATTGGCGGCAATCAACTTAATGCCATCTTCGGTCTGACTGATAGCGACGTCCGGCCAGTCTTCATATCCCCTGAATTCTGAGAACGCAATCCCGTTTGGCGCCTTGAGCGTAAACCTGTCCTGCGCCGCAATCGCGACGCCCGCGAGGACTGCAAGCAACCCCAGAATGGTTGCCGTCGTCAGGATTTTCTTGCTATTCAGGGTACGGATAGTCGGAATGAGTGACATGATAAGCTCCTGTAGACGTGTCTTTCCTGGTACGCGGTGAAGCCGAAATCTTCTCCTGCCTGTACAAATTGCCTCCCCTGTCCCGTCCATTGCATTAGGTATCAGTGCGTGAGCGGCGATGCTCGATCGAGCAAACCCCGCAGGTCTTCGTGCGCAACAATTGCTCGAGCGAACAGTGCGATCATCCGGTAGCGCATGCGTCCGCAGCGAGCAATCAGTTCGTCCACCTGGTAGCTGCGATGCTCCCCGCGTACGCACCACTCGCAGAAGTGTTCGCAGTTATTCGTCAGCAGGTCATAACGATCTTCGCCCAGGCGCTGGCGGGCGCGTTCCACGATCTCGTCCGGATCAAGCCAAGTCGACTCAGGGGTGCGTATCCAAATCGGGCGTCCCTGGGCAAACTGCGACAGCGACACTTCTTCTACAGGACCCCGACGCAATCGGCGCACAAGGCCACCGTACTGCACGACGCGGCCGTGGCCTACGTAGATCCCATGATGCGTGTAAGTCCGGCGTGGGGTCAGCATGTGCGCGCCGATCGGCGCCTCAGCCTCCGGACCCAGGGCCTGATCGCCGAGCCGCAGCCCCCGGCAAGCGCCGGGGGCAAAGCCAAAGTGATCCGCGTGCATGATCGTGGGCGCCGTTCAGAGATGCTCGACCGCCGCCACAGCATCGGCGAAAGCCTGGGGCGCTTCCTGAGGCATGTTGTGGCCGACGCCGCCGGTGATGAGGCGGTACTCATATTTGCCCGAGAACCTGTTCCGATACGCCGCGGCGGGCGCGTGGATTGCACCGTTGGCGTCGCCTTCCATCGTGATCGTGGGCACGGTGATGGGAGCAAGTGCGGCCAGCCGCTTTTCCAGCTCGTCATATTTCCGCTCGCCGTCGGCCAGGCCAAGCCGCCAGCGATAGTCGTGCATCACGATGTCAACGTGGTCGGGGTTGTGGAAGGACGCTGCTGAGCGGTCGTACGTAGCATCGTCGAAATTCCACTTTGGCGAAGCCTGGCGCCAGATGAACTTGTTGAACTGATCGAGGTACTTCTCATAGCCGGCCTTACCGACCGGGGTAGCGAAATAGTACTGGTACCAAAACAGGAACGCAGGCTCGGGCGGCAACGGCGTCTGGTTGCCCGCCGGGCTGCTGATCAGATAGCCGCCGACGGAAACGATCCCCTTGCAACGTTCCGGCCAGAGTGTTGCCATGACGTCCGCCGTGCGTGCGCCCCAGTCAAAGCCGGCGACGGTAGCTGTCTGGATCTTGAGCGCATCCATCAAGGCGATGATGTCGAGGCCGACTGCGGACTGCTGAGCATTGCGGAATGTGTCGCCAGACAGGAAGCGCGTCGTGCCGTAACCGCGCAAATACGGGACGATGACGTGATAGCCCTTGGACGCCAGCAGTGGCGCAACGTCGACATAGCTGTGTATGTCGTACGGCCAACCGTGCAGCAGGACAACAGCTGGGCCATCGGCTGGCCCGTCTTCGGCGTAGCCGACATTCAGGAGGCCGGCGTTGATCTGCTTGATAGTCGCAAACGAGGTGTGTGTTCCGGGCTTGACGCCGGGCAGCGCGCCCGCCTTGGTGTCACCGGTAGCGGCGCGCGCAAGGCCGGACAATCCGACTTGGGCACCCACAATTGTCATCGCTGCTGCAGCTCCAAATAGAGCGCGGCGGTCGCGGTTGAGTTCTTCGGACATCTTTCTCTCCAGGTAGTAAAGGGCTGAGTAAGACTGAACACGCAACAATGAAAACAGACGCGCGCCGATCACGCGATTACACCTAGGTGTTGTTTGATATGGCGCGACAAGTCGCCGGCAGCGGGGCGCAGCGTTATCTGTAAGACCGCTGGATCGGCAGCGATCGCCTCAGATGCTCCGCATCAGCTGGTCATGCAGAACATTGTGTCGTGATCCGGAGGATGGCTGGTCAGCACGCTCGCCCGTATCAGTCGACCGGACGCCGGGCACACGCAATCATCTTGCGCCTCAAGATGAACGAGCCGTGGATGCGGCGCTGGCCGCAGAATCTGAAAACTCCATGATCTCGCGCGCCGAAACCTTACTGCGGGTTGCAGTCGACCCGCAGCACTAAGCGATTCACATGGAACTATGCTCGGGTGTGCGCTAAGAGCACGCGATCGGCGCGATCCCGAGGCTCGCGGCAAGTCTCACCAGATCGGCCAGAGATTTCGCACCCATCTTCCTCTTCATCTTGGCGCGGTGTGCTTTCACGGTGATTTCAGAGATGCCCAGTTGGCCGGCTATCTGCTTGTTCATCTTGCCCGCGACAACCAGACCCATCACCTCGCGCTCGCGGCGGCTCAAGGACTCATAACGATGCTGCAGCAGACGACCGCTGGCCGCGTGGCGCAGTGTGTCCTCGCTGCGTTCAATCGCATCCCGGAGTGCGTTCAGCAAGGCTTCATCAGCGAAAGGCTTGATCAGAAATTCAATCGCACCGGCCTTCATCGCTCGCACGCTCATCGGGACATCACTATGGCCGGTGATGAAGATAATCGGCATCTCGTGTCGATCAGCGACGAGTTGCTGCAGGTCAAGGCCACTGAGGTCGGGCAGAGTGACGTCGCAGACCAGGCAGCTTGGGCCAGAGATCCGTGGCCACGACAGAAAGTCGCGCGCTGATGCGAACGTTTCCGCTCGCCAACCGGCGATGCGGACCAGTAGTTCGAGCGCTTCACGCACGGAGACATCGTCGTCGACGATGAACACGGTCGGAAGCGTGCGCGACAGGATTGGGTTGCGCGCTGCGGAGATACCCTGGCTTAAGTTCATGTCGGTCCCCTATACACGGCTAGGTCAGCTCGCTCGAAGCGCCTTATCGAGCGCTTGCAGCAGAGCGGTGTCGCTGAATGGCTTCACTAGAACATCGACAGCGCCTTGCGCAAGCAGCCTTGCAGGCAGCGCCTCGTCGGTCTGAGCGGTGATAAAAATGACCGGGATCCTGTGCCCCTTGAGTTCCAAAGCACGCTGCAATTCGGGACCAGACATGCCGGGCAGAGCGACATCGAGGATGAGGCAGCGGGTCTGCGCTACAGCATCGGATGTCAGAAAGTCTTCGGCGGCAGCAAATGTGCGGGTCGGATGGCCGAACTGCTTGAGCAGAATTGGCAATGACTCGCGCACTGACTGATCATCATCGACGAGAGAGATCAATGACACCGCACTCATGCTGATGTCCCCGCTCCGCGAACCGCCCGCGTGCTCGGCCGAGTGCTCTGCGCTGCGCGTGGCGCAGGGACGTCCTCATCAGCGCGAGGAATGGCGAATGAAAAGGTGGCGCCGTGACCGGCATTGGCTTCGGCCCACAATCGGCCGCGGTGGTTTTCGACAATCGATCGGCTGACCGACAGACCGATTCCCATGCCTCCACTCTTGGTGGTGTAGAAGGCGTCGAAGAGCCTCGGTGCGTCCTGATGTGTGATGCCGACTCCGGCATCCTGCACGCTCAGCCGCACACAGTGGCCTTTATGCAGCCTGGTCCTAATGGTCAAGCGCCTGGCGCGATCATTGACACCGCTCATTGCCTCTGCAGCGTTCATTACAAGATTGAGGATGACCTGCTGAAGCTGCACACGATCACCGATAACTGGGGGCAGGCCCTCGCATAGCTCGACCCGTACAACAGCGCTGCTTCGTTGAAGCTCGCCAAACAACAGTGCGAGCACTTCTCGTATGGCCTCATTCAAATCCACGAGTTCGCTGGTAGCGCCGCGCTTTGAAAACAGGCTGCGCAATCGAGTGATGACATCGGATGCGCGCTGACCGTCGCGGATGGCGAGACGCGCCGTCTCACGCGCGAGCTCGAGGTCTGGGGGGTCTGCGGCCAATATCCGCAGGCAGCTACTGGCGTTGGTGATGACCCCTAGAAGCGGCTGGTTGACTTCGTGCGCGATGGACGCCGTGAGTGCCCCAAGGCTCGTGACCCTGGCCACGTGCGCAAGTTCGGTGCGGAGCTTGTCGAGGACCTGCTCAGATTGGCGTCGCTCGGTGATATCCTGAATGGCGCCGATGTATTCCAGCTGCCCGTCCTGATCACGCGTGCCATCAGCGACCAGGTGCAGGTATTTGACAGTGCCTTCAGGCATCAGCAGGCGATGTTCACAGTCCAGGTCGCCACCGCCGCAACGCGCACGCTCAACCAGGGCATGGAACGATGGCAGATCTTCCGGGTGTATCCGGGCGATCACATGTTCGAGGCTCACGCTGTCGTCAGGGTCGAACTCGAATATGCGATAAAGCTCGTCCGACCAGGTGAGTTCATCCGTCGCGATGCACCAGCTGAAGCTCCCGGTCGAACTCAGGCGCTGCGCTTTTGCCAGAAGCATCTCGCTGCGCCGTACGTTCTCGTCACTGCGCGTACGCTCGATTGCGAGGCTCGCGATGTCGGTCAACTGCTGGACAAGTGCGGGAGGAAAGGGTGCGTTGCCGCCCGCTTCGCGCTGATATATGGCGAGAACGCCCAGCGGCACGCCGGTCAACGAGAGAATGGGCCACCACCAGCACGACTTGAATCCGTATGTCCGAGCGAGGGCCCGACCATTGTCTTCCCGAAGAATGTCGGCCATGAGCTGCGCGATGATCGACTCCGGCTTCTCGTGCTGCGTGCCGTCGCAAGCTCTGTCATCACTTGTGACCGGCAGGCCTTCGAGGAGACGGGTGTAGGCGGCCGGCAGTCCGGGGCCGATGGCGTGTCGAATCTGGGTACGGGAGCGGTCGAATAGCAGAACGCTGCTCGCGTAGCCCTCGGCCGCCGCGTCAAACAGCCGACATAGGGCACCCAGGACGATGGGCAGAGGACGTCCCTGCTGGATCAGTCCTCCGATCATTGCCCCGATATAAGCGATCCCACAGGCCGAACATGCTGGCGGCGATACCTTGATGTTGAGGTTGGCGTTCAAGCTTTAGGTGTCCGGCTTGAAATCACATTAACGGCAACGTCGACGTTTCCACGGGTGGCACGGGAGTAGGGGCATATCTGGTGAGCGGCGGCCGTGAGGCGCTGAGCCACTTCGGGGGGCAGGTCTGGCAGATGGACGTTGAGGCGGGCTGCGAGCCCGTACACGCCGTCAGTGATGCCAAGATCAACCTCGGCGTCAATGGCTACGTCAGCCGGCAGGGACAACTTCATCCTGCTGGCCTCGAGCTTCAGTGCGCTCAGGAAACAGGCCGACCAACCCGCGGCGAACAGCTGTTCCGGATTGGTACCGCCCTGCTGGCTCCCGGGAGAGGACAATCTGATGTCCAGACGTCCATCCGTGCTGCGGGAGGTACCGTCACGCCCACCGGAGGTGCGGGTTTTCGCTGTGTAGATGACTTTCTCGAACTGAGCCATGGAGTGCTTCTTGCTGATCCAAACCTTTTGCTGAGCGTATTTACGCTGAGCGGGACACGAAATGCCCGTGATACGTCGTTGAGAGCCGTAAAACGTTGCGAGCGTCGTGAGCCGATGCTGTAAGGCGCTGGCAGAGCGCTAGCCAGAGGTCATTTGCTGCGATGCACACAGGCCGGAGATTGTGAAGACTTGTTAATTGTCGTGAGCGGTTGTGAGCTGTATCGGCTAGGATTGTGCGGTTTAGGGCCAACTGAAGAAGAAGCGCCATGCCTAAGGCGGCGCCGCCGTCTCGCGAAATCGTATGGTTCGGTCCTTTCGGCTTGGTCGCGAGCGAAAGACTCCTTCTCAAGGATGACGCCCCCGTGGATTTGGGCGGACGCAGCCTTGAAATCCTGATCGCCTTGGTATCCCGGCCCAACTCGATCGTCAGCAAACGCGATCTGATGGCCCAGGTGTGGCCTGACAGCGTGGTCGACGAAAGCAGCCTTCGCTTTCACGTCGCCAGTCTGCGCAATGTACTGGGGGACGGCCGGGACGGTGCGCGCTACATCAGTACCGTGGCCGGACGGGGCTATTGCTTCGTTGCACCCGTATCAAATTCGAATGAGTCAGGACAGTCATCCCCGCCAGTCCCGACGTCTGTTCCACAATCCGCCCTGCCGAGCCGATTGCTGCGAATGGTTGGACGAACGGAGGAGACGCAGCAAATCGCCAGTCAGCTAATCGCCTCGCGCTTTGTCACCATCGTCGGTGCCGGTGGCGTCGGCAAGACCACGGTGGCGGTCGCCGTGGCACACGATCTGTACGAAACCTTTGCCGGCGCAGTGAACTTTGTCGATCTGAGCGCGCTGAATGATGCCAGCCTGCTGGCACCAACCGTAGCGTCCATGCTGGGTCTGTCGACTGACGATGCGACTCCCAGCCTCATCGCCTACCTGCGCGACAAGCGCATGCTGCTTGTACTCGATACCTGTGAGCACCTGGTCGAAGCGGTCGCCGCACTCGCCTCTCGCATCTTCGTCCTCGGATTGCAGGTGCACCTTCTGGTCACCAGCCGGGAATCTCTGCG
>Ga0302179_10001360_pt1 | contig 14837 bp, 18 predicted proteins | sample I_Palsa_E3_1_FD_198788 | JGI IMG/M metagenome (GOLD analysis project Ga0302179, IMG submission 198788) | Peat permafrost microbial communities from Stordalen Mire near Abisko, Sweden - I_Palsa_E3_1 | ecosystem: Environmental > Terrestrial > Soil > Palsa > Peat permafrost | place: Sweden...
CATGTGATATCCCCATGCGCCCGCCGCCGAGTAAGCGGGGGCCGGTCCGTGACTCCGGGAAATCAATTATTCCATCTCAGGTGGATTAGGCGATTCCCTAAATAGTTAAATATAACGATTAAAGGTACGTTTGAGAGTGGATATAATTCCTGTGCAGCTTACAGCGATCGAAAATGTCGTTATAGTAGATTTCATGGGGGTGCAGGATGATGTCGGAAGTATCATGTGATAGTCCGGACAGATCTGGGGTGTCTTGGACCTGCAGTAGGCATGTTGCATGATGGTCAAGCCTCCCATTGCAAGGACAGTCATTCAATTGGTCTATTTTAAATGCGGACCACGAATTCGCGGAGATGCAATTGGAGCGTGTATCGAGTTTATGTTATTGAAAATGGAACAAGCAATGTCATCTGCCTCAAGCTAGGCTTCGCTGTAGTTACCAACAGAATCCGTGTATTAGTATGAGAGACAGTCGCTTGCTAATCATATGTATTGAACGTATCGTTTTTTCGCATATAAACACAAAGTCGAATCTACCATCCACGTCCAGCCATCTTCTGCGCTTCTGTCAAACTTCCCACCGTCAATCCAACCATCGCGTCACCGAGATCCTCACTAACCTTGGCCAGAACCTTTGCATCCTACTGTCAATACAATTCATAGGATATTATACCTTGTAATGAGTGACTGCTTGCACAATTGCTCTAGCTCTCTTGGCTGGATCGCCGCTCTTGAACACACCGCTTCCGACAAATACGCCGTCACATCCAAGTTGCATCATCAAAGCTGCGTCAGCGGGTGTAGCGACTCCACCGGCAGCGAAGTTGACAACCGGCAATCTCTTCAATTTGGCGGTTTCCTTTAGGAGATGGAATGAGGCACCAATCTCCTTTGCGTAGACCATGAGTTCCTCTTCTGTCATGTTGGACACTTTGCGGATCTCGGCTTGGACTGTGCGGACGTGACGGACTGCTTCCACGACATCTCCCGTTCCTGCCTCTCCCTTCGTTCGAATCAAGGCGGCTCCCTCCTGCGCTGTCAGTCACGATACTTTGTAAGGGGTCTACAGCAATGCGTCGGAGAGCTTCGCCAAGGTTACGACATCCGCATACAAATGGGACCTTGTAATTGTGTTTCATGATGTGGTGGACTTCATCGGCGGGGGTCAACACTTCGCTCTCATCAATGTAATCGATTCCAATAGCTTCGAGGATCTAGATCAGTTACGCCGAGATCGAGAATATACTTGAGCCTCGACGAAATGTCCGATCCTGACTTTGGCCATGACGGGAATACTGACGGCATCCATAATCTCCTTGATCATCTTTGGATCAGACATTCTTGCTACGCCACCTTGCTGTCTGATATCAGCAGGGACCCTCTCGAGCGCCATAACAGCACAGGCACCCGCTTCCTCGGCGATCCTAGCTTGTTCGGCACTACCTATTAATCTGTAGTCACCGATAAAGCATACTTGACAACATCCATGATGACACCTCCGTACAAATTAGTTCAAAATCATAAGGGACATATCTTGAGCATCTGAGCCAAGCCAGCCTTGACGGCAAAAGTGCCAACACTGGACGAAGAATTGCCATTCATGGGCGGACGGGTGGAAGGAGTATGGCCGCCATCTCCCACGGGGGTCTGTATATCTGATCCCGAGAGGAACAGTTTATTTGGAATCGCCGAAACAGAATCCTTGATCGCTTCCATGACAGTGAATCGGTCGAGAAGTAGAACACGGAAGTTTTATAGGGTGTCTGTACTCTACAATATGATATGAAAAGGAAAAAATATATGACGGTTCTGTTTCCCGACACCCGGCGACGGCTATTGGCGGTGAGTCACGCCGCACCAATCAATGCCGCGGACCGTTGAGCGTTACGTAACGGGCCCATTTGGTCCAAGAATGTATCAAAACAAACCGCGCTCAAACTCGTCCCGCCGTCGCCGTCGCTCAACAAACGCACAACAATGGACGCGGACGATGAGTATCTCCAGCCGAATTTCGACCCGACGACGCTGAGGGTCGCGGATCTGCGTCGGATCCTGTTGTTCCACGATGTCGACTTTCCGTCCTCGGCAAAGAAGGCCCAGCTCGTCACTTTGTTTATGGACAATATCACGCCAAAGGCAAAGGGCATTCTCCAGAAGAAGAGTCGTGTTCGCCCAAGTGCAAAGGGGATCATTAAAGTTGAGACCGATGAGCACGGGGAAGTACAGCCGCAGATCTATCTCCCCGAGGTATGTATTTGTGGTGGGCATAAGTATTGACTGCTAGGAGGAAGAAGCCCGAACATCGCCACGTAAGCGGAAATCAACAATGGGCGCAGCATCGGCTACACCCGCTAAAACACCCTCTAGAGCCCCTAGGAAGAGCTCTACCAAACCACTTCGAGTGTTACCCACTCCATCCGATGACGATGAGCCCTTCAAACCGAACCAAAAAATTCAGCCTCAAATCAAGGTTCTACCTGAGGTACTATCTTCCGAATTCGGCATACTAATAACAGCCTGAACAAGAGACGTTTTTCTCCGATGAGAACGTCTTCCAATCTGGATCCGCAGAGAACTCGCCGGATTTCGTCCGACCAAATCGCAAGTCTATAAGCGGACGGAAATCCTTGACAGGCGGTCGTCGAAGGACTGGTGCTCTCGAAACCCCAGACTCAGAAATGCCGCCTCCTACACCCTTCTCCACGAAACAGCAAATTCAGCCTTTAGAATCTCGACGCAAGTCTTTCATGCCACCTATTTCGGATTTGAGAACTTCGCAAAGTTTCCAGGAGGCTCTGTCGCGGACTGCTGGACGAAGTAATAAACTGGATATAATGGAGCCAGGGGAAGAGTTTGCACCGTCGGCGGAAGCGGACAAGGTCTCGCCTAAAACATCTCGAAAGGTATCTCAAGCCAAGAAGGGCACGTCGCGAGGTTTCGGAGACAATGTTTCGGATTTGCAGCTCTTCTTTTGGTGTTTGTTTACTATTCTTTCGGGATTTTATCTCATGTTTTGGCGACAAGAGAAATTCATCGTTGGATTCTGTGGAGTTCCTCAGACAGAACGTTGGTCCTTGTATGTGGATGATCTAATTGTAGCTTCCATGGCGGATCTTGTCAATGAACACTATCCCAATGATTGGCGAAGTACGTTTTTCAATAATATCCGTCCTGCTTGTACACCATGTCCACCACATGCGCAATGTCTTCCTAATCTCGAAATGCGCTGCAACGCAGATTTCATTTATAAACCTCACCCCTTTCGATTGAACGGTCTCCTTCCTCTTCCTGGGGAATGCATCCCGGATACGGAGAAGCAGCGTCGTATTGCCATTGTGGCGGAACGAGCGCTAGAAGTTCTGCGTAATAAGGCCGCGAGAGTTGAATGCGAGGATGAAACTCCAGATGGCATAATGGAAAGAGAAATCAAAGCCGAGCTCCTCAAGTTCAAATCAGGGAGTTTATCGGACGAAGAATTCGACGCATTGTTTGAAGCTGCCATTGGAGAAGTAGAAAGACGGGAGGAAGTCACTGTGACTCCTCCAGCTACTGGCGGAGCAGGATCAAAGTAAGTATCCTTATTCTTACCAAAGTTGATTTGCTGATAGATTGAGTCTAGACAACGACGGGTCTTCCGATCCAATAATCTCATCAACATCCCCTGGAGATGTAGACTCCGAAAAGGAATCGTCCGATCCTTGGGAAGAAATCGAGAGAAGCTTGTTGGCGGAGTGATTGCCTCGATTGCCCTCGTCTGGGCATACTTCAAGGCTATTTCGTTTCGTAATGCGAATAGCCTTGCTGCGCCACTTTCTCGCTCTATTCTTCGTCGACTTGCGGCGCATCGTCGCGAGTATCCTGACAATCCCTATCTTTCGGTCACGCATCTTCGGGATGAACTTCTTGAGTCGCTCCCGGTGAAGGAAAGATCTGCTATCTGGGATAGAGTCAAGAAATTGGTCGAGGGGAATAGTAATGTCCGGGCTGGCGGAGGAGAGGTTAGAGGGGATTTCCATCGTACTTGGGAGTGGGTAGGGGATTATGGTGCTTTCAGGGGAGAGGAGATTTTGAGTCCCTCAACAAGTTATGCGAGGATGGAGGAGTTGACGAGAAATCAGGAGTGGAGTCCTTCTGCTCAACGTTCATTTGCTTAGGTTGGAGAGTGAAAAGTATATTTTTAGATTCGTGTTGAAGGATACCGCTTTTGGAGAGCTAACAGTATTCATAGTTTGCGACCATCTTCCGTAGTCGTAATATCATATTAAGTATCAACTACAATGGGCAGGAACGAAGAGGTCATTTGGAATCGCAAGATTTACATGTTAAAGATATTTTTCTCCATTTCACCGTATGATATTCATCTATAGATGTGCATCTACTTTTGGAATAGTTTCTCCAATTCCTTGGCAATTGCATCTCCCGTCTCTGCAGTTCCTGCAGTCCCAGCGAGATCTCTTGTTCTTAGCCCCGAGTCGAGGACGTTTCGGACCGCATCCTCAATGAGCTTCGCTTCCTTATCCATGCCGAATGAGTATTTAATCATCATCCCCGCGGATAAGATAGCAGCAATTGGATTGACAACCCCCTTCCCTGCGATGTCCGGTGCGCTTCCATGAATTGGCTCGTAGATGCCCTTAGCTCCACCCTTGCCTTTCTGGGGCAAGCTACTGAGGGATGCCGAGGGAAGTAGCCCGAGGGACCCAGGGATCACAGATGCCTCGTCAGTGATGATATCTCCAAACATATTTTCAGTGACAATGACTCCGTTGAGTGATCGAGGGTTCTTAATCATCAACATGGCCACCGAATCGATAAGATGGTGTGTCACTTTGACTGTAGGGAATTCCTTCGCCATGAGCTCGTTGACGACATTTCGCCAGAGTCGACTCGTTGCAATGACATTGGCTTTGTCGAGCGAGAAGAAGTTGAGAGGGGGATCATGTTCCATACATAGCGAGGCAGCAAGACGGACGACTCGCTCAATCTCGTGCCTGGAGTAACACATGGTATCCTCCGCGTAGCCCGAGCCGTCGTCTTCCTTCTTCGCTCCAAAATACACACCACCACACAACTCACGAACGACCATGAAATCCGTGCCCTTTGCAATATGTTCTTTTAATGGCGAAAACTCAAGTAACGTATCACTTGCGAATTGACAAGGACGAAGATTGGCATAAGTGTCCATCTCCTTCCGGATTCTCAGCAGTCCTATTTATTAACCCAATTCACAGAAAACATACCTTGTTCAGGACGAACTAAGCCCGTTCCCCATTTAGGTCCTCCGACAGCACCGAGAAGAACTGCGTCCGCAGCCTGGGCACAGGCCAGGGAATCGTCCGGGAGAGGATTGCCGGTTGCATCGATGGCACAGCCGCCCATCAATTTGTGCTGAAACTCAATTTGCAGGCCTGTGTATTTTTCAACGACATGAAGGATCTTGATCGCTTCATTCGTGACTTCTGGACCGACACCGTCCCCTGCAAATACACATACAGTCTTCTTGCCCATGTTTGATCAAAAGTGATAATGCACGATGCAAGTGACTCGACCCGACCACCACATATATTTTGCCCCGGCCCGATGGTGGTGGGGCCTAACCTCGAACGGTGCCACACCTCAGCACATCCTATTAATTCCGGCCATGCAGGGACTTCGCCCGATATGACCCGAAGAATAGCACGCGGACTTTGATACTCTTTGGTGGTACACCGATCTCACTCAATACAACCTATCTCAGAAGCAGCTTACCAATTGGGAACGCCAGCGACAGCGCAAGTATCACATGTCAGATGGTTGAGGATTAGATAGAATAGAGTTACGATGCCGTTCGACTTCATTTCAGATCAGATACATGTGCAGCATAAACGGGAACAAAATAAGATGTAACATTTCTAATCTCCATGCTCTAAGCGTCCTCCGGCCAGACGGCCTTACTGATCTACATTTGCGTTAGTTACATTCTCATGGTCATTACCTCTGAAATGAGCCTGACTTTCGCCCACTGGTCATCTTCCGTGAGAGGATTGCCTGCATTAGTTAAAGAATGGACGACAAGGTACCATGATGAGTTGAAGCAAACCCACATTGCGCACTGAGACACAATCTGTCCAAAGGAATAATCGTCGCAGCCTCATGAATCCTCGCAATGATACTCTCCTTGTTTTCCAACTCTGGCGTCTTGCTAGTTACCAACCCGAGCACAACAGTCTTATTCGGAGCAAGGAATTTCAATGGCTCAAATCCTCCAGACCGCTCATTATCGAACTCCAGGAAGTGACTATCAACCTTAATATCGGCAAAGAGAGCCTTGGCGACTCGTTGATAGGAGCCCTCAGCAAGCCACATGGCACGATAATTTCCTCGACAAGAGTGCATGGAAATAGTCATCTGCTTCCGCTCAGGAATATCAATTGAGTCATTAATCAACGTGACGTATTGATTCAAGAGTGCTTCGAAATCGTATCCCCTTGAGATGACATTGCGCTCGAATTTGGGATCGCACATTAGTGCAAGGGAGGTTTCGTCCAGTTGAACGTAACGACATCCGGCTTTGTACAGAGCGCTGATTTCCGCTCGGTAACATGCTGCGAGGTCTTGGAAGAATGCGGAGCCGTAGGTGTCACCTTCGGGATACGCAGTTTTTGAGATCTGAGGAGTTTTTGCGGCGCCAAAGTGTAGGAGAGTCGGAGAGGGGATGCAGACTTTCGCCTCCGGAACGCCCAAATTTTTGAGGAATTCATATCCACTGACGCTAACGCTCTTCGACAGCCCCAATTTCCTAAGTCAATAAAGGCTTCACATGGATAAAACCCGACTACTTCCAGGACAGGGGCATCGAAACCATCTGGGGATGTCTCGTAGTGCATGCTTACTCCCTCCAAGCCACACAGGAAGTCCACAAACCAATGCGCACGACGGAAGTCTCCATCTGTAATAGCGCGAAATCCGTTCGCTTTTTGCTTCTTTACCAAGTCGACGATGAACTTGTCCTCGATCGCGCGCAATTCATCCTTGCCGATCTCATCATTCTGACACTTCTCTCGGGCGGACAGGAGCTCCTTAGGGCGGAGAAACGTACCCACCTGGTCAGCGCGGTACGGCGGCTACTTTTAGCATAGTATTCATGCATATGGAGTTTGGTACGTTCAACTTGGGGGCAATTGGAAGGGCAACCATGTTGATGAAGTTCGCGGATTGAATTGAAGATGATTCACGAGTTGCAACTCATGCACTGTTTATAGTCGAGGAGGAATTGAGGGACTGACTTGCCAACGCAGCAATTGGAACCCGGGTTACACTACGGAACAGTTCCGGCGGTCGCCCAATTCTTTGATGCGGGGAATTGGTAAATATGGGGAAATCTGACTGGAAGGGCCCGAACCGCGACGATCGCCGCCGGAACTTCCCAGGGCGCTCAAAGAGTCGCGACTCCCGTAAAGCTAGTGCATATTACTTTCTTGTAACTGTGAGAGCTTTTGCTAAAGAGGACGAACAAGTGAATATAGCGAGTAAATTATGTTCTGAACTCTTCGTTAGATTTACGAGCGCTTGCAAGCAATTTGAAAGGCATTCAGTATTGCTTGTAATATTAGTTTTGAGGTATCTGGTTTCCAGGTTATCATGTTGTCAAGAGGGCCTCCTGGGTGACGTGATAATGCGTTGTTGACTGTTCCATGGGCATTTCTAGTTTGATGAATTTGCCGTCCGTTGTTTGATACCATATACCCCAACTTGCGTCGTCGTTGTCATCGTGGGAAGGCAGAGTCAGATAGTGTGTGCCTTCAGAAGGATGTCCCCAAAAATGCAGCCGAAACTGCACTTTTGATCACTCGATCGCGAGCCCTCGGACTATACGTGTCCAGACAATGTGGTTCGTTATTACGAGCCGCCAAAGGACGTTGTTTACTCTTTGGCAAACCAGTTGCTATCTATTGCTGTAGCAACCGCCCGAGTCAACCTTAAAAATGGCACTCTCGAGAGACTCGGCAACAACGGCCGGGCTTCTGCGTCATCACAAGCTGCATTCTCGCATACATTCTACCGGAGAGGCATTTGTATACACTTCGTCATTCCGATTACAGAGATCAGGCCCTGGAGCCCCATTATGACCTAAAGAGGCAAATCCGAGTCTCGGTGAATTGCGGCCGGCCAACACACCCATCTCCTCCCTTTGCCTATATAATTCCTCGAAGATACTTCCACAAAACTGCAAGTCCCTTGCAATCCTTCTCCCTTTACTTCTCTCACATTCCTCTGTACTGTCTTCCGTTTGCCTTTACACGCTTTAATCCAGAAAATTACCCTCTGTCTATTAATTCTCACCAACACCTAAAACCTTTACACCCAAGAAGTCTAAGACACAAAAAGCCCCAATTATTTTTAACTCCAAATACACATATCTCCAAAGTCCGTATCGATCGTCTATATTTCATCGACACTCCATGTCCAATTAACGTCCTCGACTGTCACCACGCCTTCTTTTCCGGGCCCTCTCTTCGGTGTCAGCATCAGCATCCACTTGGCTAGCCGTTCTGCGCTGACCTGCCCGAGGTACAGGAACCGGTGACTCTGACTGTCTATGAACCTGGAGTGGCGGCTGCTGTGACTGAAACTGCTGCGGCGGTTGCCTTCCTTCCGTTGGCCAGCGGTACTCAGGGGGTAATGGGGTCGAGAATGCTGCTCTCGCCTCGCGAAGTGCGGAGTCTTCACTCTGGGTATTTCGGGCATACGATGCTCCTGGTGCAAAATACGGCCGACTCTGGGTCTGCAATGGCGAATACTGTTGCGGATGCGGGATCGGGCCCGATTGCTGAATGTACATGGGAGGTTGCTGCTGAGGAGGCCGGCTGCCCGCAAAACCGGCTAATGGATGGGCGCTATACGCCATCTGCGAAGAGGGGTAAGGAGGCATTTGTAGTATGCTCCCAGGAGGTGGAGGTAAAGTTGCCGACATTCCAAGCACCGATGGCCCGCTGCGCAAGTCGCCCAGGTATCCCTGAAAAGGTGGATTTGGTTGCTGGAAAGACGTCCGGGATGGAGGTTCCGTCAGAGTTGACGGGGGACCCGGAAATGGAGAGAGCTGATATCCGCCGGACGGGGGCGGCGGCAACCCAACGTGATGGTTCTGGTGTCGGGTTAATGTGGTGCGCCTTCCGTTAATTGAATCTCAAAGGTTTGAACCTCGTGAAGGTTTTCCCACACCCAGGATGAGTGCACACGTAAGGGCGCTTGCCAGTGTGTATACGTCTAGAGCATATCAGTTTGCAACTCACGGGGAATCTTACCTATGCCGCGCAAGCGAGCTGCTGTCACTGAAGGATTTCTGGCACTCGTTACAGGTATGTGGTCTCTCTCCCGTATGGACGCGAGTATGTACTGTAAGGGCGGATCTCTGAATGAACTCTTTCCCACATTCATCGCACTTGTATGGCCTTCGAGATTAGATCGAATTTTCAGAGAAGGAGTCTACCTCAAGCCCGAATGTATCCTTTCTGAAGGCAAGTGGTTAGAAACAATGAAAAGGAAACGCACCATGTCGAACGAGATCTGATCTTCGTGCAAAGGTCTTTTGGCAAGTGGTGCACACGAAATCTCGTGTTGCGGGTGCGACAAGCGCGAAAGATCCTCTTCCAGATAATTCGGGAGAAGCCTCTATTTCCGGCGATGGCGCATCATCTCTGTGGGCTTCAGGAGTGGACAAAGCCGGAGCTGAGGCAGTTGACTTTGGTGTCCCAGGTACGGAAACTGATTTGTGGGAAGCTGAACTCGAATTTGACCGTTGTTCACCACCACCAGCGTCTTTATTTAATATATTCTTGATATCCATACATTCGCTGCGACCGGTACAGGCCAGCTCTCCGCCCCCTAACACTCAACATCAGTCGCTTTTCGCCAAAAAATATGGAAAAGGTACGGTAGGGGTACGCCTCAATGATCGCCGTGGTCTTTACTGACTGGACGACCTATGCCAGGCCGCTGTCCAATACGAATACAACTCTACCGGATAGAAGCGCGACCGCGCTGATATGCAGTTTAGTGGCAGTTTAGTGGTGCTGGAAAGTGCAACGCTAGGCCGGGGGCACGTGCGTGGAGCAAACAGATCGACTAACGCACAATACCGAAGAGCCTGTTAAAAGGAAGACGCAACCGGAGGGGAGAATAGGCTACGACCCACGTTTTGTTTAGGAATGCAGTCTCGCTCCGCTCTGCCGGACTGACTAGGCGCAAATTGGGTTTATTGAGGCTGCAGGCGCCAGAATGGCTGCATGGCTAGGAAGGAAAAATGGGCTAGGCTTTATCCACAGCGTGGGTATGCTGTGTGATAGATATTTTGGGATAATATCTTGCCTGTATCGCCCTCCACGCCTCACTTCACGTGGACCTATTGCAGGAAACGCGAAACAAGCCGCAGTTGTTATCCTTCACTCGGTCTCTTGTCGTTCGGGGCATCGATCTAAGCAGCGTTCGGCCGGATAATAGACCAAAGTTTACTGACAGCAGCCATGTCTCCGGGCTTCTACGCGAGAAGAGAACAGTGCCCACCTAGTGGCTCCCCGATTACCGGCTCGCTGCGCACGGGTCGCGATGCCTCTACGCAAAGCCAACGGTGCATAATTAATTTCGCGTTTCACGGAGACTTTAAGGGGCCCGGCCACCCACTGACAATCTGCTCGGTCCTTCATTTACAACAGGCTAGGGAGATATGGGTCTGTGCCATCTGCTAAGACCGAGCGACAGAACCCCTGGACGATAATTTGTCAGGATCTGGTTGGACAGAGGCGTAGCGGGCCAGTGGCAATATCTTACGTACCCGAAGGCTTAGCTCAAATGCACAGACCGAAGTAATTTAATACGGAGGCCTGCAGGGGCGAAAACTCTTTTTGCCCCACGGAAGCCCCACGACAGAATGTTGACTATCTCTGACAGATACGGGCAAGGTACGCGCGGGGCAAGCCTGCAGACATTGCCCAACACCGCTGTGCTTCAGTTTAAGGTTCATTCCGGGCCCGAAGACACTGCAATTTTCGACTCAAGCTTCGCGAACTCGGATCCTCCTTTTAAGAAACGTGGGTTGCAATTTTAACTCCGAATTATCGCCGATCAGATCCGCGAAGCGGCAATCGTGTCTCGTACATTGACATCTCGCTTGCCTAATTAGCCACAGCTGCGGCCACACAAAGGGAAGATTTAACTTTGTTTCAACTTTCAAGTCGTAGTTTCATCGGATTCTCCTATAGCTAATGGGCATCTGAATATTTCACCCGTGCTTCGGTCCGAAGTCCGAATTACGTGATTTCCTGTTGCAATTCGGCTCCGAAGGGCCCATGCAAATGAAGCCAATCCAACGATTTTCAAATTGACATGTAATCTCCCGAAATTGTCCCGCGACCGACCTTTTGAGAGCCCCGCGTTTGATCTCTGGAATATTAAGGAGCTAAAAGTCTACTGCTGCATGAGCATGTTTTCTATCGATCTTTAACTTCGAAGCTTTCAAGTTAAAATACCAAGCTAAATAATCATAATTTAATTGAAGATGGTCAGAGCGCCGTGGGATGATCGTTTATGAACGCATGGGTCCCGTGGCCCTCGCATACCCGCTTACTTTTAGCGGACAGACATTTTAAGACCATCTGAGCAAGGACCAACGGATTTCCACCGCGTGGGTACATTTCCCCTGAATAGCGGGAAATTTCCGCGCCTCAAATTAAAGATGCAAGTGAATCATGCAACTTGCCGAGCAAGTGCCCCGTCCACTCAGTTTCGGATAGGAATAGCATGTGCTGGTAGATATCAGTGCGCGTAACGTCAGCCGCGTTATGGCATAGAAATTCAGAGGTCTAATGTTAAACAAACAAAGCAGTTCCCGTAAGCCGAAAGCAAGGCCCACCTGGGGTGCCAAAGCCGAGGGTCAAGAGTCTATCGCGTTACACCATCGCCCCTAACCTAAAAACGATTGGTGATTCGCGCCCCGGCTAGATTTGGACCCGCGATAGGAGTAAGATGCAGCTCCGGATCTGCAAGCACGCAACTCGTGTTGTGCCGCTAGTTTAAACTGATCTGAGGTTCCAACCCATATCGCACGGGCCGCCAATGTATAATATTCGAGGATAGAATGAGATATATGAAGTCAGTTTCTGGCGCAAATGTAGGGGAATGTGTAGCGATGGCTTCGGGAGAAGTGCACGATCGATTCGGATATGAGCGGATGTCCCTCCTGGTACCTGGTGGCGTTCGGTTTCAAGTTGCAAGTGATGATGTTCAATGTATCTGTTAATCATTTCAATTCCGAGAATGGCGCTAGATCATGTCATTTCATTTCGTCATTCATTTTGGTGTGGCCGTTGGAGAAGGATCTGAAAACCTCCATCGGATGACCATCGGATGAAACCGCGCTCCCCCACTCGGAACGCAGAAGAGCTGTGATTCTCGGTTATTCGGCGACAGTACGCCCCACAGACCGCAGTGGACATGAAGAGGTCATGTAGGTCATGGCGCCATCCAGTTAACGGGTAATAATTCTTGGGTGAAGGAATCTTCATGTCAGCGCAAGAAAATCATCCCGATATTGGGTTTGAATTTTCGAGTATCATGCACTGATAATGTCCCCAAACCATCCATTTTGGTATTTCTAACTGCAATGAAATGTCAGGCCAGTCGTTGCCGTAAATGCTGTGTATGTCTCCCAATCCATCCGGTTCACTTCATCTCAAGATGCATTTTTGCTGGGGTCATTCTCCTCATCCTCCTCAATCCTCGCCCTCATATCCTCTGGCAGCTCGAGTCCCACTCTCCGCGCGGACCGTCTGACTTTCTCGTCCTGTTCAAATCCCACCGATGGATTATATCTCTCCAGCAGTGTCTACAGGAATTAGTTTGCGCGGTCATGGCCGGATATATACCTGGTAGGTGCGATTGCTGCGTAGATACAGAAGAAGATCCTGGGCTTCTCGTAGTCGAGCCGGAAGACGTCCTGAGTTTGCAGTGAAGGCCCGACGGAGAAAATCGTGGAACTGCTTGTTGCGGGGTATCGACAAAGCGAGATGGGGTGCCGGCTGCGACTAATCCAAATTAGAGGCTGGTGTGCAAAGTGTCCAAGGACATGCGCCTTACATGCAGGGTTATTTCTCTGTAGAGTGCTCGATATAGCGCACGCATGTGGGCCTTGCCAGCAAGATCTCTCATTTCTGATGAATATTTTTTTCAATTGACGTGCAGACGAATAGTAGCTGTCAACCACCCCTGTCGTCCCTGTCGTCCCTTGCAATTCCCAAGTCCGAAAGCGATGCAAAATCCAGCCTCACAGGAATTTCAATTGCGGCCGTCCTGACGAATATTTTTTGCCACTCCGGAGAGCTGATTGGCCGGACACACAGGAGGCGTCACCCTATTTGAGAAATGTGAGTGAGACAGCCCAGCCCGCACGCAGTGTGGCACGCACGGACACACCGTGCACCACCACACAGTTGCCAATTAGCTGCAAGCTTGCTTCGCTTGCCGTGCACGACACACACGCACGCAGGACACCACACAGGCGACAGCAGCTGCACCAACCTCCCGTATCTAGCCTCGCAGACCGACTCTGGTCGCGCCGCCGTCGACGCCTTCTCTTCCTCGATCCTCGTCGTCCGTGTCTCATTCACAAAACACCTGCGTTCGTTTCTCACAGCTGCAATTTCAGCAGCCCTCGCTTGTGTCGTCTTGCTAAGCGGACACAGCGGATACCTTCAGCAAGCGAGCATTTCAGCTATACCGATTTTGGAGAACGGATAACGCATTTGGCGAGCCCGAACGCATCTTCAACTTGTCCAGAACGTCTTCCCTGATCTTCACATCCGCGATCGGTGCTTGTCGTCTGTCCACGTACTGCAGCCATTTCCGATACCTTTTGAACTAGGCTTCTCTTCCCGATAGTCCAAAGTTTATTTGCGAAGATCCTCAAGTCAGTTCGACGACTACACACGTATGTCCACGCAACACGCCTCCCGGCAAGTCTCGAAGGAGATCAAAGTTAAACGACGACCCTCCACGAAACTCGTTCCGAAACCAGTTGCACTGGCAGCAGCTGTCTCTCCGCCGAAAACGGCCTCGTCGACGCGATCCGCTCATCCCATTTCTCAGCACCACCTGCCCTCAATAGCTCAGTTCACCTTTGCCCCCACGAGCACGCAGACTGTTATCACTACCACCACCACCACCACCACCACATTTCCTCCGTTAGTATTTCCACCCCCACGGCCTCTGGAAGATCTGGACCCACGAGTTCATCCGCTCGCCCAGGCAGATACTCCCAAGGGCCTCAAGAATTTCGTGTTCAATGTCGATGGCAGAGCAACTTATTTCCACGAAAGCGATGATCCGGAACGTTCGTTGTATGAGGTATGTAACCTTTCCTACCCCGGCTAATAGAAGTTGCAACAAACATTGAACGAATTACGCGAAAACCAAGGGACCATCACGAGAACAGCCGAAGCCATGACACCCGTCGATGAGGCTCAGTCTCGGGCAATTCAATTGCAGCATTCGTCATCCTCTGCGAACCGGAAACGTCCTGCATCGCCCGTATCTCTAGCAGACATCAATCCACGCTCGAAATATGGCTCGATTAAGAAACGTATCATGCATTCTGATGTCTACGGAACAAATGATGATTATCCCCAAACACCGGCTATGCAGAGTAATCCACAAGCTCTGTCTCCTTCGGCACGGGGTTCGTCTCCTGCATTTTCTATTGAGGAACCTGGAGCTCCGTCGTACGCATCACCACATACTCAAAGTGCAGTTGACGAGATTGTTATGGAAGATGCTTTCCCTTCTCTTGACGCGACCAATGAAGATGG
>Ga0302179_10001364_pt1 | contig 14800 bp, 11 predicted proteins | sample I_Palsa_E3_1_FD_198788 | JGI IMG/M metagenome (GOLD analysis project Ga0302179, IMG submission 198788) | Peat permafrost microbial communities from Stordalen Mire near Abisko, Sweden - I_Palsa_E3_1 | ecosystem: Environmental > Terrestrial > Soil > Palsa > Peat permafrost | place: Sweden...
TCATGCGCGCCACCACTTTCATACCGCGCTTCTTGGCTGCAGTCACGCATTGGCCGAAAAGGTTGCGGTCATTCAGGAACTTCCCGTGCCGGTGAAACTTCACCTTGGAAGGATAGAAGGCGAGAATACCGGTGACGCTGACATAAACAACGTCTACCTCAGCAGAGTGCCAGTAATCAGCCCATTGCTCCACGTTCATGACGGCAGGATCGTATTCTGTGAAGTTCGTCTGTCCCACCCGGCGAACTTTCTGTTGCCAGGGAACGGTCGATTGGTCGACAGGAGGCAAACGCTGCGGAAGCGAGACGACTTCTGCCAAGGATCCCTCTGTATCCGCGGTGGTGTCTTGTTCAGGCGGGGAAGCCGGCATAGCCTCAAGACCGTTCAGCGCGGAGGCAAGAGGAATAACTCCGGCTCCGGTAAGGCCGGTCTTCAAAAAGTTGCGGCGGTTCAGCATAGACTCTCCCAAACGTCTTTTCACAAAAAGTCTACTCGCTGCCCGGATCTACCTCGCCGGTTTCGGCGCGCACCATGAGAATATCGATCATGATTTCAAGATTGCTCGCCCTGTTTGTAACGATTTCAATGGCTGCTCAAAGTTCGACTTCTACCTCTACTTCCAATGCACCCAGTGCTGAGGCAGCGACCAGGGCGGCGATCGCGCGAGTGCGGGCCGTGGATCCAAAAATTCATGCTGTAATCGCGCTCGATCCGACGGCACTCGAACAGGCCCGCGCCATCGATCGGCGGAGGAAGACACGTGGGCCACTCTATGGCTACGCGATCTTGCTGAAGGACAATATCGAGGCGGATGGGCCGCTTGCCACGACTGCGGGCAGCATGGCGCTGCTAGACAACGTAACCCATCGGGATGCGCCGCTGGTGGCGCGACTCCGTGCAGCCGACGCGGTGATTTTGGGCAAGACGAACCTGTCGGAGTGGGCGAATATCCGGTCAAACGCCTCCATCTCGGGCTGGAGCGGGGTCGGCGGCCAAACACGGAATCCTTTCGCGCTGGACCGCGATCCGTGCGGCTCCTCCTCAGGGAGCGCGGCCGCCGTGGCAGCCGGCGAGGTAGAGGCCGCGATCGGCACCGAGACAGATGGTTCGATCACCTGCCCTGCAGCAGTGAACGGCGTGGTGGGGTTGAAGCCCACGGTCGGGCTGGTCAGCCGTGAGCGCATCGTGCCCATCAGCCACAGTCAGGACACCGCGGGGCCGATCACGGCTGATGTTGCGACGGCAGCGCGGGTGCTGGGCGCGATCGCCGGCACCGATCCCGGCGACCCCGCAACGAAGCAGGCAGACGCGCACCTCAGCGATTACCTGGCGGCGTTAAAGCCCGATGCGCTCAGGGGGGCACGGATCGGCGTGCTGCGCTTCGCAACTGGCTGGTCTGCATCGACCGACAAGGTGTTCGAGCAAGCGCTGACCGTGCTCCAGGCACAAGGCGCGACACTCGTTGACATAACAACGCTCAAGGATCGGGACGAGATGGAAAAGGCGGAGACGTTAGTGCTCCACACCGAACTCAAGGCAGATCTGAACAGCTATCTCGCGAGCACTCCGCCGGCTGTGAAGACACGTACGCTCGCCGACGTGATCGCATTCAACAAGACTCATGCTGATCGCGAACTCGCGCTCTTCGGGCAGGAGACGTTCGTGAAGGCTGAAGCGGCGAAGGGATTGGACGATCCCGGCTATCTGGCTGCGCGTGCGACGTCGCTTCGCATCGCCGGGCGCGACGGGATCGATGCCATGCTTGCAGCCAACCACCTCGACGCTCTGGTATCGCCTACCATGCCGCCGGCCTGGAAGATCGATGCGGTGAACGGTGATCAAAGCACGGGCGCGGGAGCGGGTAATTTGGCTGCGGTGGCGGGCTATCCGCATCTGACGGTGCCGATGGGCGCGGTGATGGGCCTGCCGGTCGGTCTGTCATTCATTGGCCCGGCCTGGAGCGAAGCGCGCTTGCTCGGATTTGGATTTGCGTTCGAACAGGCAGCAAAGGCGAAGCTCACGGCGCGCCTTCTGCCATCGATTGAGGGAGCGGCGCCGGTCGCGCCACTCCTTGAACCCCTGTCTCGTCAATGAGTGGGTCGAAAGCTAGAACAGCACGGATGGCAACCAGGCGCCGGCAGGATCGTTATACAACCCAGTGCTCATCAGCGTCATGGGCTGAACAACGCGGAGACCATTCTGCAGGCACCACCGCAGCAAAACGCTGTTGCGCGAGGGGACAAGGATCCCCGGGCCGGCAAAGGACTCGACCGAAGCGAGGAGTGCTTGCATGTCCATATTCGTCTCAGCCGTAGAGTGGCCAAAAAAAGCGAGATGGGTCGTGTATCCGGTGACGCGGCCTCCTCGTTCAACCACGCGGGCGGTGCCATGCGAGATCGCCTGTGCCAACTCGACGGCACGGTCGAAGCCATGAACGCGGCGAGAGAGCGAGTTGCAGGAATCCTTGTCGGCCGGTGTAGCGGGACGCACCTGGCATCCGGGAACGCTGCGTTCGCGGGTTTGCCCCTGCAGGCAAGAAAGCGGCTCTCGCACGTCAAAGCCGAAAGAGGTATAGAGGGAGAAAGAGCGATTGTGAAAGGCCGCCTGGACCAATCGGGATCCGGGAGCGCCACGATCGCGGGCGCGATCCATCACCGCCTGCATAAGCAAACGGCCAACCCCCATATTCTGTACTCCAGGGTCAATCGTGATGGGTCCAACCCCGCGAATGATGGCGCGCTCGTCCAGACCGTTGCTGCCGACAATCCGGCCGTCAAGCTCTGCCACAACGAAATAAAAGTCAGGGTTTGAAAACATCGAGGCGATGAGACCTGCCGCGACCGCGGGGTTGGGGAAGTCGGATGGAAAACCGTGAGCGATGTTAAGGGCGGTGAAGGCGTCGTAACAGATCTGGCCGCAGGTTGGGACATCCTCGGCTGTGGCAGTCCTGACAACCACGGCAGACGTGCCTTTCGGTGGCATCGCGCAACACCTCTCTACTGATGCAAGGAGTCTAACGAAACATTCTGCGAACTGACTAGAAAATGGCGAATGCCATGAGGGAGTCGTGTCCGCCCGGCGTACTTCTACAAAGCAGTCCCGAAGGGACGGCACAGGCCCAGCGCACTACACAATTCGTCCCATCAAGGGGTCAGTAAAGCTTGCCCTGCCAGTTTCCACCCGCCCGGCAAAGCGCGCTTCCGCATCCGAGCCAATTACCCTGACAGTGTAGTCATACCAGCCGTGACTTTTTTCGAGCTGCAGAATAACCGATGTTTCCTGGCGTGGTTCGATTCTTCTGCTCACAGACTTTGTCTTGTACGCATTGTCTCTGATCTCAACGGTGACAGGCTTGACGGCTGGGTTGCGCAAACGCACCAGCACGTTTCCCGTCAGATCCTTGCCCGTGTGTTCGTAGGACGTCTGCACCCCGAGATGTTGTGAATCAATACGGCCGGTGAAGGATCGGTAGAAGCCGTTCGGACCGTGCACTTCAATGGCATAACCAGCATCGGCGAACATCGCGACCGGATATTGGCGAGTCAGGCTGTCACCTGGCTTGACTGCGTACGTGGCGGCCATCATTCCGCGCCCCGCGCTGCTCGTTTCTTCCAAATTCCTCAGATAGACGTTGAAGGGGGCGCCAGCCGACCTCGCTCCATGCATCTGACTGCCGGCGCTGAGGCGGATCTCATAATATGAGTTGCCGTCTGCGCCAACACTCCCATCCGCATACAGCTCGTACGGAAGTGCGCATGCCGGGCAGACGCCCTGTTCCTGTTGGGGCATCAGACCGGAATGCTGCGGCGACCGATTGATTTGTTCCATCTGGGCGGCGGTGAGTTTTGTGTAGTTCGAAGGGATCTCTTTGTAGCGAGCCTTCTCGATACTTACGACAAACTTGTTCCGGTTGAGAAAATCAAGCGCCGCTTGTTTGGGATCATAGGGGCGAAAGACCGAAGTGAGGTCTCCGGAGATCGTTCGCCGCCACGGGCTGATGTTTTCTTCGCGGACGCTCTTGCCGTACTTCTCCCGCATGAATCGTTCGAGGAACATCAGCGTAGAGGTGTGGTCGAAGTGTTGGGAATTTACCCATCCGCCGAGGCTCCACGGTGAGGCAATGATCATTGGGACGCGAAAGCCCATGCCCATCGGGCCGGACCGCGCCTCGTTCTCGGCCACGCCCTGGCGCAATTCATCTTCCTTGTAGCTGTACTCGAGGCCGGTATCGATGCCCGCAGATGCTCCGCCGGTCTCAGGCCGCTTGGGGTCGGCCGCGACGAACGACGGCGCATGATCGAAATAGCCGTCATTCTCGTCGTAGGTGAGGATGAAGATCGTCTTCTTCCAAACCTCGGGATTGCTCGTCAGGATGTCCATCACCTCGGAGATGTACCAGGCTCCATACCATGGCGAGGTTGGATGATCAGAAAATTTCTCGGGAGCTGAAAGCCACGAAACCGTGGGCAGCTTGCCTTCGTTCACATCCTTGCGGAACTGATACAGGATGTCGCCCGCGGGAACTTTCATGCTCTGAGGTTTGCCTTCGGATTCAAACGACAGGGGCTCGAGCGCATGGTAGTCGGCGTCGCCGGCATTGGTGACGAATGCCGCATGATGCAATGCCTTCTGCTGCTCAGAGAGTTGGCTGTATCTCGCTTCGCCGCCTTTGGCAACCGACGCCTTCAGCGCTTCGATCTGCCTTTGCATCTCGCCCAGCTGCGCGTGAAGCTTAGCCGCCGCCGCAGGGTCTTTCTCCGCCGAGATCTCCGCTTGGAGCTTCGCCGCACGAGCCGAAAACTGAGAAATCCATTGCTCCACGGCTGGAACGTATCCAGGGTATGCCTCCACATTGTAGGCGGCAAAGCATTCCAGGACGTTGTCCCCGAAGTTCGACAGCCATGCATCCTCGTCACCGGCAAGCCCAGAGCGGGTCAGCTCATTCTGGTAGGACTTCCAGCTGATTCCGGCATCCTGCAGCCGCTCTGGAAAGGTCTTCCAGCTCATCCCGCCGTAGTCAATTTGCTCATTGCGCATATAGACCTTCGAATCCACGCGCTGTTGGTCGCGGATGGTCCCGGTCCAAAAGTAGCTGCGGTTGGGCGAGGTGCTGGTCATCACCGAGCAGTAATTCTGATCGCAAACGGTGAATGCGTCCGCCAGGGCGTAATAGAACGGCAGATCTTCCCGGGTGTAGTGGCCCATGGTGAGCGGCAGGTGCGTGTATTCCTTTTTTCCGGAACGCTTGGCCTCCAGCCACCCATCATGGCGGCCTTCATTCCAGGCATCGACCTGGCTGTCGCGCGAATGCGGCAGATCGCTCATCCAGGTGGCGCGCGTATCGTGGATATCGAGCCGCCACGGAGCGTAGGAATTCCCCGACGCATCGGTCTGCACAAAGACAGAGTTCCCGTTCATGAGCCGGATCGCCCGCGGGTCGTTGAATCCGCGGACACCTCGAAGAGTACCGAAAGCGTGGTCGAACGAGCGGTTCTCCTGCATCAGGATCACGATATGTTCCGCGTCAAGGTAACTCGAGCCAGCCGCCGGCTCTATTGCGTGTGCACGCTGAATGGATGGGATCAGCTCGGCGATGCCGGTTGCGCCGGATAACATCGCTGCAAGTTTGAGAAAGTCACGTCGGGTCCGCATACTCTTGTTTTCTCACTTTGCTGTTAGAGCCTTGTGAAGATAGCTCTGCTCCGTTGATCCAGAGCCAGCCGTCTGCCCGTAGAGACCAGCCTACACGTTCGGAGTGGGTGGCCCAGGTCTCGCTTTTGAGACCTGGGTTTTCCGAGCAAGATGCGGCACCCTTGACAATCGACAGTCGGGTGTCTACCATCACCTTTCAACGAGGGTAGAACGTCTTCTATGGAAAAACAGCCTCAACAACGTGCCAATCTGCTTCAAGGCACGCTGGACATGCTCATCCTGCGAACCCTGCTTTATGGAGCCGCTCATGGCCACCAGATAGGAAAGCACATTCAGCGGACCACCAACGATTTCCTGCAAATGCAGCATGGTTCTCTCTATCCCGCACTGCATCGCCTGGAGGAACGAGGCTGGGTCATCTCGAAATGGGAGACAGCCCCGGATCGCAATCGGGAATTCAAGTATTACCGGCTTACGGCAACCGGTAGAAAACAGCTAGTGGTCGAAGAATCGCAATGGAAGCAGATGGCGGAAGCAGTGGCACGCGTCATGTGGCCCGCCGCTGAGGAGAACTGACTATGCGATGGTGGCAGATCAGGAAACGAGATGCGGACCTGGAGCGGGAACTCAAGGCTGACCTCGAACTGGAAGAAGAAGAGCAGCGGGAACGTGGGCTATCTGCAGAAGAAGCTCACTATGCGGCTCAACGTGCCTTCGGCAACACGACGCTCATTCGCGAGCAGACTCGCGCCGCCTGGTCCTGGGTCTGGATCGAATCCCTCCTACGCGATCTGGGCTACGGAATCCGCGGAATGCGTCGCAACCTCGGTTCCACGATATTTGCGATTCTCATTGTCGGCCTCGGCATTGGCGGTGCTTCGACAGTATTCAGCGTGGTCAATGCGCTGCTTTTGCGTCCGCTCCCGTTCCGCGATCCAGCGCAACTGGTATTCATTTCTAATGGGGAAAACCACAGCACCCAGGCCGAACAGTATTCAGATCTCCGCGACCACAATCAGTCATTCTCCGATCTGGCGGGCTGGTCCGCATTCTACCGCGCGGGAGACAAGGAGTTGACAGGGACCGGCGAGCCGGAGCGTCTTACCAGCGTTCCGGTGACCCAGAATCTTTTCCCATTGCTGGGCGTGGAACCTGCCCTCGGAAGATCGTTTACCAGGGAGGAGTGCCAGGGGAAGTACTCCGCTCCGCCGGCCATGCTGTTGAGCTACAGTTTTTGGCATAGGCGGTTTGCTTCGGACCCAAACGTGGTCGGCAAGAAGCTCACGTTGAACGATCAGCCGGTGACCGTAATCGGCGTGCTACCCGCATCCTTCGACTTTGCCAGCATCTTTGCTCCGGGCACTCCCATCGATGTGTTTATTCCCTGGCCGCTCACGGACGACACGAAACCCCACGGAAACACGATGTCGATCGTCGGAAGGTTAAAGCCCGGCGCTACCATCGGCGGCGCGCAGGCGGAGTTCAACGTCCTGGCGAAACAGCTCGACAGCCAACATCCGGAAAGGAATCCGATCCACCCCCGGCTGGTTCCGTTGGAAGAGCACGTGAGCGGGCAAGTGCGTCCAGCTCTCGTGGTGCTGATGTGCGCCGTGGGCGCGGTGATGTTGATTGTGTGCGCAAATCTTTCCCATCTGCAAATGGCGCGAATGGGGACGCGACAAAAGGAAATGGCGATACGAGCGGCGTTAGGAGCCGGGCGGTTTCGGCTGTTGCGACAGGTGCTCACCGAAAGCGTAACCCTCTCCTGTGGCGGCGCCGCCCTGGGTCTCCTTCTAGCCGTGGCTGGAACCCGCGAGCTGGCGCACCTGAATACATTCAACCTTCCACTTCTGGAAAGTGTTCGAGTCGATCGGACCACGCTGGTCTTCACCCTGCTGGCAACGGTGGCTACGGGCGTACTCTTTGGCCTGGCGCCCGCGCTGCAAGTCCTGGCGTGCAAGCTCCGCGAAGGGCTGCAGGACGCGGGCCGCGGCTGGAGTGGCAGTCGCCGCCATGGCTGGTTCCGCGACGGGCTGGCAGTCTCTCAGTTCGCCCTCGCCTGCCTGTTGCTCGTCGGCGCGGCTCTGCTTATTCAGAGTTTTCTGCGCGTCCTGGACGTGAACCTGGGATTTCAACCCGAGCGTGCGGCCGCGTTGAGGATCGACCCGAGTTTTCAGGTCTCGAGCGCCGCGCAACAAAACGCATTTATTGACGATGTATTGCATCGCGCACGGTCAGCTCCCGGCATCACAGCAGCCGGCATTACCGATGTGTTGCCGCTCGGCGGGGACCGGTCCTGGCAAGTCTCGGGCAAGGGACAGATTTACGAAAAGGACCACTCTCCAGAGTCTTTTATTCGCGTCGTGAGCGATGGATATTTCGACGCCCTGGGAATTCCATTGAAGTCGGGAAGAGTATTGACGGAGAGCGATCGAGCGTCGAGCGAACCCGTAGTGGTCGTAAATGAAACTTTGGCTCGCACTCTCTGGCCGGGGCAAGACCCTGTGGGACAGGTGATGACGCAGGACGGGGGACGGCGCGTCGTCGGTGTGGTTGGCGATGTTCATCACGGAGGACCGGAGCGATCGGGCGGTTCAGAAATGTATCTGCCGATGCGTCAAACAGGGGACTACCCGGCGATGCAACTTATCGTCCGTACCGTACTTCCGCCAGATAGTTTGGCGGCGGGCATCCGAGCGGTGCTGCGGCCGATCGATCCGAATCTTCCGGTCAAGGACTTTCAAACGCTGCAGGAGTTGGTCGACAAAGGAATGTCGCCTCGCCGATTTCTGGTAATACTACTGTCTGGATTTGCGGGGTTCGCGCTGTTACTTGCCTCGCTCGGGATTTACGCGCTGATTTCTTATTCGGTGAGTGAGCGCACCAAAGAGATTGGCATGCGTATGGCGTTAGGCGCGAGTTCCGGGCTGGTGCAGCGGGACGTTCTCGCAAAAACGCTGCGGCTCGCTCTCTCCGGGGTGGCACTGGGAACGCTCGGCTCTTTTGCCTTAAGTAAAGGGATCGAGTCTCTGCTGTTTGGTACAACAACGACGAACCCGGCGGTCTTTTTGGGTGTAATTCTGCTCCTCTGCGCTGTCGCGTTGGTGGCGGCGTACGCTCCAGCGCGACGAGCCTCACGCATTGACCCGATGGAAGCATTGCGAACTGAATAACGTCGACTTCCGGAGACAAAAAATCTTCCGGACGAATGGTTGAGCGGGTGGCCCAGGTATCGCTTTTGAGCAAACGACTTGCCGCCGGCAAGTGAACGGGTGGAGTGAACGCGCTTTTGGGTTCTACCCCCCGCCACCAATTGACGGGTGCCCCATCCTTCGCGCCCTTTGCGAAGGGTGGGATAGTCAAATCTCACCCTTCAACTTCCCGCGGAATCTGACTTGTTCCTTAGGAGACCTGGGTTTCTTCTCGATATTCTGCGAGTCCGATGGCACAGAAAATCTCGCCATCCGACTCGCAGACTTCTAGGTGAGTAATCACTCTTCCCTTGTCATCCCGAGCGCAGCCGAGGGATCTGCAGTGCGCCTCGCCACGACGCAAAAGCCCCGCGGAAGCAGTGGCGGGACCTGCGGAACGCGCTTTTCAGCTCTATCCCGTCACCAATGGCCGGGTGCCCCAGATCCCCGATTTCCTGTGTAGTTTCGTAGGTTCCCTGAACTTCATGCGCCTTTCCTTAAAGAAAAGCGCACACGCGGACCTGTCCAGAGCTGCGTACAGGAAATTCGGGGCATCTCGCTCGTTTTTCGCGAGATGTGGGATACCGCAAGCCTCCCCTCGAGCCTGCTTCGGGTTCCACAGATCGACAAGGGTGCCTCAAGGTTCGCCGAAGCCCACCTTCCTTTGACCTCTGCTCCGGTCCATAAGAGCTCTTTTAGCTTTTCTCCACCTACTATTCCCGACGGGACAGTCGAAGCGCGGAATAATCCCTCCCCCCAATGTGTTTTAGTGCACGAGCGCTACAAAACACATCGGGGGAGGACTCACCTTGTTCCCTTGTCTGGGTCCAGAGTTCATTTCCGCTCTCCTGGAACGGTCAGTCAAGAAAGCGGAAGGATCAATGATGCGGCGGCGCAACAAGCGCTACAAGGTGTTTCATAAACTGACTGCAACCCTAAAAAGAGCGTGGCAAAATTACGTCTCTTACAGCGGAAGACCCACATAGTTTTCTGCGAGAGATGTTGCCGCCGCCCGAGAACTAGCCACGTATTCCAGTTCTGCCTGCTGTCGCTTGTAATCAAAGGCCGGCTCATTTTCAAAGCGATGCAGTAAAGAAGTCATCCACCAGGAGAAGCGCTGAGCTTTCCAGATTCTTTTGAGGCACGTCGCCGAGTAGGCCTTCAGTGGTTCCTCGTTATTGCCGTGATAGAACGCGCGCAGTGCCTCGGAAAGATAATGCACATCGGCGAAGGCCAGGTTCATGCCTTTGGCGCCTGTCGGCGGCACAATGTGCGCCGCGTCGCCGGCCAGGTAGAGCCTGCCGAACTGCAGTGGCTCCGCAACAAAGCTGCGCATGCCGGTCACGCCTTTCTGAAGAATCTTGCCCTCGGTCGGTTGCCATCCATCCCGGCAACTCAGCCTGGTCACCAACTCACTCCAGATACGATCGTCGCTCCATTGCCCGATGTCCTCGTCGGGGCGGCATTGCAGGTAGAGCCTGGTGATCCGTGGCGAGCGCATGCTATAGAGAGCGAAGCCGCGGTCATGCTGCATGTACACCAGTTCATTGCGAGAGGGCGCTGCTTCGGCCAGAATCCCAAGCCACGCAAACGGATAAGTGCGCTCGTAGAATGTGAGCGACCCATTCGGAAACGACGAACGTGAGATCCCATGAAAGCCATCGCAACCTGCGATATAGTCACAAGCAATCTCATCCGCATTGCCCTTCTTAACCACACTGATCGAAGGCCGGCTCCCATCAATATTGTTGAGCGACACTTCGCCGCATTCGAAACGCACATCCCCTCCGTCTGCTAAACGGCGGGCGATCAGATCCTTCACTACCTCGTGCTGCCCATAGACGGTCACGTACTTGCCCGTGAGTTCTACGAACGGGATTCTGTGCAGCACACCATTCAACCCCAGGTCGATGCCGCCATGGCGTAGCCCTTCGCGGTCGAGACGGTCGCCGACACCCGAGTCATGGAGCATTTGAACGCTGGTATGTTCGAGCACTCCGGCCCGTATTCGTTCCTCGCAATAATCGCGGGACCTTGCTTCGAGAACGATGGAGCTGATGCCATGGAGGTGGAGCAGGTGCGAAAGCATCAGGCCGGCAGGGCCCGCTCCTACGATTCCGACTTGAGTCTCAAACCGGCCCATCGTTTTCCTGACCGAGAATTTCTTTTGCTGCATGGAAGGCAGCGTTGGCTGCAGGAACACCGCAATATATGGCGCAATGCAGCAGCACTTCGCGGATCTCCGCGGCGGTCACACCATTGTTGGCAGCTGCACGAAGATGCAGTCGTAGTTCTTCGCCCCGATTCAGCGCCACCATCAATCCGATGGTGAGCAGGCTTCGCGTATGCCGCGGCAGGCCAGGCCGCGTCCAGATTTCTCCCCACGCATAGCGTGTGATCAGGTCCTGGAAATCCGCGTCAAAATCATCCTTTGCTGCTTCGGCGCGCTTCACGTGCTCATCTCCCAGCACGCTGCGCCGTACGCGCATTCCTGCCTCGTGGCGTTCATTCTCATCCATCAAGCGCTCCTAGGTTCGAAGAAATGAAAGGACTGCGCCGGCAAACTCTTCCGCTTTCTCCCACGCGGAGAGATGCGCCGAATCAAATTCCACGTAACAGGAATCTCGCAGGGCGGACTGTATCGCGCGTCCATCCGAAGGAGGCGTCGCCGGATCATGCGTTCCCGTAACCACCATGCAAGGCGCCTCGATGGCAGAGATTTCGCCTCTCAGGTCTGTGTCACGGAGAGCGGCACAACAGCCACAATATCCCGCCGGATTCGTAGCGGCGAGCATCTGGCGTATGGTCTCCATCTCCGCAGGATATTGCTCGCGATAAGCAAGCGTGATCCAACGCTCCACGGTCTGCAAGGCCAACCCATCCATGCCCGAACTCTGCACCATCGCGATTCTTTGCTCCCACCCATCGCGCGTACCGATGCGGGCTGCCGTATTGGCAAAGATCAACCGTTCGAACCGCTCAGGGGCGTAGATTCCGAGCCATTGCGAAACCAGGCCGCCTAGCGAAAGCCCACATAAGTGCGCGCGGTCGATCGAGAGATGATCCATCAGCAACAGCAGATCACCGCCCAACTGTTCGATCGAGTAGGGAGGCGGCGGAACGCTGCTATTGCCGTGACCTCTCGTGTCGTAGCGTAGAGTCTGAAAATTCTTTTCGAGCGAAGGCAGAACCTTGTCCCACATGTGCAGGTTCGATCCCAGCGAGTTCGACAGCACAAGCACCAGGCCGTCCACTGCACCGCTCTGTTCATAGTGGAGACGCACGTCCCCCGTCTCAAGCGTTGGCATCTGCGTCCCCCAGAACTCGTGAGATGAATCGCTGCGCGCTCCCAAGGTAAGCGCGAGGGTCAACGAGCCGATCGATCTCCACCTCTGTCAAGTGCGCCGTGACTTGCGGCAATTGCTTCAGAATGTCGGCGAGGTGCCGTCTCTCCGCCGCAGCGCGCCCGGCCGCCGTGCGCAGAAGATCGTGTGCCGCCGCTCTCCCCATCTTTGGTGCGAGAGCAGCGCTCACTGCCTCCGAAAGGGGCAAGCCGAGCAGACTGTCCAGGTTTGACATCATCCGCGCGGCATCCACCTGCAACCCTTGCGCAATCTCAATCGAATAGGCCAGCGCCGCCGCAGTCAGCCTGAATGCTTCCGGCATCGTGTCCCACTCCGCCTGCCATAGCCCAAGACCGCGCTCGTGTTCCTGTGACATCGAGTGCAGCATGGTGGATGCAAGCCCTGGCATCCTGGCATTGGTCGCAATCACTGCGGCACAAGCCACGGGGTTATGTTTGTGCGGCATGGTCGAAGACCCGCCGCGTCCCTCGTTGCTTTGCTCTGCGGCTTCACTTACTTCGGACTGCATCAGGAGAGCAATGTCTCTGGCGAATTTTGCCAGTGTTCCGGTCAAAAGCGCGAGCACCTGCACCATCTCAGCCAGGTTGTCTCGATGCGTGTGCCAGGGCAGTGGGGGTTCTTTCAAATGAAGAATATGCGCCAGTTCCGCAGAGACCGCTCCGCCGGTCGTTCCCAGCGCCGCCAGTGTGCCCACCGCGCCCCCGAACTCGACGACCAGCGTCCTTGCCGCGGCCGAACGGATGCGATCGCGATCCCGGCGTAGTGCCGCGAGCGAACCGGCGAGCTTCAGGCCAAGGGTCGTCGGGGGCCCTGCCTGCAGCCATGTTCTGCCCATCAGCACGGTGTGCCGGTGCTCTCGCACTTGATTTATCAGGGCGCCCTCCAGCTGTTCGATCGCCCCATCGATTAACTGAACAGCCTCCCGGATTTGCACAACCAGCGCCGAATCGAGAACATCCTGGCTGGTTGCGCCCAAATGGATCGAGCGCGCCGCCATTTCGCTGCGTGCTTTCACCCGGGCTGTAAGCTGCTTGACAAACGGTATGGCGATATTCCCCGCCGCCTTCGCGTCTTCTACGAGCAGTGCGGCGTCAACGAAGCTCGCGTCAAGCAGCGACTCCAGCACCTTGCTCGAGCCGCTTTCCGCGAGGCCGTGCTTCTCGAGCGCGCAGGTGAGAGCCCATTCGAATCGCATCATGGCACTAAGTTGCGCTTCGGGAGAAAAGACGCGAGTCATCTCCGGGGTGGAAAAGAGAAACGAGTTCAGTCCGTTGCTCATCTGGTAAGCATCTTTTCTACCATGCGAAGAACACAGTCTCATCCTGGCCCTGCAGACGGACGTCCCATTGATACGAATTCGTCTGATGATTTTCGAGTCGAGCAATGAGGGTGGCTCGACGCTCTGCTGGAATTTCCTTGAGCACCGTATCGGCCGTATTGCCGGGCTCGTTCTCGAAGTACACACGCGTGAGCAGATGGCGAAGCAGCCCCCGGGCAAATACCAGCACAAGCATATGAGGCGCCTGCATCCGTCCATCTTCTAGTGGCGCCGCTGCCGGCCTCATAGCCGCGACCGCAAAGTTGCCGTTGATGTCCGTTGCTGTGCGCCGGAATCCAGAAGGGTATTGATCCTGGTCCGCTGTGGAAACCGTGAGGCTTGGCGACCAGAATTCAAGCACCGCATCCGGCACCGGAGTTCCATCCCGGTCCAGCACTCGCCCGCGGACCTCTATTCTTCCGGCTTTATCCGCGTGGAGTACAGGAGCCCGATCGATCAGATAGTCGAGCCCGATCGAAAAGAACGGCCCGACTGTCTGCGAACCGGCCGGGATCAGCCTGCTATCATCCGTCACCTTCTGGCCTCCTCGAAAGGAGTATCCCTGCGGCCGCGCAGCACGATGTCCCAGGCATAGGCTAAGGCAAAGCTTGGTTCCGAGCGATCCATATCGAGGCGCGAGATCATCCGCCGCCGCGCCTCCTCATCCGCAATGCTGTTGAAGATAGGATCCAAAGGCTGCAGCGGATCGCCCGGGAAGTACATCTGCGTCACCAGGCGCGACAGGATCCCAGCTCCGAAAAGCGAGAAGTGAATATGCGCGGGACGCCACGCGTTGTAGTGGTTTCCCCAGGGATACGCTCCTGGCTTGATGGTCTTGAAGCAGTAGCGGCCGTCTTCATCCGTAATCATCCGGCCCGCACCCGAAAAGTTTGGGTCGAGCGGTGCATCATGATTGTCCATCTTGTGCAGATAACGCCCCGAAGCATTTGCCTGCCACACCTCGACCAGGGCGCCGCGCACCGGCCGCCCGTCTTCATCAAGCACCCGACCATGCACAAAGATGCGTTCTCCGAGCGGATCCCCTGCGTGCTGCGCCGTCAAATCATCATCTTGCTGACGAATCAACCCGTGCCCGAAAACTGGCCCGGTTTTTTCCGTCAGGGTTTCGGGAAGAAGGACCAACGGCATGCGTGGCGAGCGCGCAATGGACGACACGTACCCCGGGAAGTGATAGTCAGGCTGGGTGCCGGGTATCGCGGTTTCAACTGTGCGCAGCTCAATCAAAGTCCCTCCTCAAACACGTTCCATCGCCA
>Ga0302179_10001369_pt1 | contig 14757 bp, 16 predicted proteins | sample I_Palsa_E3_1_FD_198788 | JGI IMG/M metagenome (GOLD analysis project Ga0302179, IMG submission 198788) | Peat permafrost microbial communities from Stordalen Mire near Abisko, Sweden - I_Palsa_E3_1 | ecosystem: Environmental > Terrestrial > Soil > Palsa > Peat permafrost | place: Sweden...
CGTATTCCCATTGAGCTACGTGACTTATATGTAGAAATGGGAAGAAGTCCGCAAATAAAAGGACGAATGTAGACAGTTCTCTTATGCGCGCAATTAATGGTAGGTTTGGGATCAGGAACGTTGCGAGGAATGGTTTGATGGATACGGTAAATGTCTTAAGTACTGGGCTAACAGGATAGCTTCAGTAGAACAAAACCTTATTGACCCAAGCGGATTCCAACGATTTTGCGAGGACGTGAATGTTGACATAACTGGGGTACTGACCAAACTTTCTTTGGAGTTGACTTTAGGCTCTCCCGTTCATAATTTCTTGGAAACTGGGTGCTAGGAGAGTATTCCACATCTCTCGAGACGAATGGATCCACGGCATGAAAGAATTAAAGTACTCAATCGTGTCCCAAGCTCTGATCATAGGGTCGATTCATTGGACAAAATGAAGGCAAAAATACCGTCGCTACAGAAATATATATCCCAGTCCTGTGCAGAAGAGACGTTTGCAGAAATCTATCACTGGACCTTCTTGTATCTCAGAGAAGGAGGGATACGTAAAGTTATCGATATTGAAGTACCAACCACCAAGATTTTATCCGCTGACTTGTAGACTGCCGCTCCAGTACTACAAGTCCTTTTTGCGAAGCGAGAGAATCAACATATAGGTCCGTTCCTCGGATTCCTCCAACAAACTCCTCCGCCCATCAAGTCCCTCAACAAAGATCAATGGGAGAGCTTTTATATGTTTTCACGGACGGTGGATGATGAGTTTACCGGGTACTCGGAGGATGCGGCGTGGCCTATCTTGATAGATGAATATGTAGCATGGCGCCGTCAGCAACAAAAGATTGCACTCGGTAACTAGAAGTGGACGAGTTATTGTTGTGTCCTGATGTTACAGAGGTAAATTGTTTGCACTCGTCAGGATGGTTATGGCATGGCGAGCATCGGGTGTTTGAAGGGTTTTGTTAATCAATTATTTGACTATGGAACATAATTGAATATAGGCTGAATGTAATTATGTGCTTCGGATCCTCCATCGCTGTTGTTTCATACATCAGCGAGAGGCAGGTTACCAAATGAAAACTGAATATACTCCAAAACGCGCTTTTTTGTTATCCCTTGCTCTCCGTTCCTTATATGACAGCTGACGCCTTTTTCGCCCGTTGGAAAGTCTCTTCCTAGTTTCGTTCATCTCAGGGGATGCAATTTTGGTGGCGCATAAAATTGGATGATGATCGGCAAAATTTTCTGTCACTCCAAAAGAAGGCACCAAAATGGACTCTGCGCTGGGCGAAAGACTGGATCGAATTCGTTCACAGACAAACTCCAAGCTTCAGAATCAGTCTAGTGTATTTAATCCTCTCTGTTGCAGTAGTAGACTAATCTCCAGGTTTCTCGGACGCTCGCAGCTGTCGACGATGTGCTCAAGGAACAAGGCATCACTGTTAGCGCTACAGCATATCTTGTCACACTGGTAGTCCCAATGCATGCAGACAGGATTTAATGCCTAGCTATCGCTACTCAGTTCTGCGGTAGTCCCAGAACAAGCGCAAGTAAATCAACACCTCGCCGCGCCTGTGTTGTACCTCCTCGATGTCGTCCTTCCGTATGTAACTCCACAAACCCTTCGAGGCTACTACTCCCGCACCATCCCAAGTCTTGTCGCAGTTCTAGAAGCTCTATCCTCCAACCCAAATACCTCCGAAGGAACAGCGGCTATGATCAAATCCACCATCGGCGCAATTGAAAGTCTTGTCGTGGCACAAGATTTCCAAGCATGGAAATCTCGAGATGAAATGAGTGTGCAGCATGTATATACGGGATACTTTCTCGGACTAGGAATGGACCCCCGGCCAAAAGTACGGAAACGAGTATTGGAAGCGATCAAGAAGGTCTTGGCCAATCCGCCTGCAAATCCAACCGCTCTGCATCCTGCTGCTGACGGGACGGCAGCGATTTGTTTCAATACCGTGCAAGCACAATTTGGACCGGTGAAGAAGAAGGCGAAGGAGGTGACGGTAAATAACGGGAAAGCGGTGCATTCGCTACAGTTATTGAAAACGGTTGCGTCGGCTATAACTTGGCCAAAGGCATCGATGAGAGATCTGGTGGAGTTATTGTTGAAATTATCCTCTGAGTCCTACGATGATATTGTAAGACTTGCGGCGCTCGAAGTATTCCAAGTAATCTTTGGACAAGCTTCAGCGGAAATGAACAAAGAACGATTACGAGAAGTCCTTGATGTATTCTTTCACTTGAAACTGTGTTTACAATGTAGATGGTCTTATCAGACAAACCTTCCAAAACGGACAATCAACTTCTTCCTAGTTGGCTTGCAGTTGTTGCTGCCGGCTACAACGCATATGCTCAAATCGACGCCGATGACTGTCTGAAACGAATCCCCGACCTTCTGCGCCATATCTTTCCCTTTCTCCAAGCAGAATCACCAAATGTTCGAGAGGCAGTTGGGTCGACACTCGTTGCACTGACGGAGAATTGTATGAATCCGGAAGCATCGCCAGAGGTGCAAGATGAAGCATATCAAGCTATTGCTGAACTGGTTATGCAAGGGCTTACTACGAGATATCAACTTGCTTGGAAAGAAGTTTTTCGGTTCATTGGAGCAATATTCCTTGCGCTGAGACAGAACGCGGACCCTCTGTTCCTGGACACCATCAAAATCATCGAGTCATTGAGAGCCAAGGATACATTCGAGGGTAAATCTGAGGCAGAGGCAGTCATAGGAGCTGCTATCACGGGGATTGGGCCGGCTGCAGTTCTCAAAGTCATCTCCCTGAATCTTGAGACTCAAAAACCCGGAGCACCAGGTCGTGCATGGCTCCTGCCAATCTTGAAATCCCATGTGAAGAACACCGAACTCGGCCATTTTTCTGGGTACTTTGTTCCCTTGAGCGAACGATTGTATCAAAAAGTAATCGACGGAGAAAATGTAAAGGCGAAGACCATGCAAGTCAAGATCATGGAGACTGTGGTGGAACAAATATGGGCCCTCTTGCCAAGTTATTGCGACCTTCCAACCGATCTCGATAAGGTTTCATACTCGCAATACTCGGGCTGATTTTTATAGGCATTGACCCAACCTTTTGCAGAACTTCTGGCAAACGTTTTGTATCAACAAGTCAACTTACGTCCGACTGTGTGCCAGGCACTCACAAGTCTGGTTGAGAAGAATAATCGCTTGCTTCAACAGGATTTGCCAGATGCTGAGTTGACTCGGCAGTACAGATTAACGAATGGCGAGATTCAACAGAATATCAATCTTTTATCGACCTTTGCACCTAATTTCCTCTCGATTCTGTTCAATGTTTTCAGCCAGACTATACCTGCATACAGGTCCCCAATTGGCGACTGTATCAAAGCGTTTTTGAGTATTGGATCTCCAGAGGTAAATCCCCTTGTGCATGGAGCCTGACCACAGGATCTTCGAAGTGTCTTCGCAAAAGTGTCTTCCCTGTTGAAGGACAACTTGGCAGAGAAAGGGGAGAAGAGCAACCTTCCTTCATTGGCTCAAACCGCTATCGATCTCACCAATATAATTATCCCTTATCTCCCTGCCGATACGTTTGATGACCTTTGGAATTTATTCACTCCTCTGCTTCGATTGAAAGAGGATCCAAATATGCAACGACGAGCATATCGCTGTCTAGCTAAACTTGCAGAGGTCGAGAACGGCAAGACATATATCGCGAATAAACTTGACGTTGTTGAAACGATTCTCAAGAGTACTGATGCTCATACAACTTCTCAAAAAGATCGTATTCTGGCTTTGCACGGTATTGTCGATGTTCTCCCGATAGAGTCGCTACACGTCATTCCGGCTATTCTCCCTGAAGCTGTCATTGGTACGAAGGAAAATAATGAAAAGGCCCGCGAGGCAGCATATGATCTGTTGATTGCGATGGGAAGGAAAATGCAAGCTGGGGGGATCGTGAAGAATGCGATGGTTGACGGCATGGACGAGAGTGCTGAAGATACTCAAGCTACCATCGGGGAGTACTTCCTTATGGTATCAGCTGGTCTCGCTGGATCTAGCCAGCACATGGTTAGCGCTACTATCACTGCATTATCACGTATGCTGTATGAATTCAAAGGTATTGGATCGCCGATGTGCAACTAACTTTAGATGATATCTCCGAGGAAGTCATTGATGATTTAATATCTACAATGGAAGTCTTCTTGACTTCAAAGAGTCGTGAGATTGCGCGTTCGGCCATCGGCTTTATGAAAGTTGCGCTTATGTCTTTACCGAATGAGGTGATGGAGCGACGTCTAGAGAAATTGATTCCAAACCTTATGGTCTGGTCCCATGAGACAAAAGGACATTTCCGAGTCAAAGTCAAAGGCTTACTTGAGCGAATGATTCGCAAGTTTGGATATGACGCCATAATGCAACATACGCCCGAAGAAGATCATAAGCTCCTTGTCAATATTCGGAAAATTCGTGAACGAAAGAAAAGAGGCAGAGAGGCAGTGGAGGAAGTTGTTGAGGCCGATACTGAGAAGGTATTATTGTTTACGGGAGATGCTGACGTTGTAGCCGACACAGGGACAATCTGCATACGATGCTGTCCTCTATGGAAGCGATAGCGGGCTTTCTGATTCCGAAGAGGAGGAAGCACCTAAGCATACCAAAAAGGGCGGCAAGGGTCGAAAACAACAGGAAACTTTCATTCGAGAAGGGTCAGAGAATCCAGTCGATCTCCTCGATCAGAATGCCTTCTCACATGTCTCCTCTCGCCAACCAGTTACCCAAAGCCAAGAATTGACCCGCTTGGCAAAAGCTGCATCCCGAGCCTCATCTTTCAGATCAAATCAGGACGGTCGAATGATCATCGAAGAGCCCAATCCCACCCCAGCCAAGAAACAGGCTCCTGCAGTTGAGTATAATGCGTATGAGGAAGCACATGAGAGTAAAGATATGGCAAAACGAGGATTCAGGGACCGAGTCAAGTTTAGTAATAAAAGGTCGCGGCAAGATGCAGAGGGATTTGATGTTGAGATGACGGATGCGTATCCGGAGCCTAAAGCGCCGAAGAAGAGGAATGTAAGCTTTGATGGACGGAAAAGGGGATTTCAGAAGAGGAGACCAGTTCAGTGATGTATAGATATATCCAGGCGTGGGAGGTTTATCATCTTGGGAGTTGTCGAGTATTGGGTTGCATGCAATGAATCGAAGTTTAAAATCCTATTCTCTGTTTTAATCTGTGTTAAGATCCCTAGTTTCAAGTGGTATTAATACATCTGTCTAACTCAATGAAGTACACGTATTGTCAAGGATAGGTAGGGCTATTTGGAAAGCATGAAATATCTTGGAACGTCAGATTTGGTAGTTTCTTGCGTTAGTCCAATTCATGCTTATATTAATGCAGCCACCTTAACGTCCACGACCATTCCATTCCAGAAAGGTGACACCTTTCAGCTCCGATGGGAGGAACTGTAAGTCAGCCACGCGAAATCAAGGCATACCTCACGCGGCACCCCTTCCTCCCTCTTCCCATACCCGAGTTCCTTCATTAGTTTCGTCGGCGCATTTCTCAGATGTCTAGACATTAGACCGCATCCTACATCGTAGAGTACAGGGGCACTTGGGCGGTTGCCGCCCCATTCATATTCCGCTCGACTGCGCTCATAGCACTTCCAAAGGCATTGTATGTCGCACGGGACTTTTTGGCTAGAGCGAGTTGTATACAACAATGAGATAGCATGATTCCTGATTCTGGCATTCCGCATTGTTGGGTTGCTGTGAATGTGGACACTGCAAGCGGGAGCATCGTCGGATCCGCCTATATCAATACTTGATATAAAGTGATACTACCAATCCAACATCTTCACTGGCAAATATGACCTGTTGTTAATGGGCTTAAGTTAGGATTGTACCATTCGCCTGGCAATAAATAAAGGGTCCTCGCCTCCTTTGATCATCCTTGCGAGATAGTATACAGCAGCGTCGGGATTACTTCCACGCATGCTTTTAATGAAAGCACTTATTGTATCATAATGTTTATCACCGGCTCGATCATATACAATTTGCGTTCGAAGTAGAAGCGGCCGTAGCGTATCGACAGTAAGGATGTCATTCTTTTGAAGCGCAGTCCACGCAAGCGAGGATGCAAGTTCGAACATGTTTAGAGCGTTTCTGGCTGACATTAGATTCAATCATACTGCGCTGCTAACCATCTCCATCCGCCAGGTCGGCAAGATACTCGATAATATCATCTGAAACGATGTCGGCGACCTTTTTATCTTCTGACAGCGCTTTGTTGGCACGTTTCAATATCAGTCGAACATGGTCCGTAGTCAATGGAGATAAGACGAACACTCTACATCTGGATAGTAGAGCGCTGGTGATTTTGAAACTTGGATTTTCCGTCGTTGCACCAATCCTAATGTCAATCGAAAATCAAAGTATGCAGTACAGTGTGATGGTTCCTTTCTCCACGTACGGTAGGAAAATGTCTTGTTGAGCCTTCGTAAATCGATGAATCTCATCCATAAAGATTATTGTCTTCCCACCGGTAAGTCGTAAATCGTTGGCTGCCTCCTCAAAAACCTTCTTAACATCATTCACTCCATGGGATGTCGCGCTCAACTCTTTAAACCGAGATTTAGTGGTATTTGCAACTATTCGCGCGAGTGTCGTCTTACCAACCTACGGTAAGCACGAACATGTGTGTGGTAGCTCACCCCTGGTCCGGCCCACAGAATCATGGAGGGCACACGATCACTTAGGATGAGCTCACGTAGCACACCCTGTGGTCCGACTAAGTCTTCGTGGCCTATTAGTTCGTTGAGATACTTTGGTCGCATTCGTTCTGCCAGTGGCATAGCTTCTTCGGCTGCATTTCGTTTCGCTTTCTTGGCCGGTGGTGGACTATCTCGAAGCGGTAGCGGTTCTGAGTCCGTAACTTTTGCTCTATCGTTTGTATTATCCGCCGGAGAAGTATTCGTCGCAGCTGCCGGGACCTGAGTTCCTGCACGCTTCTTGGACTGACCTGAAAAGAACCCTGACACCATCCGGGACTCGGCCTTTCGACCAGCATCAGGTTCGTCATTTGCCTTTACTTGTGGGTTCGGTGACAGGGGACTCCCGGTGAAGGTGCAATCGCTGTCGATGTGTCTGTTGATGATGTTCTGTGCTACTTTTGCTCCGCAAATGGGGCATTCTACCTGATCCCCCGACATCGCGCTTCGATAACGCGTGACGATCCGCGATCGTGAACCTGCTAATCGCGAACTCTTTCCCCAATCGGTTCTTTTCGGAACGTAAGAGATGCAGAGGCTTTTCAAGTTCGAGCTTCGAATAGAGATGTCATATAATCCTGTAGTGATTACAAATGAGTACATTATATACAACAACTTCCACCTTTCTACTATTTTGGCGCGATCATTATCAGTCTCAAGAAACCAACTCTTGAGGTTAAAATTACACTTCATCCACTGACCACCACCAGTTCTATGTTCTGTCGATCAACCTCTAAGCTCCCCGATTCCCATTCGGAGATCAACTCCTACGGGACCCCCGTTCAATCCGACTTTTTCTGCAGATATTGGTTGAGTCGCCAGTAAAACATGCTCGCTGGACATAAGTCAACCGTCGAAAGGGAAGCATACCTTGTTCTCTGGCAAACATGATCTCATCCGTCAAATAATCCGGCAACACATTCAGTAGCTTCTCATCTCTTTGGGGATCAAGCAATGGTGTATACACGATCTGACCATGTGGATTATTCGCATCTTTGTCTTCCATAGCAAGTTTATAATGCAACGCTAAACTCAGCACGCCCTACTCAAGGAGCCTTACTGCCGGTCTTTCCGATCTGGAGGCAATCAAAGACAGTATTGCCTTGATCCCGTTCGACATTGCGAAATATCAATCCAGTCAAGTCGGAGTGTAGTTCCTCGCGCATCTGGGATGCAGAAGCCTGGGAGGTTGCCTTCAGTCGGGCTGCTAGGATTGTGTTTTGGGACGTTTCTTTTTCTAATGCGGCATTTGTTTTTTGTAGTTCTACTTGTAGGGATTTAACTACAATTTAGTCTTCCTTCGGAAAATAAAGGACCTTTTGACTCGAGTTCTTTGATCTGAGATGGCTTCACGGTATCTTTCTGATTTGCAAGTTGAGCAGTCAAGTCGGCAATGAGATCATCCGCGGCTACGATTAATCCCTATTTCATTCTTGTGGAGTCGTACATTTGAACCTTTTTTCTGTCATTTCTTTGTACAACGCAAAGTTCCTCTCGCCTTGAGTTTGCAATTCTTTTACAACATCCTTCTTCGCGGGTCGCTACCATCAGACAAACTTCTATTGTTGCACATACCTCATAAGCCTTCTTGGCCATAGAAGCAGGCAACACACTTCCCTGCCGTCGTCTCGGGGCAGTCTCAATCTCATGGACCTCATCTTCTTCTTCCTCTTCAATTACACTAACCTCCACCTGAGTCTCTGGCACGATTGCCATCTTCGGTTTTCTTCCCTTTACACCCTTTTGTTGGGGTGTTGCCTTGACCTTGGGCTGTGGTTCTGCCTTAGAAGGTCGTGCACGTTGCTTTTTCGGCGCAGATTCTTGAATGAACGATTCGTCGAGAGATGTACTCGAAGTATCGGCATCTACTTCTTGGATGGAATCAATACTAGATTCCTCGGTGAGTTCGGGTGTCGGTTCTCTATGTTTGGCTCTTTTAGGCTCATCGGCTGGTTTCGCTGATATCAATATTTGCATTGCGAGAAGCATACCTCTGGGTTTTGATGGTTTGCGCTGTTTCTTTGGAATAATATCATCGAATTCATCATCTACATCAGAAAAAGCCATAATGGAAAGTACTTTCTTCGGAGTCTTCGCCGTACATAGCTGTCAGAGTATTCGAAGTCTTTCGTTCCTTGATCACTTTCTTCCCTGCCGGACGCGTTCTGTTCTCTTTATCCTCTAAAATCCGTTTCTACAATTAGCCAAAGCGCCTTGGAGGGAATACTTTTGTTGTTGTGACGCGTTCTTCATCGTCAATGTTTGCATATGACGATACTCCGAGAGGTCGTTTGGCTGGCATAGCGAAGAGATGGTCGTGTTGCTTGGGAGATTAGCGTGGTTGTTGATTTGTTTACATCTCCGGCATCCCAATGAACCAATCACGACTGAGCAATTTCTTGCTGACTCATATATAGCCAATCAGCTTCAGCCTTAACCATGGGCTTCATCAATCTTGAGTATTTGGGAAAGATACAGACTGCTGCAAAAAAGAACGGTAAGGGACAAACGGCCACCATTGTTCGTAAAGTAAGCTAGAGAAACATACTCCAGAAATTCAGCTGTGACAATGACAAATTAAACATTAAATACAGATAATTGCCCTCCCTAAAACCCCCATGACTTGTCGAACGAACCGTCTGTTCTAAATCTACGAAATAAAAGTGGCTTCCGAATATAAAATCCCTTCCTCTTGTCCGACGTCGTCTCCAGCCATATACTTCAAGGTGACAGGATTACAATGCTTCTATTAGAACCCATCATTCAAGAACAATACCTGATAAATGAACGGTTTCGTCCCGGCAATTCCGGCAATGAATGCTTTAATAACGGCGGGAATCTCAGCAAGAACATCAACTCTCTCGACCATGTTTTCTAAATCCGACTCCGTCGTAGCCGTGACCTCCACCCCGTCCTTCGTCTGTCCCATCCAACTGAGCTCCAAACTGGTAGGCGCATCCCATCCCGTCTCTTCATCTTTCTTCACCGTCTTGTGTATTGCTGCATTCTCCACCATCGCCGCAACAAGGGTCCCATCGTCCTTGACAATTCCCCCGATATTGACTACTTGGCTACCATAACTGGGCGGGGTGATAAATTCCATCATCACCGCTGAAATATTCGGGCCCTGGAAATTGCCGAAATTCCATTTGGCTACCGCATGGTGGGGTTTCATGCCTTGTACTGCATGGACATACATTCCGAGTCCTTTTGCGTCCAAGACGTGGCCGTTTGTAATCACCGATCCAGAAACATGTGCACGAGGCCAAAATATATGGCGCATATATCCCCATGGTTTCGTTGGATCCTCCCCATAATATGAGAATGAATCGCCGATTTTGAGTCCAGGACCGACTCGTTTGAATTGCACCTGTTATAAGCCTATGAAGATGGTGGGTGGGTGGGTTACATCGATGATGGTTTTGGGATTGACAGAGACGGTGAAGGTGTAGGTAGTTAAATCCTCAGACAATGACAACTTGACTTTATCAGCACTAAAATCGGCCTTCGACTTCTCATCGACTGTAAAAGTTTCTAGATTTGTTGAAGACCAAGCATAATGCTCTTTCTCCGTAGGATGCCAAACTCGACAAGTAAACTGTGCGAAAATATTGAACGCACTAAACATGTCAACAACCCGCGTGGTGCACGGGGATTACTTGACTTTCGAGTGGATGATTTGACACATCACTGCATGGCCCGTTTCGGCAGTGATATAAAACGTCGACGTCTCAACATGACTTTGTTCAGGAAGTGTCCACTCATAGTCCTCTTTCGTGAGTTCGGACACTGGGTTGGCGTCTTTCGTTCTGGCAAGCACGGACTGGAATGCTTCTGGGCCGTAGATGGGTTCGGCGGTGCCGGCGACACTGGCGATTCTGAGCCGTTAGAGCTGTATGCTTCCGCGACTTACGCTCCTTGGGCCCACTTCCACATGATCTTTGTTAGGGGTTACGTGTTGGTCTGCTGATGCAAGATTTAGATTAGATCTTTGTTGATGACGCTAGTTTTCTTAGCGAAAAGGGTGATCCGCGATTTGGTGCAGTTTCGGGAATAAAGCCAAGTATCGGAAGAATTGCGCGTGGCAAGCCACCGCCACGTTGGACGTGGGATCAGATCCATCACACAGATATAGTAGACTTGGCCAAATATTATCGTATCAGTAAAAATCGCCCGGTAATATTTCCCTTCTAAATATACAAACATACTATCCAATGACTGATTAATTTTCTAGGAGCTGACCTCTTTCATCCTAAACTGCTAGGATCCCAGGAGCGATCTCAACAGGCATCTTAGGAAGCGGTTTCTCCAATTGCCAGATCCTGGGGATCTCATGCCTAACCTTTATCCTCGAGACCTTTCCCGGCGTCAACTCGGCAAGTTCGTCCTTATCTGCATCATCAAAGTCCCTCCCCTCAACCTTGGCGCCAACAGCTGACCCTTCCGTGACCAACGTCTTGCTCGACATCCGGGAGGGAATATCTCTCGCCTCCGAGGCCGACGTTTCCGAAGACAAGGAAGATCTACGCGAGCAGTCCGGACTACTCAGTCCAGGAGAAATCAAGCTCATGATATCCAAATCTGACTCGACATCCTCATCACTGGAACCCTCCGTATCAGATCGGAGTACCACAAACGACCGAGACGAAAGCGAATTGTATCGCGATGAAGATGTATCGTGGCTTGCGCGTCTTCCTCCTTCGACCATCAACCTGTCAAAATCCAGGTCATTCCTGATTACAAGAGCCCGTCCGTTCCTCGAACACCTTTCTTCGTGAAAATCCGCCATCGAGACTTTCAAGCATGGCACAGGTCGTTTCTCCGCAAACAAATTACTATCATCAACATCTTTGTATTACGACAAGGGGGGAGGTACTCGTTGAACGTCTGAATCATGTCGTGATAAGCATCTTCGATTTGAGAGGGCAGATCAGCGACTGCTTTGACGAATTCGTCGAACGTTTCTTTGATGGGCGAGAATTTTTGGGCGAGGGGCGAGAATGTTTGTTTCAGGGGAGAGAGGATAGTCTTGCTCAGACTGCTGGTGGTGGTGTTTATTGTAAGAGCACTTGGACGACGTTTCTGTTTCGGGGGAGAGTCTTTTTTAGCGGGACTGCATGAAGTGAGGATCGATTCCATGGCCATTTTGTTCTGGGTTCTCGGACAAGAAGATTTGGGGGTGTATTTATGTATCCTTCATGGATATCACAATACTTTTCACATCGAGCTGGAGTCGGTTGAGAAAGGGGTTGGGAAAGGGGTTGGGAAGGGAGGATATCACATCCTCTGATGTGATGTGATGTGATGTGATTGCTACTCACACATATCCCTGTATCCTTACAGAGATACACTCTATGCAATGTTCTATCCGTCAACGCCATTCCCTTAAAATCACAATCTTTTCTTCATGTTGCCTCCGGCGCACCACTACTTTCTCCGTCCGCCGGTGTCCTGTGACGAATTGTCAAACCCGCTCTCATCCGCTTTGGCCTCATCCAGCAGCTTATCCAGTCCTCTCTTCTTCAGTTGTGTCTATTATTAACTCCCCTCGATCATAAGACTTACCTCAACACAAGCTCTATACTGATCAAACAGTCCCTGACACTCATTTGTCCGTCCTTCTCCTCGTAGAAATCTAGCATCAGCAAGAGCAGCAGAAGCGAAATACTTGTTGGCATACCAGTCATTGAAACAATTGTCGTATTTGTGTTTCAGCTCTGTGCATTCTTTTGCGAAACTTGAGGCCATTGATGAGCTGCTGCAGACAATTTGACGAGCGACAGGGCAGGGGGCGTCATCAACGGGCGAAATCCCGATTTTTTGGCGATGTGATGATGTCGATTTACAGTGGTAAATAAAAGATTAATTGGCTTGAGTAAGACAGGTAGATGGATAAAAGTTCCAGCACAATGCAACAAACGCGTACGGCATGGAAACGAGAGTTCACCACGGCAAATTCTATCACAGGTGAGACATCCTAACAGCCGTATATGTGAGTCAGTGCGGTCATGGGTTCTATGAGATTATTGGCATTTCTTGGCATGGATTTTTCTGCTTGACTCTGAAAGGTTCCACCGTGTACAACCTACACTACACAGCCTTTTGCAGTACGTAATCAAGCGGTACGGCGTTGTAAATTTACCCTGTAACGTGCGGCGGCTTGCTGCGGGCTCATTCTTGGGCCTTGGCTGGCTGGCCGCAATTGCAATGCCCAGCCACCACGCTCGCCCCTCTGGCTCCCTTTTAAACTGCCACCTGCACAGAAAATCGTCCCCCTTCCATCGTCATTTCTCCCAATTTGACCCTTCCACTCAGTCATCAGCCTCACAGCTCTCGTCAAGCGGATCACTGCTAGTCGATAGTCTCTGAATCACCTCGAAATACACCAACCTCATCAACCTTAATCCTCCTTATCAGCGCGTATTACCACAATGGAAGGTATTGCACAGTCCCCCTTTTCCCTCTCGTTCGCTTCTGTCTATCTTTCGAATCAATGCTAACGACTCGTGTGTAGAAGAAGTTGCTGCTGTATGCACCCCCATCGACGCGTTGCGTCTTGGAATCGCTTCTGATCTTTAGCTCGTCATCGACAATGGTTCGGGTATGTGTAAGGCCGGTTTTGCCGGCGACGATGCTCCACGAGCCGTCTTCCCATCAATCGTTGGACGTCCCCGTCATCAAGGCATCATGGTATTGCTCCCTCGGCGATTGACTGCTGACAACAGGTTGGCATGGGCCAGAAAGATTCATATGTTGGCGACGAAGCGCAATCAAAGCGAGGTATTCTCACTTTGAAATACCCCATCGAGCACGGTATCGTCACCAACTGGGACGACATGGAGAAGATCTGGCATCACACCTTCTACAACGAACTCCGTGTTGCTCCTGAGGAACACCCCGTCCTGCTCACCGAGGCGCCGCTTAACCCCAAATCAAACAGAGAGAAAATGACACAGATCGTGTTCGAAACGTTCAATGCTCCCGCGTTCTACGTTGCCATCCAAGCTGTGTTGTCTCTGTACGCCAGTGGTCGTACCACCGGTATCGTGCTCGACTCCGGTGATGGTGTTACTCACACTGTACCCATCTACGAAGGTATATCATAATTATTGAAAAATTCTGATTTCAGGTTATGCGTTGCCTCACGCTATTCTCCGTCTCGATCTTGCTGGACGTGATCTTACTGATTACCTCATGAAGATCCTCACTGAGCGTGGTTACAGTTTCAGCACCACTGCCGAGCGAGAAATCGTCCGTGACGTCAAGGAGAAACTGTGCTATGTCGCTCTCGACTTTGAGCAGGAAATCCAAACTGCCGCTCAGAGCTCCAGCCTTGAGAAGTCCTACGAGCTTCCTGATGGTCAAGTCATCACCATTGGAAATGAACGGTAATGGTTCCTCTGACTTTGTTCTAATTCTAGTTTCCGTGCCCCTGAAGCTTTGTTCCAACCCTCTGTCCTCGGTCAGGAGGCTGCCGGTATCCACGAGACCACATACAACTCCATCATGAAGTGCGACGTCGATATCCGCAAGGATCTTTACGGTAACATTGTTATGGTAAGCTCTTCGTAGCGGCCGAGCTAATGACAGTCCGGTGGTACCACAATGTATCCTGGTATTGCGGACAGGATGCAAAAGGAGATCACTGCTCTTGCTCCCTCTTCGATGAAAGTTAAGATCGTTGCTCCCCCTGAACGTAAATACTCTGTCTGGATCGGAGGATCTATCCTTGCCTCTCTTTCCACCTTCCAACAAATGTGGATCTCGAAACAAGAGTACGACGAGAGCGGTCCTTCTATCGTCTACAGGTATAGAACATCCTGGATTCCGCTGATTTTAGAAAATGCTTCTAGGCGGATGCTTGGCAAATGTCTATTTATGGTCTGCTTTTGTTTGCTCGTTTCTTTCATACTCGACTTGTTCGGAGAGTGTAGTGTTGTGATTGTGTGTAGTCGCTAGATTAAATGGAGTCGCAAGTCATATATGCTTTGATTGTGCTGC
>Ga0302179_10001382_pt1 | contig 14660 bp, 14 predicted proteins | sample I_Palsa_E3_1_FD_198788 | JGI IMG/M metagenome (GOLD analysis project Ga0302179, IMG submission 198788) | Peat permafrost microbial communities from Stordalen Mire near Abisko, Sweden - I_Palsa_E3_1 | ecosystem: Environmental > Terrestrial > Soil > Palsa > Peat permafrost | place: Sweden...
GGATCTCGCCGACCGGCCCCATGCCCTCGACCGGCTGCAGGTGGTCGAGCATGTTCATGGCCATCATCGCCACCGTGTGCCCGATGCCGCTGGCCATCCGGCCGCGCAGGCCCGAAACGTGCGCAGCTTTACCGCGGATGATCCCGCCGTGGTCCGCGTAGAGGAAGCGGATCAGTGGGATAGGCCCGGACTGGGCCCGTTCCAGCACGGCGTCGGCTGCGCTCGGGCCGGTCGGGCGGCCCGCGGTTACGGCTGGTTCGGCTGCGTCGGTCATCAGGATCGCGGCGTGGATACTCCGGCCTTCGGGCCGGGGAGGAAACGCCGCTTCACCTCCCCGAAATTGTCGGCGGTATTCGATAGTGTGTTCGCATGTCCCGGTACCGGCTGCTCCCCACCCCCGCCCAGGAAGCGGTGCTGCGGGACCACTGCAGCCACGCCCGGTACGGGTGGAGCCTGGCCGTCGAGCAGCACGGCCGCTGGCGCCCGGGCCGGGCGGGCGCGCCGGGCTACCTGGAGCAGTGCCGGCAGCTCACCCAGGCGCGGGCGGAGCACCGGTGGCTGGCCGCCGGCACCCAGATGGTGCAGCAGCAGATCCCGGGGCCGGTTCCCGCCCCCGGTAACGGCCGCACGGTGGGCATTGACCGGGGGGTGGCGGTCTCCGCGGCCCTGTCCACCGGCCAGATGCTGCACGCCCCCGCCCTGACCGCGCAGGAGCGGATCAGGCTGCGGCGAATGCAGCGCACGCTCGCCCGCGCTACCCGGGGATCGAACCGCCGCGCGCGGGTCATCAGCATCGCGGCGGGGCACGCCGTGACTGCGCGGGGAGGCGACGGGGTCACCCGGCCCGTGAACCGCGAACCTCAACTGCTGCTCCAATCGGCGTAGTAGCTGGAATCCCTCGCCTTCAGTTCAGGCGCGGGAGGATGTCAAGGATTACGGGTAGCACGGCGCGTCGGGTTTCGTACAGCGCTTGGCCGGATTGCGCCGTGCTTGGCCCGATTGCGCCGTCGTGGTGGCTGTCGCGTCCGCTCAGCTGAAGTCGATGGAGCTGTAAGCCCGAAGTTTCCAGAGCTGGTGCTCGCTCTTGATGCTCCGGATGGTTCCGGACCGGGAGCGCATGACCAGGGAGTGCGTGGTGGCGGCAGCGTGGCGGTACCGGACTCCCTCCATCAGCTCCCCGTCGGTGATGCCGGTCGCCGCGAAGAACACGTCGTCCGAAGAGACCAGGTCGTCGGTGGTGAGCACCCGGCTGAGGTCGTGCCCGGCGTCCAGGGCCTTGCGCCGCTCGGCGTCGTCGCGCGGGGCAAGCTTGCCCTGGATCGTCCCGCCGAGGCACTTGAGTGCGCAGGCGGCGATGATTCCCTCGGGGGTGCCGCCGATACCGAGCATCAGGTCGATCCCGGTGCCCTCGCGGGCCGCCATGATCGCCCCGGCGACGTCGCCGTCGTTGATCAGGTTGATCCGTGCGCCAGCCGCCCGGACCTGGCGGATGAGTTCCTCGTGCCGCGGCCGGTCCAGGATGATGACCGTCACGTCGTTTGGCGAGCAGGACTTGGCCCGGGCCACAGCCCTGATGTTGGCCTCGGGCGGGGCGTCGACGTCCACCACGCCCGCCGCCTCCCGGCCGGTGGCCAGCTTGGACATGTAGAACACGGCGGACGGGTCGTACATCGAGCCGCGGGCGGATACGGCCAGTACGGAGATCGCGTTCGGCATGCCGTTGGCGCACAGCCGGGTGCCGTCGATCGGGTCGACGGCCACGTCACAGGCGGCGCCGGTCCCGTCGCCGACCTCTTCCCCGTTGAAGAGCATGGGCGCCTTGTCTTTCTCGCCCTCGCCGATCACCACGACGCCCCGCATCGACACCGAATTGATCAGCAGCCGCATGGCGTTCACCGCGGCGCCGTCCGCGCCGTTCTTGTCTCCGCGGCCGACCCAGCGGGCCGCGGCCATCGACCCCGCCTCGGTGACCCGGGCCAGCTCGAGCGCGAGGTTCCGGTCGGGGGCATGCTTGCCGGGCTCGGGCAGGGGGTCGATGTCCTGCGGCTTGGGCTGGTGGGGCGTGGCGTGCGTACTACTGGTGTCGTCGGCTGACATCCGGCGGTCCCTCCTGTTACGTCCCGGGCCTTCGTGCTGCCCGCTGGCCCTCACCGGTGAGCGGCTATTGCTGATGCTATGCGGCTGCCCCGCCGCGTAGCCTGGTCACGTCAAGCAGTGGACCTGAAGGGCGGTGGCGGAGGTGTCGCTGGGCGGGGACGAGGCGGCCGCCCGGGCCCTCGCCGACGGCGTGCTCTCGGTCATCGGGCGCATCGACATCACGAGCCGGGGCTGAGCTGTGCTCGCAGCCCGCAACCCGGTGCTGCGCGGCGGCTGGTTCACCGCTCACCGCGGGCTGCGCGCCGCCCGCTGGGTGCTGAGCTGCCTGCTGCTGATCTTCGTGATCATGGTGGCCGTGCCGATGTCCCATACCAGCTCGCCGCCCACCGTCAGTTACTCCCGCGACCTGGCCGTCATGACGCGCGAGGCGCGGTATCCGGTGGTGGCGCCGGCCGGGCTGCCGCTCTCCTGGGCGCCGGTCAGCTCGGGCGTGGCCCTCGGCGGCGCCAACGGGCCCGGCACGGCTACCTGGCAGCTCGGTTACGTGACCCCGTCGGGGACGCTCGCGTCGGTGGAGCAGAGCGACGCGGCAGTCGCCGCGTTCATCCGCCGGATGACCAACAGCGGCACGCCGCAGCCGCCGGTCCGCATCGCCGGGCTGGTGTGGCGCGCTTCCGCAAATCCCGGCCGCGGCCAGCGTTCTTTGTACCTAACGCGCCCCGGCGGGAACACGATCATCGTCACGGGAAACGCTTCCTGGGCCCAGCTCCGCGTCTTGGCCGCGTCGCTCCGCCCGCAGCCGCACCGCTGACCGCACGGCCCGTGTGGAGCTTGCCGGGCCGACCTCGCCCGGTGCCGGTGGAGGCCCGGTGCCAGCGGGACTCCGGACGGTCCTGCGTGCCCCCTAGAACGGCGCGTCGGGGTCGGCTTCGCTGGAGCGCTCGGCGGTCACGGCGGATAGCCGGGCCCGGGCTCCGTCGAGGAGCCGCTCGCACACGGCCGCGAGCTGTTCGCCGCGTTCCCACAGCTCCAAAGACTGCTCGAGGGTCAGGCCGCCGGTTTCGAGCCGCTTGACCACCGAGGCGAGCTCGTCTCTGGCCTGCTCGTACGACAGCGCCCCGACCTGCTCACCGGCCTCGCCGGGACCACCGCGAGCCGCGTCCGCGTCGCTGTCTGCCACCGCACCAACTTATCGCGGACCGCCGCCGCCGGCACGGAGCGACGCTCCCCACGATCAGTCGGCCGACCGGCCCCTCCCCGGCCCGTCCGGTGCTGGCGTGGCCGGCCTCCTGGGCGGTGCTTCCGTTCCCGCTGCCGCCTTGGCCGCCGCCTGCTTGGCCGGTGCCCGCTCCCGCTGCGCCGTGGCTCGCCGGGCTGGAGGTTTCGTGCCTGGGGCGCGCTTTCCCGGCGCCTGGTCCGCGGGCGGTGGGCCGGCCGTCACGGCGAGCTGGTCCGCCGCGAACCGGACCGTCAGTGCCTCGCCCGGGGCGACGTCGGCGGCGCTGCGCACCACACCGTCGTCGGCGTGCTGGACGATCGCGTAGCCGCGCTGCAGGGTCGATGCGGGGGACAGGGCGAGCAGCCGGGCCCGGGTGTGGGCCACGTCGTCGCCGGCCCGGGTCAGCGCAGCGCCGAGAGACCGGCGCGCGCGCTCGCTCAGCGCGGCCACCTGTTCCTGGTGCCGTTCGACCTCACGGACCGGATTGGCGATAGCGGGCCGCGACGTTACCGCGGCCAGCCACGACGTCTCCCGTTCGATCCGGCCGCTCACGCAGCGGCGGGCCCGGTCCCGCAGGCCCGCGATGAGCGAGAGCTGCTCGGTGACGTCGGGCACCACGCGCTTGGCGGCGTCGGTCGGCGTAGCCGCCCGGAGGTCGGCCACATGATCCAGCAACGGCGTGTCCTGCTCGTGGCCGATGGCGCTGACCACCGGGGTCCGGCACGCGGCGACCGCGCGGATGAGGGACTCGTCCGAGAAGGGCAGCAGGTCCTCCAGGGAACCGCCACCGCGCGCGATGATGATCACATCGACGCCCGGTGCCCCGTCCAGGCGGTTCACCGCGTCGATGACTTCCCCCGCAGCGTAAGGTCCCTGCACCGCCGTCTGCTCGACGCGGAACCGCACCGCGGGCCAGCGGCGGGCCGCGATGCGCTGGACGTCCCGCTGCGCCGCCGAGTCACGCCCGCAGATCAGCCCGATCACCCGGGGCAGGAACGGCAGCCTGCGCTTGCGCTCGGGCCGGAACAATCCTTCCGCGGCCAGCTTGTGGCGCAACTGCTCCAGCCGGGCCAGTAGCTCACCGATCCCGACCGGCCGGATGACCAGGGCCGTCAGCGCGAACGAGCCCCGCGTGGCGTTGAAGTCGGGCTTGGCGTGCACGACCACCCGGGTGCCTTCGGCGGGCGCGGGAGCGACCGCTTCGAACACCGCACGCGTGCAAACGACCCGGACCGAGACGGCCGCGACCGGGTCGCGCAGGGTCAGGAAGACTGTCCCGCCGCGCCGGGCCAGTTCGGCGATCTCTCCGTCGACCCAGATGCGGCCCAGGCGGGAGACCCAGCCCCCGACCAGCTGCAGCACGGTCCGGACGGGGACGGGTGCTTCGGCGGATGTCTCCAGGGCCATGGTCCCGGCCGGCTCAGCCTTCCGGGGCTTCGAGCTTGGCCACCCGGCGCTCGAACATCGCGATCACTTCCGGGCGGTTGGCGTTCGCGCGCTCGTACGCGATGACCTCGCGGACCTGGACGACCGTCAGGCCACGCAGCCGGGCCCGCAGCGAAGCGACGCTCAGCTCTCCGTAGTTGGCGATGGGCGGCCCCGCTTCCCCCACGGGTGCGGCGGCCTCCATGACCTCGGCGGCTTCGGCTGCCATCGCGGTTTCGGTGGCCGCGTGTCCGATGGGGGCTTCGGTGGCTGCGGGGTCGGTGGGAGCCCCGGCGGCAGCGGACTCCGTGACCTCGGCGGCTTCGGCTGCCATCGCGGTTTCGGTGGCCGCGTGTCCGATGGGGGCTTCGGTGGCTGCGGGGTCGGTGGGAGCCCCGGCGGCAGCGGACTCCGTGACCTCGGCGGCCTCGGCTGCCATCGCGGTTTCGGTGGCCGCGTGTCCGATGGGGGCTTCGGTGGCTGCGGGGTCGGTGGGAGCCCCGGCCGCATAAGCCTCCACAGGTGCCTCGGTGACAGTAGTTTCCGCGTCGGCCCCAGTTTCCGCGGGTTCCACTGGTGCCTCAGCGGCCGCTGTCTCGCCAGCGGCCGGCCCAGCGGAGGCAACCGGGGCGGAGCCAGCCATGGCTTCCGGCACGCTCTCGGCGGCGGGTACCGTCTGCGTGGCCGACGCGGCCGCCGGGACCGTCTTAGTAGCGGACGCCGTGCCGGACGCGGACGTGCTGGGAGCCGGGGGAGCGGCCTGCTTTTCCCCAGCCGCCTTGTTCTTCATCCGGTCGGTGACCAGCAGGACTTGGCCGATGCTCGCGAACACGGCGCGCAGCGCGTGCGCAGGCGCCTCCTTGACCCGTTCACTGACCTGCGGGAAGCGCATATCGATTCTCTCCCTTGACGGGGACGGACACGTGCAGGATGCCACACGCAAGCGATTAGGTCCGTGCTCTTCATCGATGCGTTTTCCTTGCCTTCCTTGCCGGTATCTTGGCGGCTCACCCGGGCCGACGCAACACGAGAAAAGCTCCGCCGGCTAAGGGCTGGTCACCGGCCGGCGCCGCGGTGCGGGCATCTCGGGCACGGGGCCGGATGCGGCCCGGCGGGCCTCGCCTAACATGGGTGACATGTCTGCGACCACCAGGCGTGTCCTCCTCGCCAAGCCACGCGGCTACTGCGCCGGTGTCGACCGGGCTGTGCAGACGGTCGAGATGGCGATCGAGCGCTACGGCACCCCCGTCTACGTCCGCAAGCAAATCGTGCACAACCTGCACGTGGTGCGATCGCTGGAACAGCGCGGCGCGATATTCGTGGATGAAAACGCCGACATACCGCCCGGCTCGGTGGTGGTGTTCTCGGCCCACGGGATCGCCCCGGACGTCCGGGCCGAGGCCGAGAAGCGCGGCCTCCGCGTGATCGACGCCACGTGCCCGCTCGTGACCAAGGTGCACAACGAAGCCCGGCGGTTCGCGGCCCAGGACTACGACATCCTGCTCATCGGGCACGAGGGCCATGAGGAGGTCATTGGCACCACCGGGGAAGCGCCGACCCGTGTCCGGCTGGTGGACGGTGCCGAGGAGGCCGGCTCGGTCGATGTCCGCGACCCGGCCAAGGTCGTCTGGCTGTCGCAAACGACGCTTTCGGTGGATGAGACGACCGAGACCGTGGCGGCCCTGCGCGAGCGGTTCCCGACCCTGCTGGACCCGCCCAGCGACGACATTTGCTACGCCACCCAGAACCGGCAGTTGGCCGTCAAGCAAATTGCCAGCCACGCCGACCTGGTCCTGGTGGTCGGCTCACAGAACTCGTCCAACTCCGTCCGGCTGGTCGAGGTGGCCAAGGACTCCGGCGCTACAGCTTCCTATCTCGTGGACGACGCCTCAGAGATCGACGAGGTCTGGCTGGATGGTGCCTCGACGATCGGCGTGACGAGCGGCGCGTCGGTGCCCGAGGAACTGGTCGACGGCGTGCTCGCCTGGCTGGCGGAGCGTGGCTTCGGCGACGTTGAGGAAGTCGAGACGGTCAAGGAAAAGATGTCGTTCGCCCTGCCGCGCGAGATCAGGCCGCCCCGCGTCCGCGATCAGGCTGACAGCTGAGCCCGCTTCACGTAACGTCTACCGGCGAGCCCGGTTTCTGAGCCCGCCTGGCTACTGAGCCTCGGGACCTCAGCTCGCCTGGCTTCTCGGGCCCGCCCGGCTTCCGAGGTTGCCCGGACCATCGCCCCGGACCCGCAGCCCTCGCACGCTCAGCCCCGCCCGGCCTGCCGATGGTGAGCGAGCAGGGCGTGTGGATCCTCGCGGTCCCCCGGCAGTGGGTCGGCGTGTACCAGCGCGGCGGCCGGTCAGCGCCTCCGGGCGCGAACGCCGTCGGGGCCGTGGCCCATGATGTTCCGGGCCCGGGCCGGGGCCGCCCCGTCCGGCTGTCCCTGCAGGCCGTGCCGCAGCGCCCGGATGTTGTCGAGCAGGCCGCGGCGCAATGCGATGACGATCGTGACCGCCGTGCCCAGGAAGAGCCAGGGCGCCGAAGTCGCCAGCGTGAAGAGTATGCCTTCGGCGGCCGAGATGCCGCCCGCCGACGTGATCAGCTTGCTGCACACGCAGGCGACGAAGAACGCCAGTGGGGGACACACGGTGACCGGCAGCAGATCGGTCGGCCTGGCGTAGCAGGCGATCGCGATGCAGGCCGCCACGAACGTCACGTTGCTGAGCAGTCCCCAGCCCACCAGGTCCGACACGAGGAGCCCGAGAAACGTGAGCACCAGCAGGGCCAGGATCGCTCCGCGCCCGGTCAGCTGGATCCCCGGCGCGGTGGCGTTTTCACGCGGCCCGGGAGAACCGGCGGGGCCACCAGCGGCGTCCATGGGCTCGCGACGGCCGCGCGGCTCGTGGGGCCCGCGCCCCTCATAGGGACCGTAGGGCTCATTAGGCCCCTGTGGCCCGCGGGAACCCGCGGCGCGGGAAGGTGGTCCCTGCGCCGGGCGGAACCCCGGCCTGAGCGGGTCTGGCCGGCTCATCCGGTTCCCGGGGTCATCCGGCCGGCTGGGTCGTGGTACGCCGGGTGCGCCCGGGGCCGTGCGCCGGGCCCCGTCTTCGCCTGACGTGGCGGCTGGGCGGGGCCGCGGCCGTGCCGGACCTCGGCTCGTGTATTCGTGCACGCCTGCGTTCCCCCCTCCCGTCGTGGCGATGCCTGGCACCACGTGACCGACGGTACCGCCAGTCTCATTGTGTCGCCTCGGTGAGCTGATCACCGGCAGGGATTTCGGGCGATTCCGTGCCCGGTTCAGACCGGGCCAGCTCAGCGACGGCCAGCTTGGGGACATCCAGCTCAGCCAGTACCCCGGCAGGCTCGGCCAGTTCCGGCGCGTCGGCCAGGTCCGGCGCCGACAGGGCGCGGGCGGTCTCTTCCACCGGCGCGGGCGACGGCAGTTCGCCGTCCACGACGCCTAGCTGGCTCAGCCGCCGCGCACTGACCAGCACCCTGCTTTCCAGCGATCCGACCGTCTGGTTGTACGCCGTCACCGCCTTGGTCAGTGTGCGACCGAGCGTGTCCATGGTCCGGCCGAGCCCCCCGATCCGTGCGTGCAGCTCGCGTCCGAGGTCGAACACCGCGCGGGCGTTCTGCGACAGCGCCTCCTGCTGCCAGGCGTACTGCGCGGTCCGCAGCATGGTGACCAGCGTGGTCGGGGTGGCGATATGAACCTTCCGCACCATCGCGTGCTCGAGCAGCTGGGGATCCCGCTCCAGCGCCGGAGCCAGGAACGCCTCACCGGGGATGAACAGCACGACGAACTCCGGGGCCGGGCTCAGCGCCGTCCAGTACGCCTTGGCCGCCAGCCGGTCCACGTGCTCGCGGACGTGCCGCGCATGCGCGTCCAGCCGGGCGGCCCGGACGGACTCGTCGGCCGTCTCCACCGCCTCCAGGTAGGCGGCGAGCGACACCTTCGAATCGACCACGATGCTCTTGCCGCCGGCCAGCCGCACCACCATGTCAGGCCGCTGCGCGCCGCCGTCGTCCCCGGTCACCGCGACCTGCTCTTCGAAGTCACAGCGCGCGGACATGCCGGCCAGTTCCACCACCCGCCGCAGCTGCAGCTCGCCCCAGCGGCCCCGGGCTTCGGGCCGCCGCAGCGCGGTCACCAGCGCCTGGGTCTGGTCGCGGAGCTGCTCGGTGCTGTGCCGGGTCAGGTTGACCTGCTCGGCCAGTGCGGCGTGGGAGGCTCGCCGGGCCGAGTCGGAGTCGCGAAGCTGGGCTTCGAGCCGGCCCAGAGTGTCCTTGAGCGGCCCGACCAGATGCTCCACGGCCGCGCGGCGGTTCTCCAGCTCTCCGGCGGCCTTGACGTTCTCCGCCCGCATCCGGCCGTCGGCGATCTCCAGGAAACGTGCCGTGCTGGCGTCCAGGGCCGCTGTCGACAGACTCTGGAACCGCTCAGCCAGCTGACCGTCGATCAGGGCGGCCCGCTGCTCGGCCGCGCGGGCGCGCTCCGAAGCGGCGCTGGCCTGGCTGGCCAGGTCCGCGGTAGCGGTCGCGATCCGGCCCCGTGCGTACAGGTAGCCGATCGTCACCCCGATGAGGATCCCGAGTACCAGCCCGGCAATCAGCATCATCGCGCTCATGTGTGCCAATACTGGCAGCCGGGGGCGACAATCCCCTCCTGACACGCCGCCGGTCGGGCCCCGCTACGCCCCCGGGCAGCGCCCCAGCTCGCCTGCCCGCCCGCTGCTAAACGAGTGCCCGGCCGCCCCGATCGATAGGTTACGGGCGAGGTTTACGTTCGTTCCGGTAGCCGCGGCCCCCTAAAATTGACAAGTGAGCCTGTCTATCGGCATCGTCGGGCTGCCCAACGTGGGTAAGTCCACACTGTTCAACGCGCTGACCAGAGCGGGCGCGCTGGCCTCCAACTACCCGTTCGCGACCATCGAGCCGAACGTCGGCATCGTCGGGGTGCCCGACCCGCGGCTGGCCGAGCTGGCCAAGCTGTACGACTCAGCGCGGATCGTCCCGGCCACGGTGCGGTTCGTCGACATCGCGGGGCTGGTCCGGGGCGCGGCCCAGGGCCAGGGGCTGGGCAACCAGTTCCTCGGCCACATCCGCGAGACCGATGCGATATGCCAGGTCGTCCGGGTGTTCAGCGACCCTGACGTCAGCCACGTGGAGGGCGACGTGTCTCCAGAGCGCGACATCGAGACCGTCGTCACCGAGCTGATCCTCGCCGACCTGCAGACGCTGGAGAAGGCCACCCCCCGGCTGGCCAAGGAAACGAAGTCCGGCAAGGACGCGATGCGGATCCGGGTGGCGAACGCGGTCGGCAGCGCGCAGAAACTCCTGGACACCGGGACCACGCTGTTCGCCGGCGGTGCCTCGGCCGGGATCGACCTGGTAGATCTGCGCGAGTTCCAGCTGCTGACGGCTAAGCCGTTCCTGTACGTCTTCAACGCCGACACCGAAGAGCTCGCCGACCCCGGCCTGCGGGAGCGGCTGTCGGCTCTGGTCGCGCCCGCGGAAGGGATCTTCCTGGACGCCAAGACCGAGGCCGACCTGGCCGAGCTGCCCGAAGACGAGGCTGCGGAGCTGCTGGCCGAGGCGGGTCTCGGCGAACCGGGCCTGGCCCAGCTGGCCCGGGCTGGCTTCCGGACGCTCGGCCTGCAGACCTTCCTCACCGCGGGCCCCAAGGAGACCCGGGCGTGGACGATCCCGGCCGGCGCGACCGCGCCGGAGGCGGCCGGCGTCATCCACACCGACTTCCAACGCGGCTTCATCAAGGCCGAGGTCGTCTCGTTCGATGACCTGATGGCCGCCGGCTCGCTGCAGGCGGCCCGCGCCGTCGGCAAGGTGCGGATCGAGGGCAAGGACTACATCATGCGCGACGGCGACGTCGTGGAGTTCCGCTTCAACGTGTGATTCAGGGCATGCTGGCCGGCCCGGTTCGCGCGGAGGTCCTCACCCGGATTGGCCGGTCCATGAACGTGACGCTGGCGCGGCCCGCGGAGCCTGCGGGCGCCGACGATGCCATGGCGACGGCCGCGGCGGCGTTGCGCCAGGCCGCCCGGGCTATGTCGCCCTACGCGCTGGTGGCCGCCGACCCGCTGGCGGCGGTGGCCGATGGCTGGCGGTTGATGTGGGACGTGTCGCGCCCGCAGGGGCCGGCCGGATTCGAGCGGGAAGCCGCGAAGGTGCTGTCGGCTTGGCGGGCAGGCCTGTTCGAGCTGCCGGACTACTACCTGGTCACCGCCACGAGCGCTGGCGGTGGCGAGCCTAGTGACCCCGGCGAGCCGGGGCCGGACTTTCACCTCGGGCCGTTGCGTTCGGTCCGGCCGCACCGGGTAGCGTTCGTCGCCGCGGCCGAGCCTGCTCAGCAGGCCGCGGGTATCCTGCACACCCTCGGCTCGCTGCGGCCCGGCCGCTGGTGGCCGGGCCTGGACGAGGTGATCGAAACGGCCCGTGGCTTCTATCCCGGGCGGCTGGCCGAAGCGGCCGGGCGGTAGCCGTCGCTCGGGCAACAAGATCCGCGCCCTGCCCGGTGCCATGATGGACTTCCGCGCTAATCGCCGGTCAGTCGGCGCATTCCCGGCCGGGCGTGCATTGTTGGGGATGTTTGCGCAGGTCAGAGCACTGAACGAGCGGCCGGCGGTCATCCCGGGTCGACCGGCTAAAGATGAAGCCTTAGAGTCGCTCTTTGGGCCGGTTCTTGTTTCCCGCGCATCGGCGTATCCCGGCGAATTTCAATTATCCCGAGGGCGGGCGGGGACTTGCTCATCATTGACTCGCCGCGCCGGTCTTTATAGCGCACAATGGGCGTTAAGGTCGGCGGGGTGGCGTCAGCCGGACGGAGAAGCCCAACGCGGAGTGGGCGGAGGTGTGATGGTTCGCGGTTCGGGCATAGATGACGCAGCGCGGCCGACTGTGTACGCTAGTGACACTGAGATGGATAACGGCACACCGGGACGGCCCGGCGACGGGCAGCCCCGCGTGTCCCGCTCATGGAGCGGCGGCGGAGGCCGATGGCTCATTTGGACGCTGCGTGCGGTGCTGTGGGTAGTCCTGCTCATCGTCGGTTACCGGGGCATCACGGCGATCATCCTCAATGAGACCCCGGCCTCGCGATCGGGCACGTCGGGTACGCCCGCCCCGGCCAGCAGCGGGAGTGCGCAGTTTCCTTCAACCCTCGCCGAGGCCTACGCCATCCAGTTCGGTGCCGTGTACTTGAACTTCAGTGCCGCCACTGCGAACCAGCGTGCCCAGGAGCTGGCGGCTTACCTGCCCAGCGCGCTCAGCAGCGCCAACCCGCAGCTGGGCTGGGATGGCTCGGGTGACCTCCGGCTGCAATCGGAGCAGGTCGCCGGGATCACCGTGCAGGACGCGAGCCACGCGGTGGTGACCTTGCTGGCCAGCGTGAACGGCGAGCTGATGGAGCTCGGGGTGCCCATCTACGCGGCCAACGGCGGCTTGGTGGTATCGGGCGAGCCCGCCTGGCTGGCCGCCCCGGCGCAGGCCTCTCCGCCCACGCCGCCCACCGTGACGTCGGATCCCACGGCACAGGGCCAGCTGAGCGCGCAGCTGCCGGCGTTCTTCCAGGCGTACGGGAGCGGAGACAATGCCACCCTGAACCGTTTCCTCGCGCCCGGGGCGACGGTTTCCGGGCTGGGTGGTGCGCTCTCCTACTCGAGCATCTCCAATTTGTATGTGCCGGCGGGCGGCTCGACCCGGGACATCATGGCTACCGTCGTCTGGCAGCTGTCCGGGGTGAGCGGAAGCGGTTCCGCCAAGCTGGAGATGAGCTACAACCTGACCGTCATTGACCAGGGCGGCAAATGGTATGTGCAGAATATCGCGGCGTCGCCTCAGGGGCAGCAGGCGGGAAGCTCATGATCCAGGCTGGCTCCCGCCCTCCGGCCCGGGCAGGCGAATTCGGGGGCAGTGAACCGTTCCCGCGCTGCGCAACGTATTTCCTGGGGGAGGGCGAAGGTAAGCACTCGTCCCTGGCCAGCACGGGGTGCCCTAGTGTGAGCGCGGCCCGGCTCTCGCCGGCCGCCTGGCAGGTGCCGGCCGCCTGGCGGGTACCTGATGATCCCGGAAGGGAAGAGTTATGTCCATACAATTCCTGGCCGCGGAGCCGATCGCTCTCAGCACCCAGGGTCTCGTCAGCTACCTGCAGGGGCTGTTCGGGCCGCTGTTCCTGGGGATCGTGGGCATCGTCGCGCTCTTCTTTCTCTTCACCCGGGAGATCACGCGCTTCGTGCAGTTCATTGTGCTGGCCGTGCTGATCGCGATCATTTTCTATACCCCCGGTATCATCCAGGCATTGGCCACGGGAATCACCAACGCGCTCGGAGTCCACTAGCCACCGTAACGGCCCAAACTCCGTCACGGCCAAAGGAGTGCACTTCGTGGACCTGCCCACTTATACGAACATCTGGCGAATTGAGAAGCGTCTCTACAAGCTTTATGATTTCCGCTTGCCGATGCCGCTTCCCATCAGCTGGATCGCAGTTTTCTGTGGCATTACGGTTCCTTATGTTGTTGTACTCGCCGCGATCGGCGTGCCCTTCAATCACACTCTGCTCTGGTTGTACGTTCTGCCGCCGGGGGTCCTGACCTGGCTCACGACCCGGCCGGTCCTGGAAAACAAGCGACTGCCGGAATTGCTGGTCTCCCAGCTCCGGTACCTCGGGGAGCCGCGCACCTGGTGCCGGCTCGTGCCGTTGTCGGAAAAGAACGATATTCGTGTCTACGCACGTGTGTGGCACCGCCCGGAGGGTGCCGCCGCGCCAGCCACGGACGGTGCAGCGGCGATGGCCATGGCGACCACCGGGCGCGCGCGTGCGGCCGGGACTGTCGTAGCGCCCGGGCTGGCGGCGCGTATCCGCCCCGCCGGGCGGCCGGCCACTGACGGTGCGGGCCCGGTCCGCGGCACGCAGCGGACCTGGCGGGACGGCCGCGGACGGCAGGACCTGCCGCTCCGGGCCGCGTCCGCGGGACCGCAGTCCTGGCCGTACGCGGAGATGGGGTCCGGGCAGACCCCCGCCCGCGCCCGCGGAACGTCTGCCCCGGCGCAAGCCGGTCCTGGACCGGCTGCGCCCGGACTGGCCGGGCCAGGACCGGCTGCGCCAGGACTACCGGCTGCGCCTGGACTGACTGGGCCGGGACGGGCGGCTCCTGCCCGGGCCGGCTGGATGGAACCGGCCGCCGGAGCAGGATCACGCGGGTCGTTGCCCGCGGACCGGCGCCCTGCGATCCCTGGTCAGGTACTTCGCGGACCAGCGACCGCCCCTCCCGGCTCCGGCGGCCCGCAAGCCGGCCGCCCGGCGGTTCCCGGCGGGCCGCCCGCGGCTCGTGCCGCGTCCCGGTCCGGTGGCCGCAGCGGTCCGGCCACCGGACCGCTGCCCATCGCCCCGCCCATCGAGGTCTCGCACGAGACACAGGAGAAGCGGGGCCCGGCGGGGGTCCCGCTCTGGGGCCGGCCCGCTCGCCGTAACGGCCCGGGTGCTCCCGCCTCCGGTGCCGTGACCGGGGCCCGGCCTCCGCGTGCGCTCCCGCCGGCCGCCCCGGGCCAGCGGCGCGGCGTTTCCGACCCGCCCAGGGACGACACAAGCCCGCAGGCCCCCGTCTCGGGCCCGCAGGCCCCCGTCTCGGGCCCGCAGCCTCCCGGCCGAAGCCCGCAGCCTCCCGGCCGAAGCCCGCAGCCTCCCGCCGGGAGTCCCCAGACACCCGCCCGCGGCCCGCAGCCCCATGCGGGCGCGGCGGCACCCGGAGCGGCCGCAGCGTCATCCGCGACGGCCACGCCATCGTCCACGCCGGCCGCAAAGCCCGCGGACACCGATGCCGCAGAGCGCCCGGTCCCGCCCCACCCCGCCCCGGCCCGCCCCGCCCCGGCTGCCAGGCGTCCCGCCCCGGCTCCAGAGCGTCCTGCCCC
>Ga0302179_10001386_pt1 | contig 14637 bp, 21 predicted proteins | sample I_Palsa_E3_1_FD_198788 | JGI IMG/M metagenome (GOLD analysis project Ga0302179, IMG submission 198788) | Peat permafrost microbial communities from Stordalen Mire near Abisko, Sweden - I_Palsa_E3_1 | ecosystem: Environmental > Terrestrial > Soil > Palsa > Peat permafrost | place: Sweden...
CCTCGGTCTTGCCGTACGGCGCCGGGAAGAAGATAAATGTCCCGTAGATCTTGTCGAAGACTTGGGCGCCCATCAGCAGCAGTTCCAAGGCGTCGGCGCTGTGCGCTTCCTCGACGCGAAAATCCAGGCCGTGCTGCCGGAACTTCTTCCCCATATAGCTGGCGTACCGGCGGGAGGCAGGCTCGACTTCCACGTTCGGCAGCCGCGGCATAAACGCCGCGACGCGGATCTCCGCACGGTCGAGGCCGGTCTTTTCGACCTGCGCCAGTTTCTGTTCCGCCTGAGTAAACACTTGCTCGGCCGCTGCAATGCAGTTCAATCGCTTGCTCTGCGGAACTTGTTGCGTCCAGCTCATGTCAGGCGAGAACGAACCTTTTCGCGCCTGCGGCATTTCCTGTGTGTCCATATCCTAAGTTGATTATCGCGCGGCGAGCCCCCAATAACAAAGCTCTTAGCTGGATTCCGGATCACGGCAATTCCAATGTCTTTGCGCCTGAGTTCGCAGAGGATCGGTGGAAAAGGGGCACTCCAATGCGTCGATCACTCAGATATTATCGCGAACCGCAAATCCGCTGGAGGGCTAAGTCCAGATTAACGCGCTAACGGGACGAGTAAAGTACTAGCCGCGTATTTGTCCGATAATCCGATAATCAGGGGTTAGCCTGGTTCGTCCCTAGAGAATGTTCCTGCCGCTTTCTTCGCTCGCGTCGTCGTGATCACCACGACGCTGATCAGGACAAACAGAGTCCCCAGAATCGTTCGCCGGCCAAGCGTTTCGCCGCCTAGGAAGTATCCGAGCAGCACGGCCACAACTGGATTCACGTATGCGTAGGTCACGACCTTCGTTGGCGACTCATGATGAATCAGCCACAAGTAGGCCGTAAACGCCATGATTGAGCCGGCGACAATGAGGTAGAGCAACGAAAGCCATGCTGCGCGTGAGACGGCCCCCGGATGAAAATCGCGAAATTCGCCCAGCGCGGCTGCCGCGAGAGCCAAGAACACTCCGCCGACGAGCATCTGCACTCCCGAGCTCATGACTTGGGAAGGCGGAAGCGGCAGCTTTCGCGTGAGCATCGACGACACCGACCAACTCAACGCTGCAACGATGATCGCCACAGCGCCCGCTCTGTCGATCGGCGCCCCGCCGAGGTTCAACGAGCGGCTCATCAGCACTGCGACCCCACCAAGCCCGATCAAGAGCGCCAAGGCCAGGCGGGCGGTGAGCCTCTGGGTTCGCAGGAAAATGATTTCCCACAGTGCCATGAACGCCGGAGTCGTGGCCATCATGACTGCGGTAATACCCGAAGGCACGCGTTGTTCAGCCCAGTACACCAGGCCGTAGTCCAAGAGGAAAAACAGGATCGCGAGCAAAGATGCTGACGCCCATTGGACCCCGCTTGGTGAGGGCTCGCCCCGCGCGATTATCCAGCCATAAAGAACGAGTCCCGCGATCAAAAAACGCATCGCCGCGAAAAGGAACGGCGGAACTTCGCGGACGCCAACACGAATTGCGAAATAGGTGGATCCCCACACCAAATAGATAATCGCGAAAGCTAACAGGGTTTTCCACGTTGGGCGATGGGTAGACGCTTCCATAGCAGGTTCCTACCGACAATCTATCAATTCTTTCGCCTGATTGCTCACCCCCTGATCACGGCGCACCCCGAAATAGTCCACATACCTGGAACGCGGTATCCGGACAAGTTAAGATCGACCGAGCCGAGGCTCGGTATAGGTTCGAAACGAGTTAAGGGGTATCGACAGCAGTCATTGGAAACAAACAGTTGAAAGAAGTTGCGGCGCGCCCGGAGGAATTCGAACCCCCGACCCTTTGCCCCGAAGACTTGGGGGCGGGAGATCTAAATGCTGTCTCTGGGCGAAGTTTTAGAACACCCCCGACACTAAACATGTGATGCCGGTAAATTTCGGATCCTCTGAATATAGCTGCCCTTTCCGAGTCGTTAGCATTCCAGCGTTTCTTGCCAAACCAATATTGCTCGGCTCCGCCGAAGCGCTAGTCTGAGACTTATATCGGAATCCCGATTGACTCCATCTCATCGCTGCAGTAGTGTCCCCCCTGCAAACCAAACCGCTCTAGGCCCAAACCAATTTCCACTCATGGAGGTACCATATGCGAATCGGAAGACTCACGTTCTTCGCTGCTTTGTTCTTGCTCATCGGAACTGCGGTCACATCGGCGCGCGCTGCCGAAGACCCCGCCGCTGGAACTTGGAAGGTCAACCTAGCCAAGTCTAAGTACACTCCCGGGCCAGCGCCGAAAAGCACCACGGTCACCATTAAGATCGAGAACAATACCGAAATCTATGAGTCCGAAGGCGTGGATGCGTCCGGCAGCGCGACGCACGGATCTTTCAGCGCCAAGCTTGACGGCACTGAGGCACCGGTGAGCGGAATTTCCTATGCCGACGCCGTCTCGCTCAAACGCAGTTCGCCCACGCACTTTCTCGCCACACTAAGAAAGGGCGGAGCAGTGACGATGACCGTGCACGTTGTTATCGCTGCGGATGGAAAGAGCCGAACGGCTACCTACAGCGGAAAAAATGACAAGGGCGAAGCAGAGCACGACGTTGTGTTCTACGACAAGCAGTAAGTCTGACCGTCCAACTATTCATATTTCGACACCCGTCTGCATAACGAGTCCAGCTACATAGGAGCGGTCGGTGAGGTGGGCGTCTCCGGGTACAGGCGCTCAAACTCCGGGTCGCCATGCAGGATGGCGAGGTCCGGATCGCGACGTGTCCAAACGGCGTCCTTGGAACCCGCTTCCCAGGCTTTGCCTAAAGCATCGAGAGCCTCGGACTTTCTCCCCAGAAGGCAGTACACGCAAGCCACGTTGTAGAGAATTGAGGCCTCGTTGGCGCGCAAGGTAACGGCCAGATTGAGTTCGCGCAAGGCGTCGTCCGGCCGACCCACATCGGCGTAGGCACCGCCCAGTAGTACGCGCGCCCGCGCATCCTCGGGCACTTGTTTCAGATGACTCTCAAGCGCGACGGTGATCCTGAGGGTCATATTGCGTCTCGCTTCTTCTTTACCCATCGCGCCGAGAGAGTTCATGATGGGCACATAAACATTGTAGTCTTCACCGCTCGCCTCGATGGCGGATTCTGCAACGTCCATAACTTCCTGTGAGCGTCCTGCGGCAAACAAGGCGCGGCAGAGCAGGTAATAGGCACCGTCGCAGTCACGTTTGCGTTCGATAGCTTTCTTGACCATGCGCACGGCTTCGTTATATAGCCCTGCGGCGTAGAGGACCCAGGCTTGGCTAATATGCGTTTCGGGCAGGTCCCAGCGTAGGGCCACTGCCTTGCCGGAAGCCTCCCGCGCGCGTTCGACCCACACCTGGTCGCGGCTGAAGAAGGAGTAGTACATCGCGCAGGCGTTGGCGCAGGCGGCATAGGCCAGGGCGAAGCTGGGGTCAAGGGCTACCGCGTTTTCGAACATTTGCAGAGCGAACTCGACGTCCTGACGGGTCAGGCGCCGGGCGTAGCGCTTGCCGCGCAGGTATTGGTCGTAAGCTTGCAGGTTTTCGGTGGGCTTGTCGGCTAGGGCTTCTAGTTCCTGCGGGGAAAGTGTCACGCGCAAGGCCTCGGCGATCTTGCGGGCCATTTCGTCCTGCACTTCGAAAACGTCTTTCATCTCCCGGTCGAACCGCTCCGACCAGAGCGGGAAATCCGTGTGCGTATCCACGAGTTGAGCGCTGATGCGCAGACGAACGCCGGCGCGGCGCAAGGTGCCGGTGAGTACGTAGGCTGCGCCAAGCTGCTGGCCAATCTGCGCCGGGGTCACTGGTTTGTCCCGGAAGGCCAAAACCGTGGGGCGGGAAAAGGTATTCAGTCCCCGGATCTTGGAAAGCTCGGTGATGATGTCCTCGGTGATGCCGTCGCGCAGGTATTCGTCTTCCTTGGCGCCGCTCTGATTTTCAAAGTAGAGCACGGCAACCGACTTCTTCGTGAGCATGGCACCAGCCGGCGGCACACTCGATGCTTCGGTCTTTTCTGCCGCTGGGTGGCGCCTGGAATCAAGGTCTCGCTTGATGCGCTTCAAGTCGGCGCGAAGTTCGGCAGCAGTCTGGCAGCGCAGGTCGGGATCTTTTTCGAGCGCCTTGTCGAGAATGCTTTCCATCGCCACAGGCAGGCGCGAGTTGAGCTCCTTCGCAGGTGCGGGCGTGGAATGCAGGATTCCGTCGAAGATGACCGCCGAGGTTGCGCCGGAGAACGGAACCGATCCGGTAGCCATCTCGTAGAGCACGACGCCGAGCGAAAACAAATCCGAGCGTGCGTCCAGCTCTTCGCCGCGCGCCTGTTCCGGCGACATGTACGCGACCGTGCCCAACGAGCTGCCTGGGCTCGTCAATTGTTCTTCATTGAGCCCACGTGTCTGCGTGCGCATGGATGTGGCGCCTACCGATTCGGCGCCATGTCGGACCGCGGATGTTATCTTCGCCAAACCAAAATCTAGAATTTTCGCCTGCGCACGTTCCACCAGAAATATATTCGCGGGCTTGATGTCGCGATGCACGATTCCCTTGGAATGCGCCGCATCGAGCCCGTTGGCGATCTGAATGCCGATCTCCAGGAGCTCTGATACTTCGATGGGCTTCCCAGCAATACGGTGCTTGAGAGTCTGGCCCTCGAGCAGCTCCATGGCGATAAACGGTCGGCCTTCAAATTCTCCAATATCGTAAATCGTGCAGATGTTGGGGTGATTGAGCGCGGATGCGGCGCGTGCTTCCCGGCGGAATCGCTCGATCGCCTGAGGGTCCAGAGAAATGTCATCAGGAAGGAATTTCAGAGCAATATTGCGGCCCAGGCGCGTGTCCGTGGCTTTGTAGACCACGCCCATTCCTCCGCCACCCAGTTTTTCCAGAACGGTGTAGTGGGAGATGGTGCGACCTGAAATGGGCGAAGCGTCCGACACAGGCCATGCATATTACGCGAGCGCTACCATTCATGCAATCGCGCGAGATGCGATTCGGCTCCGCTGCCAAATAGCTTGCGCGATCTTCTTCTCAATTGCGGCCATTTGCAGTCGTATCTTCACAGTTCCTTTTTCTTTTTCGGCGCCAATAAATTCGAAACTGAGTTTGTGGAAATGCCGAACTGCACAGCCCGAGCGTGAGCCTCCCGCCGATTGCGAGAGGCCCACGTTCAACGACTATAGCCCTGAGACGTTCGCCGCCTGTAAGCCCTTGGGGCCTCTTGTAACTTCGAATTCAACTGCCTGTCCTTCATTCAAAGACTTGTACCCGTCTCCTTGAATTGCCGAGAAATGGACGAAAACGTCCTCGCCGGACTGGCGCTGGATAAACCCAAAACCCTTGCTGGCATTGAACCACTTTACTGTTCCTTGTTCTTTCACTAGTGTGCTCACTTTTCTTTTAAGCTATTTGCGCTACTCGACCGCCTCGAGCCGTACAACAAAAAAGGCCGCAAGTGTAAACTCGCAGCCCCTTTCATCGAATCCAAAGGTGTTACAAGAGCAACAAACGCAGGTCGAGTGTAACATGCTTACGTACCTGCCTCGCGAGCGCTTGAACATCCGACGTGGATTCGCGCTCTCACTTCGAGCAAATACAGCGCAGGGCACGTATCAATTCTGTTCCATGCTTTTCACCAATGTTGCGGGCCGGGTGGCCACGACCTCGTGGGCCACGCTTTCGCTCGACGTGCCCCGGCGATCAGAGCTTAGGGCGGTTCAGCGTAGCGATGATCGTCTTGGTGGGCAGGTACATCAGATGCACTTCGTTTGCCGTTCGTTTGGATAGCTCGTGCAGCGTGCGGATTGCATCGTCATACCCGGAGACGCTCCCTTTCCAAAGGGGAGAGCCGTCGGGAAGCATCTCGAAAAGGTCGTAGTTGCGGTTCACTGGGCAACTCCTTTGCGCCCATGCGCGCGCCGCATCTCCTTGTCGAGAATTTTCAGGTGCCGTGACGATACCACTCCGGAACCACTCGTCCTAATTCTTAGTCTTAGGGAGGCCTGGATTCCTTTGGTGTGGTATCAAACAGACGGAGGCCGATTATCTTATGCACGGCGAGACGCATCCCACCATAAACAACGAGCCGCTGTCCCGATCAATGTCGGGAAGGACCGGCGTGATAACCCGTTCACGGTCGTGCCGAACTGGCAGGCGAGGTTGAAGAAATGACGATTGCGGCGGAGACGAGAGTTGGGGCGTACGAGCTTGTCGCGCTGGTCGGCCGATCCAGAGCGCGGCATTGCCGCCGCAGGAGAAATACGAGAAGTACCAAGCGTGGCTCGAGCGAATATACACGGCCGTCCGTGATTCTTTTCCCGCTGCGGATGCGACACGAACGAAGACAAAGTTCAACGCATGGGTTGCATCCGTGGCCGGCAATAGCGCGGCGCGTAGAACGACTGAGCAGTGGAAAACACTTGAGAAAGCGACAACTGACATCGGGGCGGATCTTACGAAGTTCGCCATGGTCATAGAAGTGGCTGCGGCCAAAGATAAAAGCAGGAAGAAAGCAAACGCGTAATCGTCAGCACGCTCGACGAGCCCATGAGCACCACCGCCCTTGTCAGCGGGTTGTGATATCTCGATGAGGATAAGCGCTTGTCCCATTGCCGCAGTGGAAGCGCCCGTCGAGCAGGTCTGGCAGCTCCTGGCTGATCCCTACAATTATGGGTTGTGGTGGGATGCGGAAACGTGCTCGATAGAACCGGCTGGCCCGGCCGAGTCGGGGCAGCGAATATCCGCGCGAACGAGAGCGCTCGGAAAAGATTGGGATGTGCGGATCACGGTTGTGAGCATCGACCCGGACAAACGGGCCTTGGATCTGACGACGCAGTTACCGTTCGGCATCACGGTACACAACCACATAGTGTGTGGGACGCTCGATAAAAAGCATTGCCGGGTGAGCTTTGGTTGAGACTTCACAATCTCGCCTGGATGGTGGGGATGGATGCTCGAACGTTTCGGGAGCCGACAGTTACACGAGGGGGTAGCGGATGCTCTGGCGCGATTGAAGAAGGCGGCAGAGCGTTCTCAACAAGAAGCGGGTAGTTGAGTGTTGCCCAACCGCCGCCTGCAGCCGACGCGCTGCGCTTTCTCTCACTGCGCTCGGGGCGGCTGGCTACCCCACACGGTTGGGACCTAGTCTTGGGCCTGGGAGCAGGATTTTCTTAGCTGACTTCCATGATTGCAGCAGCCGCTGGAGTAGCACCGTCGTTCCGCTGAGGAAGAAGAAACCGAGAATGATCGAGATATAACCAAACGACCGGCCCGCCAATTCGTGGGCGCCGAGGGTGTCTGCCGGGTATCCCCAAATGACGCCCGTGTGCGGGCCCACCCAGAAACCGACGCCCGCAGGGTCTAACACCTTGGCGACGGCAGCCGCGATTAAGGCAAAGGCCGCGGCGTACCCGACCACTCCGAGAAGGAGTACCAGCGTGCCTCGCATTCCTGTAGTTGCCACACGGGCGGCAGCTCGCAGCAGCACCCATGGGAAGCGGCTACGGGAATCTCGGGCTACGCCTTCCGCGATGAACTGCATGGATAGTGCATCCGGGTCGCCCATTGCTGCGAGCGCAACCTCCGTCGGATTCTCAGCTCCCTGCAGCCTCAATTCCTCGATACGATCCATCAAATGGCTGCGAATCTCGGCTAGTATTTCTTGCCGTTGACCCTCGTCACCGCCTTTCAGGCCGGCCTCGACCCTCGCCAGGTAGTTCTCGATCAAATTCCCAGAGTCCTCGCGAACGCTAGTCATTTGGACCTCACCTTTACCGGGGCCAGGAGACGTGCAATGCCGCCCTCGAATGAATCCCAGGTCTCCATCATCGCCACAGTCCGTTGGCGGCCGGCTTTCGTGAGCCAATAATACTTACGAGGATGAGCCGCCTCTGACACCCAAACGCTTTCCAGCAGGGCCTCTTGCTTCAGCCGCATCAGGATTGGATAAAGCGTTCCCTCGACGATTTCCAGGTCAGCCTTTTCCTGCAAATACCTCAGAATATCCAGGCCGTAGAGCCGGCCATTCCAGAGCGCAGCCAGAATGGCCAGGTCGAGACAACCCTTGCGGAGTTGAGCCTCCCACCGACCGTCATTTGCTTTGCCCGTCATGCGAAACACGGTAACACATCATACTGTGTATAGCAATGTATAAAAACAATCGCTCGCCTGGGAGGGAATCGAACCCACGTCTGAAGCTAGGGAAGATTTAGGCAAAGCGGTGGAACCGCGAGCCTTGGTTCTCTCAGCCGAAGCTTTGAACGAAAAATAGCGCAAAACGGGACTGAAACCCGGCTCAGGCCACTCCCCCTTAGTCGCGGCCTCCCGGCGATAAACAGCTCCTGAAGAGCTCGATGCAAGTTCCACGCGGTTATCCAATCCTCCCAGCGCAGCGCTTGCCGCACGCTGGATGTGCCGCCGGAGTACCTCGAGGACTTCCAGCCAGCTGTCATGGTGAAGACCTGGCAATCGATCCCGCTCGAAGCCAAACGCGACGACTGGACTAGCGACAAAGTCCTTGAGGAGGGGCTTTTCATCCCCGCCGCCGTGTTGCGCCGATCCGCCGGTGGACGCGTCAGCAGAAGTAGTGAATCGTATCGTCGCGTCCAAAATCAAGGGTTGTGGGAGCCAATCTTGGGCTCAGAGATCAGTAAGGCCAAATGCGTCAGCGGGGGTTTATGGAGCGGGCGATGGGAATCTAACCCAGATCCGAAGTTTGGGAAGGTGTCGGAGCGTTGAGGTCTTTGATTCCGAAACGGAATCCAACAATCGAGTGGCCTCGGAGCAGGAGCCTCAGGCGTGTGAAGCAACGGATCATGGTGGGCAGATCAGTGATTGTGATTGGCGCTTCCTAGACGACACGCGCGACGCGCCAGCCAACAGGGTGTCCGCATTTGCCGACAAAACAATGTGATCCTGGGCGGTAATTTCCGATGCTTCGTCGTGAAGGAGTATCACCGGGTGGGGGGTGCGGGACCCTGTACGCTTGCCAGAGTGTCAAGGTCCCGCAATTTTGAAGATATCGACTTCATATCCAATAGTCGCAATAGGCGGCTCATTAAGTCTGTTCACTTTGGCACACTTTTGAAGATGCTTGCGGCCGTGGCATCAGCGAGCAAAAAGTGCGGCTTATCCGTTCGTCGCCAGTTCAGTTAATGCATCTGTAAGAGATGTTCAATCGTGAAAGCAATTGACAGCAGGGCCGCAATCGCCAGCATTCCTCCCAACGCTGCGATCTCAAGGATGAAATCCGGTAGGCGTTCATGCCACTTCTTGATCCCGACGTTCATAAGAGCCTCCATAGTCATCAGGATCGATATTTTAGACGCTAAGAAGAGACGCTTCTGTTCAATTAAAGACAAGTAAAAGGATTCTAATAATCTAACGAACTGGTACCGATGGCGGAGAAGTGATCAATAGTGAACAGACATCCAGTAGCTACCTGTGCGATTGTAAATCGGATACGAGGGCTGTTTTCTCCGTGTGCGGGACCTGACCACCCCTCAACAAACGCTCGGGTCCCACATCCCTCAAGGAAGTCCGGGTAGCGGCGACTACAAATAGGATCGGTACGCAGATGAAAAACGAACACAACGTGATCAGCATCAGCCGTAGTTCAGGTTTCCAGATGGATCCGAACTTGACCAGCGAAGAATCAATCATACTGCGGGCTCTCGCCGGCGGGAGAACCGACAGGCAGGTATGCAACGATCTTCGAATGGCACCAACGATATTCCTTCGCTTAATGCACGGCATGCGGCAAAAGATCGGCGCTGCGGACAACGTCACTCTGATCGAGTGGGCGAAGCGGCAAATCAAAGGCGGCGACCAAAGAGTCGACAAACCGGAAAGATATGGGCGCCTCGCGTGAGTAGAAGATAGCGCCGACAAACACCGCGGGTCCCAGGTGAAAACCGGCCTAAGCAAATGGCGAATACGAACGGCAGGAACCAACTGGACGAAGCAACATTTGCCAGCGTCGCCGGCGAAATGGCTAAGCCTCGCATGACGGCGTCCGTTCGGAAAACTCTTGGAATATTTTCGGCGGCTAACTGTCTGTTCTGCCCGGACGACTGCGTATACAACCGGGACACGAAGGAACACGGCCTGGTCAAGCAAGTATACGAAAGGGATGGCGTCACCATGTACAAAGTGTGGCTTCCCGCGACGCTTGAATTGCTGCGGTGGGGCCACTTTGTGTCCGACTGGGCTGAAGGTGTTTTAGACCTGTCCGACAATGTACTCCTAAGGTCGGACCGGTTGCCGAACGGATTGTAGGTCTTCCTCGGCGAAGCCGTGAAATCTGTCGAGCGAGACCTTACCCCCATCGCGGTCAGTGCCTGATAAACGCTGTAACGGACGTGTGGGGTGCTAGAGAAGGCCCTGTTGCTGGGCCCCTAAAGAAGCCTCGCGACCCGCGGCGGCGTCACGCGGACCGCTTCACCCTTGCTACCCGACGAACTGTCTGTTGCGGCTATTCGCGATAAGACAGATAGCGCCTCACGGACCAATGCGTGTGCTTCGAGCAAGGTTGCGTTGTTGGCCTGACTGTCCGCTGCGGTCAACAGACCAACTTGAGCAGCCCTCAGATGATCCACGACCCGATGCACGATCTGGTCCGGGGATGGGCTTTGTCGTTGAGCGTTCATAGTTCACCTCTCAACACATAAGGGTCGAGCGCGAGCCGGTTGATTGGCGGCTCCCAGCGACGAGTTCCCAAACAATAACCCACTGGCGTAACTTGCAGATGCTAGGGTACTTAATGCTTCCCAGGTTCGCGTCTTTCGGGACAGCGCCGCAGACTTCAACAGGTAGCGCATAAAAATTCGGCAGTCTGGCCCGCGACGGAGACAATCAGACGAGAACGGTGGGGGTACAAACTCTCTCAGGTCACCCTTGCACGGCGCGTGGTCGAGATTCTTTTAAAGTGACGAGGCCGTCGTGGATTTCCATTACATCAGCGTCTATGTGGTAGAAGCCGGCGAACCAGTTTTCATTGGCTTCTTCGGGATGAACGTAAAGAATGGCGAGTGTAGCGTGGGCGCATCCATGGATCGGTCTGCTAGGAAACTCGTCCCCGAGGCGGATTGCCGACGCGCGATCAATTACCCGTTCGCAGTCTTCCCACGGCAACACGGCCTGTAGAATTCCGTGGTTCTGCATTTCCGGCTCCCAGAAATAAAGGTTCGGCATATATGCTCAGTTTTACATGGAACGCGGTGGTGCCAACATGGCGGGGTCACACGAAAGGTTCCTTAGAATTAGTAACGCAACTGTATCTGGACGTGGATGGTACCTCAGTAGGATACCCGACAAACCGAAATTCGTGCGCAAGGGCGGCAAGAGCCCGAAGCTGGATATTTTATGGAACACTCAACTGAATCCGGCACGAACGTAGAGGCCGCGACTTTTCATCCTCCCGACAGGTCTGGAGTGAGAAACCAATACGGATGATCCGGGCACAGTTTGGGAAGATGCGCGCTGAGCCACATTCCCTGCGCTGTTACTTCGTCAGGTTCGGTCTCCAAAAGCGGAGCGTATAGGTGACACCTAAATTGTTTGCACTTGAAACATTCGATGATTTGCATCTGGGCGTACTTGTCCCGATATTGGGGTAGAAGTGGACGATCCGACCGCAGGGCTAGGAATTGCATCGCCCTAAAACATCGAGCGGGTCTAACGTTTGTCAAATGACAAGCGGTAGGCTCGGAAAAACAAAAAACGCCCAAGGCGAAGCACAGGCATTCTCTGTGAAATCGCAGATGCGGGAGTTCTAGCGCCTCACTCGCCCGCAAGAACCCTAGCCAACCGTTCTAATTCATTCGGCTGTTCGAGGCGGTGCCGTATTCTTCAATGGCCAGGATCAATTCCTTCCGGAAATCCATTTCCAATCCGGTATCGATGCGGACGTGCACGGCGGAAACGGATTCCCCGACAATGCTGCAAGGCACGGGGACTTGGCATTGTCGGATCGCAATGAGTAACACCACCGATTTGCCGAACCAGCCAGAATACATGGGTGAAAAATCCTTGACCCCCTCTGTGATCATGTCGTTTACCCTCTCGATTTCAGCGGAAGCAGAAGCTTCTTATAGCGCGAACGGAATGGACAATCTGTTCAAATCTGGACACGCGGCAATTGAGGGGCTTAAGGATCGGTGCCGTGGCTCTTCGCGCGGTGGATACCACTTCAGGCTGCCAATTGAGGTATTACCGCGGTTGGGCGCCGACGTCCGTTTTGCCGCTCGGATTTTCCCCAAGAGCATTGAAAGTCTTTTCCAGGCGCGCTACGTGTTCTTTAGTCTGTTCTAATTGCCCTTCTAAACCCGCTCGCAAATCTTCGGAATCGGCAGCTTTGGCCATCTCCGGAAGAGCTTTCGCCAATTGATTCTCAGCGCTATAGAGCTCCTTCAATTCCTCTATATAAAGTTGTTTCAAACGATTCGCTTTCAACTGAGCCTCCTGCAAAAATCAAAGTGGCAACGTTCCTCGAGGCGGTTCAAGTTCTAAATCGACGCGGGGCTAACTGAAAGTGTGCGGCGGCCCCAACCACCGTCGGTAACAGGACTTCGATCTCACACTCTCCTTACGATCCAAACAATCACACAGATAATCACTATGGTTCCGATTAGTCCGTATCCGAACATTAGAGCCTCTTTCGCATCCACAATTTTCGGGTTCAAAATCCCGATGAACCAATTTGCACCAACCGTCCCGCGGTGTATGTACCGTTCCGCACAGAATTTCAATAATTCGCGGTGGGACCGGCGGTGAGGCAGGAAGAGCCTTGTCCACAATGGGACAGATATCGCCAGTGCAGACTGTCACGCTATTATCCGTTAGTTCTATCCCTGGAATAAAACGAACCGAAGTGGAGGACTGAAGGGGCGAGCCGACCCAAGATCAATGCGGGAAGTGCGGGGCCGAGATTGACCAGAGCCGCAGAGTTGACTTCACACTGAAGAATGGCAGGAGGGTTTGTGATTCTTGCTTTGTGAGAGCAACGCCAGCCCAACCCACTCGGAGAGGGAATGGTCTTGAATTCGCGTCCGCCGATGTCACGTTAACGTCCAGCGACAGGAACCGGCCCCCTATTTTGCAACTGTGCGAAATGGGACTGCACAGTTTCCAATTCGATAGCAGGGTGGGTATATGACACATAAGAAAGCAAATATGGAATCCAATAAAGCCACACGCGCAAGCGTCACGGAGGAAATGGCGAAGCCGCGCATGGCGAGGTCCGCGCGAATAGCCGCAGTGAATCTGGATACTTCTCGGATTTCTGAAGAGCCAAGTGTGACAATGCCCGGAACTGTTGACAAGATCATCCCGTCGCCACGCCCGAGCCAACCTGAAAGGGCGCAGGTTGCTGTTGACGGGGCTGACCGCCAGTATCGAGATCTCCGTATCGAAAATACGTTAACTGATGAAAATGGGGATGACGTGAAGCTCAAGAAAGGCGGTCACGTTGAGGTGACCGTCACAGCCAAAAATCCCAAACCAGGCCGGTAAGCCGAACTAAAATCTGTGATCTCGGCGGCGACCAGCGGCGCTTAGGTTTTCGCGCGACTTGATCCCGCCATCTTCTGCGCCAAATACATGAGGAGCTTCATACTCTTGTCATCCGCCCGGCTCAAAAGCTTGCGGAACTTCTCGAGCGTCTTTCGGTCCTTACCGAAACTGCCCCACTCGCTATCCTGTGCCTCGGATTTCGGTAGAGTCGCAAGCTTGGGATGTTTGCCCTCGTGAAACAGCTGATACATCGGCACGCCAAGCGCCCTAGCTAACTTTTCGAGCGTCTCGATCGAAGGGACAGTATGGCAGTTCTCGACCCGGGAGATATAGCACCGAAGCAGACCCGTACGCCTTTCAATCTCGCCTTGTGAAAGATTCTTCGCTTGTCGCAGTATTCGCAGTCTATCGCCTATGACCATTTGGTTTCTCCGACGATCCAAGGTGGAATGCACGGAGCACGTATGCCTATGAGCCGAGGATACTCCGATATTACGTTAAGGTCTAGGTAAGTGGGCGCGTCTGGACCAGAGAGTCGTGTACTAAGACGCCGCTGACCTTAGGAACCTTGTCGGCCCATCCTTTAACGGTCTTCGACGCGGGAGCTCTGTGGAAAGTTGAGTCGATCTCGACCGTGTTAAATTTCGTACTGTAAAACGTCAGGTAGTCGGCGGCTTTCATCCCTGCGGAGTAGAAGGAGCCTTCCCTTCGAGCGGCTGTGAACGCCGAAGCGCCGATTGGCAGTTCGGACACATCCCGGAGATTCTACTGCAAATAGGGACAGTCACGCACGTGGAACAGGAACGGCTGGTGACTGATCTCTGTGCTGCTATGACCCAGTCGGACGCAATTGCCGAATACGAAGGAATTATGATTGCGAACTCAATCGTGGAGGACAACGGTCAGGAGGCCTTTGTTGATGCGGATATCACTGTTCTTATATTCGATGAAGCCCAGTTTCTTGAATTTGTTCATGAAAAAATTTACGCGCGACCGCGTTGTGCCAACCATTTCTGCCAGCGTCTCCTGCGATACGTCGGCGATCACTTTTTGGGGCTCGTCTTGCTTGCCATAGCGCGCAAGCAGCAGCAGAATACGCGCTAGCCGTTTCTCGCTGGAGTTGAAAA
>Ga0302179_10001391_pt1 | contig 14610 bp, 12 predicted proteins | sample I_Palsa_E3_1_FD_198788 | JGI IMG/M metagenome (GOLD analysis project Ga0302179, IMG submission 198788) | Peat permafrost microbial communities from Stordalen Mire near Abisko, Sweden - I_Palsa_E3_1 | ecosystem: Environmental > Terrestrial > Soil > Palsa > Peat permafrost | place: Sweden...
ATCCTTATACACGACGGCCAGGTGCTCGCGGTCGGATCGAGCCCCACGATCAAGATTCCGCGCGACGCAACCGTCATTGACTGCAAGGGGCTGGTCGTAACTGCGGGTTTCTGGAACAGCCATGTCCATATCCTCACTCCCGGTCTTCTTCACGTACGCGAATCGAGCGTTGCCGAGCTGAATGAGCAGTTGGACCTTATGTTCAACCGCTGGGGCTTTACGACCGTATTCGATGTCGCTTCAGTGCTCGACAACACTCTCGCACTGCGCCGCCGAATCGAGAACAATGAGCTTCGCGGCCCGCACATTCTCACCGTTGGCGAGCCCATCTGGACGATTGAACCGGTCTACGTGCGCGAGTTTCTGAAAGAACACCATATTGCAATCCCACACACCGAAACCCCGGATCAGGCGGTTGCTCTGGTGAGGGATCACGCCACCAGGGGCGCAAACGGTATCAAGCTGTTTACTGGTTCATACCAAGGCGGCGGAAAGGTTGCACCCCTGCCTCTAGCAGTTGCCAAAGCCGCGGTCGAAGAAGCGCATCGCCGCCAGATGCCCGTGTTTGCGCACCCGCAGAATATGGACGGTGTGAATGTCGCGATGGATAGCGGCGTCGACATATTGGCGCACACGGTTCCTCAATCGACGCCATGGACGCCGGAGTTCGTCTCACGATTAAAAAGCGCGAACATGGCGCTGATACCCACCCTGACACTATTCGATTTCGAGGCGCGCAAGGGGAATAGCTCTGACCAGGAGAGGGAGGCTTGGATCGCCAAAATGATTGCGGAACTGCGCGCTTACTCACAGGCGGACGGGGACATTTTATTTGGCACTGACATCGGCTACATCGACCACTTTGATACCGCCCTCGAATTCACTTTGATGGCCCAGGCGGGGTTGAATTTTCGTGAGATCCTGTCATCGCTCACCACCAGTCCAGCGCAGAGGTTCGGATATTCGGAACACAACGGCTCGATCGCAAGAGGAATGGACGCGGATCTGGTGGTCCTGGACACCGATCCTGCGCATGGTGCTACGGCATTCTCCAAAGTGCGCTCCACCATCCGAAGCGGGAGGGTCATTTACTCGGAGAAGTGAAATTCCGGCAAGTTCGAAGTTCTGGCTCTGCGCTGGGCCGATTGTGCTGAAGCGACGTATTCTTAAACTGATCCACTACCGGGCCTGGCGTTGAGTTTGTGTTCCGTAGCACGCACATCGTACAATGGTGTACGAAAAGAGGGAATTTGGCCTTGAGCCAAACGGATAACTGAATCGGGTCTTCTTCCCCGCCATCGCATTGATTCCAGGATTTGAATCGGTTCGCTCAGGGAGTTCTTGTAATGACCATTTTGATCGTAATAATTCACGTTATGGTTTGTTTTTTTCTGATTGCGGTCGTGTTGTTGCAGAGCGGAAAGAGCGGTGATCTGGCTGCGGCTTTCGGCGGTCAGGGCAGCCAGACAGCGTTTGGCCCGCGAGGAGCCGCTTCAGTTCTCTCCAGAGCAACCACGTGGTCCGCGATCATCTTCATGTTGACGTCGATCACGCTTTCGATCTCCGCAGCGCGCCGATCCGGCCCAACGTCCGTGCTAACTGGAATGAAGGGGTCGCAGACAAAATCGCAGCCAGTAACGCCGGCCCCGGCGGCGCCGCCAACCGTTCCCCAAAATCAGGCTCCCACACAGAAATAGCAGAGTCAGTCGAGCAGCGAGCCTCGTCGCGGCCATTCAAAGTGATAAGGAAAGTCGTGACAAACCCCAGTCATGACAAACCCCTGGGTGGGGTTCGGACCGGAACGCTTCGCAAGCTCAACGCAACAGAAAGGGATTCTCTTCTCGTTCTTCCCCAATGGTCGTGCGCTGCCCATGCCCGGGAATCACCACCGTCTCGTCCGGCAACGTCATCACGCGGTCCTGCAAGGAATGAATGATTTTTTCATAAGATCCTCCAGGAAGATCGGTCCGCCCGATGCTGCGGGCAAAAAGAGTGTCACCGGCAATCAGTAATTTTTCGGCAGGAAAATACAGACAAACGCTGCCCTCGGTATGACCAGGAGTATGCATCACGTTGGCCTCAAGCTTTCCCGCCCGCAACAAGTCTCCATCGGCAATGCTCGCGTCAATCGCCACCTGATCCGGCGCAGCCACGCCAATCCACGCAGCCTGCGCGTCAAGCATTTTCAGAAGCGCATAGTCATTTTGATTGAGCAGAATGAGCGCGCCCGTCACCGCTCGCAACTTCATCGCCCCCCCCACGTGGTCGATGTGAGCGTGAGTAATGACGATCTGTTTCACTTCCAGCTTGTGCTGGCGAATGACCGCGAGAATGTTTTCAATGTCGTCACCCGGATCGATGACCATGGCTTCATGAGTAGTCTCATCGCCGATGATGGAGCAATTGCACTGCAGCCGGCCCACGGAGAGAATCTTATGGATCATCCTCCTATTTTCGCTCAGCCCGAGCCGCCCCCACAAACCATATCGTCACTCCGAAAACACATTCTCATCCGATCCTGGACCAATCGGGGGAAGGACCTAGGCATTCTCGCGCCGCCGCAAAATGCGTGATTGGTCGAGCCGCAACCGCTACGATGCCATCGCACTCTGTCCAGTCCGATTCACATCGGACCGGAAGCGCAGGAGCGCCGCAATGTTGCCAGCGCGATCGAGTTCCTCGTGATCCCTGGGATAAAACAACTCGATGTCACTGCGAATAGCCATGGGGATGATCACGTCGCACACGTCGCTAAGCTCGCGAGCGGGGTGTCCACAGGCCACGCACCACGCGACCAAATGTGCATCGAGATGACCGCAATTGGTGCACTGCACTGCCGGCGCGGAATAATTTTCTCCGAGAAAGAGACTCTGCACCTCACCGCCCTCCAGCGATTGCAGAACTCGACGCAGCCCCGCGACCCCGCGCCCATTGCCTTTGGCAAACTCCAATGCCTCGCTGGCTTTCCTGGACGCGCGCTCCCCGATCCACTGATTGAGGGACGAGCTGGCGTGACCGCGAATCTCTTCGTTCGAAACACTGGCAACATCGGCCGAGAATCGTCCAATCAACCGCTGTTTAACATATGGATGAAGGTTTGACTCAAACTCCGGCCAGTTTACCTCCTGACAACCGGCAATAAGCCACTCCCAAATCCCTTTCTCGTAGTCTGCGAGTAGCCGCTCAGAAACAGCCTTGAAGTGTTGCAGCGCCTCTTCAGCCACGCGGCGCTCCGCATGCCCAGCATCGTAACCCTTGAATCCGTAACTCGAAGCACTGCGGGAAAGCATATGGACAATCGCTCCGCGCTCGCGTAGTTCGTCGAGACGCAAAGCGAAAAAGCGGGCACGCTGCCGGTCGACAACGGCAACGCAAAGCGCTGGCTGCGCTCCCAGCAAAGCGGCCAGCGGTTTCAACTGAAAACGTGACTGCAGATAAATATGAGTGCCGCCAAGATGCGAAGGCAGTTCATACTGCCTCCAGAAGTTTTGAGCGGAGCAGGCAAAGACCGCCTTTCCCTTCGTATTGCCGCGCAGATTCGTGGCCACATCAAGGATGCGGTCGAGGTCGGCATGAACCGATCCGTTCTTCCCGCTGGCGGCAGCGGCCTTAAGCGCCTGCTTCACAATGTCTTTGGCAACGATGACCTCGTGGCGATGAGAACGGTCCTGTGGAGGATCGGGTTGAAAGTAAAAACTCAGGGCGCACGCCCCCTTGGTTTCGTCCGCTTGAAAAGCTGCTAATTCACGGATTTCATCCCGGGTTACCATCTCGACGCTCCTTAAAGTACTCGGGTGCTGTCTTAGATTCGAGTTTTGACTAGAAGGTTATGGTGGAATTCGCTGGAAACGGAAGGCGCGTTGCGAACACAATCCCGCGCCCGCTGCACAGAATTGCGCACGGCCTCCGCAGGCCGGCCAGTGATGGCGGCAATTTCATTGAGGGAAAACCCCTCAATACCGTACAGGAGAAACGTCTCGCTGTCGGTGCGATCGGCTCCGCGGAGCGCGGCCTGCACGAGTGCAATCAGTTCGTCGGAGTAAGCGGCTTGTTCAGGAGTGGAAACGCGTTGATCCGGAATCGAACTTTCGTGCGTCCAACCCTCGTCGGGCTGATGAAATTGCAACGCCGCTTCGTCGGAAGCCTCCACATTTTGCCGGCGGCGACTGTCTTCGAGATGCAGGTAAGCCGGAGACTCGAGTTCGTGCAGTCGAACCGTCATCTCGTTCATAGCTTCGAACGCAAGGCGGTATAGCCAAGGCTCAAGCGTCAATTTTTCCGGACGGTCGTGGTCGCCAAGCGCACGGGCGATGACCTCATTGACGACCTCAGAGGTCGAAAGATCGTCGTCTGGAATCTCGTCATCCGCGCGACGGAAATGGAGTTCGCGCTCCACGAAGCGTTCGAGACGTCCGAGGTTGGCATTCACGTACGATCCAATATCGTCGGCAGAAATCGTGGGCAGCAGAATGGCTGCCAGGGTCTGCTCGAACGGAACACCCGGCTCCGGGGATTCCTGCGCGCCGCCGCGCCAGCGGCGCCATTTATGGCTGGAGCGAAGCAATTCCTTGTGTCGGCCGAGTTGCTGGATAAGTTCGTCGAACGCAGCCTTGATGGCTGCGGTGGCGCTCGGAGCCTTCGCTTGGGCGGTCAGCTGGGCCGAGGGCAAGCGGAGATTGAGAGAGACGACCGTGCCCTCGCGCGCCGAATTTTCATCGACGACGGCTTTCAAATGAACCAGGTCCGGCCGGAAGACCTGAAGACGCTTATGGATTTTTTCGATCTGGTGGCTTATTTCTCTTTCGATGTCGGGGGTTTTGTGAACTTTATAACTGACATGAACGTTCATTGTCGCGCCTCGAGCGCGGGAAGAATAACCCGTGAAGCTGCGGTCTCTGCAAAACATTGTACACCCGTACCGAAGTGGCAAAAGTGACGTTGTTGACGGCCCGCCCTCATAATTCAGCGGCCTTATTTCTTCATCAACTCCTTGGGCATTGCGACGGGAAACGGTGGAAATTCATCGGAGGCGCCTTTGAACAGCGAAACCGTAACCTCGGAGCGCTTCGCGCCGTCGTGCACCGCGATCCTGTGGGGCTTCTCCGTATACCCTTCCCACAAAGAGACGCCCGCGTAGGCGCCGTCTTTGCGCAGGACGTAGTAGGTCATGTCGACGAACTTGAGCTTTGTCATGTCATTGTTGTAATTGCGGACGATGCGCTTAAGAGCGTCCATTCCCGCCTCCTGCGGCGACATGCCGCGCCGCATGTTCTCAACGATCGTGTGCGCGCCAGCGACTTTGATATTCTCTTCGCCGCTGCCCGTGGCGCCCGCCGAGCCCACATCCTGATCGGTGTAACAACCGGCCCCAATGATCGGAGAATCACCGCAACGTCCTGGAAGTTTAAAGGCGAGGCCGCTGGTAGTTGTGCATCCGGAAATTTCTCCCTTGTCGTTGAGGGCGGAGCAATGAATAGTCCCGGTCGGCGGAATCAAAACGTGCCGCACCGCCTCCATTCGGAATTCTGGCTCAATGCCGAGCTCGGCCGCACGTTCCTCCAAACGACGAATGCGTTCCTCCCAAACTTCCGCCTGCGGCGCCGGTGCTGTTGAGGGCGCCTTCCAGTGCGGGTCAGCCAATCCCGGGCCCCACCAGTCGTCCGAAGAGTGATACTCCTTCCACAGCAGCCAAATTTTACGGGAACGTTCGGTAAGCAGATTTTCCCTTGGAAAACCCACGGCAACAGCAAATCGCTCTGCGCCTTCGCCGACCAGCATCACGTGTCCAGTGTGCTCCATGACCGCTTTCGAAACGAGCGAAACATTCTTGATATTACGCACGCCACCAACAGAACCGGCCCGGCGCGTGGGCCCGTGCATGCAGCAAGCGTCGAGTTCGACCACCCCATCTTCGTTGGGGATGCCGCCGAGTCCGACGGAATCGTCGTTCGGATCATCTTCCGGCCCCTTGACAACCTGCAATGCCGCGTCGAGTGTATCGCCGCCATTTTTGAGAAAAGCGAAAGCGTCGTCGAGGTAATTGACGCCGTTGTTGGCGCAGATGATGATCGGCCGCTTGCCAGTTCCGCCTGTTTCAGTGTGACCGGACGCATCCTTCCTGGATGCCTCTTGCGCGCTAACCCTGTGCCCGTTCAGGCCCGAAGCAACCGATGCAGCGAATGCCGAACCCAAAAACCCACGACGGCTGATGGACATGAACGCTCCGTGCTTAGGAAACGGCGAAAGGATACCATGAGAGCAGTCGTGATTGCCGGTGCAGTGCGGTGCGGCCGGGCCTTGCTGCGCAGAACCGGACGCACCTTCACCCGACAACCTGCAGCAGGCGCGCCACGCCTTCGCGGAATACGGATGGTTCGGTGATCAGGCTCAGCACCAGATGACCTTCGGCGGGAAAATCGTAGAAGTGTCCCGGATGGACGCTCACACTCGCCTCCCGCAACAGGCGGATCGCAAGCTCTTCGTCACTCTCGATAACAGGGACGCGTATAACAACGTACCATCCACCCTCGACCACCAGCCTTGTGCATGAGAGATGGCTGGCGAGTTGGCGGTCAAGCTCGACTAGATTGGCCACCAACCGATCGAGAAGAATCGGCTGGACCTGCCTGCGCTCTTCGAGCAACACCGGCGCTGCCAGCTGAACTGGGGTATTCATCGAGAGAAAGGTATCGGCGATCATCTCGAGGCGGCCTCCCGCCGCCGCGACTAATTCGTCCGGGCCGCTGGTCGCCACCCACGCAAGCTTCATCTGGGGCAGCGCGGAAATCTTGGAGATCCCGCTAAGAGTAAAGGTAAGCGTGGCATGGTTGGTAACAAAGCTGCGATGCCTCGAGCGGTTATGCGCGTAATCAAGAAAAACCTCATCGACGATGAGCGCCAACTCGCGCTCGCGGCAGAAGGCATTGAGTGCCGAAACCTCCGAAGAAGAAACGTACGATCCAGTTGGATTGTTGGGGTGCACCAGGATGACGGCGCGTGACCGGGGTGTGGCCGCCCGGGTAAGCGAATCCAGATCAATCTGCCAACCGTGATCGTAAAGCAGGGAATACGGTATCAATTCAACGTCGGCAAGGTCGGCCAGAAATTCAAACAGCGGATAACTCGGCTTCGGCACAAGAATTTCATCGCCGGGATTAGAAAGCAACCGGAAAACGTAGGAATACGCTTCGCTTGTGCTGGTTGTCAAAACCAGTCGCTCGGGATCCAGGTCGAAAACGCCGTGCGACTCGCGATAATAGCGGCACACAGACCGGCGGGTTTCGAAGAGGCCCCTGGGCTGCGGGTCATACCGCATCGCTTCGGGATTTGCTAACGCGGCAAGGACAGTCTCAGTATCGGGTCGAATCCCTGCTTCCGTCGGGTTCGAGATTGTCAGATCGAAAATTCTTCGTCCCGAGGCGCGTGCTTCCGCTACCGCCTGACTGAGGGGGTTAGGAATGAGTGGCCAACTTGTACGATGAGAAAACATAAATCCAGCCAGGCCGCCTTTACCCTGCCTGGCCTGGTAGGGCGAAGGCGCAACCAGAGCCAGCGAGAGGCTCGTCGATTCGGCCATTCCTATTTGAGAAAAAATCCCAACGGTTCAGGAGCGGGCAAAGTCTTGGTGCTCCAGTACTGCCGTTGGGCAGCATCGACCGAAATAATTCTCGCCTGTACCTCAGCCGCCAGATTGTCATAGCGAACCAGAACATTGCTTAACCAATAGGCCCCATTTTCCCTTGTCCAGCCGTCTGCATAGATCTGGCGCAATTGCGTGATCGCATCACGCAAACTTTCTAATCGCCCGTTGATATCGACGATTTCATCCAGGTCTTGTTGCACTCGGGTGCCATCAGTCTGGTTTTGATAGGCGTCCCAATAGTAACGGCTGATTTCAGATGTGAACTGAAATTTCATACCCAGAGTATCCAGATGCCAGGCGGCAAGCAGCATATCGTCTAGCGTCTCGGTGTGCAGGTGAGCCTTGTTCCGGTTAAGCAGCAACGATTGGGCGGCCTGCTCAGCGCTTATGCGCAAATCGTGGGCAACTGGCAAGGCTTTGGCAGCTGTATTGGCCCCAGCTTCGCTGAATGGATCGGACCAGAAAAGTTCATTACTCGCGTCATCCATTTTCGCGCCGGCAAGTAAGGTATGCGGTCGATCCAGATTTTCGATTACGTCCCCGAATGTTCTGTTGCCATCGTTGCGGTAGAAGGCCCAGTCATAGCTGTTCTTGAATTCATCGATGTTGGATTCTCCCGGCTGCCAACTGGCGGCCGCGCCGAACACAAGCGCAGGCCAGGTCATGTCTACCAGAGATTCACCGTCATCGTTCCATGTTGTATTGAGAACACCCATCGCCTGATGCTTTTGTCCATCGCGAACAAAATTTCGTATGTTCACAAAAGCGCGGTCAAAATCCGGCCAGACTACACCCCAGTTGCTGGCGCCGGGCGCGACTGTCACGCGCAAGCCAACGTCGGTATACGGAGTAATGATGTTTTCATAGCTGGGTTTTGGGTCGTAATCCCAGGGAACGGCAATCATGTTTTTCGGAAGAATGGACAGCAGTTCAGGATACTTAACCGCGATATCGCCCCAAAACATAAGCTGCTTGTGATACGGTTCCATGATCTCAAAAACTTTCTGCAAGTGTTCGAGATACACGCGGCCGAGTCCCTGCCGGGTCGCGAGTGTTTTGGTCTGGCCTAGCCCAAGTTCAAAAGTCTCGTCCGAGCCAATGTGGAAGAACGGCCCCGGAAACAACGGAACAATTTCGCCATAAATCTGCCGAATGAAATCGTAGGTCCCAAGATTGGTTGGCGTGAGCACGTGGCCGTGGGGCATCTCCGCAAGATCGGAATAGATTTCATACTTCAGAAATTGGTGAAGATGTCCAAAGGCCTGCTGTTCCGGCAGAACAGTGATGTAGTAGCGCTTGGCGTAATCGACGATTTCCTTGATCTCAGCAGGAGTTAACGCCGCGCCTGGGACCGCGTTCTTCGGAGAAACGAGCGGCTGCGTCTGGAAGTCGAAAACATGCTCCATGTTGAACCCGAGCAGGTTGATCTTGTATTCGGACAGCGTTCGAATCTGCATCTTCAGGTAGTCAAGCGTCGGGATTGGCCCGCGGCTGATGTCATCGCTAACGCCCCGCCATTCCATGCTCGGCCAATCGCGAATCGTCAGGGCCTGAACCGCGAGCGTCTTTCCTCCTGAGCCGTCCGGGCGCAGCAACTGCCGAAGCGTCTGCACTCCATAGAACAACCCTTGCGCGCCATCTCCGGCGACCAGCACGCCCGAGTCCGCTACACGGATTACATAAGCTTGTTTATCAAGGTCAGGCTTGCCAAGTTCGTCGATCTTCAATCCCTGCGACTCGAGATAAGCTCGCAGACCGCGGTCAGTCAACCGACCGAGGGAGATGTGTCCAGTTGTTTTCGGAGCAACGGTTGCAGGTTCGATGGAGAGCTTCATTCCCGTGCGCTCGTGAATCTCCTGTTGCAGCATCTCGGCCGCCAGTCGGTCCTCGACATCGCTGATCAGAATTGTGGTGGAGGGTCTGATCACGAGCCTTCCCTCGCTCAAGCGAACCTCTTTCGGCGCTGGGAGAATGTTGAGCGCGCGAACGGCGTCGGAAAGCTGCGCGTGCGAAGCGACCGACAGAGAGGCAAGAAAGATTGCGTTCCTGATGCTTGCCATGTTCATGGTTTTGAGCGAATGGCGAGAGTAGCAGGAGAGGACGAGGGGCGACAAGTTTGAATCTCTATTTCGCGAAGGCTTCTTTATTCACCACATACGGCATCTTGGTAGCGTCGCCTCCGTAGTTTCCTTCCAGCACGTCAATCAGTCCCTGCACGCAGCGGCCGGCCATTCCTCTGTCAGGGTCAGCTGACAAACGTGTAATGCGCGCCGCGCTTGCGAAGTGCGGCAGGAGTCGGCATCGATCGGCAATGGCGGGATCGCGAAGCGGCGAATCGGCGGGCAGAGGTTCTGTCTCGTAAACGTCCAGGGCGGCGCCGGCAATCCAATTCTCGCGCAAAGCGCGAGCCAGCGCAGTTTCGTCCACCACCGGGCCACGCGACGTGTTGATGATCATTGCGGTAGGTTTCATCACGCCTAACGTGGTTTCGTTGATCAAATGATAGGTCGGCGTGCTGCTCTCACCCTCACGCACCAGCGGAACGTGCAGGCTGATGAAATCCGCGCTGCTCAGTGCTTCGAGCAGCGTCGTGTACCGAATTGTGGCTCGCTCGCGGCTGAAACCGCGCTGGAAAAGGAGATCATTTACCTCTTGGATAGCCTTGATGTAATCATGGTTTTCATACGCGGGATCAAAGCACAACATGTTGATGTCGAAACCCGTACACTTTTTAATGAAAGCCATGCCGATGCGTCCGGTGCCGATAACGGCGACCGTTTTCCCGGTTACTTCATCGCCGAGAAATGGCAGATAAGGGTGCCAATAGTCCCAATGATTCTCGCGCGTCAGATGTTCAGCCGGCCAGAGTTTGCGCGCCAGCGCGCCCATAAGAAAGAAAGCGAACTCGGCGGTCGCTTCGGTAAGGACGTCGGCGGTGTGCGTAAACGGGACCTTATACTGATTGGCGTCGGCGCGGTTGATATTGTCAAATCCCACGGCCAACTGCGCGACGACCTTGAGACTGCCGACGCCAGCAGCGAAAACCTCTGCGTCAATCGGGTCACGCAGCGTTGTGATCAATCCGTCTACTCCCGACTTGACCTTTTCGATGACCAAACTTTTCGGAGGAGCCTCAGGTTTTGAGTAGACCTCCAGTTCGTATCCCTTTTTACGAAGAATGTCGAGGGCGCTCTCTCCGATGTCGCAGGTGGCAAAAACGCGGAATTTCTGAATCATGGGCCCGAATAGTGTATCGCGAATCGGCGGGGACCCCGATGGGTTCACCCCGCTCCTTGGCCGCTCCTCGGGGTCGGGCCCATGCAATGCCGCTGCAGGATGAAGAGTGGCCTGGCGCTAGGGTTCGCGCCGTTCGGGCCGTGGAGCAGCGGATGCCGCCTGGGCATGGTGGCGGACATCGGCGCCAAGAACCCAGAAAATAACATCTTCGGAAATATTGGTAGCGTGGTCGGCGACGCGCTCAAGATTGCGCGCCACCAGTAGCGCATCCAATGCCTGCTGAGTAACTTGCGGCTCTTCATTCATCTTTCGCACGAGCATGATAAAAGCTTCGTCCCGCATCCTGTCGACGACGTGATCCATCTCGAGAACAGCCTGCGCAAGCTCGGCCTTACCTTCAACGAAGGATTCGAGTGCGCGTCGCACCATGGCGCTGACGGCGGTAGCCATGCGCCCGATATCGACTGGCAAATCGACGGCCGGCAATTCAATCAGGTCCATCACACGCTCGGCGATGTTCACCGCTTGATCGCCTACGCGTTCCAGATCGGCGTTGATCTTGGTAACCGCCAGAATAAAGCGCAGATCGATGGCCGCCGGTTGCTGGGTGGCGAGGATGTCGAAAGCCATTTCATCGATCTCGCGCTCTGCGGCGTTGATGAGACTCTCGTTTTCGAGGACAAGCTGGCAGCGCGTGAGATCGCGTTCGGAGTATGCCTGGCAGGCGCGATCCACCGCCAGTTCCGCGAGACCGCCCATGCGGAGCAGTTTCTCCCGCAGGTCCTCCATCTGCTGCTGAAAGCGCGTGCGCATTATCCGAACCTCTTTATCCGAACCTGCCCGTGACGTAATCTTCCGTCTTTTTATCGGAAGGATTGGTGAAAATCTTTTCCGTCTTATCAAATTCAATCATCTTGCCCAAAAGGAAAAACCCGGTGAATTCCGCCACCCGAGCCGCTTGTTGCATATTATGCGTCACAATCACGATCGTGTATTGCTCTTTTAGCTGAAAAATCAGTTCTTCAATCTTGCCGGTCGAGATGGGATCGAGTGCCGAGCATGGTTCGTCCATCAGCAAAACTTCCGGCTGCACGGCCAATGCGCGCGCTATACAGAGACGCTGTTGTTGTCCCCCGGACAGGCTGGCGCCGGATTTCTTGTGCAAAGAATCCTTCACCTCATCCCACAACGCGGCGCTATGCAGGGATTTGTGGACAACCTCATCAAGTTTTTTGCGGTTGCGAAAGCCATTCAGCTTAAGCCCGGCGGCCACGTTATCGTAGATCGACATCGTTGGAAAGGGATTCGGCTTCTGAAACACCATCCCCACTCGCCGTCGCAATTGCGTGGCGGACGTTCCGTTGTACACATTGAGGTCGCCGATGTGCACTCTGCCGTCGACGCGCGCTTCGGGGATGGTCTCGTGCATGCGATTCAGACAGCGGATGAATGTAGACTTTCCGCACCCCGAAGGGCCAATCAGCGCAGTCGCGCGGTTCGCAAGTACCGTGATGTTCACATCGAACAGGGCCTGCGTCTTTCCATAAAACGCATTCAAATGTTCGACCGTGATTCCGACGCCCATAACCCTTTAGGCTCCCGCAGCCAACGTGCCGTGGCGAACGACGATGCGCACTGCCGCCACTGCCCCAACGATGAGGACAATCAAAACCAGCGCGCCCGCCCACGCCTGCCGGTGCCATTCATCGAACGGCGAAATGGCATAAGTAAAGATTTGCAACGACAGGGCCGCAGTCGGCTGGTCCATTCTCCAATTCCAGAATTGATTTCCGAATGCGGTAAAAAGCAAGGGCGCTGTTTCTCCCGCAACGCGGGCAAAAGCCAACATGACGCCGGTGATTACTCCCGAAGTGGCGGTACGCAACGTAATCGAAAGGGTCGTACGCCAGCGGGAAACGCCAAGCCCGTAAGCGGCTTCCCGGATCGCCTGCGGCACCAGCAGCAGCATCTGCTCGGTCGTGCGCGCAATGGTGGGAATCATCATAATGGCGAGGGCCACGCCGCCAGCCAGCGCAGAGAAGTGTTTCTGGCGCATCACCACCAGGCCGTAGGCGACAATCCCGATCACGATCGAGGGCACGCCGTTCAGCACATCGGACACAAAACGCACGATATCGCCGTAGCGATTGCGTCCGTACTCCGAAAGAAAGATGCCTGCGCCAATTCCAAGCGGCACTCCGAGCAGACTGGCAATGCTCAGAATCACCATGGATCCGACAATGGCGTTAGCCATGCCGCCGCCGGGTTCGCCCACGGGCTTCGGTGTCTGCGTCAGAAAAGCGAAATTGATTGACCCGATTCCCTTGTAAACGAGGTAGGCGAAAATGGCAAAAAGCGGCAAAAGTACGAGCGCCACGGTGAGCACCGCGACGCCAGTCATCACCCGGTCGGTCACGCGCCGCCGTAAGCTGATATTCGGAACGCTGACTTGCGCACGCAGCGAATTAGATTTCGTATCAGGCAATGTTTCTAGCCGGTTGGCCTCGAGTGACGCTCCACACCATCAATCGCGCGAGCGCATTCACAACAATTGTGACAAAGAATAATACCAACCCAATCTCGATCAATGCCGAGAGATACAAATCGCCGGTCGCTTCGGTGAATTCGTTCGCGAGAACGCTTGCCATGGTGTATCCGGGCGCAAACAGCGACTTTGCTATCTCGGGACGATTCCCGATCACCATGGTTACTGCCATGGTTTCACCCAGCGCCCGGCCCAACCCCAAAATGATAGCCCCCACAATTCCAGCCCTGGCATTCCGCAGGACCCCCATGCGGATCATTTCCCATCGCGTCGCACCGAGCGCGAGCACCGCCTCGCGCTGGTGTTGCGGAACCACTGTAAGCACCTCGCGGGTGATGGACGAGATAATCGGAATGATCATGATCGCCAAAATCACGCCCGCCGCCAGCATTCCAATGCCATAGGGAGGCCCGCTGAACAGGCCCGTCCAGCCGAGGGTCGTGGCGAGAAATGGCTGCACATATTGGCGCAAGATCGGGACGAGAACAAAGATCGCCCAGAGACCGTAAACGACGCTCGGAATGGCGGCGAGGAGCTCCGTCGTGAAAGACAGGGCGCCGCGCAGCGCCACAGGACACATCTCCGTGACAAACACAGCCACACCGAGCGAGAGGGGCACCGCAATCACGAGCGCAAGCAATGAGGACACAATTGTGCCGTATATGAAAGGCAGGGCACCGTACTGATCCTCGACCGGATTCCAATCCGATTGGCCAAAAAACTTCCATCCGAACGCATGCCAGGATAACTGCGAGCCCACTGCCAACTGATAAACGATCAAGCCCAGTAGCGCAACCACGGCCACGCCGCAAAGGCGCATCGCCCATCCAAATACAGCATCGGGGATTTCGCTGACCTTTCCTCGCAGCGGCGGCGCGGTTGTAATTTCAACTTTCAGGGCGGCCTTCTGCTCCTGCTCCGGTTCGGGAGCGTTGAAACGCGGCCGGGGCAGGGCTTGATTAGACATTCCGCTAAAGGCTATCAGAGGGTTGTTACAAATCGGTTAAAAATGACCCAGTACCTTTCAGTTCCGCGCCCTTTCTGAACCCGGAAGCTCGCTACAACTCCTGGGAATCTCCGGGTATCCAGTTGCGCGATGCGACGGGTTGTGACAATACTGTTCGTCACCTCGTATGCCCACTTTTGCCGCCATCGACATCGGATCTAACTCTGTTCGTCTGAAAAT
>Ga0302179_10001392_pt1 | contig 14608 bp, 15 predicted proteins | sample I_Palsa_E3_1_FD_198788 | JGI IMG/M metagenome (GOLD analysis project Ga0302179, IMG submission 198788) | Peat permafrost microbial communities from Stordalen Mire near Abisko, Sweden - I_Palsa_E3_1 | ecosystem: Environmental > Terrestrial > Soil > Palsa > Peat permafrost | place: Sweden...
ATCAAGTACCCTCCCCGATCACATCCAAAGCACCTTCTCTAACCACGCCCCTCACCTGCTCCGCGCAAAACTCATTCCTGCAACCGCCTTCGCCCGCCTCCTAACACGTCTAATTCGCGTCAACGATACCGCCCATGCGGCAGCCCGCTTCCTGGCTAACCCCGCAGACAGAGAACTCATGCGCTCAGACTGGCTCCGTTTCGTTTCCCCCAAACTCATTGTCCAACGCGAACTTCCCTGCGGCGAAAGTCTAGCAGAACAAATCCTCCGAGAAGAAGTCGTCAATCTACTCTCCCCCGAAAACAAGTTCAGCAATGGTGGACAGAATGGGGATAGTGAAATTGTGACGCCGCCGAGGAAGAGAGCGAGGGTGGATGTCATGGGGAATAGCAATCCTCCTACGTTTGCGACGTTTGATACTTCGGAGGAGCCTGTCAATGCGGCGGAGGCGGCGTTGCCGCCCTCCGATGGTGCGAGCATGACCCAGGGCGTGCTTGATCAGTGGGCAATGTGGTTATGTAAATTACCTGAACGATTTCCCCGGGTCCCGCCACGAGTGTTTCTATGGTGCATGGAGTCTGTTGGGGCGGGTGCGCTGCGAGATATCACCGTTGCAGGGGGAGAGGGATTTGGAGCCTGGTGGGTTGTACGCTGTTGGATGGACGAATGGATGGGCTGGATAGCTGAGAAGGGCGGATTTTTGGATATGGACGCCGACACAGAATTGACCGGAAACATCATTCATAACCCTGGAAGGAATGAGGCGAATGCGGACGCCATGGGAGGATTGCTAGGAGATACGTTGACATACTGAGTTTCTGGCTTTTTTTTAGTGTACGCTGGGATGTTGAATATCTTTCAATTATCAGATTTGGGATGTAAATGCAGGGGTTGGGCGGGCGTTAATTATGTCAAGAATTTGTAGTTTGGTTAGTACCCGAGTCTGGACAAAGCTATTAGAGACTGAATTATGTATTATACGATCTATATCCTGGTGCCGTACTCCGATTCCGATTCCACATTCCCATCCGTTCCCGTCCCGTTCGCGCCCCGTTCCCTTATCCCCCCTTGGGGAAAGGAAGAAAGATCCGCGGTTTTTGAGATATTTATGTCACATGACACATATGTTACAGTCTGGACCAGGCCGCGCGTCTAGTACATAGACTCGATTGATCGCTCGCAAACGCATACGACAAGGCCATCATGTCGGATCCATTCTCAATCAATGGCGGATCCGTCGTTGCGCTGGTGGGAAAAGACTGCGTGGGCATTGCCTGTGATTTACGCCTTGGACAACAGGCTATGACTGTCTCGACCGATTTTCCAAAGATCTTCCCCATGGGCGAGAAAGTGTTCCTTGGGCTCGCTGGCCTGGCTACCGATGTGCAGACTCTGTATGGCTCCCTGTCCTCTTTTTGTGTATTGCATGGCTGCGGCGATTTTGGATCCGGGTGTTGATTGTAGGAATGAGTTGTTTCGATTCAAAACGAATATGTATCGTTTGAGGGAAGAGAGACCCATTGAACCGAAGACACTCGCTCACCTCGTCTCCTCCACGCTCTACGAGAAACGGTGCGGCACTTTCTCCAAGAGTGTTAGAGCAGATGTTGATTGTAGATTCTCTCCATATTTCATTAGTCCCATCGTCGCAGGCATAAACTCGAAGACAAACGAGCCCTATATCTGCGGGTTCGACAACATCGGGTACCCTCCATCCCTTCCTCTCCAATCCCAACATACCCAAATATACCCAAATATACCCATATTTCCTTATCTTTATCTATGATTACTCCTTCTCCAAAACGCATTAGTCAAGCCCAGCGATTGACTTTCTAGATGTATCGACTTGAGCTCCTCATTCATCGTCGCCGGCACAGCAACAGACCAACTGTACGGAATGCTAGAAGCATTATACGAGCCTGATCTCGGTCCCGAGGAATTATTCGAGACTATGAGCCAGGCTTTTCTCAATGCTGTGGATCGGGACGCTATTTCTGGGTGGGGTGTTGTGACTTATGTCATGTACTTTCCCACGAACTTCGTTGTGGCTAATGGTAGTACGAAGGATCAGATTGTTAAAAGATATCTGCAGGGGCGGATGGATTAATTTGCGTAGCATGAATGCTAAATATTGTGGTTTATATCTTGAGTGACTGGTATCGCTGTTGTCTTCAACCTTCGTTTCGATGGGATGGGTTCTGTAATAAACTGAACAATGCGCCCGACACTCTGAACAAGCCATATATGTCAAAAAACGGACGGGCGTATGGGGATCATAACGGATTTAAACTAGCACCTTTCAGCTACGGCCATATCTCCTAGATCGCACTGGATCCCGTTTGATCTGCGCCACGCTGATAACACTGCCTTGACCACGGTATCGCTCTTTTGTATATCATTGTGTCCTCCCCATGAGGTTTCTATATGCCGTATTCTCCCCTGCTGGATCGATTTGGTGATTTTATCGGTATATACTGTTTCGCTGACAAGACTATCGCCATCACAGGCAATATCAAACAACTCCCGTGATTGAAGATACGAGATCTCCCAATCATTCGTCGCATGCACCAAGGAAATAGAAAACCTGGTCCCCTTCGTAGCCCGTGCAAGTCGAAGTATTCGTTCCGCAGAGTTGAAGTCCGCTCTCAGGAATTTATCGACGAAATAGTCCCTTGCTTTTGGGAAGATTCTCAGTGGACCGAGGAGGGGAATCACCCCCGCCATACGGTACGCTCCGACTAATCTCCGAAGACTCGTGAACGATGCGATCATGACTGTCCCTGCAAGAGGCTTCTCGGGATGTAAATCGTGATACAGTGAGACGACGCCCATCGATATTCCTGTTCCCAAGGACTGCGAGACAAAGAGAATGCGGGAGGGATCCACGTGCGCTGCATTGATGACCCAGTCTAAAACTGTCATTCCGTCCACAATGACTCCCTCTTCTGTAGGCACGCCACTGGAATATCCCCATCCCCGATAGTCCATCGCAATAAGGTGAGTATTGGGATTTGAAGCAGTGAGAAGACGGTAAACATCAAGCCGGAGTTCCTGCGCGACATGCGATGCCGTTCCATGGACTAACTATCAGCCTGTACCCATGACCGACCACATACAATACACGATGACCCTTGCAGTCTTATCATTTCGTAGAATGTCCAAGTGTTCGCCTTCTTTGGACTCCGTTGCCTGCTTGTCAAGCGGGAGCACATGCCACGCAAATATCCGCTCTTTATCGGGTCTGCCATTACTTCTGTCCTTTATCTGCTTGGGAATGAATGATACGTACGTCTCCAGCATAAAAGGATGCACTCTCTCTGCGGAAAAGCCCAATGTCTCAGGCTTCCAAAGACACCGCCACAAAGGAAACTTGACGCCATACAAATACAGGATACTGCATATTAGCACGATATATGTAGTATGAGGGATTACTGTCGTTGAGGATATTCAAAAGCGACGAGCAGCAGGAAGCCGATGTACACGCCGAGGAACGAGCCTATGACTATGGCAAGGATTTTGTACCACTGCATCGTTGGGTTGACGGGGTCTGTGGATTCGCTATTCGGCCTGGCTGATGGGGGACAAAATACAGCCACACTGTCACCACTCACTTTTCAAGATTAGCGCCGGACAACACCCTGACCCGCTAAAATTCGCTATGATTTGCAGAATCGTCAGATGAAAATCCGCGGCCGATGTTTTAAATCCGCGCCATCAACGGAGCTCATCATCGACAGGACAGAAGATGGTTAATGCTGGCACTAAAAGTCATCCTCCTCCTCTTGCGGAACACGTTGTACAAAAGATACTCTTCATTCACACAGAAATGCAATATCCTCCTGATTGCCGTCTGCCGACACATATTATTGTGCGGTCAACGGTTTGCGCATTTCAAGAGCTATCCAACGATAGTCTTCGAATATTCAGGACAAGCAATGCTGAAAGGTGACTGCGATTCGGTACTTGGGAACGACTGAGAACCGCTCAGTCTGAGGATGGGGCAGTTAATTAGATGAACCTCATTCTTGGGATTCCTCACTGAGGAAACTATTCGAGTTGTGAACACATTCAAGTCTACTCAGAGAAACAAGTTCAATCGTTGAGGTATCATCGGCGTATTGGAACAAGAAACCATCCAGATTCGATGGAATATAGGTTTGTCGTATTGTTGAATGAACTTAGAGTAGTCGATGAGGAAAAATTGCTGCTCAGAAGCTTAAGAATAAGATATTTACCCCCGAGAAGGCTCGAGGAGGGGAACACAGTTAGGTTGTCTAATTGTTACTGATAAACTATTCGTCCAAGGCAAATGCCCTTGGATCATTGCAGCAGGCGGCCACTGTGTGATTGGATTGTCAGCAAGAGTCGGATGATTGACAGATTGCGATTTAGAAAGTATGTTACCTCAGATACCTGACCATGACTGAAAAGTAGTGTCCTTGCGTCATTCCAAAAATTCGGAAACCTTTCTGATCGTATCTTTAAAGACTGTTGGGCGGAATTTAAGCTCTGGGTCGATCGCGGGCGGATGCGGCTATTATCGAAGGGCACACATCGTTCGAAGATATCGAAGCATGACAGTTATGCTGTCGGCACCCCAGTGTCTTTCGTGAGAGTCGTTGGTAGCTGTTCAACAGCGGAGTATATTGGAAACATCGAATGAGACCATTCGATCTCCCCGTTTCGGCAGAAAGGGGTTGGGTTCGAAGGAGAGCGCTTATTCTTGGAAAACGGCGGTGGCTAGTTGAGTATTACCTGTGCCACTCTATTTTTAATTGGTAGCAATGGGTGTAAATTCAAAGCAACGTTGAATGGATATGCTATTGGGAGGTCATGGGGAGCTAGTCAATTTGTGTACCCAATCATTATTTACGTCGACTCGAAACTCCTATTTAATTATTTTTCAGGGAATTCCGAGGATAAAATGTCGAGGTTCTGTACATTTTATTTGAGCCTCCTTAGGCGGAGTGGTTACATAGACAACATATGCATCTTGATTAATATTATCCTAGCCGATCGAAGGAGTTGATCAATCAAGATTCCTGATTTTGGATTTAACGTCTAGTGAAGGTGGTCTCACATGCCGTTTGTAGTCAGGCAACGTCCTCTCCGGCATCATTGATCTCGGAAGTAAGGTGTGGAGTACCTCCCCAGGGCTGAAACGGCATCAGGGGAACCAGATGCGGTCCATCTGATTCCAGCCCCTGAGCTGGCCAGTCACGTCTGAGATCTGAATCAAATAGCGTTTCAGGTGCTTTGACGCCGATCCTCGTTCCCAAAACCAATTTCGCGGACTGTCACAGCACAGAATTGGACACCTCGCGCACGTTGGCCCCTGACTTGCTCACAAGGACTCCATCAATCCTCATTTACTTTGACCAGCAAATGCCGCCTACATCGCCGGACTCGCTGCCGTGGTACCGCGTCCTGTCAATCGACCTGCTCATCCGCGTCGCCAAAGCAACGTTCCTCAACCCCGTGCTAACATGGCTCTATCCACTTGCTCTGCGTGCCCAAGCCTTCCATTACCACATGTCTCCCTTGAAATACGGCATCTTCTTCGCTCTGTTCGTTGATTTCTGTTGGTTGCTGTCGTACATCAATTCCCGTGCGCGGAACGGTTGGCGGAAAACACCCCGGCACGTCGCAACGAGGACAGACGACGGGGCTGCACACGGCGCGGAGGCAGAAGACGTGGACCAGGAGACGGAGGAAGTTGTCGTCGTCACTGGGGGAAGTAGTGGTCTGGGACAGATTATCGCGGAGATGTTTGCGTTGAAGGGGGTCACTGTTGCGGTCATGGATATCAAGAAACCGCCCATGGAAGGGAATTATTCAATCGAGTATTACGAATGTGATGTTTCTGATGCAGATGCAGTTCATCGTACTGCCAAACAAATCACTCAAGATGTATCGCCCCGAAGTGTCTCCTTCAGACTCCCTTTCCCCTTTGAATGCGAGCCTCTTGCCTGCATTTGTGTCTTCATTCCTTGGTTTCTTGATTTTTGGATTCTGATCGTAGCTCGGGACAGTCACGACGCTAGTGAATTGTGCGGTCTTAATCACCTCAGGCAAGAAATTGACCGAATTGTCAACAGAAACTATTCAAAAAGAGATTGGAACGAACATTCTGGGAAACTTTTATACCATCAAGGAATTCTTGCCTGGAATGCAACGAGCAGGCAAGGGACATATCGTCACCGTCTCAAGTGCCCTCGGCTTCTGCGGACCCGCCAACCTATGTAACTCCCCTAGACCCCTTTCTCTTGAAACTCTTGAAACTCTGTCTCCTCCCCCTGTTACCATGACTTCACTGCAATATCGCCCACTCTTCCACGTTGACTAACTCCCCCCCTAGCAACCTACTCAACCTCCAAAGCCGCACTCCTAAGTCTCCACGAATCCCTCACCGCAGAACTCGGCCTCTCCTCCCCCGTAAAAACTACTCTCCTCGTCCCCGGACAAATGTATACCCCCCTGTTCTACGGCGTCGAAACGCCCTCGACGTTCCTTGCCCCGGTCCTGGAACCGCTCGAACTAGCGAAATTGTTGGTCAAGAATATTGAACAGGGGAAAGGAGGGGAGATTTTTGCGCCGTCGTACGTTGGGTATATGTATGTCCCCCAGCCCCGCCCTACTACCCCCTGATTTGGGTTGTCGTGCATTTTGTTCTTGTTTTGTCCCTTCTGGTGTTTGTGCTGGATGAGGGGTTGGTTTTGGTGTTATGGCTTGGTGGGTTGTTTGGTCGTGACTGACTGCTCGGGTAGGTGGATTATGAGAGGCCTTCCAAGTAGTCTTTCATGGTTCTTGCGCTGGCTCGTCGGAATCGATACGGCGATGTCGAAATGGCGCGGTCCAGAACGATTTGCAAAGGAACAATCCATCACTTTTGAAAACGGCGAGAAAAATTAGAGCATAACATAAAGAAAGATTGAAACGTACGGAAAGGAAGCGGTAAAATATCACGATTTGCATTGTTAGTGTGGATGGATCGATAGGGACTTGGAGAGGGGAGGAGAGGCGAGCCGGTGGGTGTTCGGAAAGGATATGTATTGAGATGGGAAAATCTGTCAAATGGACGAATCGGGGGAAATATAGCTGGATGGATGGTAACTGAAATCGGAGACTGGATCGGATGATTGTACCATTGAAGCTTGTGCCGTGGTTTATGTTTGCTGTTGCGGGTGATTTATGTGCAGCAAACTCCTCGTCCAGGTTGCTGCATCTTCAGATGAATCAATTATCTCGAGATAATTACCCGCTGCAAGAAGGATCGGCGTCGCAATTTCGTCTCCCACAGCGACATCTCAAAGGCTTATAGCGCTCACCACCGTCGAAATCCAAGATTATGCCGGTTAAACTCTCAAATATAGCTCGAATAACACAATTGACACTCTCTGCACCCTTTACCTCCAATGAAAGCACTTCCGAGCTGATCGGTTAAATTCAGCGTATTCGGTCACGTCACAGATTCTAGCATTTTCCGCGATCGATCAAAGGCCGTCGAACTTCCACACCAAACCCAGCACCCTCATTGATCACATCAAGCGTCTTCGCCGACTACAAAAACCGCATCGACAGCTTCCACACCGCGCTATCTGTCGTGACACAAGCATGGGAAAAGACTACTACAAGATTCTGTAAGTCACTCCCAACGCCCTTACAATCTTCTTCCTTCATTTGTTCAATTACAGTGCTAATATGCAGGGGGGTCGAGAAAGGCGCGACTGAAGATGAAATCAAAAAAGCCTACCGAAAGCAAGGTACTCCCTTTGTTCCCTACGCGATAGGACAGAGCTGATTGTGTAGCGATGATACATCATCCAGATCGTAATAAAGGCGATGTAGACAATGCAAAGCGAAAGTTCCAGGACGTTTCAGAGGCATTTGAAGTGTTGTCGGATAAGCAAAAACGGGAGATATACGATCAATTCGGAGAGGAGGGATTGAAGGGTGGAGGAGCGCCTCCCCCCGGTGCAGGCGGCTTTGGTGGGTTTCCTGGGTTTGGCGGTGGAGGCGGAGGAACAAGGTCTTTCCATTTCTCGCCCTCGGATCCGAATGATATTTTCTCGCAGTTCTTCTCGGGGATGGGCGGTGGAGGATTCTCGATGGCAATGGACGACGATGTGCCTTTTGGAATGGGCCGGGGAGGAAGGACTCGAAGAAGGGGCCCTGCCATGGGTGGAATGGGTGGAATGGGCGGGATGCCTGGAATGGGAGGCATGGGTGGGTTCGGCATGGGTCCCCAATCCCCTCCTACGGAACCTGAAGTCATTACTCGACCATTACAAGTTTCTCTCGAAGAGTATCGCCCCTTGCATGATTGTGGCTCATAGTAGTTTATACACCGGCACTACCAAACGTCTTAAAATCACGCGAAGAATTAACGACGGATCAGGAAATCTCAAATCCGCTGAAAACGTCCTAGAAGTCACCGTCAAACCAGGCTGGAAACCCGGCACAAAAATCCGATTCCCAAATGCTGGTGACGAACTCGTGCCCGGACATGCCCAAACGATAGCATTCGTCGTGGAAGAAAAGCCCCACCCGCTCTTCAAACGAGATGGCGATGATTTATCCTGCGAAATCGAAATTTCCTTTGTCGAGGCTTTTGCGGGATTTACTCGAGAAATCAAAACTTTAGATGGACGGACGTTGAAAGTCACTGGTTCATCGGGAGATGTCGTACAGCCTGGGCAGGTGAAATTATATGCTCGAGAGGGCATGCCGAATCAACGAACTGGAGGGAAGGGGAATCTGCGAGTCAAGATAAATGTCAAATTCCCCAAGACTGCGACGCGGGATCAAGTGGAGGGCATCAAGCGATTATTTGGGTAGGAATCGAATCAATATTCCATGGTTTGTGGTTATTGGTTGTCATTTGCTGGACCTCAATCTGGAAGGAGATATGGGATAGTTTAGCAGGTCCTGTATATTTAGTCATAGAGTTTATGATGCATTGTCTGTGCTTTATTAAAGTATCCTCGCTATGTGGGCGTACTAGTTAGCTTAGACGTTAATATCATCCGTTGAAAACACGGCTATATAAGATCTCCTGACGGCCTTGATATACATCCAGTAGTGCCCATGTTTGCCCTGCACCGTCAATGTCGAGACTGCTTGTTTCGGCGAGGATGTCTCGTAGGAGTTGGCGGGTTTGGGAAGTTGCAAGGAGTCCTTGTGCTTGATAGGGTCCTACCATCCCTAGCCGGACTGCAGCCGATACCACCGCTTTGGCATGATTCAGTAGGAAGACATACATGCAGCGCTCTAATCTTACTCTCATATTTCAAGGAACATACCCTTGGAAATACCACTGTGCCCGCAAACGACACCCCACGCGACGCCAAAGTGGCCCCCAAGACCGCTCTTCACATCTGTTCTATAGCTATCTCCAATCTTCTTGTCTTCTAAAAAGGCCTTCTCCCAGACCGTCACGAGTGCCTTGCCCTGAGCCAAACTTGCCCTGCGGGCAACCGGACATGTAACTGTCGCGTCAAAATGATCGTCCAGCGACACAGCGTCATGCGGCTTTGAATGCGCTGCCTTTACAAAGGGTAACGTAGTATATGCAAGCGACCGCAAAGACTCTCGAAGGAAATGGAACAAGATATCCTGCGATGAGGCTGCCGACGTAGGGAGATGATGAACGAACGATTCTAATCCCGAAGAGAATGCAAACGATCCAATTGGCAAGGCCGAGTCCGACAGCAGTAGCAACAAGTGATCCTCATCCTTTCAGTCAGCCTAGAATGTGCGAAATGTACCATTTACATCACCATTCCTTATCATCCGTTGTTGTCGGCTGATCATGGAGGAACACCCGCTGATCCTGATTTAATAGCAGAGTGGATAAATCTCTCGTCAGGACAATTCCTCAGAGATTTGCACATTTTGATTGCGGCCATCACGCCGGACGGGATTTTCGTTTTGAAGATTCGGCTGCTTCGACTCGCCCGATGAACGGTCCTCGGCTGCGTGTGTCCAAGGCTCTACTTGGATATGCCAATGCATCCTCGACTGGCCGGATATGTATACGCAGAAAGGTTAGATTGCTTGCAAGTTATCACTGACAGAAGGCCTCCCCCGCTAGCGTACGAATATGCGCCCGCCTGATATCCTCCACTGGCAGGCAAGTCCAATTGCACACCTGTACTTATACTAGACGGCCCGCTCAGGCTGCTCATCCATCCCAACCACACGTTACTCCTGTCCCTCGAGAAATTCGGCCCAAAATAAATTTCCAAGCCCCCCTCCAACCCATATACGGAACCGTCCCAACCGATTTCCGCGCCTTTGTAAATGAAGTCAACAAAGCCTTCGGCAATCAATGGGCACCTCGCTCCGCGTTTGAAGAAATCTACAACTTCTACCTCGATCGGGATCCCCAAGAAAAAAGCAAAGTCCACGAAATGTCAAAACACATGACCAAGGATTTCATGACGACCTACATGTTGGACGCAATCGAAGATGGTGGCATGTCTTTCGTCAGATCCCTCGGCGAGGAATGGAATCCGTTGATTGAGATTCTCAAACGTATGTCATTAAACGAACGAAGGAGCTTTTGTTGTAAGATTTTGTATCAGAGGATGAAGGAAGTCAAGCTGGAGGAGCTTGAACAGAGTATAAACGAGATCAAACCTTTTACAAGAGTTACGCCGAGTTTGACGCCGGAACAAAGAGAGAAAATACAAACGCAAAAAGCTTTCGATGCCGATGTCCCGGAGAATGTAATAGATGCGTACATGGCCCCCAAGAAATTACAACCTCCTCATGGGATTACAGTTGCGCAATTACAAATTCGCGGCCATTATTTGGCTTCGGTGGACTTCATGGCGGATTTTTGCGTACGAGCGGCATATCATTTCGGACTACCGTGCACCGGTCCGACTCCACTCCCTCGAAAAATCGAACGATGGACCATGGTTCGGTCCCCCTTTATTTTCAAGAAGTCGCAGGAGAATTTCGAGAGAAGGACTTATAGTCGCCTTGTGACGATCAAGGATGGAAATCCCGATGTTGTGGAAATGTGGATCTCGTATTGTGTCAAGAATCAATTCCACGGAACGGGAATGAAGCTCAATCTCTTCACCCACGATTATGTTGGCGTAGGAAGATCGATGAGTGATGATGTCAAGGAATTAATTGAGAGAGACCGATGGAGCATTGATGGATACAATCAACTTCGCGATGATGCTAAACAATTGCAATCGACCGTCGACCGGGAAATCGCACGTATCGAAGGGCAAATCTCGACGCAAGACAATACCGACCGTGCGAGGCGCATATTACAATTACGAGTGAATGAACTTTTGAAATTGGAAGGACAGGCCAAAAGAGAACGACAAGTGGCGATAGACGAAATCCCCCTTGAGATAGCCGAGTTTATGGACGCAAAAGAGGTCGAGAAATTGGCCTCGGAGCGAGAAACGGAAGCCATGCGATCTCTCACCAAAAGTCTTCCGGACCTCGACATCAAGGGCCTTGAAGAAGAAGTCGAATGGGATAAACAACAAGATGAAGCGCTACGGAAGCATCTGCTCCACGTTGGACTGTACGCTCAACAAAAGGGAATCGCCCCCCTTACTCGGGAGGAATACTTTGTTTATGTTCCTCATGTCCTTTTGCCCAAGTATGAGGGGATTCACAAAGATGTATTCCAGTTAGTCGAGGAGAAGGATTTGTTGCGGCATCCGACAAGAAATACAGGATATCTGGCCGACTGGGATAACTTGACGGAACGACAACGATTTAAGTTGATTGTTAAACATCGAACACCCGGAGCTGATGGAGATAAACGTTTCGAGGGGGACAAAAAGGACGTGTCGCGCTTGGCAAGGTTGATTGAAAGGCGAAAAGATCGGAGCAATGCAACACAATTGACTCTGGGCGGGGCCGAGTTTGGCTTGCCCTCTGGTTCCGGCGCAGATAGCGGTTCAGTTACTAGCGCTGCTCAGAGCGAGATTTCAGCCTCCCCGGATGAAGTGATCAGTGGTGAGCGCACAGAAAGTGCACAAGCTCTGGGCGGGGAGAAGTTTCCCATAGACCCCACATTGCCAACGGAAGCCGAAAATAGTGCTTCGTCGAATACAACGTCAGGGTCAGGACAAACAGAGTCGAACTTGGAGGGGGCTGAAGCGATCGAGGCGGAAGAATTCCCGATGGATCCGAAATCCCGATCTGAGCCGGATACTTCTCTCTCGAACTATGTGGCGCCTGTGGCCGCTGAAGGCCAAGCAGCGGAATCGGATAATGTTGAGATCGGGGAAGGCAGCGATGCGAAGGCGAAAGACAATCATGATGAACCTAGTAAATCCAAATAGGAAACGGAAGAAGCAATAGAACTGGTAGATTCAAATGTATGTAATGAAGAGAGATGTTCTAGTATCCATACGTTGTGGGGGAATAAGTATTAAAGCCCTCAGTCTAAACTGAAGACGATTTGCTAGCAGCTTCTGTAACCCGTACTTCCACATCATTACGATTGTGCAAGGTGTCGTACGCGAAGAAGACGTAATCGATATCCATGCTGAATTTATTGCACTCAAATCGTTCGGTGCAACGTTGAGGCCGAGTTGTAGATTCCTCATCTCGCAAGGTCACCTCTTTTCATTGGCAGCCTGTACATACTCTCGTTCCTGACAGGTACGAGTCTACGAGACTAATATTTACGTACAAATTTAGAACGCAACTATTTACCGGCCAAAATTACCGCAATTCCCTTCAGCCTCTTCTCCCCAAAATCTGAGTTTTGTGTCTCACCGAACATGCAAATGGAAGAACCGCTCTCGCACAAACCACTTGGGCACAAAATCAAAATTTATGGCCAAGAATTCACTGCATACGATCCGCTCGTCAACTTCCTCAGAATCCATGGCAGTCAACACGAAAGGTTCATGCAACTGTTCCGTATGATGTTTACAACCATTTTATCCGTGTCGATGTCAAGCTTTCGTATCCTATGCTTGTTCACGCATGGAATCGAGGTGCAGCAATCATGTGCATGACAAATACGGAAGGCATCGACCATATTATTCCGGTCATGCTCGCCGATGCCGGTCAAGCAAAGTTCGGCCCATTACACGGGATTTGGAGTGAAGAACAAATAAACGAGGCCCGTCGCCATTTGTCATATATCCTGATTAATTCAAAGAATTACTCCAATGCCAAGCAACAGGTTAATGCGGCGTGGTCTGCAAAACTTTCCCCTCGAAACATCCGAAGCACCGCTTTCAAACAACTGGACAATGAGTTTGTCAGCGAAGACAGCGACGACAGCAACGAAGTTCCGATGGACGAGGTAGAAGCTGGGAATCTTACGGCCGAGGACTCTTATATTAGTACACAATATATCCAGGATGGCGATGATAAAGCTACGGGCTGTGACGAACTATCCGAAAAGCAAGCGGAAGATGGTGTCAGGTACGACTCCGAGAATGTGTTCATGTCGCTTGTTCAAGATTTTGGTAAGAAATTCGTGAAAGAAGAATGGGTGAGCGTGGGGGGAATTAGATGTGTTCGTCAAAATCGCCGACGCGATTCACCGAAATCTCAGTTTTTTGTCATTCTGAAAGGCATCGGAAGCGAAACGTACAAGTGTCTTGAAGACATTGCTGGAGAGACTGATGACAAAAGGGCCCGACGTGACAGGACCAGATCTTACTTAAGGGAACTACAGCGGGCGAGGGTCGAGTATGTGGAGAAAGTTCCTGATGAGCCTATGTCCTTCGTTGGGGGAATGCAAAATCTTCCACTCGTGTACGGAGAGGCCATGCTTGGATCACAAAAATGGGATACTTTGCGTCGTAAGGCCTAGGAGGCCGGCTGGCGCTTCTGAAGCATTTTATATATTCTTCTCCTAAACCGAAACGTGTAGCAAATGTATTACCGTTCAAACTTCATGATTATCAACGCGCTAGTTTGAGCTCCTTTTATCTTTGCCAATGCCACCGCATCCGGAGCTTCCGCTTTCGGTAACTCCAAGCGACAAAGACCTTTTATCCAGTCGGGTGGCTGGCTAAGTCCCTTTTCGACGCAGGTGGCTCACTGCACTAATGTGTGACATCGCGTCATTCTTCAACATCATGGGGATCAAGGTAAAATGTGGACTGCTTTTAAGCTGTGTGACAATGCTACGGCCATTGGCCGCTCCCGTGCGGTGCAGTGTGCTGGCTCACTAGGGCGACTGCATTGGGCTGGATGAGACAAAGACCTGGCCGACCGTGCCCCCGACGCAGCGGGGCGGACGCCTATTGTGAAGCATTTTTTACATGTATATTTCGATCTATTTATGTCGATTATAGATCTAGATCGACACTCGCTCTCTTGATATACACTCACTACTATGCAGGTGAGAACTGGACGTCCACTCCTGAGATTCCCCACACCCGGCTCTCAAAAGATTTGTGCGTTTCTATTTTATCTTCCAGGAGATGTGTTCAATCGGATTTCCAATTTCCGGCGCTGAAATGATATCTAGAGAGTATGGCGATTCTGCATGTTAGCTACGTTTCGAGAATCGGGTCTGCAAATCAAAAAGAACACATGAATCTAGTTCAAAGAACCGAAACAATGACATCAAGCAGTGGAGACTGGGGCGATGGGTATC
>Ga0302179_10001394_pt1 | contig 14594 bp, 24 predicted proteins | sample I_Palsa_E3_1_FD_198788 | JGI IMG/M metagenome (GOLD analysis project Ga0302179, IMG submission 198788) | Peat permafrost microbial communities from Stordalen Mire near Abisko, Sweden - I_Palsa_E3_1 | ecosystem: Environmental > Terrestrial > Soil > Palsa > Peat permafrost | place: Sweden...
GGTGTAGCACAAGTCGTACGGACGCCTTATTACACGATCTGCACTCTCATCAGGAACTTCTACTAGGCGATCCTGATGTCAATGTCGAACCAGCTTATCCCGCTTGGGAGAAGTCGTTTTCACCCGAGCAACGTACAGATGAGATTGCTTCACTACTTGAAAGTTACCCGGAGCTCAGGACCCTAATGGACAGTCTGGTTCCCGAGAAGGTGCCGTACACCGATTTCTGGAGGCGGTATTTGTACCAGAAATCTAAAATCGAAGTTGAAGAGGCAAAACGAAAGCAAGTTTTCGAGAATAATCAGGATGATCATGATTTTGACTGGGATGGAGAAGATGAAGAAGATGAAGGCCCAGGCAGCAAGTCTGGACTCGATGGGAAAAACTCCACCGAGACTGTCAAAGCTGTAAAAGCCACTACAGCGTCACAGGAGGAGGCGCCTCGCAACTCCAGCACTAGTGAGAGCAGTACTAGCTTCGATGTAGTGTCCCTATCTTCGGCTGCTCCCCCTGCGACCAAAGAAAAGGTATTTACCGGAGTATAATGTCTAATTTCAGGTCACACCCCTCGCGGAAGAGAGTGATGATGACTGGGAATAAAGAGTCGAAAATATCAAAGCATGGATTTTCTGGTGTCTGGTTGATTATAATGGGTCTGTAACTATCTCAAATTCACGGCAGCATTAATCGCATTAATCGCAATCTTCGTGCCTTGAGATCCTTGTTACCTCTTGAGATGTTTGTTCTGTTGCGGCAGCGTTGCCTGGTTTCCTTGACGTAATTGGCGGAAGACAGGTCGGACTACTACACTGATGGGTCTCAATCCTCACTCTAATTGCGTTCGAGGAAGGGGAAGGAGACTAGAGATCATTGATTGGATTTAGTATGGTTTCCAGCGCACTGCTACTATCTTCGTCCGCCGGTATCCTGCATTGACGAATTTTCAAAACCACTCTCATCCACTTTAACCTCGTCCAGCAGCTTATCTAGTCCTCTCTTCTTCAGTTGTGTCTAATGTTAACTCGTCTCGAAAATCAAATTACCTCAACGCAAGCTCGATACTGATAGAACCTTTCCTGGCAATCATTTGTCTGCCCTTCTCCTCTTAAAAATCTCTCATGAGTGAGAGCAACAGAGGGGAAATATTTACTTGTTGGCATACCAGTCATTGAAACAATTGTCGTATTTGTGTTTCAGCTCTGTGCATTCTTTTGCGAAACTTGTGGCCATTGATGATCTGCTGCAGGCAATTTGACGACGGCCGGCCTCATCAGCCGGCGAAGTCTCGAGATTCAAAAACTTGAATTTCCCAATGGAATCTCAGGCGCGTCGATGTCGATCTTGAATGTTGTTGAATTGGCTTGAGTGAGACAGATATGCCGATAAGAGCTTCTAATTCGTGTCGCCAACTTGCCATGACTGAACGGCCCCCAGTCGCTGGGGAGAGTGCGGTTCCCACTGGACAATCCGCATCGGAGCTTTCAGAGGATCAGGTAGCTTGTTACAGACGAGGGCGAAGCTTACTGACCAGACTACGAAAGCTCGATGGAGCGCCATGGCAGAGTTTGATGCCGCGGAAGCAGATACGGCACAAGTTCAAACTCGTCCGGTCGACACTGTTCGGGCTGAAGAGGAGGAGCTTCTCGAGAGCAGCAAACCCACGCGGCCTTCTCGTGGGCGTGGCCATCAGTTTCCCTCCTCCAATCGCCTTGCAACTGGTGGGCTCTCCAAGGTAGAACATCACTACCAACTCTAAAGTTGACGATCTAGCCCAAACTTTCGCCTGACGAACTTGCAGAGAGAATGGAGAAGATGAAGTTGAAGAATCAACAGCTTGTTGCCAGGAGAATGCGCACAGAAGCTGATGAAAATCAATACAAAGAGCAAGAACAAGCTAGACAAGTCATGCAGAAAGAACAGCGACTTAAAATAAAACAAAAGAAGGAAGACGACCACCGCATTCAGAATGCTATCGAGTGAGTCATCATTTTCGCATCTGGCTAATAGAAGTCTTCAGCGTGACGAGGTGCGACAGAAGAAGTTGGGCAAGGCTCTAGAATGGGATCAAGATAAGCCAACATTAGATGAAGACGGTATCCAGTAAATACATCTCAGCTAACCTAGATGCTCTTCCTACGGGACAGCGGTTTTATCATAACTACAGTCGAGGCGGAAGGGACAGTAACATAGATGGAGGGCGCAGAGGAGGTAGGGATCGTTATGGAGGCTCAAGAGGTCGGGGAACTACGTTTGGCGTTAACCAGGGCTCGCAACCTAAGGGCCTTCCCCCAACAGACAACGTTGAGTCATGGCCGGCCCTTCCAGCCCCCGATTCCTCAAAAGAAACAGAGAAATGATCAGATCAAGGGCGCTTCTCGTGATATCAAGGCGGGGAATTGGACAAAATAGGTTCACCAGTTGTTATGCTTGGGTATCATCAAGTAAGAATACATGTTATACCAAATCCCACGCCATATTTTCGCGATGCAAAATCCCACTTAACCTTGATCTTCAGAATTGATTGCTCCTCTTATACCATAAGATATACGCCGAACGTCCCTACACTGTAAGCATTTCAAGGTTGACACCCTTACAACCACGGACGTATCCTCGCATGGCGAAACTCGACTGTCATCAAATACAAACCATTTGCCCCGCAGTTTGTTGTGAATACAAGCAGTGTCTATGTCAATAGGAAAGGGAAGGTGCTTACAGTGACCGCCGCTCAGCGTGCCAAAATGATTCGTCACAGCGTACAAATCATAGAGGTAGTTTTCGGACTTCTCCGGCTGCTCACTGCGTGATTGTGAAGAGCCTGCTAAAGCATACTTTGTCAGGTCGAGATTTTGCATCGGAAAGTCGACGAATGTATTGAGCTTGTCCCTCCATGGTCCTTGATAATGAAAGCGCTTTAGGACAATAATTAATATCGTCGGTAATCGAGCAATTCGCAACTGCTTCTTTGCACGTTGAGGCCGTTTACAATTGGGACAATTCCTAAGGCATCAGCATAAGAGTTGTGCTTGACATACCAGGCATTTTCGCCCTCCAAAATCTCCTCTTTTACAAATGCATCGATGCACTGTGTAAGCTTTAGCCCATGGGGACCATGGGGTAACGAGATCTCGATTGAGAGGTTCATAAAGGCATTGCAAGTCGTTGATGTCTGGCCACATACCGAGCATTTAAGACTACTGACAAATTGACCCTGGAATAGCTCCACAAGAAAGCTCTTGTGATTGTGCTTGTATCGATCCCACTCGATGCTCGAGACGTCCGCAATGGGCATACGCTCTCGTCTACGTTCCTCTTCGGGGGTGAGCTCGCGCAGTTTGCTTTTGAGTGCATTTTCATTTAGATCCTCGTGAAGTCCATCCAAGAAGAAGGCTAAGAAATCTTGAGCATCCTGTTGGTCAGAGTTTTTGAATCTGGGCTGAAGTTTTCCAATTACGCTCTTGTAAAGTCAGTTAAAGCTTAGACGATCAAAGATTACCCGGAGGGAAACGGGCGAGATATGAGTGTATTGATCTCCCCATAAATGCTTTATGAGCTCGGCAAATGCATTGGCCAACACCCCTTTCGATCCAAGAGGATTGGCGACATTGATACTTCGGCGATAACTTCCACCTGAACCATTAGACATGATTGAACGAGCCTCATACTCAAGAAATATCGTGCAAGAGGTACTGTTGCACTCATGCATTGTAAAACCGAATTCATGTAGCAGGTGTTTCCGAGATTTTTCAATCCAGTCATACCCGCGCTTACCGACCCGACCTGAGAGATCTGGCTGCCAATTGAAGGAATTCGAGATTGCACGGAGTTGGGCATTTCATCATCACGTCCCGTAGAACTTGGTAAAGGTACGTTGTTTCGAACGTCAAACGCGGCCTCGGACTTTTTCGTCGGGGTAGGTGGCTGAAACTCCGGATCTTTGACTTCAGTAAATCCGTGAAAGGGATGATCTATGAAAGTGCTTTGGCGCCGTTGAGGAGGTGAGATACGGTTTGAGGGGTTTGAACGGGTTTGACTCACGGGACGGCGAGGAATCTCGACGGAGCTGGGCCGTGATTGACTATGGGGAAGTCCCGACATTGACTCAGGCTCAACACTAGGAAATTTCTGAAACTATAGAAGGTCAACGAAATAATCTCAGGCAGGTTGACTTACGAAATCCAAAATAGACTTGTTATAGGGATCATTAGGCGGAGACGGGGTTACGACAGCTGATCTGTTCAGCTTCCTCTGGTCCAGATAGTCGAGACCGGAACTTCGAACAGGCACATTATCCCTAAAATATTAGAACACCGATGCGATTAGAATACAACCGTTCAGATTGAAGAGATTCTAGCCATTGCGATTCCGCTTCAAGGTCTAGTCTATCGAAAGAACGTCCGACATCTGCAACATCTGTCAATTGACGTGGCTTCACTCTCTGCGTCCATTTAGGTGCTTTGGGAGCCATGACGCCATCCTGAATTTTGGCAACGGGGCGTAATGGATTTTCACGAACAAGTTGACACCAGCCCCGAAGACCACCAACAAGAAGCATCGGCACATGCTTCAGCGGTTTGCGGTAGCCTGCATAATCGAAAATTGCAACCGTCAGATTGCGCAGTCTCGCTTGATGTATGTCGAAGATAGGGCCGCCAGCGTATGAGTTGATGCGCGACTCTTCATCATATATAACCACCAGGTCAAATTGATGTCGTACGCAGAACCATTCTTGCTGCTCCTTGGGTGAAAGAACAAGAGAGTCTTCCAGTTCTTGTCCAGATTTCCTAATCATGAGCAATGTCAGTCAACATTGATTATTACTCATTATCAAGAAGAATCGGATCAATCCATACCACGTACTCCGCATCAAGACAGCCTCTCTCGTAAAGCTCTTTTGGTCGAACATCTAGGAGAAGGATCATGGGCCGGGAAGCCTTGGGTTGACTTAGGTAAGAAAGGAGCAGGTCCGGTTGAATGACGTTGGCTTTGGGGAAGACATGGTCCAAACGGTTTGACCGAGCTGACGCGGCGATAGGTCCATCAGGTAACCGAGGAAGAGGATGTAGAGAGGTTTGATCTGGCGAAGAACGATCAACACCGTGCCCAGTGGTAGATGAGCTCGAGGGACGGCTTTGAGATCCGTTGATAAATGCAAGGTCCGGAGTGTTTGAACCCACTGGCCGTTTTCTAGGTATCTTGAGGGTTATAGAGTTAGATGCGGCTTGTGTGATAGTCGGTTGATTGGAAGCATTAGATTGTGGACGATCATGCGTCACAGCAGGGTGCACCCCATTCGCTTTGGAGGTAGAAAGGATTGCGTTGCTCTCTTTTACCTGTGCTAAAGACATCGCCTCTCTTGCTTGAAGCTTGTTCTGAAGTTTTTCGACCTCGGTGAAGGCGCTGGAAATGCGCTGTCCGTCAGTACGAGGCTAATGGGGAGAATTGTACCTTCCGGAAAATCCAGTATTCTTGGGCCTGTACCGTCTTTCGTTCCTCAATTTCTTTCATGCCCTTGTGTCGTGGAATGACCTCAGCCACGATTGTCACTGCTTTGACGTAGTTGACATAGGCAGCCTCGGGATCATCGTCTCTCACGTCTTCCTCGGCCTGATTGCATTAGTGACTAAAGTCAACGATGGGGGGAACCTGGTCAAGGCATTTCTTGGCGGAAGTAAGCCATGCACGGATAGAGAAATCGTTTGCTGTATGGGCGGCGACGCTGGCTTCCTGGTTCAGTCTGTCCAGGAGAAGGCTTTTGCCGATGCCATCAGTTGCGCCAGCCATGGCTGGACCGAGATGCCTGCTCCAATCCAACTCACCGCTGAATGCACTGATACGTCGCCTGCCGCAGCGCAAAGACAATTAAGCGTGATTCATGGGTCACAGCGTGTCTGGCAGAAGCGCATCAGACCATAGTGCTAGGCTGCGGGCGTGATCGATCGTCTTGCCGTTTGTTGGTTTGGCGAGTTAACCAAGGCGAGGCGCATTCTTTCCGGGACGCTGCGGTCAGGGTTCACCGTTTCCCGGATTTATGATTATTATATGCTTGGCTGGGATTAAAATGCGGCGTGGTTCTATCACCACGACGTAGGCTGTCCCTGCCACCACCCCGTCAACCAACGCAACTCCAGAGCCTCGCAGACATCTTGGCATCGATGGCCGGCTGGTGGACGTCAAAACCCTTCGATGAACTCATCGGTAAGTCTCCCTTGCCTGCATCTTCATAAGCGTGTCCACTGACTGTGTCTGCAGCACGCGCAACATCCGAATCGCTGCCTTCTGGCTCTGAGGATCTGTTTCTCAACCTTGAGGTCGCAGATCAAATAAGGAGTAAGTCTGTTGCTCCCAAGGAAGCCATGCGCGCTTTAAAACGACGTATAATCCATAAAAATCCAAATGTTCAGCTTGCTGCCCTCAAGGTATTCATTCGCATTTCATCTCTAACCTTCTAGTTGACCGATACTTGCGTCAAAAATGGGGGCGACCATTTCCTAATAGAGGTGGCCTCGAGAGAATTCATGGACAACCTCGTATCATTGCTTAAAGCTCCTGTATGACCCTCTGTTCACTTGTATCGCCCACTCACTCACCGCGGTAGGCTGGAATCAATATCGATGTCAAAAGTAAGGTGCTAGAGGATATTCAAACATGGACCCTTGCATTTGAAGGCAGACCTCACCTTTCCTATGTCAAAACCACCTTCAATAAACTGAAATCAGATGGTTCATCTTGTTCATGCAAACTCTAATGGTGAAGGTTTTCAATTTCCTGATGTTGGTCCTGTAACTGCAAGTTTCGTAGACTCTTCCGCTGTATACCCTGTCCTGCACTGTTAACTTACATCAAGCCACCTGAATGGGCCGATTCTGATTCGTGCATGAGATGCCATACTCCCTTTACGCTCACCAACCGGAAGCATCATTGTCGAAATTGTGGAAACGTCTTCTGTGGAGATTGTTCATCCAAGACAATGCCACTTCCTCACCTTGGCATCGTACAACCGGTGCGTGTATGTGAGACCTGTTACGAAGAAAGGAACCTGAAACTGGCAAAGGCAACTTCGGCCTCAGTAAATGCCTCTTCCACGCCTGCTGTTCAATCCACGCGCTTGATGCAACCGAGAAACGCTCGAGTCGAAGACGATGATGACAAGGATTTAAAAATGGCGCTTCAGATGTCTCTAGAAGAAGCGAAACGAACTAGTCATCCCGTTCCTACTACACCTTCACACTTTGAGCCCGCAAAATCAATTATTCAACCCACTAATCCAACTCGAAATGCCCAAGAAACAGAAGACGAAGATCTAAAGGCTGCGATCGCCGCGAGCTTAAAGGACATGGAGACTAAGAAGACAGTTGAATACCCCCCAGTGCGAGTGTCATCCTCACCGAAGATAGCAAATCATCCATCTGCTCAGTATCAGGTTCATTCCCCACGAAATTTCGCTTACAAACCTGCAGTCCCCTAGTGGCGAGCTCTCGGCCCTCGAAGCCGAAAATATCACTTTATTCGCTACTTTAATCGAAAGAATGCAATCTTCGCCCCCCGGCGCAATTCTACGAGAGCCACGAATTCAGGAGTTATACGAGGCTGTGAGTGCTCTAAAGCCTAAACTCGGTCGCACACTTGGCACAGTTGTCGGAACATACGGTAATAATCCTGGCCTGCAGTCAAATTGGAATCTAATCTTCCATAGAATCTTTGGTCGACATGCATGCAAAGTTGAATACGGTTGTTCGATACTATGATAAAATGCTTGAGGATCGCCTAGCTACAACCTATTCGCATGCAACATATCAGGAAAATAGAATACCCACGTACAATCCTCAAACATATCAATATCATCCTCCCCCGCAAAGTCCGGCCTCCCCATCTCAGTCGAGACACGATTACTTTCCTTCTCGCCGTTCAACTGTCACTGATAATGTCGCTCCGTATCCTACAGCTCAAGCTCCTCAAGAGTCTCCAGCAATGTACTCTAATCTGCAAAACCCCAATGCCAGTCAGCCGCCACAATGGAGCTATCCGGGATACCCCCCTCCCTCAACAACCCCAGCTGTGACCAAAAGTGCAAATCCTCAGTATCAGAGTCATGTTCCTTATCACTATGGGCGGTCAAGCGCTGCCGACCACCAACTTTCGAGCCAATATCAACAACCGCAAAGTCAGGCCCCTTTTGAGTCCCAAAACTCATATTCGTTGAATGGCGATAACCGCGGTTCTTACCAACAGCAGTCAACGATACAGCACAAGGAGGAAAGCTCGTTGATTGATTTATAACCTGAATGTTCTCCGCTGGGGCATCTGTTGGCGTATATAGGGTGTATTGTTGTTGAGATCTTATGTTTGGATGACCTTGCATTACTGCGAGCATTATATGTAGTACGGGACGGTAGTTAGCTAATCGCAAGCTGATGGTTCTAATATTCAATCATGGCTCTTCTCCCGAAATGGGCTGCTGATCATCCATTTCTTCAGAATCACATTAAATTGACTGTGGACGTTCTGAAGGCCGTTGGACATCCACATCCATGTCCCGTCATCGAGCGGTTCGGAATCTGGACCTGGATGGTAGTCTACTACTCGTTGCAGTGCTCACGTTACTAGAGTATCTTGATGGCGGTGATGATGAGTTCTATGAAGACGAAGGCAATGGTTCGATCCAATTTTTGAGACTGGCAGCTAATTCGATTCAGGAGAGATGTCAACCCAAGATACTGGTTCTCTCTATATCCTATCTTGTATCCGTTTGCTGATATGGTCCAGACATGCTCGAAACGCGGCTCAGTGAAGTCCGTGAACTGCTTGGAGAACAGCACAATATTCCAGACAAAGAAATTAGAGAGACTCTTTGGTACTACTATTTCGATTTAGAAAAGACGGTGGCTTGGCTCTTAGGTAGTACTGGCCGTCCAGAAGCATGTTGACTTCCCTAGACCAGCATGCAGGGGGGACGAAGCAGAAGACTGTGAAAGGAAAAAAGGGGCCGACTGCGTCAAAATCAAGCAAAGGTAAATTCTCTCTTGTCGATCCTTTGAATTACTATTTCTCCTGTCTGTCGAATTTGGAGGATGAGTTGACCTTGGCTGTGAGTAGGGAATCTCAACGTTCTGTTGGGTTCCTCGAGGATCTCATGCCCGTGGTCTTCGGCGGAATCTCTACCTGCAATCTCCATCTCCGGGACATCAGGATGTCTTCAGCGCGGAAGTGGTCAATGGGGCTTACTCGGTGGCTCCTCGAACGCAGCGAAAACTAAGCCTAAACTTTCAAAGTTGGCCAGCCTTGCGAAATCCAATCGAGGTAGCTCTGACAAGAAAGGAATTCAACATAAGTGGCCATCTTCTACGTTAGATTCAGTCGCTCGACTTTCATCTCTGAGTTCCGCCCCCCGAGTCAGCCCGCGTTCTTCCTCTTCTACCAGTGTAGCACTACCTCAGCAGGACGCGAGTTCCATCGCCCTCGAGAAACAATCAGAATGTAACACAGAGCACCAAGCCGTCGAAGCCACCGTTGACCACCGCGCTGATCATCTTTTGGCCCGTCCTTCCATTCTTGCAGGCTCCTTGTTTCATTTTTGGGAGATTCCGCAGAACGCGGCTAGTTTGTTACGAAGAATATATGCTAATACTTCTCTATTAACAGTGGTTGGCAACTCACAACCCAAGAATGCTTTTGAGGCACCTAGTCCCGATGATATTGTTCAGAATGCCCAGCAGCGGAACAAAGGTACAGTGACCCATTGCTAGAAGTTCACATCTAGACGCCCGGTCTATCAAATCGAATCTGGAAACCAATGGTTTTCAAGCGAGCTCGGTTTCTGTCGCGAATTTGACTTCGGATGTGGGATTGGTGGATCTCAATGCCAACGAGGTAGATGAAATAGGGTCCCAACAAGCATCGCGCGTCTCGCACGCGAAAAAAAAGACCCTGGAGGAGATCAAATCACTTGTCAGAACAGATGAGAGCTCTGCCGTCAGTTTCGTTATTGTTGGTAAAGATCTCCGACATATGATTAAATTTAATTTGAATAGGCCACGTCGACGCAGGGAAAAGCACTCTCATGGGTCGGTTGCTATATGACCTTAAAGCTGTCGATGAGAGAACGATGCAGAAATACAGACAAGAGAGCCAGAAGGCAGGAAAGGGCTCCTTTGCCCTCGCTTGGGTTATGGATCAGAGCGAGGAAGAACGCAAAAGGTTTAGTTCTAAGTTCGAATTGATCAGCTAACTATTCTCAGGGGGGTTACGATTGATATCGCGTGTCAAACATTCTCCACCCCGAGACGATTATTCCAAGTCTTAGACGCTCCAGGACACCGCGATTTTATTCCAAACATGATTGCGGGTGCAACTCAGGCAGACTTTGGATTATTGGTTTTAGATGCGTCCCTGGGCGGATTCGAGTCGGGTTTCAGTCCGCAAGGTCAGACTCGTGAGCATGCTCTGCTGGTGCGAAGTCTGGGTGTTCAAAGACTCGTTGTGGCCGTAAATAAACTCGACATGGTGCTCCAATATATCCTTGAGTGAATTCTTATTTCTTAGGTTGACTGGTCTCGAGCGCGATTCAACGAAATAACGACTCAGATGCAGCAATTTCTGTCTCAGGCGGGCTACTTGTCTTCTAATATCTGGTTTGTACCTTGCAGCGGACTCAGTGGGATTAATCTAACCTCGCGATCTCATGAAAAAGCTCTGGGTTGGTACACTGGGCCCACTCTCCTAGAGTGTCTTGGTATGGTTATCGTCAATCGTCAATCTAATAGTCTAGAAAGAATCGAGGTGCCTTCTCGGCCACTTGATAGCCCGTTGCGAATCTCAGTTACCGACATTGCGAAGGGATCCAGAGCAAATGTTGTCAATGTGGTTGGACGAGTCGAATCTGGGTTTCTACAGGTTGGAGACAACGTCATTGCAGAGCCCGGAGGAAATCATGGAACCGTAAGGAGTAACAACCCCTTATGGGTTCGTTTGCCTGACTCATCTATAGCGATTGCCTCTGAGCGAAGCTCCGATTTTTGCGTGGCCGGCGATGTTGTGACTGTTGGGATACATGGGATTGAACAGTCAGCACTTAGGTTTGCATCGTGTATCTCCATCGTGCTAAAATCAGAGCTGGTGACGTCGTTTGTCATATTGATAGTCCAATCACCGTTTGTTCGTCATTCTTCGCTCGAGTCATCACTTTTGAAGCCGCGCGCCCGATAATACAAGGATCGTCTGTTTATCCCTCATTTCCTCTTCACTGACATGCCTTCTAGCTTGTGGTACTTCGAGGACGCATAGATGAGCCTGCATCTGTCAAACAAATTATTTCACTGATCGACAAGGCTGATGGGCATGTGATTAAGAACAAGCCAAGGTTCTGCATCATTGCTTGGATTGGAGACTGATACCAATTAGGCACATTCCTGCAGGAGGCGCTGCAATTGTCCAGATCCAACTCGTAAATAAAAGGGGCATGCCTGTGGAGCCATTCCATATAAATCGGAGTACAGGTCGGATTGTCCTGCGCAGCGAGGGCTTTACGATTGGTGCAGGTAGCTTCCCCTAGTACTTGAAATAATTTACTAACCTGGAAAAGGTATTGTAACTTCCTTGCCGTGAGGCGATGATGCGGTTTGCATTCTCTACATGATGATATATATACCCGGCGTTTACTACCACGACTACTTGTTGTAGTAACAAAGGCAATACGTTCTGCGACAAGAGTTACTTATAACTACTAGTACTAGAAGTAATCACGGAAACGCGACTGCCAGGTATTACAAAATCATTAATGCTAGTAGTAGTAGTACTAGTAGTACTAGTATAGTACTAGTAGCTGGAAGCTGTGGCTGAACTTCAATTTGAATCATGCTACTAGTACCCCCTGAAACAAACTCGAACTTCAACGATCATTCAAGTTCAAGTTCGATAGCTTCTGTAAGTGGTCTTCTTGTTTGGAATCACCTTGAACTGGAAAATTGCATGCGCCATACTACTAGTACTACTGGAGTACAGATTATTCATTTCGAGTGTTGTTGATTTCATTTTACCATCTGAATGACAGTCATTCAAGTTGATTTTCAAGTTCAAGTTGTACTACTACTAGTACTACTAGTCGGAAATCCCGATGCCACTGGCAGTGGTTCAAGAATTAGTAGTACTAGTAGTAGAGCACTAGGGGTACTAGCTCTTGTGATGATTATCAACTCTGAACTCTGAGTCAACCAAAATAACTTGTATTAGTATTAGCTTTCAAGTTCTTTTTCAACATAAGTAGTACAGTTGAAGTTAGTAATCCATCAGTTATTAACTGCTACTAGTACATACTAGCAGAAAGACAGCAAGTCTTGGACATTGTGTCAATGATGTTGACATTGTCAATTCATAAGGTCAATGTGGCATTCATTGTCATGAATACATGTGACAGGATGTGGAAATTTGGCTCTTCTGTCCAAGATATTACATAATGTCAAAATGGAAAAGATTGTCAAGGCCAACCTGGTTGAACAGATTGGAGTAATTGACAGAATCTCAGTATCCACTAGACATCACATTGTACCACTGCCAGTGCCAGTGATTGTAGTTAATGGCACACTGGCACTAGTACTAAAGTGGCCATCAAGTTGATCTTTAAACTAAAAACCAACAAAAGAAAAAAAAAAAACATATGTAACTTGAAGGTTTCACGACCCCACACCAAACCCATGATGATTTGAGAAAGTTCTGCTGTACATATGTGCGGAGGGACTAGTAAACTAATACTAACTTATACACGTGCTTTGGGGGGCAGGGGGGTGTGGTGCTACTGCATTAAGTTGAAAAATTCCGGCCATAAAGGCAGTTTCAAGCCTGGATTATCTCCTATCTTGAACTTAAGAAAACCAAGGAATGTGGAGGCTGTGCAGTAACACAAGATAAGCAAGCCAAGGATTGTGGAGGTAGTGCAGGCCTAGACCTTGGATTGTGGAGGCTGTGTAAGTGACACAAGCAAGCCACAGAATCTTGGCAAAGATAAGGAACAGTAATGGCATTCGGTCGGTCTGTAACGGGAATGGATCTTATTACACTCGTTTCTGCAGCATTCCCGTTACAAGTTGTAACGGGAAAGCAATATTTCAAGGCTTTAAAATGCACTTTCTCGTTACATTATTGTATTGTAATAGGTTATGGCACTTCTGGGGTCCAGAAAGTCATCGTTCTGTTACATCTAAATGGTCAAACGTCATATTGTTACATAGTAACGGGGTATGGCATTTCTGAGGTCTAGAAAGTCACCGCCCCTTTACATCATGATGGTATAATGTCATATTGTTGCATGGTAACGGGATAGTACACTTCTAGGGTCTAGGAAGTCATTGTCCCGTTACATTTGGCTAGTCTAACGTCATATTGTTGCAATGTAACGGAAACTATCCCTTTTAAGCTAAAAAGACTACCATACCCGTTACATCCCGTTACATCGCTGTGAGATAGACACATCACCATCTTATCTACATGAATTCACCGGTTCCCCAGTTCGGTCCCGATTTGGTAGATGGTCGGGCTTGTCAAGGACCTCCTATACTTTGTCGGTGCCCGGCTCAGTCTAGCTAGGCTCTTAGGATGAACCAGATCGGGTTCACTATGATCTATTCCCGAGCCGGCAAGAAACTGGTCTGCTTCATACTAGGACTGCTCTTCATCGGCTCGGTCCGAATTGAGGTCAAACCCAGTCACATCCCGACCTAAACCCATTCCTGATCCACACAAAGGCGAAGGCCGCCGTCGGCCTTCTTGACAAACAAGACAGGTGCACCGCAGGGAGCTTGCGAGTGTCGGATGAATCCCTTGTTGAGGTTGTCTTCGATGTACTTTTGCAGGGTCTTCAGTTCTGGAGGTGACAAAGGGTAAATGGTCCCAAAGGGAGTGGTGGTGCCAGGTTCGAGAAGAATCTGATGATTGTAAGAGCGATGAGGAGGTAACTTCTTTGCTTCTGTTTCGCTAAACAGGTCGGCAAACTCATGGTACTCAGGTGGAATAAGAGAAAGGTCTGGGTCCTGTTCAGTGGTAAGGGATGTGGACACCAGTTCGGTGGAACGAGCTGCAAAGGACATGGAGAAGAGCTGCGCTTCTGGATGGTTGCAAGCCATGGCGAAGGCATGAGCTCCTATTATTGACACCTGGGGCCCCCAGGCCCCACCTCTAGGTGTTGATTTGGTTGGAGTTGGAGTTGGAGTTGGAGTTGAGGCCCCTTTTTGCCTCCTCGCACCCCTTTTTGCCACCAGGGGGCCCTGGGCCCCACCCCCAGGTGCTGATTTGGGCGGAGGTGGCGTAGGGAATGAAGGCGGCAAAGGGGGTATTGTGGGGGTAAATGGTGGCAAAGGGGGTATTGTGGAGGTAACTTGTGGCTGGGGTAGTTCCGGTCCGGTTGCGACTAGTTGCGACCGGTTAGGGACGTGTGTGACTGGTTGTTCCCTGGTTCTCGATGTGAGATGGAGAACAGGGAGTAAAGGGATGGTTTTGCCGTAGTGACTGCAGTTTTCCTTACAGTAAGGCGAGTCGAATAGCATGAGATTGCTGCCGAATCGGACTGCTGGATTGTGCAACCAGAGCCAAGGCATGCCAAGGATGAG
>Ga0302179_10001397_pt1 | contig 14575 bp, 12 predicted proteins | sample I_Palsa_E3_1_FD_198788 | JGI IMG/M metagenome (GOLD analysis project Ga0302179, IMG submission 198788) | Peat permafrost microbial communities from Stordalen Mire near Abisko, Sweden - I_Palsa_E3_1 | ecosystem: Environmental > Terrestrial > Soil > Palsa > Peat permafrost | place: Sweden...
TCCGCCTTCAATCAATTGCCGGCCCTGTCCACGGAAGCGGACGTGAACCGCCGAGCATCGTACAAACGTCAAGACATCACGCTTATAAGCCTTCTGGTTGCTGCCCAAGGGCGGCAAGCCTGCCACTTTTACGAACGCTGCAAAGTGCCGCATCGTCGGGCCCGTCCTCGCACCCGTTCGGTCAATAAATGATTTGGCGGAGCCACTCGTTCGGTCGGATCATAGCATTTGCAATTTTCTTCACATCAGCAGTGGTCAACTCGAGACCGGGCGCTGCGATCGTATCATCCAGTTGATGGGGTGAGCGAGCGCCGACGATGGCGGCGGTGACTGTCCGGCGAGGGTAGCTCACGGCGAACGGAACCGAAAACGGTAGACTATACATCGACGGACGCGTTGCCCGCCGAGAGGCTGGTTGTCGCCAAAGCAACGAACTGCACCGGCCGACAGCGCGTGGCAGCATTATAGGCCTGTAGCGATAGTTGATGTAACCAGGCGTCAGCGCGCAAAACCCCTTAATGAGGTTATGGCGACCACTAGCTACCGGGAGCAACTGCAATTCAAGGCGTCCATCGACAATGATGGTCAGAAGCCAGGAAACGAGCATTCGCATGGCCGATCAATCCTGGATGAAACATTCGAGCGCTGAGGTTGACGGGACGGATTTTTTTAGTATTGGCGACCATCATATTGTGCACCATACCCATTGTTCACAATACCGAAGATCACGACGGCCTTCGACAGCCGGTCATGGTGATGCTTGTGTAATTCGTATGACACAGCGGCATCAATGACTAGCAACCCGCCGAAATATCCAACCGCCAATGCGTTGCCGTGGGAGACGAAGGGACGAGCAATAGGGTCGGCTTCAATCGCCAAGCCGGGATGGTCCATGCCTCGCATGGTGTAGTAGAAGTCAGCGCCCTTGGCAGCGGCATCCAGTGCGAGGAGTGCGGTATTCGCTTTGGTCCAGAAGCTTGTGGATGGAGAGTTTGGGAGTTCAGCGCCCCCGGCGAAAGCTGCTTGTGCCTGCACATTGATCGAGGTCGCAAGGAGAAGGACAATAGCGATCGGTAAAGAAGTCAATTGCGGGCCTCTGTGTGTTCCGAAATGCCTGCTGGTGCGCTGGACGCGGGAAATGCGGCCCTAGAACGTTGATGCTGATCCCATCGCCTCGGGGTTGGCGCAAAGTCATCGCTGCATTTCGGGGGCCAGTGAGGCCGACGAAACTGAAGCGAGATGGCTGCCAAGTGGAGCAGCCGACACAGCTGATTCATTGGGTTTCCTTAAGTTGATAGAGTTGAGGTGAAAGATCATTCACTAGGAGAGAATTTCTTTGCCTCGGCCAATAGTCTCTGACCGTACGGCTTTAACCGTGTGCACGTCATTGCGCCCGAACGGTACGCGCATCGCAAGGTTGATAATGCCGAAGTTCGTGCGAATCCTTGTTCTGGTGGCCTCCAGGAAGAACCGCCTCTTCATGGCCGCCAGCTAGTCCCCCCTACTCCCGCTAAGTCAATACCAAAGGAGCCCGGGACGCCCTGAGTTTTGACTTCTTTTTGAAACCGGGCGACAGCGCTCAGAACCGTCCTCGCGGACCAAAAACTGGCTCGGACCCTCATCAAACGGGACGTCGTTCGGACCTATCACCACGACACCATGAACGTTCGGGTCCAAAAGGATGCGACATTGAGACAATCCTTGTCGCGCCCTCCCGATTGGCGAGTTGAAAATCGTATTCCGCTTCGCGGGAACGAGAGCGTGGTTTTCAACGACTCTTTTTCGATGATTCTGCCAAGCACCCTGTAGAGGGGGAAGAGTGTAGTCACTTCCGTAACCAGGTAACCAATTGCGCAGCGGGTCTCTTTCGGTTTTACTAAAAGTACGACTGCCTCTGGACCGTTTCCGTGTTAATTCGAAGGAGCTACTTTGGTTGAGGATCCCAAATGGGAGCTGGCTTTGCTCGCCACTGTGCAGAGCTTCTACCACCGCCTGCTGAGTGACCAACTCGGCGGCGAGCTGCCTGCGCCTGCAGAACTTGCTCCTGACATGATCAGCCACGCTGAGGATGTGCCTTCAATCCTCAATAAAATGCACCTCTGGGTTCAGCTCCTCGACATGGCCATCACTCCCGCAATGCTGCGACTTGGAGTGTCCGATCTCGACCCCGAGGTTGCCGAAGCGCTGCTGCGCTACTTCGCCCGTCATCGCGACGATTCCGCCGCCAATCGTGACAAGACCGACCTGGTCGCGACTTTCTTATTTCGCCACCCTCGAGTGGCCGGCCAGTGGGAACGTCGCGGCTATGGCCTCGATGGGTCCATTCCTCTGTCCCCTTTTGAAATCGCGCTGCTCGAGATCCTCTCGGAGTCCGACGTCCCCGTGCTCTCCGACAACGACGTGCAACAGCTGCGGGAATTCGGACCTCTGCTCGAACAGGCAAACCGGTTCCAGGACTTCACCGCCCTCATGGACTCTGGCATCATCGAGCGTGTGCGCGAGTTGAAGGCATCGCTTGACGAATCCATATATCATCCCGGCGTGCTGGCCACGCTTGCGCCCTACAACGCCGCATTCGGCGATCGCTTCAATACGCTGTTCAACGCCGCTACGCAAGAAATCAAGGATTTTGCCGATCGCCTCGAAGAACTCGGCGGAAGCATTCTCAGCACAATCGACGGCGTCGAAGTCACCGTCGATCACATTCACGCGCTGAATCAGGAAGCCTTGCTGAAGGCCGACTACACTGCGGCGCTCGAAAAATTCCGCCGCGTCTCGCGGCTGAAAAAAGAGCTGGAACGGAGGCCGCCGATCCGGCGCAACCCTTTGGATTTTGCTTCTTCCCGCGCGGGGGAAGGCGGCGCTGGCGCGGCTCCGGCACCAGCGCTTGTCTCGACGTATGTTCCCGCTTCGATTACAGCGCAGGCGCTGTCTTTGGAAGAAGCCAAGCTGCGGAGGGTGGAGGAATCGATTCGGGTGTTCGTGCGCGTTGCCGATCCGAAATTGCGGCAAGTAGTGCCGATGCGCTATTTCAACCTTACGCTGAGTCCCGCCGAGGTCGAAGTCTACACCGCCGATTATCTCGAACAAACCGGCCCACGCGCCGACGCTGCCCGAATGCTGCTGCGAGTGGTCGCAATGAACGCTCGCATCACAACAGAAATTGAGGAGCTAAGGCGATCGCGGACTTCCCGCTCCCTATGGAAACTTCACGCCGACTCTCTGGTAGTTCTAATTGACCTGGCGAAACGTCTGGCCGAAGCTGTAGCCCAGCTTGCTGTTTCGATCGGCCGCCAGACCTCGCCGCATCCAAGCGTCGAACCTCTTCACAACTCGCTCGAAAAACTGCGTGAGCGGACCGCTGGGGCGGCGAAGCTTATCGCCGTCGGGTGAGCTCCGTTCCCGGCCTCAGTCCTCTAAAGTCTGAGCAATCGATTCAATCGAGACGGGTTGGCCGACTAAAGTTCGAGAGTAGAACCGCTTCGATGGCAACGACGACCGCAAGCAGAGAAAATGTATAGGCAAACGGTTGTATAGTGCTGAACTTCCCGGTATTCAGCAGCGGCCATGCCAACAAGAGCGCCAGAATAAGGACGGGCTGTCTGCCCGTCCCTATTTATATCTTCGTGTAGTCAAAAACCGCCGCCAGCCTCAGTGAATATCGAATTGCTCCTGATGCAGCGCCGGATCCGACTTCACGATAATCGTTTTCTTGGTGAGCTCTTCCATCTCATTGAGCAGCTTCGCGTTGTTGGCCTTCAACGCTTTCGCAACCTCCGGATTCACGCGCAGCATCACATCGCTGTGCTCCAAATGATTCGCGATCTTCCGCATCTCAACGTATATCTCGTTACAAATGGTGTTCACGGCTTTCACGAAGCCCGTAGATTGGCAATATGGGCACGGTGATCCAATCGTTCGTTCGAGCGACTGCTTTACCCTTTTGCGGGTGATGGCCACCAGGCCAAAGTCGTTAAACTGAAGCACCTTCGACGGCGCCCGATCATAGCGCAATGCCTCTTCGAGAGCCTGCATCACCTTCTGCCGGTTACGACGCTCATCCATGTCGATGAAGTCGATGATGATAATGCCGCCCAGATCGCGAAGCCGCACCTGGCGCACGATTTCCTTGATCGCATCCACGTTGGTTTTCACGATCGTGTCTTCCAAGCGAGCCGTCTTGCCCACGTATTTGCCGGTATTCACGTCGATTGCGACCAACGCCTCGGTCTGATTGATCACGATGTAGCCGCCGCTCTTCAGCCAGACTTTCGATTTCAAGGCCTTGTTGATTTCCTCGTTCAGCCCAAACTGATCGTAGAGCGGCGTCTCTTTCGTATAGAGCTTGACGCGTTTCACCAGACCCGGCTGAAAGCGATTGGCAAAACGCACGATGCGCTCGTATTCCTGCTCCGTGTCGACCCAGATGACAGAGAAATCCGAGCTCACCTGATCACGCAAAACTCGCTCCACCACGTTCAGATCGTGATAGATCAGCGCCGGAGCCTTGCTGCCATCGGAACGCTGCTTTATTTCGCTCCAAAGATTCTTGAGAAAGCGGATATCGGCTCGTAATTCCTCATCCGACGCCCCGGCCGCCGCCGTGCGCACAATGAAACCGCCGCCGCCGTTTTCGCGTTCGCTCTGGATGATCCGCTTCAGCCGTTGCCGCTCTTCTTCGGACGCGATCTTGCGCGATACGCCGGTATGATTCACCGTCGGCATGAAAACGAGAAATCTTCCCGGTAGCGCAATGTGACTGGTGATCCGTGCGCCTTTTTTCGCGATCGGTTCCTTCGCAATCTGGATCAGTACTTCCTGACCTTCTTTAAGCAGTTCGCTGATCTGCGGCACGACCGTATTTTCGCGACTGCGAAAACGGCGTCCACCGCGCCGTCCGCGGCCTCGATCGAATCCCCGTTCTGGGCCCCGGCGCTGCGTTCTCTGTAATAATCTCGCCTCCGGCGCTGGACCGCGAACCTCCGCACTCGCATCCACCATGCCGGCGCCAATCGCTTCGGCCTCGAGCAGTGCTTCCGCTTCCGCTTGCGCCTCTTCGAGCTCCAGCTCCTCGGCTTCCCGCTCTTCGGCTTCGAGCACGGCTTCAGGAACAGCTTCGCTGGTTGCAACCGGCTCGGTGCCCGCAACCAGCACCGGAGCAATCTGTTCCACGGTGGCTTCGGAGAGCTCTCCATTCGACATCCGCGTCTCTTCTTCCACTTCCTCAAAACCCTCGTCATCCCCAGGTTCTTCGCCGTATGAAACCAGATCGACCTCTTCCTCCTCGATCTCCTGTTCCTCCACGTCACCGTGAGTGATCGCGTGCTTGGCGCTGTGCGTACCGAGTGGCGCAGCCGTCAGGTCTTCGTGGCGGGATTCGTGCGGAATAATCGACGGTGCCGAGTAGGGCACAGGCGCTCGCGCCTCGCTCCTCAACTCCGCTATTTCCGGCGTCACGCCAAAAGCAGTCTGTCGCCGCTCCTCAAAAGTTTCGGCTTTAGGCGCAAGCTCATGTTGTTTCTGAACCGGCTCCGCGACTTCGACGGCAAAAATCGGCTCATCTTCAGGAAAGGTCGATAAAATCGATGGCAGCGCGGGTTCGGTCTGACTAGTCTCGGCGGACACGGGTGAAGCTGTGATCGGACTTTCAGTCAGATTGTCAATTGGGCTCGGAGCTGTATTCTGCCCCTGCCGCTGATACTTCGAGATCGATTCGCCAGGAAGCACGATCGGCTGATATCCCGGCGGCGGACCGTAATCGTAATCACGACCGGTACGACCTGTCGGCGTCGGCCTCTGGAATCGCGAGTCCGAACTGCCGCGTCCCGGACGGTCACCACGGTTGAAGCGGTCGCTGCGTGCTTCGGTCCGAGGCTCGTTTCTCGGTTCGTTGTGTACTTCACCCGCAGTCTCACTGCGTACCTCGCTTCGAGGTTCACTTCGGCCTTCGCTGCGCTCTGCGTTCGGTCCGCGTCCAATTTCTCCGCGGCGCCCGCGGCGGCGACGGCGCCCGCGAAAATCCCGCGGAGCGCTTACATGATCTGCCTCTGCCGAAGAAACCGATTCCGCCTCTTTACCATCGGGCGCCGTACTTCCCGGCTCGGCACTCTGCCCATCAGCAGTCGGAGCAGATTCTGCACCGACGTGCGGGCGCGCCTCCGTTACCGGACGATTCGCGGGAATCGCTTCATCCAAATCCTCATCCTGCTGTTCCAGATCCATGAAATCGGAGACGTACAGAAAGGCATCGCGTTCGAGTCCAATGTCGACAAATGCCGATTGCATGCCGGGCAGCACGCGGGTGACTCGGCCCTTATAAATCGAGCCTGCTAAGGTGTATTCGTTTTCTCTTTCGAGGTAAATTTCTGCTAGCTGATCGTCTTCCGTGATCCCCACTTTGGTTTCGTGGGGCGTAGTCGATACATACAATTCCTTGTTCATTTCTACTCCGGTTTTCTCGCCGGAACAGAAGCGCAAGGCGGACCGAGGGATCGATAGCGTTCAGCGCCGCTCCACGTGGTCCTCAGACAGCGCGGATTTCGCTGGCCGGGGTGTGGGGTAGGAGCGGGCACGGTCCTCGGATTCTTCCCGGGACCTACACTGCAGTGAAATGTTGGTACTTGTCTGCACTGATCGCGTTAAGCCTGTTCTCAGGTTTTGTGGCCACTCTCTCGCGTTCCGCTAAGGGGGCCGTTCCCCGCCTGACTGGCTTCAATCCTGTCCGGCTTTGACTTCTGCCGGCATTCTGCCCTCCTTTTTCGCGAGGGCCTTCGTAATCTTGTTTCGTCTTTCTTGTGAATCCTTGTTTTGCGGCGCCGTCCTCGCATTGAGAGAAGCGATTGAGAATGGCGCCCCAACTCCTGCCTACCGTCTTAGTTCACGAAACGGCGCATCCGGACGTTCATCACCATCCCCAGCGCCAAAAACATGAAAAGAACGGAAGACCCACCGTAACTCATGAGCGGCAGAGGTATTCCCGTCACCGGCATAAAGCCAACCACCATGCCGACGTTGACCAGAACGTGAAAGCTAAGCACAGCCACCACACCCATCACCAGAAATGCCCCAGCGCGATCTGGCGCCGTTTGAGCATTTTGGGTCAACCGCATCAGCACTATAAAGTATAACAGCAGTAACCCCAGAGCACCTACAAACCCGTGTTCCTCGGCAAACGCGGCAAAAATAAAGTCGGTTTGCGGAACTGGAAGAAACGCCAGATGCGTCTGCGATCCCTGGCTGCTTCCCCATATCCCGCCCGAGCCGACGGCAATCAACGACTGATTCACTTGATACCCGGAACCCTGCCGATCCTCATCCGGATTTCTAAAGCTGGTCAGCCGCTCCTTCTGGTACGGTTTCAACACTTTAATCCAAGCTACCGGTAGCAGCATGCCCGCGATGGCGAGTACGATCGCCGCCTGTCTCCATCGCAATCCGCCCAGAAAAAGGCACATAATCGCCACCGGCAGATAGGTCAGCGCTGTCCCCAGGTCGGGCTGCGCCAATACCATCAGCATCGGGACTCCGACGATCGCGCCCGCCTTCATAAAATCGGACCACGACAGGTCGCTATTGGGTAAATCGGCAAAATACTTCGCTACCGTCAGGATCAGGATCAATTTCACCCACTCCGACGGCTGGAAATGAGCTCCACCCGGCATCTTGATCCAGCGCCGGGCGCCCAGATATTTTTGCCCAAACAAAAGCACCGCAATCAGAGATGTCAGCGAGGCAACATAGATCCAATGGATTTTTTCGAGCAATGCCTGATAGTTGAAGAGGCTGACGAGAAACATCGCGGCGACGCCCGCGAGGATCCAGTAGATTTGCTTGATGTGGGCGCCGGCAAACTTCGTATGCTCGGTAGCACTGCGAATCTGCACCACACCCAAGGCACAGATCAACAGCATGAACCCCATCAGGAGCCAGTCGAAATCTCGAAAGGAAACGTAACGCGACATTAATTCAGCACTTACCTACACAAATTGCACAGAACGCACTGAGAGAAGTCGCTCGCACTACGATTTACTGACAGGGAGTAGCAGGACAGCTTGGACTGACCGGTGGCGTCGACCGAGTCCAGATCCATATGGCAGCGCCGCCCGCAGCAGCCAATCCGCCATACACCACTGGTGTCGAACTCATCACACCGCCGCCGGCCGCCGTTGCCGCGCCTGATCCATGATGGTGCTTTTTCTTCTTTTGATCGTCGCTTGTATCATCGCGCGTGGTTTGCTCGCCCTGCGTCAGGGTGGTCGTTCCCTTGTCGTCCTGCACGGTAAGGTCGCCCTTGTTGGCCGCGATTTGCACGCGTCCGTCGACATCGGTCACCTGAAACTCGGTCCAAGAATCGTTCACCGGTTTGACGGTTACATCCCCCGCTCTCGCAGCCAACCCGCGAGCGGTGGTTACCCGCACTGCTCCATGCTCAATTTCGACTGCTGGGCCCTCGAACTTCACCAAAGACTCTGCCAGCACCATTACGCTCGAGCCATTCGTCTGAATACTGGAGGTTGAATTGGGCTGGGTCTGCAATAAGTCGCCTGAAAACATAGCCACCGTTTTCGGCACTTCACTCCCATTCACCCAAGCCACTCCGCTGGTATACAACATGGCCGACGGCGTCTCTCCCGCCAGCAGCACCTGGGCCGGGAACAGGATCGCCATCAAACTGCAAACGACAGATCGAAAAGCCGATCGGGACATTGGACGCGCGCTCCTCGATTCTTAGAGTTAAGTTATCGTAAGCCAGCAAAGGGTTGTCGGTCAATGCGGTTCTTACGGTAAGGCGATCTCAAGTCACCAGCGTTCCTGCAGAACCGGCGACGGGCTCTCCCAAAAGAATCTCCCCACCGATCCCCACGGCTTTCACATCCATCCAGCGATTGGCTACATGATGGCCGGAAATTCTAACTTTTAAGTAATTTCCCGTCAGCGCCTCGGTGAAATTCGCTTCGGCAGCCGAGCGCAGCGTTATCGCTTCGACCACCGTTCCCAAGAGCGACCGCATAAAGGCCGCTCGCTTCCCGGACGCCGTGTCTCGTAGTATGCGGTTACGTTCCCGGGCGATTACCACCGGAACCTGCCCCGACCGCTCGGCGGCCGGCGTCCCGGGACGAGCTGAATATGTAAAGACGTGCAGATAAGTAAACGGAAGCTCCTCGACCATCCGCAGCGTCTCCTCAAACTCGGTCTCCGTTTCGCCCGGAAACCCCACCATTACATCGGCGCCAATCGCCGCCTTTGGCATGGCGGTTCGAATCTTTAAGACTTTTTCCCGATAGTGCCAGGGACGGTATTTGCGATGCATGCGCCGCAACACCGCATCGCTTCCGGACTGCATCGGCACGTGTGCATGCTTCGCGATACGCCCGGATTCTGCCACGAGCCGGATCAATTCGTCGCTCCAATCCATGGGCTCGACCGAACTAATACGCAATTTCTGAAGCGATGTTTGCTCAAGAATGTCCGAAATCAGGGATTCCAGCCGCTGCTCGCTGGCCACTGGTCGTCGGAGTTTGGGCTCGAACAGGCCCCCTGACGAAGTCCCCTGGCTGAAAGCGTTTTGATCGCCAACGACCGGCGACTGACGACCAACAACTTCCAGATCCCTTCCCCACCGGCCCAAATTAATCCCGGAAATCACAACCTCCCGATAGCCAGCGTCCACGAGCGTCCGCACTTCCGCAATCACGCGCTCCCTCGGCAACGAACGGCTCTGTCCGCGAACGTAAGGAATGACGCAAAACGAACAGCGGTTGTCGCAACCATCCTGCACCTTGAGATTCGGACGCGTCCTCTCATTTGCCGCTTCAAACACTGGAGCCGCCATCAGTTCCGTATGCGCAAAAATATCCCCGACAAAAACATTGTCGACGTAATTAACGAATGGCCTATCTTGAGATGGTCTGCCAGATGCTTGACTTCCAAAAATTTCTCCGAGCGGCACGAAACCGGAAATCGATGACGAATTGCTCCCCGCGGCTAAAGCGACGGAAGTTGCGATCTCCGCAGCCTGATGCTTGTGCGAGTTCCCGACAACCCACGTCACTCCGGGCAGCGCCGCCAACTCTTCGGGCGCGCGCTGGGCGTAACAACCCGTCACCAGAATGCGGCAATCCGGATTCATCCGGCGTAGACGGCGGATCGACGCCCGCGCATCTTTATCTGCGCCCTCAGTCACAGTGCAGGTATTGAGCACGACAATCTCCGCGTCGCGAGCGGTGCCAGCGCGATCCAGTCCGCGCCCCAGAAACTGTCGTTCGAGTGCTGCACCATCCGCCTGCGTAGCGCGACAACCAAAATTTTCTATGTAGAAGCGAGCCACGCTCCTATACTAAATGAGTGGATGCCTCTGCTGGGTATCTCGCGAGCGCCACTTGATGAGAGATGAAGATCGCGACGCTCATTTCGTGGTTCGCACATTTTTCAGCTTCCTGAAGAGGTCCGCATGAAGCGTCGTATCCTTCTCGTCGACGACGATCTGGCCGTACTGCTCACCCTCAAGGCGGTTCTCGAACTGAACGGATTTGAGGTCGAAACCGCCAGCAGTTCTGCCGAAGCCTTTGCGCGCATGGAATCCGGCGTCTATCAGATGGTTATCAGCGACCTGCGCATGGAAACCGAAGAAGCCGGCCTGGAAGTCATCCGCACTGCCCGCCGACAAACCTATGATCCCGCGACAGCCCTGCTCACCGCCTATCCTCCGTCCCGAGAATGGGAGCGGAAGACAGGCGACAGAAAAGATGCGAACGAAAAACAGGATTCTGACGAGGACGACTGGACCGGACAACATTCAGATTCGTTGCTTATCAAACCGCTCGGGACCGGCGATCTTCTGCGTCAGGTAGAAGCCCTTCTGATACGCCACGCCGACAGGCAACTCCGGTCGCGCAACTCTGCCGGCAACGCACAAAATGCCCCTTGACGCGCCGGATGTGACGCATCCCGCTGTCTACGCTCTGTCAATCTTCAGAAAATAATCAGGCGCTCGCGACTTGCCGCCCCTGCTGAAAACATTCGCGGCAAAGCACCGGTCGTCCCTGCGTCGGGCGGAATGGCACCGTCGTGTCCTTCCCACATTGGGAACACTTCGTACGCGTCTCTGTCTTCGCATACGAATGCCCGCGAGATGACGATGCGTGCGACGCAGCTCCCACCACCGACACTCGCTTGCCTTTGCAGTTCTTGCAGCGTTTGGGTTCGTTCTTGAACTGCTTATCGTGAAAGAACAGTTGTTCACCCGCAGTGAACACGAATTCCGTGCCACAATCGATGCACTTTAAAACCTTATCCTGGTATTCCATTGGAGAGGCGCTCCCATTTTCGCGTCCCTGCTCTGCACGGAGACCCGAATAGGGAAGGATCCGGTTCACAACGTGGGCAGGAGATTGATATCCCCTCATGTATGACCCCTTGGACTCGGCCCGCCATACGGTGTGCACCGCATGGTCATTTGTTGGCAATCAAAACGACTTCCGGGGAAATTTCAGCAGTTTTGCTTAAAACTCTTTTTTCTCTTCTAACAAATCATACATCCAGCACTGCCAAAACTTTCTTGCTCAGGGAACGGGCCGTCCGGCCTTCGAACGACCCGTTCTCAGTTAGTCCTGTTCCTTACGTGCTTTTTTGCGGCTGCGCTTGCGAGCCAGTGCTTCCTTTACTCGCTTTCTCTCGCCGGGCTTAAGGTAAAACGAGTGACGCTTTACTTCTTTAATAATGTCCTCGGTTTGTACTTTTCGCTTGAACCGCCGCAAGGCGTTTTCGAGGGATTCACCCTCCTGAAGTCGAACCTCCGCCAACGAACTACACCCCCCCGCTCGCCCTGAATGGACTCGTTAAGTTATGGCAAGTAATACCCTCCTAAGTCAAGGGGAATGTGCAGAAATCTTCCTGAGCCTTAGAAATTTAACGGCATCGACATTTCGCATCGCTCGCGGCGCAAATGAAGTTGTAGGTTTCATTAAACTTGTAGGTTGCTGATAATAAGCTGGATAATAAGTTGCTCCCGCATTTCGAGAGTACTTAACAAACTGTTCAGCCAAGTTGTAATAAGAGTTGTCGCTTATCAGATAACTCTGATTATCCCGGTTGAACACGTCGATGATTTCGCGATCAGCGCCAGATCATAGCGTCTACCTCGAGTCATCTTTGATAAGGACCATACGTTATAAAACTGATTCGGAACCAAATTGTCAGTTCAGTCGTAAATCGGATAACTGTAGTAAGTCGTCGCCGTTAAATTCACGTCTCGCGATCGGATCATATCTACCCCATGCACAAACAGCTAAGAGAATGTTCACGAAACCCCTCCAGGCGGCTCAGGCTCGAGACTTAGACTGGCTTGCTGCACCGTATCTTAAAGTCAGCAGCAAACGTTCGAATCTCGCTGGCTTCGCGAAACAGCTTGCGAATTCCGACCAGAAACGGGTCGATAGCGATCTCCTCGTGTCCGAGACTTTGGAATCGGAGGGGATTCCAAAAACCCAGGTTATCTACTTACAGAAGTGAGGAGCAAGAGATATGACGCGCGAACGACAAGCGACTAACGACCAACAAACTTCCCTCAATGTGTTGGCACTGTGGCCGGAGCCGGTGTCGGTGTCGTACCAAAATTTACCTTAGGCACTTGCCGTGACGCTTCCGTGGCCTGGAAATACGCCGGATTCTGTTTGTATCCCGTAAAGCCAGCGTAGAGGCTGTTTGGAAACTGCAATATATAAGTGTTGTAATCCTGCAGCGCATCGTTGTAGCGCTTGCGTTCGACGGCGATGCGATTCTCGGTACCCGCCAACTCATCCTGCAAGCGCAGGAAATTTTCATTCGACTTCAGCTGCGGGTAATTCTCCACCACGACCAGCAAGCGCCCCAGCGCGTTATCCAACTGCCCGTTGGCAGCGATTTTATCGGATGGCGTCTGCGCCGAAAGCAAAGCCGACCGCGCCTTCGCGATGTCTCCAAAGACAGTCACCTCTTGCTGCGCATATCCCTTGACCGTCTCGACCAGATTCGGAATCAAATCCGCGCGCCGCTGAAGCACGATGTCCACTTGCGACCAGGCCGCTTTAACCGCCTGATCCTTTGCGACAAGGTTATTTTTCACTCCAACGTACTGGCTGAACACAACAAGTACGATTACCACAATCACTGCCAGCACAATCAAGCCCTTGCTCATGTCATTCTCCTGGAAGACAGAATTCTCAGTCGATGGAGCGCGGGGCGAAAAGCCCTTTGTTCCATTTCGAAACTAGTCTACGAAACGGAATCCGGGATCTTATCCACCGCAGCCGTCACTTGCTCGACCAACCTGAGATAGCGTGCAAACACCTCGTCAACGTCCGCAGTTTTGCGATCCTGCTTTCGCTCACGAATATCGAGCAACTCGCCAAATACCGAGATATCGATCCCCAACTTTGCCCCAAGCGCGGCGACCGCTTCCCTCTTGGATCGTCCATCCGCATCGCCCAGTGCAATCAGCGTATGGCGAAACAGCGTCCCAAACGACGCCACCGAGCGCAGCAAAAGTTCCCATTTCGCGTCGCTTTTTCCGGAGACCATCAGCAATTGCTGTCGCAAGAGGATTGCCTTCTCGCGCAGCTCGTATTCCAGCTGCGCCCGATGCCAGCGCATTGGAATCTCCAGCGTCTTCAGAAAATCCTCTCCCCAAAGCACGCGATAATGCCGCCGCATATCCAGAAATTCAATGGAAAAAACATCCGCCGACCGGCGCATCTCTTCCGCACTCATCAGCAGCGGGACGTGGTGCTTTTGTTTGCCCCACCATTCGTTTGCCGGAGCGAGCGCCTCAATGGCCGCGAAAGAAGTATCGCCAAGCACGCATAGGAGATTTACGTTCGAGTGCTCCGGGATGTAATCACCCGCAGCCGCTGATCCGTAAAGAATCAGCGACAGCAGGTTCGTTCCGGCCGCCTCCCGCATCCGTTGAACAAACTCGTTGATCAGTTTTTCCGGAACCATTCTGCGCCTTTCCCTTGACAGCTGGAGTCACGAAGGTTCGCTTGCAGAGTTGCGATACGGCCCCGCAAAAACGGCGGCGCTCGATTACCAACTTCCACCCGCTCCGCCGCCGCCCGTGCTTCCACCCCCAAATCCACCGAAACCACCGCCGCTACCTCCGCCAAATCCACCAAACCCGCCGCCACCGTATCCTCCACCTCGACCGCTCATGTTGCTCAACAGCATCGACCACAGCAATCCCGACAAAAATCCCGATCCTGTGCCTCGTCCCGATCCTCCACCGCGTGTCAGCGCCCAGATCGCCAGAACGAATATAGCCAAAACTACCAGCCCGGTCACGACGCGGACCGCCGGTGGTCGTGCGGCTGGCTGATTCGGTCGAACGGCAGGGGGCTGTTCACCTTGTAACGTCACGCCCGCATCCTGAGCGATCACCGAAGCCACACGCGTGGTGATCAGCGTTAAAGCTGCCGCATAATTCCCGCTGCGCAAGTCGGGCACCATCTCCCGGCCAAATCCGCCTACCTTGCCATCGGGAAGGATCCCTTCCAGCCCATACCCAACCGTGGTCCAATATTTATGATCGTTCGTCGCCAGC
>Ga0302179_10001399_pt1 | contig 14572 bp, 8 predicted proteins | sample I_Palsa_E3_1_FD_198788 | JGI IMG/M metagenome (GOLD analysis project Ga0302179, IMG submission 198788) | Peat permafrost microbial communities from Stordalen Mire near Abisko, Sweden - I_Palsa_E3_1 | ecosystem: Environmental > Terrestrial > Soil > Palsa > Peat permafrost | place: Sweden: Abisko...
GATCGTAGGCCGCCACTTCAATCTCAACAACTCGCTGAGGATTCACCAAAGTTCCGCTTCGCAAGCAATTACCTTAGCGTCTCGGAAGCCTTTGCCATTCCGTTTGCGGCTGGTGTTGCGGACGAAGACATAGGGTATCGAGAAACGGCGAGGCCATTCTGCCAAGCTGTTACCACGTACATGCCTGTTATTTTCCATCTACGGGCGACGAACGCGGGACGCTCTGAAAGCATCGTTAGGTTGTATGCAAGTTGGAATAGACGACTAAGCCGCTGAGATGACGGCCCCTGTCATGAAGGTCATGCAGCAGTTGGCACAAGACGCAAGGAAGGATCGAATAAAACCCCTGGATTTCTGAGGTGGTCAGGTCAACACAAAGTCAACTATGCGGTGCCCTGTATCGCCGTGTTCTTCCGTTGCGGCTCGTCGGAAGATTAGCGAGGTCCCGAGAGTCTACCCAGGCCGCCGGCGCAGGATCGCGGCGATGTCCGTGGGTGCAGCGTGTGAGTCGATACCGTGCAGCGCAGCCGAGCAACGCGCACGCTAGGAAAAGTCCGAAACCGATGTGTAATGAGAATACCCTCGTGCTAGTCTTAAGAACGATGTAAGCGGGGATGGCGGAATTGGCAGACGCGCTGGCCTTAGGAGCCAGTGGCCGCAAGGCCGTGCAGGTTCAAGTCCTGTTCTCCGCACCAGCCTCTTTCTTGTTGTTCAGTTCTGTCAACTTCCCAATTGCGTTTTCTAGAGGGCAGGAGTGGGATGCACGCACTTTTGGGAGATCACAATGCTGCTGTGTCCAGCGAGTCGCATCATTGTGAAGGCGTCGCAGCCGGACTCACCCAGTCGCGTGCAAAACGTAAACGAACGGTTGAGTTTTATGAGCTGGCATACAGGCCTAGTCGGGTGAGAGCAGTGTGCCTTTAGGACGTAAGGCTGGAATGGCTTGAGTTCCTTCTTGTCCTCCTTCTCGGCTGCGTTTCCTGCAGGTGGAAGCGGCGCAAGTGACGGCGTACAGCCTCCCGGAATGGCGCGCTGAAATGACTCTGGTAACTAACGGTTCGAATCGCGATCTCGCTAAAGTCAAGGTTGGGGTAAAAGTATGAAGCGAGTTCTGATTGTAATTCTTGCAATAACGACCCTAGCGGCGGCTCGGGATAAAAAACCAAAAGGTCAGCCGGGACCGTATATATTCCTCAGCAAAGCTCCTGCTCAAACTCTAAAGGCTCTAATCGTCCAAGCGAATCTAAACCAAGGGTATGTCCTCGACTCCGACAACCAGTTGCAATTTCGCTTCTCGAAGCCAGCGCAGATGCCTATCGTTAGTGCACTTTTCGTTGCTTCAAGTGCGTGTACTGGCATGACTACAAAAAAGGTCTGGTCTTACACAATGACGGAACTCAATGGCATTACAAAGGTGACTGTGCAGCCTGTCTGGGAATATCCGGACGATTACTGCAAAACGCAAACTCAGGAGTTGATATGGAGCCAGCGAGACGAAATTGCAGCATTTCAAGCAATGCTAGACAAAGCTCCCACTTCGAGTGCGCAGAAGCCGACCCTGAGTCCTGCTTCGGCCACCCGAGCAGTAGCTCCTGCTTCCACTCCAGAGTCGGTTGCAAATCAGCAATAGGGCACGAAGCACAGGCACGACCTGTCGTGAGCGATATCTGAACCACCTCTTGTCTGCGAGCGCCGATGGCGGCAAGCTTGGCGCATGAATGAACGCAGAGAGCAGGCCCGGGCGAAGTGGCGGGAGCTGGTTGCCGAGCAAGAGCAAAGCGGGCAGAGTGTAGCGGCGTTTTGCCAGAATCGGGAACTGACTCGATCCCAACTTATCTACTGGAAGAGACGACTGCGGGAAGCAGAAAGGGCACGGTTTGTCGAAGTGCAACTGGCGCAGCCGGGCGCGGAGTCGCGAGTGCGAGCCCGGGCCTTGGGAAGTCCAAGCATTTGAGGTGCGGCTTAAGAATGGTCGGAGCCTGATGGTTGCGGCTAGCTTTGACGCGCGTCACTTGCGGGCTTTGTCGGCAGTGATGGAGTCATGCTAGGGCTGCCCAGTTTGCCCACGCTGGATCATGCACTTTTGCCCAGCGGGGATCAGGCCGGCGAGAGTGAGGATGATGCCACAGTACTTATCCGCGACCATTTCATCGACTACTTTGGCGGCTCGCGCTAGGTTGCGCGCCTGGAGCGCGGTCTTCTCCATCATGTCGATCAGGGGACGACATTGACGGTTTTGATCTCGTAGTGGTCTACAGTGGTGTGCAGCAGGGTCGGACTTTTTCATAGCGAACTCCATGGTTGAAGTCCGGAGCCAAATGAAAAAGCCCCGGCTATCGGGGTCTACGGTAAGCAGAGCGCTCCCGCCATCGAATCCCGCCGTGGCTAAGTGAAATATCAGCAGATTGGAAAAGACTGCTTGGCCGGGTGAGAAGATTCCTCGCCAAGCGAGTTCGAGTCCCCTCCACCGCCCTCGTTTCAGTGCGGAGCGTCTCGCCTTGGACTCGCTAGAATTCAGAAGGCCGCGAGCAGCAGTCCGGTCTCTATTCCGCAGCGTCGTAGTTCAGGTTTTGTCCGAGCCAGCGCTCGATCTCGCCTACACTCATTCCCTTGCGGTTGCTGTAGTCGACGACCTGATCGCGATCAATCTTGCCAAGGCTGAAATAGCGCGATTCCGGGTGGGCGAAGTAAAGGCCACTCACGCTCGATCCGGGCCACATGGCAAATGACTCCGTGATCAGCATTCCGGTATTCTCCTGCACGCTGAGCAGACGCCAGAGCGCGCCTTTCTCGGTGTGGTCCGGGCAAGCCGGGTAGCCCGCAGCCGGCCTGATCCCCCGATATTTCTCTTGGACTAATTCCTCGTGGGTGAGATTCTCCGCGCGGCCGTAACCCCATTCGCATCGAACTTGCTTGTGCAGACATTCCGCGAAAGCTTCCGCGAGGCGATCGGCAAGGGCCTCGGCCATGATCGCGTTGTAGTCATCGTGCTTGGCTCTGTATGAGTCGCACAGCTCCTTCAACCCGATCCCGCTGGTGACTGCGAACGCGCCGATATGATCGGGCAAGCCCGTTTCTTTGGGCGCGATGAAATCCGCAAGAGACCGGCACGGCTCGCTACCCTCTCTATTCGATTGCTGACGCAGGAAGTGGAATCTTTCGAGCACCGTCCTGCATGTGCTGTCCGTATATAGTTCAACGTCGTCGCCTATGGCGTTGGCGCGAAAGAAGCCGTATACGCCTCGGGCTGTGATCAGCTTCTTCTCAACGATCACATCGAGGAGAGCATTGCCTTCGGTGAAAACTTGGCGCGCCTGGGCGCCATGCTCTGGGTGTTCAAGAATCCGAGGATAGATCCCTTTCAGACCCCAGGTGTGGAAGAACGGGCTCCAGTCAATGAACTCGCGCAGCGTCGCCAGTGGAAAGTCGTGCAGCACGCGCACACCGGTGAATTGGGGCGTGGGCAGGTCTTGTGTGCGCCACTCGATCGGAGTTCGCCTCTTCCTTGCTCCCTCGATCGAGATAACGCTCAGCTTAGGGGCGGAGTGGGCTTTGCGCAGCGCTTCGTAATCGGTGCGATGTTGTGCCACGAACGCTGGCTTGCCTTCGTCACTTAGCAGACTCGTCGTCACGGGTACCGCCCGGCTGGCATCCAAAACGTGGACCACGGGCTCGCTGTAGTGCGGAGCTATCTTAACCGCGGTGTGCGCCCGGCTCGTGGTAGCCCCTCCGATCAGCAATGGCAACTTGAAGCCTTGGCGTTCCATCTCGCGGGCCACATGCACCATCTCGTCGAGAGACGGCGTGATCAAGCCGCTCAGCCCGATCATGTCCGCTTTTTCGGCTTTGGCGCGTTCAAGGATTTTTTCGCAAGGTACCATGACGCCCATGTCGATCACTTCGTAGTTGTTGCAGGCCAAGACGACACCAACAATGTTCTTGCCAATATCGTGCACGTCGCCTTTGACCGTCGCGAGCAAGATTTTTCCCTGCGCCTTGACCACTTGGCCGGACGCAGCCATCGCGACTTTCTCGGCCTCCATGAATGGCGTCAGGTGCGCGACAGCCTTTTTCATCACGCGCGCGGACTTGACCACCTGGGGCAAGAACATCTTGCCCGCTCCGAACAGATCGCCGACCACACTCATGCCGGCCATCAGTGGGCCTTCGATGACCAGGAGAGGACGGCCCAGCTTGACGCGGGCTTCCTCTGCGTCGATCTCAATGTAGGCGTCGATTCCTTTGACCAGTGCATGAGAAAGACGCTCCTCGACCGTGCCGTTGCGCCACTCTTCGGCTTTCTTTTCATTTATTGCCTTGCCGCCCTTCAGTTTTTCGCCGTAATCGACCAGTCGCTCGGTCGCGTCAGGACGGCGGTTCAGCAACACATCCTCGACCAACTCCTTCAGCTCCGGCTCAATCTCCTCATAGACCTCGAGCATTCCCGCATTCACAATGCCCATGTCCATGCCCGTCGCGATGGCGTGATAGAGAAATGCCGAATGAATCGCTTCGCGGACCCTGTTATTGCCGCGAAAACTGAACGAGATGTTTGAAACGCCGCCACTCACTTTCGCGTGTGGCAGGTTGGCCTTGATCCAACGTATAGCGTTGATGTAGTCGACGGCGTAGTTGTTGTGCTCCTCCATGCCGGTGGCAACGGTGAGGATATTGGGATCGAAGATGATGTCTTCAGGCGGGAAGCCGACTTCATCAACGAGAATGCGATACGCGCGCTCGCAGATGCGAATCTTATCGTCGTAAGTGGCAGCTTGGCCCCGTTCATCGAAGGCCATGACCACTACTGCCGCCCCGTATTTCAAAACCTTCGCAGCGTTCTGGCGAAACTTTTCTTCGCCTTCTTTCAGCGAAATTGAGTTGACGATGCCCTTGCCCTGCATGCACTTCAGCCCAGCCTCGATAACCTCCCATTTCGAGGAGTCCACCATGAAGGGCACCTTGGCGACTTCCGGCTCACTTCCGAGCAACTGCAGGAAACGTGTCATCGCCGTGACACCGTCGATCATGCCTTCGTCCATGCAGATGTCGAGGACATTCGCTCCATTCTCGACTTGCTGGCGAGCGACACTTACCGCGTCTTCATATTTGCCGTCTTTGATGAGCTTGGCGAACTTGGGCGAACCGGCGACATTGGTCCGCTCGCCGATCATGATGAAGACGCCGGCCTGCTGGGTGAATGGTTGCGATCCCGAGAGACGGAGTGGTTTCGCCTTCGTGGGTTCGGCCGCGCTTGTCTGGTTTGACTGGCTCACGCGCGAGTCTCAATCTGGCCGGCGTAGGATTCTTCAGAATGTGCCTGGCGCCACTTTCGCGGAGGCCGGCCTTCGAGCGCATTGGCGATCGCCCCGATGTGCTCTGGTGTATTTCCACAGCAGCCCCCCGCGATGTTGATCAACCCACCCCGCGCGAAGTCACTCAGATAACGGGCCATGTCTTGCGGCTTCAGATCGAAGCCGGTTTCCGACAGCGGATTCGGCAACCCGGCATTCGGATAGCAGGAGATCGCCACGTCCGCCTTCTCCGAGAGCTCCTCCAGGAACGGATACATCAGATCGGGACCGAGAGAACAGTTGAGCCCAATCGACATCGGTTTCACGTGCCGGACCGCGTTCCAGAACGCCTCAGTCGTCTGCGCTGAGATCATCGTCTCGCCGCCGCGGCCCACTGCCGCAGAAATCATGATTGGCAGTCCCATGCCGTCTTTATCGAACACCTCACGGATGGCCACGAGTGCGGCCTTGGCATTGAGCGAGTCGAAGATTGTCTCGACCAGGAGCAGATCTACGCCGCCCGCGATGAGAGCCTGCACCTGTTGCGTGTAAGCGGCTTTGACCTGATCGAAGGTGACCACCCGAAAGCCTGGATCGTCGGCATCGGGCGAGTTTGATAAAGAGACGGTCAGCGGCCCAATCGCTCCAGCTACGAACCGCTGACGCGAGGTTGCAGTCCCGACACGATCTGCCCACTCTCGACATTGCCGCGCCGACTGCTCGTTAATATCCCAAGCCAATTCACCCAGGAAGGAATCTTCAATCACCTTCTGGTAGAACGCAGGGTCCTTGCGGCCGCCACGCTCCCTCGGATCGTCCACAAAGAATTCGCTCTGCGTAATGCTGGTTGCTCCAAAAGTATTTGTCTCGATTATGTCCGCTCCCGCTTCCAGGAACCGGCGATGGATATCGCCGATCATTTCTGGCCTGGTCAGCGAAAACAGATCACCATTGTTCAGAAGGCTCTTGGTCGCGTTCTCGAATCTTTCTCCTCGGATATCCGCTTCCGTCATGCCATAGCTGCGGATGGTCGTGCCCATCGCCCCGTCGATAATGGCAATTCGACTGTCGAGGATCTTTTCCAGCGCGTGATTGTGCACTGTCTTCATGTATCTTTGATGACTCTAGGAACTCTTCGACTCGGTCTTAACGCCGCGATATTGTCGGCGCGATACGCGTGTCCTTTATTATAGCGATGAGGCCGTACCCGGCCTCTGGCGGGTGTATCACTGAAGTAATCGTGATAGCGTTGAAGGGTGCGCGTTGGCGAAGGTGTCGACTCACTGACTGGGAGCCCGATTCGCAGGGCATGAACGCGACAATCTCTACGGAGAATTGAAAAGAGTGCAAACCACAGCGATTCGAACACACACCAGCCGAATGCCTTTCGTCGCAGCGGGCGCGGTCACAGGCATTGGCAGATTGCCTCTCATGTCAGCCGCATCGGCAATTCGTTCCGTTGAAGAGTTCTCGCCGGAAGTTGCTTTCTGGCCTCAGCTGCCTAAAGTTTCAGAACGAGAGAGTATCGTTGGCCAGGGCCTTGGTATTGTCGAACACCTGATCGAGCCTCGCAGTGCAAAAAGCGGCGTCTCTGGCTGGTGATCCCCAAAAGTTTGCTCAGCGCGCGATGATCACGGCGACCTGCGGACTGGGACTGCTCGACACGTCCGCGGTTGCCGAATCATTCGAAGTCGCGCACAGCGTCAGCAAACTGATCCGGTCACTGGCGGGTTCTAGGAAACTCGAAGAACAAGTCGCATTCGAAAACTAGCCCCGATTTCCCGACTTTTGAGACTACGAAAAGCAAGATTGCGCGAACATCTTCTCTGCTTGCGGGAAATGACCGCATGAGCCACTGGTATCGAGCGCCGCGCGCGGTTTCGGTGCGTCATCTCATCTCGCGCAGGGCGCAGGCTGAGGAACCCACAGGAATGGCAAACAACGCAGAGCAAAAGAGCAAAACCTCTCGCCTACATCGAGAGGCACGCTTACAGAGAAGTGGACTGGATCTCGAGACACAATCACGACCTCCGGTCGGAGGCGGAGTTTTTTTCTTTACATCCCTTCTCATAGGATGAGTGAATCTCCTGTTCTCGACAGGTTGTCTCTCCTTGAAAAATGCCCTACGAAGCAATTTGAGCGGCATGAGTGCGAGGAAGAGCGCAACAGGAATCTCTGCGCGGTGTGAAAACCTAGCGTATATTTGACGCCAAAGATTATCAGGGGGGAACGTGTCAATTGGGCCTGAAGCTTTGATGTTTGAGTTTCGGAAGTTTGCTCTGACTGCTCCAACGAGCGCCTCTCTGATGGAGCACATCGCGCAACGTCTACACGAAAACATGACTCGCTACAATTGGGTTGGCTTTTACCTCGTTGACCGGAACGATCCCGGTATCCTCATAGTCGGACCTTTTGCTGGCAGCTTCACGCCGAATGTTCGTATTCCCCTCAACATAGGTCTATGTGGTGCCGCAGCAAGCACTGGGAAGACCGTGGTAGTGGAAGATGTTTCCAAGGATCCGCGCTATCTGGCGGGATCACCCATGGTCAAATCTGAAATCGTTGCTCCTATCTTCGTCAAGAATAAACTTATAGCTGAACTCGATATCGAAAGCTATTTTACTGGTGCATTTCCAGCAGGGGAGCAGAACTTTGTAGAAGGCTGTGCTGCGATTGTTGGAGACTACTGGAGTAGAGGTCCGAGCGCTGCTTGAGACGTATATGAATGGTTTCCCGCCTGGGGGAGAACGTTTCAAACTGGCGAATCCAATGGCGATGTCTGGATGACACGATCAACTCCTCAGTGGCCATCCGGCTTTTCCGTCCATCCGCGATTCTCAAACTTGAGGAAATCGCCGCAAAATCACGTGGTACGCAATGAGAAGGGATGTAAAGAAAAAAACTCCGCCTCCGACCGGAGGTCGTGATTGTGTCTGGGCGGTCGTTGTGCGGGTGGACACCGACGAATTAGCGCGGGGCGTTTCATACCGGGATACCCTGAAACGGGTATAAACGGGTTCGTGCCATCGCCAGAGCTGAAGTCTACTTGTGGACAGCCCCACAATAATCCTGGCGGTTTCACGAACGGCTCGATCAGTTCGCAGACAAGGAAAAGGCCGGGTTGTCGCAGGCGATTCGCTGCGGCGAGGGAAGTGAGGCCTCCGGTTCACATGGACATGGACGAAGGCTTTGAGTAAGGCAGTGAAAGTTGGCGGGTGAGGCTGGCCAATCGAAATGTACGATGGGGTCGGTTTTCTACCATTGCAAATTTCTGATATTGCAAGACCCGCGGAACTATTTCTCTGCCATGGTTGAGGACGCTGGGAGTTCATCGTACAGAGGCTGCGCGGGCTGAATCGGCGGGTTCTCTTCGGCCACGGATATTGCAAGAATGCGGATCCTGTCGTTCCGCGCGAGGGTGATCGTTCTTGCGCCGGCTGGCAGATCGATAGGATAGGCAAATAGATAAGAATAGCTGTAGGCCACATTCTCACCCGCGGCGTTGTGATGATGCGAGCAGTACCAAGCGAGGTCGGCTCGCTTGATATAACCCGGTTTGATGCCAGTCATGTCACCGTAGTCGTCGCGCGAGGTATCTTTCGAACTCCACTGCCGGTCATCCCACTGGCCGATGAATCCGCCCCAGTCCTCGACATTTAGTTCGACACTCGTGTTACCTGCTTTGAACATGGCCTTCTGATCCCCATCCGCCGAGGCGGCCAGCAGGTACACACGGTTGTGGTTGCCCGGCGGCAGGGCGATCGTCTGCCCGTTGGCTTTCATCGCATTGGGTACGCCCGTCTTGGCAGGAGCGAGATGGAATCGCACATCGTTGAAGGTGATCTCCCCAGGCAACATTTCTGCAGGCAGAGCGTCGCCCTTGCCGTCAAACCCACCTTGCGATTTCTCGCCGTCATTGGTGGCGGTGGCAAGGTCGTAATGCAGCTTCACGGGCTCGGAATGCACGGCGGCAGCTTGAGCTGGCGCCGGGGCCAGGCGAACGGCGAAGGTGCGTGGTTGAAACGCGGAGAACGAAGCGATCAGAGCGCCGCCGTCGATGGCCGTGCTTGCGACCGGTTGCTCTTGACCGTTCACTTCCCGTGCGGAGCTGATTGCGGCGTTGAATGATAGGCGGACATTCGGCTGCGGTTTGCCATCGAGCTCAACCATGCGGATGACGATCTCGTCGGTCTGCTCGGCTTTCTTCAGCGCCAGCAATCGAATGCGCGGGTTGCTGATCTTGAGCAAAGAAAATTCCCGGCCTAGCGTGCCCTCATGCTTTGGAGTCTGGAAAGCTATGAGCGGATCGTTCATGCTCTGCGCCTGCCAGTCGGTTTGGGCCTGTCGCCAGTCGGCCGCATGCCCTGCGATGCCGTAAACAAATTCGTGATGTCCAAGATCCTGCGTGCCCTGGTCGGCGTAACCGCCACGCGTGCCTGGGGTACGGATCAGCGTGAGCCGAATGGTGTGGTCGTTCGGTTTATCCGACCCGTTCTTGCAATCGGTGAGGATCGTAGTGCCGAACTCGCCGCTCGCGTCGGTGAGGTCGATCCACTGGTGCGATGGCACTTCGAACTTCTTGGGCTCAGCAGTGGGACGCTGGATCGTGCCAATGTCCCAGTTGTAGGTGGCAACTTGATTCGAAGCGGTCAACGGAAAAGACGCTTTCAAATTCGATGCCTTCGTGTTCCAGTCGACCACGTTCACAACTTCAACGCGTCGCCCGGCGTCACCCGCGGAAAGCCGGATCGTCTGAACGAACTTCGAACCAGCGGTTTCACGAGTGATTTCCACAGCCACGCGTGCTGGACCGTTCTCCGCGACTCGAATTCTTGCCGGACCACCGACATAGGTCTTTGGTGCTGCCTCTTCCTGATCCCAATCCATATTCCACGCAGGCCAGTGTTCGGGGTTGTCATCCGAGATGGCGAGGCGCGCGGGCGCAGACAGCAGTTCCCTGCCGATTGATTTGTCGAAAATGCTGGAGACGTCAGCATCCGCATTTATTTTCACGCGGTAATATTCGTTCTCAAGTGAATTCTCCGAAACCGTCATACGGTAGCGGTCCACCGTACCAGCTCCGGGCTGCACATCGTAGACCGCGTAGCCAACCGACGGCACCTTCGCTACAAAAATCACCTTGCCGTTCGAAATCTGCGCGGCAACTTCACTATTATCCGGACCGGTGACGTGCACGGCTTTCGACCCGCCGCCGGGGAAATTCACGCTGGCCTCCACAACATCTTCGCGAGCGATGTTTAACGGGTTGAAAACCACGATGGGCAGGCCTTTCGCCTCGGTGTTCAGGACCGCGGCAACGGCTTCCGTGGCGCTCGTGAGCACGCCGGCGAACTGGTTCATGGCGATCACGTCGTCGTTCCAGGCAAACTCGTATGATTTTGGCGTAGCGGTTCCGGCCGCAATGTCGTGAAACTGGCCGCCCATCACCAGGGTCCAGGCATCATTCAGACGCTCGAGCGGATAGGACCGCCGACCCAGCCATTCCGCAGCGATCGAAGCTTTTTCGGCAGCGTCGGCCAGCAACTCTTCTTTTCGCAGCCAGCGCTTCTGATAGGCCTGTGAGGTGAGCGAGCCGGCGGAATGATTGGTCAGCTCCATTTCGCCGGTGTATCGCGGAAGTCCAGCGGCCTGGAAGGGCGTGATGTCGAGGAACATCTGCTGGGCTGTGGCCGAAATGACATGCACTGGACCCGCGCCAACCTTCACCGCCGGACCCTCGATACGTTCCTGATCGCGCGAGAGGACTTGACCAAGCGAAGGCAGGTTTGCCATGCCTTTGGTTACGATGGCTTCGAGGCGCTTCACTGATGCCTCGTCGGGCGATCCGCCAATATCGCCGGTGCCGTAATAGTGATAGTCCGTGAACACGCCACTGACCTTTCCGTTCTGCTCAACTCGCGCCGCCCAGTCGTTTTGAAAGAGACTATGCACCCGATCCTGTTCCATGCGGTTGAAGGCCAATTGCTGGTCGCGCAACCTTAAGAACTCTTCCGCGTCCTTCTGGCCTAGCAAGCTGCCCTTCTGTTCGGCATCCCTTTGTTTTTGCCGCAACGGCTCGAGCCTTTTCTGAATGTCTCTAAGAGCCGCATCGGGCGGCGAGGGAGGAAGCGGCTGGGTGAGATCGGTGTAGACCCCGCCGCTGTAGTCGCCCGGGTTTAGACCCGCCAGCACGCTCTCGCCATCCGGTCCAACCCATACGCCGACGTTGAAGGGCGTGCCCTCCGGAGTTTTCTCGAGCGATTCCGGGCCTCCACCGGGCGCAGAGGATCCCCAAACCAGCTTCTGCGTGGAGAATCCCTTCACCCCGGCGTGCGCGAGAATCGTCGGCAGCGAAGAGGGGAATCCGAAACAGTCGGGCAACATGTATTCCGCACTGGCTTTTCCCAGTTCTCTGCGAAACCAGCGATTGCCGTAAAGAATCTGCCGGATGATGGTCTCGGCGCTGGGCGTGTTGACGTCGCCCTCTTCCATCGACGAGCCGGCAGGAAACCACCTTCCTTCGTCGACGTACTTTTTCAAGCGGGCGAAATCGGCGGGATAATATTCCTTCATGAGACGATAGCGATTCGCGCCGCTAAAGTTGAAAACGTAGTGAGGATATTTGTCGAACAGTGCAAAATTATCCTCCATGGTTTTGCGGATATATTCGTGGATGACCTGGGGATACTCCCAGCGCCACTCGGTATCGAGGTGGGCGTAGCCGACGACGTAAAGGGTCGGCTGCCGGCTGAGATCCGGTTTTTCCGAGGTCTGTGCGAAGCTTGATGTCGATACCCTCACACAAACCAGAAGGACGGCGAAGAGGTAGCTCAGTTTGCGGAAACCGGGCGGGGTAAACGTCGAGCTTCGCTCGCCGGGACAACCGGGGGCGGCTGTCCCCACATGAGCATCTCCGCAAACTGATACGCCGTTGATCGCGAACAGAGTGGTGCGGAATTTTCGCATTGTAACTCTCCGAGCGTTCTCCCGTAGCAGGAAGTCGCACACATGCAACCGGCCATGTTACATGTTGGCGGAGAGTCGTGCCTAGGCTCGCAATTCGGTGTTTGAATCAGTACGAAGTTGTCACCACGGCGTCTTCGGGATAACCTGGCATGCCGAACTCAGGAACGTCGAGCCCTTCTTCTTCCGATTCGGGCGGAACTCTCATACTCTTCGCCTTGTTCACGCACCAGAAGACAACGAAGGTTGCACCGAAGGCCCACACCGCATATAAAGTTGCGCCCATAAGCTGGCACAAGAACTGCCGCGTATCGCCATGGAGCAGGCCGGTCACGCCTTGACCAGCATGGCCCAGATAGCTGGCCGCGCCCACGCCATTCCACCCTGCGCCATAGGCGCCATCGGCGAAGATTCCCACGCTCACAGCACCCAGCCAGCCGCAATAACCATGCACCGAAATCGCGCCGCAGGGATCGTCGATCCTTAGAACACGATCGTTTAACAGAACGCCCGCACAGACCAGGCATCCGGCGAGCACGCCGATCATGACCGCCGACGTGGGAGAGACGAAGGCACACGGCGCTGTAATCGCAACCAGACCGGCCAGCATTCCGTTACAAGCCATGCTGATATCCGGTTTGCCGAACAGCGAATACCACACCAGCATCGCGGCAGCGGAACCCGCGACGGCAGCCAGATTGGTGTTCACTGCGACCACGGAGATGCGAAGGTCCGTAGCCCCGAGCGTGGAACCGGGATTGAATCCCATCCATCCAAAGAGCAGGATGAAAGTGCCGGATACTACGTAAACGATGTTATGAGCAGGAAAGACTCGTATTTTCCCCCCCGGACCGTACTTGCCAAGACGTGGGCCCAGAATAATTGCCAGTGCCATGGCGCAGAAGCCACCCACGGCATGGACGACAGTGGATCCCGCGAAGTCGACATAGCCGTGTCCCAGGTTCAAGGTGGAACCCACCTGCGAGAGCCACCCTCCACCCCAGGTCCAACAGCCGGAGATGGGATAAAGGATGGCGCCGATAAACAGTTCACACAGCAGGAAAGCCCAAAAGGTGATTCGCTCGCAGACCGCACCAACGATGATGTAGCCCGCAGTCTCCATGAACACGACTTCGAACAGAGTCAGGCAGTTGCTGGCGCTGTCATAGGCGGGGCCGGTGAGAAAGAAACCTTTTCCACCCACGAATCCCCACTGTCCGCTTCCGACCAGAAAATGATTGAGCGTAGGAACACCACCCAGGTTGCCGGGCGCGGCGTTGATGGCAACGGCTCCAAACTGAAATGCATATCCGACGGCGTAGTAAGCCAGGAAGGCGAAGACATAGGCGGCGAAATTCAGCATCATCAAGTGGGCGGCATTTTTCTTTCGAACCAGCCCACAAGTAAGCAGGGCAAAGCCGGCCTGCATGAACAGGACGAGGTAACCAGTGTTCAGAGTCCAGGCGAAATTCGTTGCCACGCGAACGTGACCTACCGTGTCAGCCAGCTTCATTGCGAGCGGCTCTTTCGCAACCTGAGCCTGGTAGTCATCGAAGGCTTTCTTGTTCGCGGCATAGTCCGGAGAGGTCTTATCGGTGGGCTCAGGGACTACGAAGGGGTTGCCGGCCGCGTCAACCGCGCTGGTCTTGTCGCCGGTTGCCACGCCTGATGGATCTGGCTTGGGAGCGTCTTCGGCCAGACAGGGCATCGCCAGCCCGGCGAGCAAGCCGACGGCCAATAAGATCACGGCGCTGACCGACACTGTCACGGTAAGAAACGACAGGCACAAGGAAGGCCTGCCGGCTCGTCTTGTCATGTCTGCTTACTCCTGTTTCTAAAGGATGGACAATTCGCTGGCGATCGTACGGGTGCTGGAACGGCGCCAGCAACTACCGATACTACCGCACTTGTGAAAATCCGGAGGCCAGGGTTGACCCGGGAAAGTGAGCCGAACCCGACGAGCGCCCAAGCGTTCAATCGCAGTCCTCTCCCTGATCCGCAGACGATAAAGGCAGGGGTTCAACGAGTCCAATACATATTTCTTATGGGGCCCATCAGACTCTCCGATAGTATGGTCCGGACTCAGAACTCGATTTGGCGGCATTCACCGCGATCAGTTTCTGCCAAACCGTCTGGTCCAACCCGACTTGATGCTCCTATCGCAAGCCGGATGCTGCCATGGGACATCCCGCACGCTTTCGAGCGCAAGAACATCGAGCAAGCGCCGGGGCGGGGTTGCTTCGCCGAAAAGCTGCAACGACGCCAAAAAAATGTGATCACCATCTCGGCCTATCTCATGCCGCCAGTGTGAAGTGGAA
>Ga0302179_10001400_pt1 | contig 14569 bp, 10 predicted proteins | sample I_Palsa_E3_1_FD_198788 | JGI IMG/M metagenome (GOLD analysis project Ga0302179, IMG submission 198788) | Peat permafrost microbial communities from Stordalen Mire near Abisko, Sweden - I_Palsa_E3_1 | ecosystem: Environmental > Terrestrial > Soil > Palsa > Peat permafrost | place: Sweden...
AGATCCAAAAAACGCTGCCGGATCGTATGTGCCACTTTGGTGGAAAGCTGCTGGCTCATGATCGAAGCGCAGAGGTAGAAAAGGATATCTTTTTGTTTTTTTATACTCAGCGGCTCCTGATGCTGATAGATCAACTTTTTTAGCCGCCTGTCCTTACCCAGATGAAGAAGATGTTCCATAGAAAGTTTTTACCGGTAAGTTCTGACGCCGGGGGTCGATGGCAGACCCGGTTCAGGCAAGTGTATAGCTCACTCCCCCATCCTTCTCATCTTTGAGGACGATACCAAGCTCCTGCAGCTGGTTGCGGATCTTGTCGGAAGTGGCATAGTCTTTACGGGTGCGTGCGTCGCGGCGAATCTCGATCAGCAGCTCCACCACGCCGTTAAGCTTTTGATCTTCATCGGCAAATTCGCCCTTTAGCCCGAGTATGTTTTCCAGGTAGGCGGTAAAATAGTTTTTCATGGTCGCGATAGTGGCGGGGCTCAGTGCGTCGGGGCGGATATGACCGCTCCTGAGGGAATTGATGACAGGCACCAGCTCGAAAATATTTGCCAGCACCTTGGCGGTATTGAAATCATCATTCATAAATTCGTCGAGACCGAGCAGCAGGTGACGGACCTTATCATCCAGCTCCGGATCGGCGGGGGGATGGGACGGATCGGCCGGGGGAGCGGATGGGGCGGGGATGGGGGGCGCGGGGACGGCGGGGTCAGGGGGCACGGCGGAGCGCGCGACGGGGGCGTCCGGTCCTTCGAATTTTTTCAACAGCTCATAGGCTTCCCATAATCTCTTCAATCCCTTTTCCGCGGCCTGCAGCGCCTCATTGCTAAAATCCAACGTGCTCCGGTAATGGGTCTGAAGGATAAAAAAGCGGATGGTCATGGGTGAATAAGCCTGCTGCAAATTGGGGTGACTGCCGGTAAACATTTCCGTCAGCCTGATCTGGTTGCCATAGGCCTTCCCCATCTTCTTTCCGTTGAGGGTGATCATGTTATTATGCAGCCAGTAGCGGGCCGGAACATGTTTATTGCAGATGGTGCTCTGGGCTATTTCGCTTTCGTGGTGCGGGAACTGGAGGTCCATACCGCCGCCATGGATATCGAACTGTTCGCCGAGGTATTTGGTGCTCATGGCGGAGCATTCGATATGCCAGCCGGGGAAGCCTTCACCCCAAGGGCTTTTCCAGCGCATGATATGTTCGGGCGGCGCAGATTTCCAGAGAGCAAAGTCCTGGCGATTGCGCTTTTCATCCTGGCCATCGAGGTCACGGGTGGTTTCCAGGAGGTCGTCCAGGATCCGGCCGCTCAATTTTCCATAGGGGTAATGCGCCGCATATTTTTTTACGTCGAAATAGACAGAGCCATTCACCACATAGGCATAGCCTTCGCGGATGATGGTTTCGATCATCCCGATCTGTTCTACAATATGTCCGGTAGCTGTCGGTTCGATACTTGGTTCCAGGTTATTGAACTGGCGCATGGCCCAATGAAAAAGATTGGTATATTTCTGTACCAGCTCCATTGGTTCCAGCTTCTCGACCATCGCTTTTTTGGCGATCTTGTCTTCCGCCTCCCGGCCTTCTTCTTCAAAATGACCGGCGTCGGTGATATTCCTTACATAACGGACCTTATACCCGAGATGCAGAAGGTACCGATAGATAAAATCGAAGGTGATAAAAGGGCGGGCATGCCCCAGGTGACTTTCTCCGCTAACGGTAGGTCCGCACACGTACATACCCACATGCCCGGGTGTAAGGGGGGTGAAAACCTCTTTCTGTCTTGTATATGAATTGTGGACTTTTAATGGGTTCATACCTGGCTTATTCGGCGGACGAAGGTACAGAATATTAAGGTCCCGGAGCCTCCAATTCGAGATCGGCCTCTACAGGATTGTGATCCGACCAGGGTAGGGGGACTTTCCGGCATTGGAGCACGTTGAAGCGGGGGTCTGCGAGAATGTAGTCTATCCGCAGTGTGGGGGAAATATTCACATATGTCCGGCCGATACCGAATCCTTTTTGCAGCCAGCTGTCCTGCCAGTTCCCGCGAATCGTTGCATAGGTGTAAGAATTGGGAACATCGTTGAAGTCCCCGCAGATAATGCCGGGGTAAGGGCTTTTATCGAGCGTGGCCCGTACTTCCTCCGCCTGATCCCCCCGGTGCCTGAAGGCATCCCGCAGTTTCCTCGCGATAGAACGGGAGGCGCCCACGATGCTGTCGTTGACATTCTTTATAATCTCTATATCGTGGAATTCCTTGCTGCCAAAGAGAACCGACTGAAGATGGGTCGTGAAAACGCGAATGGTGTCATTGCCTGCGAGGATATCGGCGGCGATCAGGCTTTCCGTCGTATGAAATCCATAGGGTCGCGAAAATTCCTGCAGCAGGGTATCGATGATCGGATAACGGGAAAAAATGGCGACCCCTGCCTCATATAACCCCGGTTTGATATAGTCCCGCGAAAAGAAATAATAGGGATAGTGGAGCTGTGTCTGAATATACGTAATGTTGGATTCCAATCCGTGCCGGGTAAGGGGTTCATAAAATTCCTGGAGACAGAGGACGTCGGCCTGCTGCCCGCCGATAAAATCCAGCATTTTCGGCCGGTGTCTCAATAACGGTCTTTTTTTTGTTACAAAATCATCGAAGCTGCGTACGTTCCAGGTCAGGATGCGGAGGCTGCGGGGCTGCCGGTCGGGATTGAAGTGATTGCCCGGGTGCATGGCCAGGAAGTGGCGGATATTGGGCCAGCCGAGCAGCAGGGCCACCAGCGACATCAACGCCCAGCGGCGAAAGGACCGGATAAAAAGCCCAACGATAAAAAAGCACCCGACAAGCATCAGTAAGTAGGGGAAGAAGAGCCCAAGCAATGAAATAAGCCACCATCTCCCCGGATGCAGGAAAATATTGGCGCAAGCCAGCAAGAACAAAAGGACCACCAGGCTATTCAGGATGATGAAGAGGCGGTGGGTAAATTTTCGAAGAATCGACATGGCAGCACCTAAGTTACAAATCTTCTTCGTCAGCCGCCCGTTTCAGGATCTCTTTTTCCTCATCGGTGAGAAAACGGTACCCCTGCTGATTGATCTTATCGAGGATCTCGTCGATACGCTGCTGCGTGATGTTGGGGATTTTCTTAAACGGCTGGGTGCCGCTAACCTTATAATAAAACTCATCTTTAGGGGACCGGTTCACCTTTTTCCTGTCCGGATTGAACAGGTCGTTGCACCAGTCGAAGAACCAGTTGATCCAGACACTACCGTCATGGCCTCTGCGCAATTGGTAGATAAAAAAGAACCCGGCGCCGGCGCCGGCCAGGTTAGCGATATATACGCCCGAGTCGCCATGGGGGATGCTCGAAAAATTGATCAGCAGAAAGAGCAGGGTCAGTATCCACAGGGGGATGCCCCCGTTTATCATGGGGAAAATCCGGTAGTCGGGCGCTACGGCAGTAGTGGCAATGGCAATGGCCATGATCGCCGCATTGGAACCGATCAGCTGGGCAAAAGGCAGCTGAGCCTGCAGCTGGGGGAAAATGGCATAGGACAACAGGAAGAAGAGAGCTCCCGCCGCACCCCCATACAGGTAGATGGGTACCAGCTTACGGTTGCCCATCAGATCCTGTAAGATATAGCCAAAGCACCAGAGCCAGAACATATTGCCAACGAACCGGAAGACATGGTGATCGGAAAACATATAGGTGAGTAGCGTCCAGGGCCGGGAAGACATCCGGTCCAGGCTGGCGGGCAGGACGAACCAGTTGAGGACATTGGTCTGATAGGCGGCCGGATTGAGGGAATTCAACAGGTAAATAACGTAGATGAACTTCAGGATCACAAATAATACCGCATTAATGACCACCAGCTGGACCAGTGCGTTGCCGTCCTGTCCCAGGAGCATTTTTTTGCGATAGTTGTCTTCCATTACCCTCATACGATTAATTGGTGAAGTTAGCACCCATTTATCCTAAACACTCATTTACAAGAAAGAGTTTAGTAAAAATTGCGCCGGTTGTTACGGTTCCAGTAAATAACCAGCAGCAAGCCTACCAGACCGCCCCCGAGATGCGCCCAGTGGGCTACGTTATCCCCTGCGGTGGAGCGGATACCGGAGAATAATTCTATGGCTGCATAACCCAGTACAAACCATTTGACCTTGATCGGCACAAAAAAGTAGAGATAGATCAGGCTGTTGGGAAACAGGTAACCCATGGCGGCCAGACAGCCGAAAACCGCTCCGGAAGCGCCAAGGGTAGGTTCGTTAACCCGGAAATGAGGATCCAATAATAAATCCTGCTGCTCCGGTATGGACAGTTGGTGAAACGAGTCCATGACGGGGGCCATTTCCTGATAAAGGACCGCGAGGTGGAAGACAGCCGCACCAATGCCGCAGATGATATAGAAGATCAGGAACCGTTTGGCTCCCCAATAGTTTTCCAGGATAGAGCCGAACATCCACAGTGCGAACATATTAAAGAGGACATGGTCCCAACCGCCATGCAGAAAAAGATAGGTGATCAGCTGATGGGGGCGGAATAAGGCGGAATGGACGTCATGCAGGGCAAACAAGTCGATCAACCTTTCGTTAAATGCATTTCCTAACGTGTACTGGGCCAGATAAATCAATACATTGATGATAACCAGATTCTTTATAACTGTCGGTATCAATTGAAAACCACCCGGGCGAAATTCTGTCATACGCTATTCCTTATAATTAAGTGTGCCCCCGGGTCTGGTTTATTCTGAAAATTAACCCATCCCCGGTGCACGGCTAATGATGGGCTTTCAGCCAGCGGATCTGTGATCCGCTTGCGCAAATTACTGTTTTATTTTTAGCTGCACCACATTCTCGATGTGATGGGTATGCGGGAACATATCCACCGGCTGGACCCCGGTCACGGCATACTTCGCATCCAGGAGATGAAGGTCCCGGGCCTGGGTGGCGGGATTACAGCTGACATAGACCACGATGGGCGCACCTATCTCCAGGATCTTGTTCACCAGCCTCTCGTGCATCCCGGCCCGGGGCGGGTCGGTAATAATAACATCCGGCCGGCCCTCCTGCGCAAAAAACCCGTCCTGGCAGAGATCGGTGACATCCCCCGAAAAGAACCGGGCATGACCGATGCCGTTCAGCGTGGCATTTTCACGGGCATCTTCCACGGCCGCTCCGACGACTTCCACGCCGACGATCCGGGCAGCCTGACGGCTCACAAAAATACCGATGCTGCCGGTTCCGCAATACAGGTCATACACCGTTTCCTTACCGCTAAGTTCCGCGAACTCCCGGGTGACCTGGTAAAGCCTCTCGCCCTGCCGGGTATTGGTCTGAAAAAAGGACTTTGGGCCTATCTTGAATTGGAAATCCTCCAATTTTTCGATCACATAGCCCTTTCCAAACAGGATGCGGGGCTCCAGGTCGGTGATACTGTCGTTCCATTTGGGGTTGATCGTACAAAGAAGGGTGGTCAATTCCGGAAATTGTTGCAGCAGCTCATCGGCCAGCCGGCTGGTCAGCGCTTTTTCTTCGTAGCCCAACACGAGGTTGGCCATGATCTCCCCGGTCGTACAGATCCGCAGCTGCAGGTTCCGGAGCCAGCCCGTGTGCAGCCTGATATCGTAGAACGGCAGATCCTCGCGCAGCCCAAAGTCCCGGACGGTTTTACGGAGGCGATTGGTCGGTTCTTCCTGCAAATGGCAGATATCGATATCCACCACCTTGTCGAACAGGCCTTTGGCATGGAATCCGGCTACCCGCTGTTCAGCCGAGACGGCGGGATCGTGCAGTTCGTCCGGCAGGAGGAAGCGTCTGCTTGAAAAGGTATACTCCATTTTATTGCGGTAATGGACGGACTCGGGGGCCCCCAGGATGGGGCGGATGGCCGGGAGCGCTATTTTCCCGATCCGCCGGAGTGTGTCCTCCACCTGCTGTTGTTTATACTGCAATTGCATAGAATAGGGCAACATCTGCCAGCGGCAGCCTCCGCAGACACCGAAATGCGCACAAAAGGGCTCCACCCGGTCAGGCGAATACGCATGAAAAGCCGTGACAAAACCTTCGGCCCAGTCTTTTTTGTTCTTCCCCAGCTTTATATCTACGATATCTCCGGGGACGGCATTCTCTACGAAGATGACCTTGCCGTCTACCCGGGCCAGGGATTTGCCTTCCGCGGCATAATCCTCTATCAATACGTTGGCCAGTGTTATGTTCTTATTTTTTTTTCGCACGGCGCAAAGGTCTAATTTTACGGGCGTATGAGCAAAATCCTATTGTCCCTGGCAACCTGCCTTTGTTTGCTGAAATCCTATTCGCAGAATGGCTATACGATCCATCTCCATCTGAAGCCTTATACGAGCGGTAAGGTATATCTCGGTTATTACCTTGGGAAGATAAAGGCCCTGGCGGATTCCGCGCAGCTGAACGGCAATAGCGACGGTATTTTCAGCGGCAGCACCCCGCTGCCCGGCGGGGTTTATTTTATCGTCTCGCCCAGCCGGGCGATCCTGTTCGAGCTGCTGATCGACTCCGAGCAACATTTTTCGGTCGCCGCGGACACGACAAATCTTCCGGCCAGCGTAGTCTTTACGGGTTCCCGCGATAATAGTGTTTTTCAAGCCTATACCCGGTATACCGCCGATAAGGGGCGGGAGATCAATACCGCGCAGACGGCCCTGGCTGCGGCGCGCAAAACCGGCGATTCCGCCGGCATCAAGGCGGCCCGGGACAAGATGAAACAGCTAAACGATGCGATCCAGCAATACCGGCAGGAGCTTGGCGTCAAATATCCCAACTCCTTATTAACGACGCTTTTTCATGTGCTGAAGGAACCGGATATCCCGCCGGCTTCGCGGCAGCCGGGGGGAAAATATGACAGTGGCTTTGCCTTCCGTTATTTCAAGGCCCATTATTGGGACGGCATCTCTTTCAGCGACGAAAGATTGACCCGGACGCCGGTCTTCGAGCCCCGGCTTGACAAATACTTCAAGGACCTGGTGGCACCCGACGCCGATTCCATCGAAAAAGAGGCAGACCGGATGTTGCTGGAAGGGCGCGTGAGCAAACCGATGTTCCAATACCTGATGGTCTATTTTGTCCAGAAGTATGTCAATCCTGAGTATATGGGTCAGGACGCTGTATTTGTCCATCTTTTTGACAAATACATCAATGCCGGCGAGACAGAATTCTTTACGGAGAAATACCGGAAGTTCCTGAATGACAGGGCTTATAGCCTGATGGCCAACCTGATCGGCCAGCCGGCGCCCAATATGGAAATGGTTGACACTACCGGCGCCCTGCGGCCTTTGTATGGCGTCAATGCCAATTTTATAGTGATCTGTTTTTGGGACCCCACCTGCAGCCATTGCAAGGAGGTGGTCCCCAGGCTGGATTCCATCTATAAGGCCAAGTGGCAACAGGAGGGCGTAAAAATTTACGGGGTGATGGTGGATGGCGGTAAGGAAGCCTGGCTGCAATTCATTAAGGATCACAATTTAAGTGACTGGACACACGTTTATGAAACGAAGGAGCACCAGGAAGCAACGGAAAAAGCAGGTCAGCCCGGTTTCCGGCAGCTGTACGATGTGTACCAGACCCCCACCCTCTATTTACTGGATAAAGACAAACGCATTATCGCCAAAAAGCTTTCTTATGAGCAACTCGAGCAAGTCATAAACCTAAAACTGCAGCATACAAAATCCAATTGATATGAGTCTCCCGTTGAGCCGATCCTTTCTTACCGCTGTCCTTACCTTTTTTCTTTTATCCGGCCTTTCTGCACAATCTGTTTTCACGATCGATGGCACGGGCGTCAGCAGGGAAGAATTTCTGAAGGCTTTTACCAAAAATAACAATGGCGTTGCCCCAACCGAAAAAGCATACGGGGATTACCTGGATCTTTATATCCGCTATAAGCTAAAGGTAAAAGCGGCCTATGCTGCGCAGCTGGACACGCTGCCGGCACAGCGGACAGAGTTACAGAACTTCCGGTCCCAGGTGGCGGATACTTATCTGAAAGACCAGCAAAGCCTCGATAAACTGGTAAAAGAGGTCTATATGCGGGGTCAGAAGGACATTCGGCTGGCCCATATCTTTATTGCCCTGCCAAAAACCGCCGCCGTGACCGATACGCTCCGGGCATACGAAAAGGCGATGGCGGCTTATTCCGCGTTGAAAAAAGGCAAAAAATTTTCTGAGACGGCGCTTGCTTATTCTGAAGACCCTTCGGTGAAAAGCAATGGGGGCGGGATCGGTTATATTACCGTTTTCACCCTTCCCTATGAGCTGGAAAACCTGGCTTATTCCCTGGCGCCCGGCCAGTATTCGAAACCTTATCGCAGCAAAGGCGGCTATCACATTTTTAAGAATGAGGGGGAAAGGAAGGCTCTAGGCCGGATAAAAGTGGCCCAGATACTCCTGCCCTATCCTCCCGGGGCCGGCGCAGCAGCAAAAGAAGGGGTGAGGCACAAGGCGGATTCTCTTTACGGGTTGTTGCAAAACGGTGCAGATTTTGTCGCGCTGGCCCGGACTTACAGCGGCGATAATCTTACTTATCAGAATGGCGGTGAGCTGCCGGAATTTGGCGTCGGGCGCTATGATTCGGCTTTCGAGGCGAGGGCTTTTGCGTTGGAGAGGGACGGTTCTATAAGTCGGCCGCTGGCCAGTGATTTTGGCTATCATATCCTGAAGCTGGTGTCGCGTAAGCCCTTCCCGCGGCAATTCGATGAACAGGCGACTGCCAGTCTGAAGCAGCAGGTTCTCAATGACCCCCGGGTAGAAGTCAGCCGCCAGGCTCTTTTTACCAGGATCTATGGTGAGACTGACTTTTCACGGAATGAGGTACCGGAAGCGGATCTTTGGCTCTTTACGGACAGCGCCCTGCGGAATCCCGGTTATTCTTCTTACAGGGGTCTTGGCTATTCCAGCGTTGTTTTCTCTTTTGGCCAACGCGGCTATACGGTGAAGGAATGGTTGGACTATGCCAGAACGTCCCGGTCGCAACGGGCGGCCAACGGCGTATCCGACAAGGATCTTTTTCAGCGGTATATCGAGCGGTCGGCCCTGGACTATTACCGCAGTCATCTTGAACTTTACAATAAAGACTTCGCCTTCCAGCTGAACGAATTCAAAGAGGGGAACCTGCTGTTCGAGGTCATGCAGCGAAAGATCTGGGACAAGGCATCCACAGACAGTGTGGGATTGGCAAAATACTATGAGGCCCATCGGAGTAAATACTGGTGGAATTCGAGTGCGGATGCGCTGTTGTTTACCTGCAACAATGAAAAGACCGCTGAAACCCTGAAAGCGCGGTTATCGGCCAGTCCCATCAACCAATGGCGAATGTTCACCGACAGTGGCGGAGCGGCTATCCAGGCCGACTCGGGCCGTTATGAGCTGGCGCAGATCCCCGGTTCTGTCCGGCCGGAGCCGGCGGCGCAGTCGTTCACAGCCTTTGTCCCCAATAAGGCTGACAATACGGTTAGCTTTGCTTATGTGCTGACTGTTTATCACGACCGGTCGCCCCGCAGCTATCACGATGCCCGTGGTTTTGTCATCAATGATTATCAAACCTTTCTCGAAGACCAATGGGTTGCTGCCCTGCGGAAAGAATACCCGGTTAAGATAGATGAGGGGGTGGTTAAAACACTGCCTTGACCACTTCTTCGATCACTTTTGGCTTTCCCAACGTGTAATAATGTAATACGGGCACGCCGGCTTTTTTGAGTTCCCGGCTCTGGCCGATCAGCCATTCCGTGCCTACCTGCTCCACTTCCGTGTCATTTTTGCATTTCAGGATCGCATTGGAAAGATCGGTGGGCAGGTCCACATGAAAGACTTTTGGCAGCATGGTCAACTGCTTCTTATTCGTGATCGGTTTCAGACCAGGGATGACCGGGACATGGATGCCCTGCTCACGGCAGGTCTTTACAAAATCGAAATATTTCTGGTTGTCGAAGAACATCTGGGTCGTAATATATTCCGCACCGGCTTCTACTTTCATCTTCAGGTACATCAGGTCGGTTTCCAGGTTTGGCGCCTCGAAATGCTTTTCGGGATAGCCGGCGATCCCGATGCAGAAATTGGTTTTACCGCCATTCTTTATGTCTTCTTCCAGGTAGACGCCCTGGTTGAGGCAGACAACCTGCTTCAGCAGGTCGATAGCATAGCGATTGCCGCCGGGTTCCGGCTCGAAGGAGCTTTCATTTTTTGCCGCATCGCCGCGGAGGACCAGGACATTGTCGACCCCCAGGAAATGCAGGTCGATCAGCGCGCCTTCCGTTTCCTGCTTGGTAAAGCCGCCGCAGATGAGGTGGGGGACGGCGTCGACCTTGTAATGGTTCATGATTGCAGCACAGATGCCAACCGTACCGGGCCGCTTGCGGACTTCGATCTTGTCAAAGGTGCCATCCGCCTTTTTTCTGAACATTGTCTCGCTGCGATGATAGGTGACATTGATGAACGAAGGCTTGAATTCCATCAGGGGATCGAGGTGATCATAGATGGAGCTGATGGTCTTCCCTTTCAGGGGTGGAAGTATTTCGAAGGAGACAAGGGTTCCTTTTGCCTGCTGCAGATGCTCTATAACCTTCATATTTCGGGAGTATGAGCCGTTTGGCCCGCTTTTGCCAGCAAACTTAACAGATAAGTCTTAAAACACCTATAATTTTAAGCCGTGGGGCTTGCTGCTTGGCCTACAGGGCCTAAATTTGCGTCCAAATAACGAAAGATTGAGCATTATCATTCATTCACAGGACCTCGTGAAGACTTACCACAGCCGGACGGTGGTAAACCATGTATCCGTCAAGCTGGAGCAGGGAGAGATCGTGGGGCTGCTTGGTCCGAATGGCGCGGGAAAAACAACAACCTTCTATATGGTGGTAGGACTTATCAAACCGGATGAAGGGGATGTCTTTTTGAACGATGTCAATATCACCCGTCAGCCCATGTACAAAAGGGCTCAGATGGGTATCGGTTACCTGCCGCAGGAAGCATCGGTATTTCGCAAGCTAAGCGTAGAAGACAATATCAAAGCGATACTGGAAATGACAAAGCTGAGCCGGGCCGAGCAGAAGGACAAGCTGGAAGCGCTGCTGGATGAATTCCATCTGCATCATGTGCGCAAAAACCATGGCGATTCGCTTAGCGGGGGCGAACGGCGGCGGACGGAGATAGCCCGGGCGCTGGCAGTAGACCCGAAATTTATCCTGCTCGACGAGCCTTTTGCCGGCGTTGACCCGATAGCGGTAGAAGATATTCAGGCCGTCGTGGCAAGGCTCAAATTCAGGAATATCGGCATCCTGATCACGGATCACAACGTAAACGAAACTCTTTCTATCTGCGACCGTGCCTATCTGCTGATCGATGGAAAGATATTCAAACACGGCACGGCCGAAGAGCTGGCTGAAGATGAACAGGTCCGCCGGTTGTACCTGGGACGTAATTTCGAGCTTAAAAGGAAGGATTATCTCCATGATGAGGCGCGGCAGCAAAGCGAAGGGGCCAGCCTGGATAATATCATCGTATCGGTCAAAAATGCCATTGAAGAAATAGTAAATATTGACCAGCGGCGGATCGAGCAGGATAGGCCATTGCATAACGATTTGACAGAAACGGCGGTAATAGGGCTGGATGATTTTGAAAAATTGATCCCGGAGATCAGGGCAGCGGTGTTCAAATATGCTCAAACCACTAATAATCAAGAACTACTGAAATGGGCAAATCAACTCGTGGCAGATGAAAACGAGGCAAAGTCCGTTCTGAATACCCTCCTTTTACTGCTGGAAGCGGAGAAGAATTAATGTTATATTTGTCTTCCATGCAATTCCCATGAAGCTACTGAGTCCGGCCATATCGAGACTTGCCAGATTGCGTCTGGAGCGCATCGAACACTGGATGAGCCATCCGGTGGACGTGCAGCGCGAAGTCCTGCAAGACCTGGTCACTTCCGCCCAGTATACGGAATTTGGCCGCAAGCATAGCTTCTCCACGACTTTTTCCATCCGTGATTTCAAACAGGCCGTTCCCATCCATGAATATGACGATCTGAAGCCTTATATCCAGCGCACTATGGATGGGGAGCAGAATATCTTATGGAATACGCCCATCACCTGGTTCGCCAAGAGCAGCGGCACTACCAGCGACAAGAGCAAGTTTATCCCGGTAAGCGAGGAGAGCCTGCAGGATTGTCATTATAAAGGCGCCAAGGATGTGCTGACCATGTACTATAATTTTCATCCTGATTCTGATTTGCTAACAGGGAAAGGCCTGGTGATCGGCGGCAGTCATACGATCAATCCGATGAACCTGGATGCCGATGTTCATTATGGGGATCTCAGCGCTGTTCTCCTGCATAATTCTCCTATCTGGGCCCATTGGATCCGAACGCCGGAGCTGAGCATCGCCCTGCTGGACGAATGGGAAGACAAGATAGAGCGGCTGGCGATGAATACCATCAACGAGAATGTTACCTCTATCTCGGGCGTTCCTACCTGGACGCTGGTGCTGATCCGGCGTATCCTGGAGATCACGGGCAAGAGCAGTCTGTCGGAAGTATGGCCTTCCCTCGAGCTGTATATCCATGGTGGTGTTTCCTTTACGCCCTACCAGCAGCAATTCCGGAAGCTGATCGGGAAAGACATTCATTACCTCGATATGTACAATGCCAGCGAGGGGTTCTTCGCCGCGCAGGGCAATCCTTATGACGATGGGATGCTGCTGTATCTTGACCACGGAATTTTTATGGAATTTATGCCCGTGGAGGAATATGGCAAACCAAGCCCCGAGACCATCGGACTTGGTGACGTGGAGCTGGGTCAGCAATACGCTCTCGTGATCAATACCAACGGAGGACTTTGGCGATACCTGCTGGGAGATACCATTCAGTTCACTTCCCGCGAGCCTTTCCGGATCAAGGTCAGCGGCCGGCTGAAACATTTTATCAATGCTTTCGGCGAGGAAGTGATCGTCGACAATACTGATAAGGCCATCGCAATCGCCTGTGTGAAAACGGGCGCGATCGTCAATGACTATACTGCCGCACCTGTTTACTTTGGCGATACCGGCAATGGCGCCCATGAATGGCTGGTTGAATTTGAAAAGGAGCCTGCCGATATGGCCTTTTTCATCAGCGAGCTGGATAAGGCTTTGCAAAGCATCAATAGCGATTATGAGGCCAAGCGCCACAAGAATATCGCCCTTGGTATGCCGCTCCTGCATTCGCTGGAAAAAGGCGTTTTTACGGCATGGCTGAAGAGCAAGGGAAAACTGGGCGGTCAGCACAAAGTACCCCGCCTGTCCAATAACCGGACACACATCGAGGAGATCCGGGCTATGCTGCCTGCGCAATTTTCTCATCCCGGATCACGAGTGCCAGGATGATGAGGCTCACGAGGGATGAGGTATAAAACAAATACAGATAGGGGACATCGATAAAACAATAAAAAACGACCAGGCTTAGTTTTAGCGCCGCCAGCGGAATATTGGCAAGTCCCCTTAATCTGGCGAACAGGGCAAATCCTATGGGCAAGGCAAAGCTGAGCAGTATCAGCAGCCCATGCAAAAGGGCGATCCTGTTCCGCCCGAAAAACCAGGCCAGACCGGGCGCTGTCGAGAATACATCGGGGCTGTCCGTCCAAACCCGCCCGGCAAAAGCAATATAATCCCCGGGCAGGTGGGCGAGCCGCAGAAACGTCACCCAGCCGACCGGTACCAGGAACAGCAGCGCAAAACACAATATTCCCGTCAGCGTGATAATGGACAAATGCCGCCATTTTTTTTCCACGGCAAGGCAGACCAGATAAGCCGGAATCCAGCCGACGAGCGCATAGCGGCTGAGCATACACAGGGAGATCGCAATGCCTGTCAACCAGGGCTTGCCGGACAGCAAGGCCAGGACAAGCAGGACATAGTAGCCGATGACCACTCCTTCTTCGGACACGCTGACAATACCCGGCGTATTGTCCGCTACCATCCACCAGAACAGCAGGAAAGCGAGAACACCCAGGGTGAACGAGCTGCGACCGCCCCAGTCCGGCCGGTAGAGGAAGACGAATGTGCCAAAGGCAAAGAGCAGACCGGCGATAGCGATCCAGCGCATATCGATCCCCAGTGCAATGGCAGGGACATAGGGCAGCCACATGGCGGGCAGGTAGATGGGCTGCACGCCATTCCAGATCGAAGGGATCGTGTCATAGATATGGCTATGCTGTCCGGCGATAAAGCGCTCGCCCATGATCTTTATGATCGGCAGCATATCGGCGTTGTTGATATCGATCGGTATTTCGTCGAACCAATACAGGCACCAGGAATAAAGGACCAGCGCGATGAGACCCGTAATGACAAGCCGGCGCTGATTGAGCGGGGACTTCCACGGCCGCTGCCCCGGTGATGGCAGGTGTATAGCGGGCAGCCATAGCAGCAGTCCGGTAATGCCGATACCCGAGGCAAGATACAGGATGGAAAAAAAGGGCGCCCAGCCGGGTATTTTAAGGCACCAGGTCGCGCTCAGCGTTTCCACCGCAAAGGCTATCAGGATCGATCGGGTTAACTTTTTTTCACGGTCCATATTTACAATA
>Ga0302179_10001405_pt1 | contig 14531 bp, 32 predicted proteins | sample I_Palsa_E3_1_FD_198788 | JGI IMG/M metagenome (GOLD analysis project Ga0302179, IMG submission 198788) | Peat permafrost microbial communities from Stordalen Mire near Abisko, Sweden - I_Palsa_E3_1 | ecosystem: Environmental > Terrestrial > Soil > Palsa > Peat permafrost | place: Sweden...
TTGAGTTTCTCCGGGTCGGTCGAACCGCCGCACGCTTCCCTGAGGCGTCCCAGGATGAACCACGCGGTTTTCTGCGTAACGCCTATCTCTTTGGCAAGCTGCATGGAGGAAATCCCTTTGCGGGCCGTGACCAGCAAGTACATGGCGTAAACCCACTTGTTCAATGGCACCTTGGAGCGCTCGAAAATGGTTCCCGTCCTGACCGTGAAATCGAAGTCTCCGCAGGCGTTGCACCGATAGAAACCGTCCTTCCGGGTCGTGAGCCGATCCGACGTTTTACACTCCGGGCAAACCGGGCCATTGGGCCACAATCGCCCTTCCAGGTAGGTCCGCGCCGTCTCCACGTCCGGGAACATCTCGAAGAGCTTGAATGTGCTGATAGTGGAGCGGGACATTTCAGCAGCCCTCCACTTTGCGGTTCCAGGACCACTGCTCCACCGATCCCAACTGCTCCCAGGTCTTTCGGGCTCCGCCGTCGTGGTAGGTTGGCCGTTTGCGGACATCGGCCTCATAATCGGCCTTGCCACGTGCGGGGAGAGCCGAATTGTAGCGGTCAATCTGCTCCTGAACGGAACCGAGTCCCTTTACTTTCGCTTCCGCCGTGGTCAGGTACATTTTGTTGTTTTCCATGTCCTAATGATACATGGTTCCCGTACGGGAGTCAAGTATATAATTCCCTACTTTTAGGCAGCCGGAGTGTTAGCTGTGACAGCGGCCGCCAGCGAGGTGGCGGACGTGTTGAGGGAAGCTGCCAGCGCGGCGATAGCGGCCGGATCGTTGGCGTTCGCCACCAGTTGCGCCGCAAGGCCCTGAATCAGGGTGATGGCGCTCTGTTCGACGGTAGTGTTCTGGGTAACTTGCGCGGTAAGTGCTGCTAGGTCCATGATTTCCTCTTTTTGGTTGGCTAGAATCTGGTCCAACTTTGAATCCACCGCATCTAGCCGTGCGGCGAGTTGGGCGTACAACTGGAGAGCCCAGTCCATCTTGGGCGGAAAGCCTGGTGAAGCGGGACTCGGCGGCGTTGGTTCGGTGGACACGTTTATCCCCTTTTGTAGAGGTAATGCGGTCACGATGCTTTTCTCAGGCGGCGCAGGGTCCAGCACCGCGGCGGATTCTGATCGGTTTCGTGATCGTGCGAATAGGCGCGCGGGTTGCCCTTGCGATCGGGAAGCGCTGAGTCGTCGCCGCACTCCCGAACCTGCAGCTCGACGATCATCTTGTCCTTACGGCGCCGGATGACTTTGACGTTGGGCGCCTGGATCAAACACAACAGGCGTTCGCGATTGGCCCATTCATAGCAGCGAGGACCGCGGCCAGACATGACTGGCACCGGGAACGCCTGATTGTTTTGGATTTGCGACAAGGTTCGGTCCTTGCTACAACGAAACCGGGGTAGTTTACCGCCCCCTCCGCGAGGCCGAACGCCGTGCCGACGCTGTCGATTACTTGCCGACGGGGTGCTTGGGCGAATACGTCCCTTGCGTGGGGTGGATCACCGGCGCGGGTTCATCCGCGATGGGTTCCGGATAGATGACGGTCGGATCGTTCTCCAGCACAACTTCCTTTTCGCCTGGCTCGTAGGTGGCCAGCTTATACGTGAACGCCACGTTGTGCTTATCGGCGATGGCCTGCAGCAGTTCGCCATCCGGATCGGCGCCGTCGTGGTCGGCCTTGTAGTCGGCTACCGCTCGCACCACTTCGAAATCCTGTTCCGTCTGGGCGTTGGCTTTTTTCTCCACGCTATTCAGCTTGCGCGCCACCGGGGGAAACGGATGCGGAGGCTGGGTCGGAACAGTTCCAGCGAATACCGCGTCCAGGTCGAGCGCTGGAATAGAGAAGCGCGCGGGGTTGCCGAGCAACGATCTTGAGTCTGCTACTTTGCCTATCATTTTCGATTCATTCCTTTTTGTTATGCCGCCGGCGGCAGCGGGGCGATCTCACGTGGCCGCTTTTTCATCTCGATGACTTTCGGTTTTGGCGGCATGGGAGCCAGTTCGGATCTGCACGGAAAAGGAGGCAACTCATCGACAATCTCTAGGACCGCGTGAATTCGTGCAATCTGAAGCAGTGCTCCCATGTATGCCTGTTCCCATGGTGCGCACTGTATTTCAGACCGCGCTATCCCCAATATGGCTGTATAAAGTACCGTCCAAATGGATGAAAAAGGCCGCTAACTGTCAGGAATGCCACAGTTTTGAAGCCGGATTCATCGGAGCGATATCATCCAAAAGGAGCACTTCGATTTAGAGAGTGCGCTGCTTCGACTTTGAGAACCATGATGGCGAGCTTGTTCCGCACGTTGCGTTGTCACTGCGCGAGCGCCAGATTTTGAGCCTGCTGGTTCGCTGTCATCCGATCCGAGACATCGCCGATATTCTGGGGATTTCCCCGCATACGGTCAAGTCCTGCCTGCGCAAACTCAGCGTGGCATTAGAGTGCCATGGGCGGGCCGAGCTGGTCAGGTGGAGTCTGTGTTATCCGCAGGCGTTGGGAGGAGGCGCGGCGCCGCAGGTGGTCCATGCGGAAGGGTGTCTGTGTGGAGCGGCGTATTGTCAGATTGGTATTCACCGGGTCGGGTGAGAATTCTGAAGTGCTGGTTTAGAATTCTCATGGCTTGGGCGACTCTCGCTCGGTTCGCGGCGCTTCGAACATTGGAACATTCCCATTGGGGCTTCGCGACGTTCAGCCGCTTACGTCGTCTTGATGGCTCTTCAGCGCCTCGGTGTCAGGGCTGCTTTTTGCGGGCGTTGTCGGGTCATTGATCCGTAACGCAGCCTCCGCTATCAACCTAGCCTCGTCTCCATCGTGCGCAAGCCCTGGCAGCGCGATGATCTCCCGGAAAGCGCTCTCGTAACGCTCGATCTTGGCCAGCAGGTACCCGACGCTACGTTTAGTTAACACGGCGCTCTCTCCCTCTCTACGCAAAGCCTTGCACGGCAGACCACCGCTCAACAGCCATCCATCATAGCGCGCGATTGAAAGGCATCGAAGCACCCAAGAGAAAAGACCGTCATGATACGGTGATGATAAATTATCAAGACCACATCATGATCCCCTCTGGCCCACCGCGTGCCTTCCTCACTGGTGATGCCCTCGTTTCTGTTTCGAATCGGTACACTCGCGTTGCTTTTTGGGACGCTGGCGCCTGGCTGTGTTCCAGAATGGAACGCCCGCGGCGAAGTGCGGGACCAGGGGCGGCCGCCGGCAGTCAGCAGGCCGAGCATACGGCACCGCGCGAATTACTGCGTCACGTGCGAGCGAACGCCAGCCGGCCGGATTCGTCGCAGCTCAACCGCGCGGCGCACGTTTGAACGTTTGCAGCCTTGCCCGTCGACGGGAGCGGAAACGGGATCCTGCCCTGGCTACGTGATCGACCACATCGTGCCGTTGAAGCGCGGCGGCGCCGATTCACCGGACAACATGCAGTGGCAGAGCATCGAAGAATCGAAGGCCAAGGACCGATTGGAATAATTCACCCAAGCACCGATTGGCGCGGGTTTGGCGAGGCTTGGCGCGGCATTCCACTACGTCTCGACGTCACTGCACAGATGCGCAATATGGTATTCCCAATCAGGACGAATAAGGTCGTTATCCTGCATTCAACCTTCAAGTGATGGTTTAGCTGCTCAAGCGATGCTTTAACTCTTGGCGCCGGACGCCGGCTCTTCCACGATGACGCGGAATCTGAATTTCTGAGCCTCGTGGGTGAGAGTGCGGTATGCCTGCATGAAATGCTTGATGGGTTCCCTGACCGAGATTTCCTCGAAGCTCACTCCGCAACCGCCGCACGATGCTGGGGCCTGAGTGTTCGCGCCGGCGTCAATCGTAAGCCTAGCCTTGCAGTTGGAGCACGTGATCTCCAGATACCGGAGATCGGTGAAATCGAGGGCGGTCAGTTTGGTCATGGAGAGCATGTTAACTCTTCGGCAGTGAGATCTTGCCCCTGCCTCCGAGCGAGATGCCCTGCGCGTCGAGGGTTGGCACCGGGCGCGCGTGGGTTGCGATCGGCGTGCGCTGCTTGCGTTGCCATTGCAGTTCTTCGAGAATGGCTGCGAGATACAGTTCGATCCCATAGCTCTCGGTCGTGGGTGATGGGGTGGGCAACCGCTTGCCGCTCAAGCTTTCCATAGGATTCACTCTTTTATCCCGCCTTCAGCCAGCGCTTGCATGAAATCCTTTACGTGTCCGAGCACGCTCAACGCTCTGCCTTGGTCGTAGGGCACATCCGAAACATGCATGACGTGGTTCCGCCACGCATCCTTCAAAAACATGAAATGGGTTGCCGCTTGCGAGCAGAATTTCTGTTGCTCCTTCCAGTCGGGACCGAGGCTGGAATTCATTTTTCTGATTTCTTTCTCCACCGCTTCGATGACGTTGTGCCAGTTGGTATGACTGAAATCCACACCGAACTTTACTGCCAGGGTGCGGAGCCCCCGCTCAAGAACTCTCATCAAATGGTATACAGCCGCCTCTCCTTGCTCAAGCGCGTAGCAGTTGCCGGCATCTCGAATTTCGGTGATGCACGACGGGAATGCTGTGTTAACCGCTATTCCGAACAGATCGTCTTTCTGGAAGTACTTCTCGTTTTCCTCCCGGATTCTGAGAAAGACCCGCTTCCGGAGTTCCGCAGAAAACGAAAACCTCAAAGTATCCAGATCGCTCAACATCTCGTGGTATGTATATGCCTCGCCTTTTCGAAGTATCTGGGCCTCGTGGTGTGAGATCAGGCCTGAAGTGTGCTCCAAGGCTAGAGCATCGCATTCCTTTCGCATCTCGGAAAGAGATTTTGATAGCGCTTGACGCAGTGAGGCGTCAACCGTCGTCGGGCGAGAACTGGAAGACATAATCTTGGCGTGTTGGTATTGGTTTTCAAGGTGGCAAACAACCTCGTAGAAACCGAAGGCGTACCTCTCCAGCATGTCCCATAGGCTCACCAGCCTGTTGGAATTCTCGCCGTCGAGGCAGGCTGGTAGCGCGTCCTTACGGGAAGAAACCGCTTCGTCAATTGCCAACATCACAGCACCCGCGTAAGATGAAAAGTGCTGCGAACCCGCGTCAACGGGTTGGCGGTTTTTTCCAGTAAGAGTTTTTTGGGGGCCACTTTCCGTGGCCCTTCGCTTTCCTTAGCCTAGCAACGCTGTCCTCTGAACGCGACACTTGTGTGCTGTCCTGACAACAGACGATGGGCTATTTTTCTTCGGGCAGTGGCCGTTTCAGCATGGGCCTTTTGTGGGCCTCGATGCGTTCAGGCGCTCGCGTTCACCGCATGACTGAGCAATGTCACCCAGTCGTGCGAGTTCTTGCTGGCGTGGTGTGGCATTGGCCATGCGAGTGCAGTTGTCGTTTGGATATGAAAAAACTGATGGCAGGCTTGGCATTATTCGCGGGCGCGGCTTTCGGACAGGTGAATGCCGCAAGCCTTACAGCATCACAGGTTCAATCTGCGATTCAGAAAGGCCAGGAGTATAAATCTCCAGACAAGTTCCTCAGTAAAGGACTCCTGGGAAGGCGTGTGGAAATTGGCAGGTATACCACGGTCACTTTCTTTAACGACTGGCAGGACATTGCCCTTGCTTCCGCAGAGGCTCGGTTCGAGATGCGCGAATTGAAGGTTGTCGATACCCACCCTGTTGGACTGCTGCACGCGTATGTTGAAGTTCAGTTGAATACCAACGGCTTTACGGCATGGAACTTGAGAGATGCTGAAAACGCCGACGCACATTCCCATCGTTCCAATCTCGTTATTACGATCAGCGGCAATGCAATTCAGCCAGTTGCACGTCGGGTTGTGGCGAACAAGGGCCACACGGTTGTGATGGCCTTCGATTTCGCCGTTTCGCCTGAAGATCTTTTGAACCCCGTGACGGTTACCACGATCGACGGGGACGACGGACGCCGGCATCATAAGACGGCCGATCTGGCGGGAATCCTATCGCCTGAGTGGGATTCCAGGCATTAAACCTGCTTCCCGAATCGTCCTTCGCCCTTCATTCGCTGAAATCTTTCGTCCGGCCGTGTCAGCCCCATCACGGTACTGTTACACTGACGGTTTCGTTCTGGGATGGCTATGAGTTCCTCAGCTAAAAATCGGTACCCAGAACAGTACTTACAATCGCGCTGTCGTGCGCAAAAATGAAATGTCGGGCGGGCCGGCCAGCCTTCCCGATTAGCAATAAGGATTGAGGACGGCGCAGGCCGGCGGCTCCCTCAGCCAATGGGTGTCTCCTGCGCCGCTTCCTCAGCCCTAAGACACGGGGCGAGCGATGGAAGCCCACTCAGAGACCACGCATCGACGACGCGTTAGCCCGAAAGGGATCCCCCTCACGAAAGTATCTTCGCAGCGTGACCAGCGATCGATGGCCCGTCTGGCGCGCAATCGTAAATTCATTGACGCCGGCCGCGACGGCCGTTGTGACAAAACCGGAACGCAGCGAGTGCGCCGCATAGTCCCTGGGATTCAGATCGATACTGCGGATGGCGGCTTTCAGGATGTTCGCCACTGCGACAGGCTGCAATCGCTGGAAGGGCCACCGCAGACGGCGGAACAGCGGTCCACTGTCAGAGCCTCGGATCTCGAGATACGCGCGGAGGGCGCCTACGGCATCCGTTTCCGGTTGCTGCCCGGGTTCCACGCCGATCAATCGCCCTACGCCAGCCTGATCCTGTTTCTCGCGGTCCAGGACGACGACTATGCCCTTTGGGACCCATCGGATGTCATCCAGGTCCAGCGCCACGATATCCGATCTCCTCAGAGCCGTGGCGAAGGTCAGAGTGAGCACCGCCCGATTTCGGATGTCGCCTGGTCGTGTGCTTCCCAGCATTGCAGCGCAGATCCGGCGGAGGTCCTCGATCCGCAGCGGCGTCTTCTGGTCGGGCTTCTCGCAACGAAGTCTTTGCGCGGATATCAGAAACTGCCGGATGGCGAGAGGTTCCGGAATTGGAATCCTAGCAGACCGATGCGCATCGTTCACGGCGTTCATGTAAACCCGCGCGCTTTCGATCTTGCCTCCGGAAAGAAGCGAATCGGTGAGATACAGAATCACTGTTTCGGCCGACGCTGGAAATGGGCAGCGATTGGCGCGACCGCACCAAAGAGTGAATCGCCTCCAGCTCTCTCGGTAGCAATCGCGAGTGCGCGGGGCCTGCACCGATTCGTCGATGCGCGCGCGGTAGTCGAACAGTTTTTTGAAGTCGGGGGAGCCTTCAAGCATCTGCCCACTGTGGTTACTTTACGGCGCGGAATTCAATCCGTACCCGGCCTGAAAAGTACCGGGACGCGCATAAGCCCAGTTATAGTGACTCAGTCATCGGGCAGTATTCAAAACAAAGAAGTTCTGAGGCTGGGGGGCCTATGGATATAGTATCCGAAGTGCCCGGGGTCCTCGCAGCACGCGCCGCGCGTAGTCCACCTTCCGTAACACTTTGACGCTCTGAACTGCACCCAGTCACTGCCAAGAAACGAAGTGCTGTTCCGAGCTGAACGCGTCCCGGAAGGCTATTCATATTTCTACCACGGTTCTGTGGTCGATTGAAACCCTCTCTGGGCGCATTTCCTTGCGGCCCACCGGCGCGCCTCACCGCCGGCAACGAGAGGAGATTTCAATGTCAGATAAGCATCGACACAATCGGAAGTGGGCCATCCTGGACGAGTCCGGGAAGGTGCGCGCCCGGATCAAAAAATGTTCCAAGAGTGATGTCCAGCGTGTCGCCAGAATCCTTTTTCCGGATCTGGAGAATCCCGACATCACGCGGGTGTCCCGAGCCACTCCGCGGCAACGCGAGATAGCCTCCTCGCTCCCGTGGTTAACACCTCAGCGGTGCATGGCTCTGGGTGTCCCCGTCGAGCAAATAAGCGCCGCCAGCGCGGGAGGTGGCCAATGAGTAGGCCATTGACGCCGACTCAGCTCATGCAGCGTATGGCTGCACGACAGAAGGGCGCGCCGGACACGGGCTACTTCGTGGCTGGGCCTCCAGACCAGGTGGAGCGTCGGAAAAACCGAGGCGGTACGGTAATCGAGCGCGTCGAGGCCTCCGTTGCGATTGCCTGCACGCGTCCGAATAAGTTTTCAGAATTCGCTATCACCGAGCACGGCGAGATCTGGGGAGTAGAGGATCTCATGAATGAGCAGGGCTGGAGTCGCAAGCACGCTCAAAAAGGCATCACCGAAGCCGTGCGCGCGGGTGTGATTCAGCGAGGAACGGTGGCAGTACGACAACCGGGAGGAGGGGACGCTGATGAACAGTGTATATTTTGGAGCTATCTAATTACAAACAAAAGCTTTAAGCGGATGAATGGGCCTGAAGAAGTTGACAATAATGGCGCGTGTACAAGCGCCGTTCTCCTTTTCTTCGCCCCTCACGAACTGACTCAAATCCGCCGCTTTGACGCCGAGAGGCAGGCTGCGGCCGAGAAGTTGGCCGAGGAGTTCCCCAAAGTTGCGGACAAGGCGTTTGCCGAAGCTGCGGCGCTGGTCAGGCGTGCCATAGAACAACAGAAGTATAGCGCAAAGCGTGCTCTCGGGATCAAGCTGAAGCCGAAACAACTGAAGGTGAAGGAGGAGCCTCGGTTCGTCAAGCTATCGCTGCTGGCAGACCTGTTTCCGGAACTGGCCGCGGGTTCTGGAAACGGGCATCCTGGAAACGGATCTGCCGGTCGGTCGGTCCCCCCTGTTGACCTACCTACAGAGTCATCTAAGGGTTTAATATCTAACACCTTATTAGAGGGCGCGTGTACAGAGGCCATTTTGGGACCTGTACAGGTTCCAGCGGAATCCGTACACGCGCCGGCCGGCCGGGAGTCTGTACACGATCTCTTGGCCCGGCTGCTGGGTCCTAAAATTCACGACGATCCGTCGCCGGCATTGTGCGATCGCATCGTGCGCAACATGCGCGGCGCGCCGTTGGAACATTTGGAAATTCGGATAGGGCTCCGGTACCGGTCGATCAAGAGTATGGGCATGGTCGATGGCCTGGCGCTCGACGTTGGCAAGGCTTGGTCGAAGCTCGAAGCCGCCCGTCAGAAGGGCGAGCAAGTCTACCACGCACGGATGGCGCAGCAGCGCGCCGAGTCCGAGGCCCAAATCCGCAAACACTTCGAGACGGCCGATCCCACCGAGCGCGCCTGGATGCTGGAGAACTTCCCTGAACTGCGCGAGTTAGCGAAAGCCGTGGGAGGTGAGTCGTGAGCTGGAACGGTGTGTCGAGATGGCGTCCCAAGCCCAACCGCATTGCAAAGTGCCGCAACTGCAAACGCTCGTATTGGCTCTACGCCCGCACCGTCGGCCTTGAAGGATTCTGCAGCGCGGCTTGCAAAGAGGCCATGGCAGTCAAACGCAACTCAGCCATCGCCAGCGCGAAGGCAAAGGAACCTCGGCATGAAGAGTCTGCCTGAAGATCCGGATCACCCGGGTCACCACATCGATCCGGAAACCGGGAAAAATACCGAGGATGAAAAAAGGTTCTGGATAGACGATCCGGATCACCCGGGTCACCACATCGATCCGGAAACCGGCATCTGGCCGATAGCGGAATGGGGCGCGTCCTGCGGAAGAGGCTTTGTCAGTAGCCAACGATTCGCACGTTCGCCATCGGAGCAGGTGATTGAGCGGACTAACCGCGAAACCACGCGCAAATGGCGTGCAGTGATCGATCACCCGCAAACCGGAAAGGAGCAACCATGATCACCCACTCGCCGGCATGGGCCAAGGGCATGCGCAAGCTCGGGCCGGGAATCTATCTCGATAGCAGCGGTGCCCTGCACTTCTCCATGGGGGAGCTGGCCGAATCATTGGGCGTGCCAAACACTGAAGAGAACGCCCGCATCATCCAGGAAAGCGCGGAAGCCGCTATCCGCGAGGTCTTCGGCACAGGGTTACCCACAACTATCGTGGAGAGCCCAGGAGAGACGCGATGAGCATCCGCCGCTGGAAGCGCGTCGTTCGCCACGCCGTGCGCCTCGGAATGCTCAGTGAGCCTCAAGGCCGCGAGACGATACACCACTACCTCTGGCTGCTCCGCGCGATCCGCGAGGACAAGAAACAGCGTGACAGCCGACCCCAACTCAGTCATGCCGTGCCACGAGGGAGTCCCAATAAATCGAGGCTCACAAACCAAAAACGAAAGCTGAGGATCGTATGAACATTCTCGAATTCACCTGCTTACGTGCCGGCTTCACGCCTAAAGAACTGGGACTGGACGACTCCGTGCTCGAAGGCGCCGGCAACCAGCCGCTCAGCATCCGGTATGATCTGGGGCACGACGAACGGCTCTATCGAGTGTTCTTCAAATACCGCCGGCCAGCTATCCCGAAACCGAGGCCTCCGTACATCGTGCCACCGCCGCGCGACTGGTGGACCGCGGAAAGTGAACGGGAAGCGGTTGCTTCGGCCGAAGCCGCGCGGACCAAAGGAGCCACGGCATGAGCGCGCGTCCACAGAGGGCCAGAATCACCCATCCAGAGGAACAGCAACTCGATGAGACCTTGCATCTGATCGCCATGATGGTGGAGGACTGCGTATCATCCCATCGCTTCGAGGAAGGCCGCCAGAAGCGCATTGCCGAGGGCCAGGAGCATGTCTGCGTGGTCTGCGGATGCTCGGAGTCGAGGAGTTGCGAGGAGGGCTGTGTGTGGGCTAATGAGACGCATTGTTCGAGGTGCATATGGACCCCGTGATGGCGGCTCTCCATCGACCGGCCGTAGCCATCGTGCTGCTGGGGATCGTTCTAGTCGTCGCGCTCTGGGTGATTTTCGCACCAAGAAAGGATCGTTCATGACAGACACGGAGCTGCGCAGTAAAATCAGCGCATTCACCAGCCGAAAGCAGCAGTGTGAGGAGAAGATCGTCACCTTGGCGCGCGCTGTAACGCCGGTATTGCACGATCACAACCTACACGCCTGTGCGAAACCCTTGGACGAGGCGCTTTTTGAAATGGACGCCATCGAGCAAGAGATGGTGGAACTCGTGAAAGCGGACCCGCAGCAATTCTTCAAGGTGTTGATGTCATGACCCGGGATGCCCGTATAGCATTCAGCGAGGTGGTGCGGTTGATGGCACTTTTGACCGAGGCCAAGACGCCGCACGCCAAGGCACTAGCGGTGGTGATCAGCGAGCGCCTGATCAACCTCTCTGAAACCGATGACAGCGGCGACATCCTGCCCGAGAGCGAGATAGCTGAGTGGATTCGGTTCGCGCGATTACTCAAGGTCCAGGACCAAGCGGCGGCCGCTAACGCCAGCAAGAAACGGCGTGGCACCAAATCCGGCTCAGTCATACCGTTTGGCGAGGGAGCGGGAACGCCGCGAGGCTCACAAAAGCCATGAGAACGATCTGGCTGCACGCCATCAACCGCAGGGTAACGCTGGCCTCCTACCTGGCTGCCGTGCGTCTGGCGCAAGCCAATCCTACAGTGACGTTCACACACGGCTTCACCACCTGGTGGCCGACCACCGGAGAGGAAATCATGCGCCAGTTCCGGGAAGGGGTGACCGACCGCATCAACCAGGCCATCCCCTATTGCAAACGAGGAATTCAGTGATGAAGATTCGTAAGATCCGTTGTGAAGGCTGTGGAGTGGAATTCTACTGGTGGGAAGGACACTCGTTTGCAGAGTGTTTAAAAGCGAAAGAGTGGAGAGAGCAGCAGGAGTACTTAGATCGATTGGAACTGGATTTTGTGAGCCTCGATGTGCCACAATCGCGCGTCATACGTCATGACTGAGGCGAGGGTGTCCGGTCGGGGGAGTGTTTGCGTAGAGAGGGGGAACGATGAAAGCTGTTCGGATCTATTCGGATCGAAAGCTCAGCCGACAACAGATCTGGGAAATGAAGCGGCTGTGGCGCGACGTTCCCCACGTGCAATGCAAGGGGCTCTGCCAGGGTGCTTGCACCAACGTTCCACTGATGCCGGTCGAAGCGATCTACCTGATCGAAAAGCACGCCGCCAACCCGCTGCCGGCGTGGCACGGCTTCGGCTACAAGGCGACCATGATGCCCACTCTCGGCATCAATGGCCCTTGCGAGTTCCTGCGGGAGGGACGCTGTTCGATCTACGACGACCGTCCGGCGGTCTGCCGGGAATACGGCCACAAAGTGCTCACGCTCGACTGCGGGCACGATTGCCAGCCGTCCAGGCCGTTCACCAACGAAGCGGCCAGCGCGATCATGCTGTTGATGTCCTACGTGCTGGATATTCAGGGTGCGATGGCTGTGGTCATTCCCCGCGATAGCGAGCTAGTCTTCCGGCATCTGCAGGAATCCGTCGATAACCTGTGTGTTGATGTCGAGATGGAAGACGGCGAGGAAATCTCTGCCAGCGGAAACAGCGTGACACCCGAACCCAACTCAGTCATGCCGTGCAACGCGCGAGACGGAACGTTGCGAAGCCACAAAGGGCTATGAAGCTCACTGTCGTATTGGCCCGCTATCCTCCCAACACCCCAAAAGCCGGTTACCTGGCAGCCTATGCGGTATCCGAAGATGCCCGCCGCGGCCGCAATCTCCTGGCAGGGATGCACATCACCGGAGTGCCACATGCCAAGAACATGGTGAAACGCGAGCTGAACTACCTGATGCCAGGAGCGGAAATCACATTCGAAGGTCCGGAGGGAGAAGTGGGGAAATGATCGACGATCGCGTTCCTGAACAACTCGAGAACCTGGTGCTCTACGCCTGGGTGGGACCGAAGGACGACCCGCACGCCCAAGACGACCACTGGGGCATCAAGATAGGCGTGGTGCCGGCGGGCACGATTCCCCTGGTGGCGATTGATCGTACCAAAGTCGAGAAGGTGTGGCCGCAGATGAAGGGCTTGGCGAGGGGCACCGGGAAGGTGCGGTATCTCGCGCGGTTCGAGTTTGCCGGCGTGGTGCGGGTGGAGAAGCCGTGATGCCAGTCGTAATCGTACAAGCGCTTTGCCCGTCACGGCATTGCATCGTGGCGTGCGCGAAAGAGGGAGAAGACCCGAAATTATTGGAATTCTTCCGCCGCATGATCGAAGTCGCGGTTTCCCGCCACGCCATCAACCCGCATTGTGGTCTGTGCGGCGCGCCGAAGAGCACCTGGACCTACGAGGTTGGCGTCACGAAGTTTGCCACGATGGAGGAGGCGCTCCCGGAGATCCAGCGCCTGGAAGCTGAGCAGCTTGAACTGCGCCGGCAGATGTTCACCTCCGGGCGTGCGTTCGATGTGCTGCATGGGACGGGGAAACTTTGATGGGACGCGCGTCGCGCCGGAAGCCGGCCCACGTCGTCAGTCAGCGGGTGGCCGACAGTCCGTGCCCGAACTGCGGCAAGCTGCTGAGCGGCGTAACGGCTGCAAGCATTGGCGCGCCCTTCGAGCCTGGGCCGATTCGCTACAAGGGCCATGCGACCCTGTGTGGCTATTGCGGAGCGCTGCTGATCTTTGCCGACGATGCCGGGCGGGTGCGCGCGATGAGCGAACGCGAACGCAATTCGTTGCAGCTTGCGCCGATCGTGGAGCAGCTCTACGCCCAGTGGCGGGCGGAGCATCCGGTTGGAGACTTCACCAGGAAGCGGTTCAATTAGCCACCACGCCCGCAAGAACCCGCGTGACACCCAGCGGTCCTCAGTCATGCCGTGCCCGTGAGCGACAGAACGCATCGCAGCTCACAAAAGGCTCTAACCGCTGGCCGCCATACCCTGAGGCTGGAAAGCCTTCAGTGCCGTAGTTAGCGCCTCAATCCGCGTAGTGACATCCCGGCTCTCCGTTTGCAACGCCTCTATCCGGTTCAGCTCGTGATCGATCTGGGCTTTACGGGTGGTCAATTGATCGAGGGCGGTTTGCAGGTGCGTTTTGGGATCGGCTGCGGTGATGGTCTGCTTCCCTGGAACTTCCACGACCTTGACTTCCCCGCCACTGATCGTTTCGATCGTCTGGTGGTGCCGCTGGTGGCTCGCCAGGGCGGTATGGCTCTTGAACGTGCGGCCAGGATGGTCCGGGCAGGTCAACGCCTGCCGGGCCGGGGTCCGGGCTTTATTCTGCTTGGGCTGCTTCATGCAAACATTGTCGCCCTTTTTTGTCGTAAGCGGTAAAATTCCGGGTATGAACCAGAAAGCGAAATTCGTAGCGTTCTGCGAGAACAAACTGAAGCTCACCGAAGCCCAGGCGCAGATTCTCTACGATGGCATTAACGAGGACCCGTTGGGGTTCAAGGGCCAGATCCATACGGCGTGGCCGGATGTGTTCGAGGCTCCGGAAAAAGGGACAGAGAGCGCCAGACCCTAGAAAGGAGGGCGCGGAAGATAGCCAGAGCCATCTGTCGGATGCGGCTCCATACGGAGCACGTTTATTCCTGGCCGGGGTAACGGAGCGGGGTCGCATCCGATTTCATTTCTTGTGGAGCGGTAGCTCAGAGGCAGAGCGGCCGGTGTGTAGGGCGGCAGGTTCGGGAGGGTTCGATTCCCTCCCCGCTCCATTCAATACTCAAATACTCATTTGTTGCTTGGGGCTCCGCGCATTCTGGCTCTTACGTGCGCTTGGTCGCTGAGCCGCGCTGGGTAGCCTGCTTTGATTT
>Ga0302179_10001406_pt1 | contig 14526 bp, 13 predicted proteins | sample I_Palsa_E3_1_FD_198788 | JGI IMG/M metagenome (GOLD analysis project Ga0302179, IMG submission 198788) | Peat permafrost microbial communities from Stordalen Mire near Abisko, Sweden - I_Palsa_E3_1 | ecosystem: Environmental > Terrestrial > Soil > Palsa > Peat permafrost | place: Sweden...
GTCCGGGGTCGGCCCGCCCCCGACGTTCAGAATCATCCAGATATTCGCAAGCTGCAGGTACGGAGGCGCGTTGCCATCACCCATGGTCAGAATGCGAGCGCCGAAGACCTTTTCGTAGAAGCGAGCTGATCGCTCGACGTCGGCGACGGTGAGAAAATACGCGATGCTGATCCCTTCCTTCGGCGGCATCTCGTAGCTCTTCTGTTCGACTTGTACCGCGGTCATGGATGGCTCCTTTCGATGCCATGCTCGTTGCAATCGTTTTTTACTACGCCGTCGTCCCGGAGCACAAGCTCTTCCTGTTCATCCAGGATCTGCTGGGCAACGCCGTTCCTCGCCCACGCGACACCGTAGCGTTCGAGGTCCATCTTTGCTTGCGCGAGCACATGGTCGTCTCTCTCCAGGGCTCCTTGCGCTTGTAAGAGCGTGGCGCGGTATGGACGGGGATCGATATCGATCAGCGGATCGCCCTTCTCTTCATTTGCGCCCCCACAACGGCCGTTTACGAGATAACGGGGTTCAGTTTTTCTGCGTTGATGCCCAGGTCTGTGATGGCCTTGTTTATCACGTCGCGCTCGATTTGGCCCTCTTGGAAAAGTTCGTGAAGGGTGGCTAGGGTTATGAATCGGGCGTCCACTTCGAAGAAGTCGCGCAGCGCGGTGCGTCCTTCACTGCGGCCGAAACCGTCGGTGCCCAGGGTGCAGAGCCGCCGGGGCATCCATTGCCCAACCATGGCGGGCAGTGATTTCAGATAATCGCTTGCGGCGACCAGAACGCCGGGGCTGTCCGCTAATTGCGCCGCAAGGTACGGAATCCGCGGCTTTTCGCCGGGGTGCAAGCGGTTCCAGCGCTCGCATTCGTTGCCATCCGCATAAAGTTCCTTGTAGCTGGTGACGCTCCACACGTCGGCGGCGACTCCGTATTTCGTTTCCAAAATCTCCTGCGCGCGCAAGACTTCGTTGAGAATCGCTCCGCTGCCAAAGAGCTGGGCGCGCAATTTGGACTTTTTATTTTCCGTGGCGCGGTAGCGGTACATGCCGCGCAGTATGCCGTCCTTCACTTTGTCCGCCGGCGCCGGCATCGCGGGCATGGCATACGGCTCGTTCATCACCGTGATGTAGTAGAAAAGATTTTCTCCGTCTTTGTACATGCGGCGGATGCCGTCTTGAAGGATTACGGCGATTTCGTAGGCAAAGGCCGGATCATAGGCGCGCAGATTCGGCACCGGCAGCGCCAGAATATGGCTGTTTCCATCCTGGTGTTGCAACCCTTCGCCGGAAAGCGTGGTTCGGCCGGAAGTCCCGCCCAGCAGGAATCCGCGCACGCGCATGTCTGCGGCGGCCCAGATGAAATCGGCGATCCGCTGGAATCCGAACATGGAATAGTAAATAAAAAATGGGATGGTGTTGATGCCGTGCGTGGCGTACGCCGAGCCGGCGGCAATGAAGCTGGCCATCGATCCCGCTTCCGTGATGCCTTCTTCGAGAATCTGCCCGTCCTGCGCTTCCTTGTAAAACAGCAGCGTGCTGGCGTCCACGGGTTCGTATTTCTGCCCCACGCTCGAATAAATGCCCACCGTCCGGAACAGCGACTCCATGCCAAAGGTCCGCGCTTCATCCGGGACGATCGGCACGATCAGCTTGCCGATTTCCGGGTCGCGCAGCATTTTGCGCAGCATGCCCACGAACGCCATGGTGGTGGAAACTTCCCGCCCTTCGCTGCCTTCAAAAAACTCCTTAAAAAGTTCATCGTGATCGGCAGCGATGGGTTTGGAACGCACCGCGCGACGCGGCGTGTAGCCCCCCAGCGACTCGCGGCGCGCCCGCAGGTACTGCAGCTCCACGCTGTCCTCTGGCGGCCGGTAGAACGGCACCTCGATGCAGTCGTTGTCGTTCAGCGGCACGCCAAACCGCGAGCGGAATTCCCGCAACTCTTCTTCATTGAGCTTCTTCTGCTGATGTGTGACGTTTTTGCCTTCGCCCGCTTCCCCCAGCCCATAGCCTTTGATGGTGCGCGCAAGAATGACCGTCGGGGCGCCCCGGTGTTCGACCGCGGCTTTGTAGGCCGCATAGACTTTGCGCGGATCGTGGCCGCCCAGGCGCAAGCGCCGCAACGCTTCGTCGGGAAGCGGTTCGACCAGCGCCAGCAGCCGTGGATCGGTGCCGAAAAACTGTTCGCGTACGTAAGCGCCGCTGGAGACCACCAACTTTTGATATTCTCCGTCGACCATTTCTCCCATGCGCTTGACCAGCAATCCTTCGGTGTCGCGTTCGAGGATGGGATCCCACTCGCTGCCCCACAACACCTTGATCACGTTCCAGCGCGCTCCGCGGAACGCCGATTCCAGTTCCTGAATGATTTGACCGTTGCCGCGCACCGGCCCGTCCAGCCTTTGCAGATTGCAATTAATGACAAAGATCAGGTTGTCGAGTTTCTCGCGCGACGCCAGGGTGATGGCGCCCAGCGATTCCGGCTCGTCCGTCTCTCCGTCGCCCAGGAAAGCCCACACCTTCGCATCCGTGACGGGTTTCAATCCCCGGTTTTCCAGGTAGCGATTGAAGCGCGCCTGATAAATCGCCATCAGCGGGCTCAGCCCCATCGACACCGTGGGGTATTCCCAAAAATCCGGCATCAGCCACGGATGCGGATAAGAGCTTAGCCCGCCGCCCTGTTTTAGCTCGCGGCGAAAATTTTCCAGTTGTTGCGCGCTCAGGCGTCCCTCGATGAACGCCCGCGCGTAAATGCCGGGCGAGGCGTGACCCTGAAAATAAATGGTGTCGCCTTCAAACTGCGGCGTGCGCGCGCGGAAAAAATGGTTGAAGCCCACTTCGTACAGCGTGGCGGCGGAAGCGTACGTTGAAATATGTCCGCCAATGTTGTGCTCCACGCGATTGGCGCGCACCACCATGGCCAGCGCGTTCCAGCGAATCAGGCTCTTGATGCGCCGCTCGAGCTCCTGGTCCCCGGGGAACAACGGCTCCAGCCGCGCCGGTATGGTGTTGGCGTAAGGGGTATTCGCGGTGAAGGGCAGGTCGATGCCCGCCACGCTGGCGTGCGCCCGCAAGCGCTCAAGGATTTCCGCCGCCACTTCCGGCCCGCTGGATTCCAGCACCGCGTCCAGCGACTCCAGCCACTCCTGAATCTCCACGTCTTCAATGTTGCGCTGCGACTGTATATACGCTTCGTTGTCCATGAGACTGCCGGGCCTCTTCGATGGCTAAACGCTGGCGATTCGCCGGCGTCGCGAAACCTTATGAGCGCGATAAGCAGAATAGAATACACCGCCGCGCGCGTCTCTGCATTAGAGATGTACGCCCCACGCGATGGGTATGGCGCCGAAATTTGTTTCTACTGCGGGCATATGCGAAACTACTTGTGGCGAAGCCACATGAGCACATCCCTAGGCAAACACGTCACCCTCACCAAGCCCGACGACTTCGGCAGCTTGCTCGAAGACGAAGGCATCATCTTCACCACGCTCGACAAAGCCGTGAACTGGGCGCGTCGCAGTTCCATCTGGCCTCTGGGCTTCGGCTTGGCCTGCTGCGCCATTGAGATGATGTCCATGGCCGCCGCCCGTTTTGACGTGGCCCGTTTCGGCGCGGAAGTTTTTCGCCCCTCTCCTCGCCAGGCCGATCTGATGATCGTCGCCGGCCGCCTTTCGCAGAAAATGGCTCCCATCGTCCGCCAGCTTTACGATCAAATGCCCGAGCCCAAGTGGGTCATCTCCATGGGCGCCTGCGCCACTTCCGGCGGCGTCTTCAATAATTACGCCATCGTGCAGGGCTGTAACCAAGTCATCCCCGTGGACGTGTACGTCCCCGGCTGCCCCCCGCGCCCCGAAGCCTTGCTCTACTCGATTCTGCAATTACAAAAGAAAATCGATAACGAAAAGGGCTCCTTCAAGCGCGCCTTAAATCTCGACTAAGCTATTTCCACTCCGCGGTTCTGCCGCTCGGCACTTGATATCCTCCCGACAGAATCTTTCGCGCACCGTGCCGCCCTATGGCCGTAGCACAGGCATTCCTGCCTGTGCCGACCCATGCTGTAGCACAGGCATTCCTGCATGTGCCCCGACCCATGGTGTAGCACAGGCATTCCTGCCTGTGCCCCGACCTATGCCATAGAACCCATCCTGCCTGTCATTTCGCGTGGCCTTCAGCCTTGGCTGCGTCTGTCTTGCCGTCACCTTTGCCTTTGCCGTCTTCTTTGTCCCCGTCCTTCCCTTGCTCTTTGCTGACCATCGCCTCCAGCATCGCGGTGTAGTACGGCACAATGAATTTCGCGATCTCCTTGGGATCCGCATTTCCAATTTTCGCGTGGCTCATCATCAAATGTTCCATCGACGTATCCGTCGTAAATAGCGTCTGCACCAGAATTGCCGCTGCCGCCTCTTTGGACATTTCGTCTCCTCCGTTTGGTATACGCACCTTACATGGATGCCCTGCGCCAGACATTCGTTTCGACCCGCTTCGGCACTCCTCCGGGTTCCTTGCGCAGAAAAGCTCCGCCCAAAAGCCGGCCGTAGAGCGGTGAAAAATTCCTCCACGAGCGGTTAAAGTTTCACCGCTGGATGGAATCTCCCACCTGCCCAGTGGCCAGTATCTCCCAGCATGACGCTAACGCAGTTCTGTTCCGCAACGCCGGCAAGCTTCCGCCCTCATTTTTTTGACCGCACACCGCTGCTTGTCCTAAAGTAACGCAATGCCGGGACAATCCATGCCGCGCCGCATCGAAAGCTTGCGCACACTCCAGCGAACTCACTGCGTCTCTCTAATTTTACTCTGCTGCGTTTCCGTCCTGGCGCCCGCGCGTGCACAAGCCCCCGCCTCACCATCCACCACCCCGCCAGGTTACCACCTCGTCTGGAGCGACGAATTCAACTCCCCGGACGGCTCCCTCCCCGATCCCGCCAAATGGACCTACGATCTCGGTGGCGAAGGCTGGGGCAATGAAGAACTCGAGTTCTACACCAATCATCCGCAAAACGCTCACGTCGCGTCCGGCAATCTCGTAATCACCGCGCAAAAAGAAGTCACCCCGCGCCCCAGCGGGCCGCCTCGCCAGTACACTTCCGCCCGCATCAAGACGCAAAATCTTTTCAGCCAGGTCTACGGCCGTTTTGAGGCCCGCATAAAAATCCCGCAGGGGCAGGGCATGTGGCCCGCTTTTTGGATGCTCGGCGACGACATCTCCACCGTAGGCTGGCCACGCTGCGGCGAAATAGACATCATGGAGAACATTGGCAAAGAGCCTGCCGCTGTCCACGGCTCGCTCCACGGCCCTCCCGATCCCGCCTCCGGCAAGCACACCGCCGACCTCACCAGCACATTTTCCTTGCCCGGCAATCCCCATCTTTATGACGACTTCCACATCTATGCCGTCGAATGGGATCCCTCCGCCATTCGCTTCTTCATTGACCAAACCAATTACGTCACCTTCACCCGCGCACAATGGCCGCGCAATGCTCCGTGGCCCTTCGACCACCAATTCTTTCTCATCCTCAACCTCGCCGTTGGCGGCACTTGGCCCGGCAACCCGGACCCTTCCACCGTCTTCCCGCAACAAATGCTGATCGATTACGTCCGCGTTTACTCCCGCACGCCCAACGCGAATCCATAGTTCACGGGAGCTCTCCACCATTCTGCTACTGTCCGTTGGACTTGCCGCTTTGGCTCTGGCCGCCAAAAACTCGCTTGTTGACGCCCGTGGAACGCTTATAGCTTTCTTCACCGCACGATTTCTCTTGCCGCTCCGAGGCCGCCCGTTCTACTCTGCCTCCGCGCATCTCCCGCAATACCGCTAGCGTGACCTAGTTCAGGAAGGCTGCCATGTCCACCGCTCCCGATGCCGAGCGCCAACTTCTGCGCCATACCCTCGCCACGGTCGCCTATCGTGGAGCGAAGGCCATCCGCGATGCGCCTCCGGCGTTTGCCACCTTCGAGCTCCCCAACTACCCGCGAACGCCCGGCAAAATCCTGGCGCACATCAACGACCTTTTTGCTTGGGCGCTCTCCATCTGTTGCGGCCAGCAGACCTGGCACGATTCTACCCCGCAAGACTGGCACGCCGAGGTCAACCGCTTCTTCAGCGGCATAAAATCTTTCGACGACTATCTCGCGTCATCGAACCCGCTGCACGAAACTCCCGCCAAGCTTTTCCAGGGCCCCATCGCCGACGCGCTCACGCACATCGGCCAGTTGGCCATGCTCCGCCGCCTCGCCAGCCACCCCGTCAAAGGCGAAAACTTCCACCAAGCCCAGATCGCCCCGGGCCAGGTAGGTCCCAACCAACCCGCGCCGCGCCGCGAATTCGATTGATCCAGAAGCGCGTCTGGGCTCGACCCCGCTTCTCCGCGTCCTCCGTGTCTCTGCGTTTAACCATCTTTTGCTCCCCTCTGCCCGTTCTGATCCATCCCTTCCACGACCGGGTAGTGGGTCAGTTTCCGGTAACACGACACACCAGGAGTTAGTCGACCGCTGCAAGGCACGCAGAACTTTGGAAGTCTCTCTTCAACAAATCAAGGAGCTAAGACAAGGATTTGCGGTAGGTTTCTCAATCGAGCGATTGGTTGGCAATCAGCGAGTTGTGCATGCGTGCGTAAGCGGACGTCATTGCCAATGGTGCTATGAGGAACAGCATGCAGAATTCCACACACTGCACCGCGAGAGGAGGCGGCATTCCTCCGTTTCCCATTGGCGCTGGATGTAGGAAGCGTTGATGAAGCGCAATCAAACCTGCTGTCAGCAGGAAGATGCCGGCGTTCACGATGAGCACAGCAAGAACCATCAGGAGCCCACGACGAAGTTTGTTGTTCAAAGCTGAAGTTGCCAGAACGCAAATGGTCAGCGCGATGCACGCCACCAGGATGATCGGCCGCTCCCAGAAGTAAAGCCCCACAGTGATAGGAACCGACACGGCGAGTAAGAGCTGGGTCACCCGATCACGCGCACCGTAGCGGATCGCCGCATACACCAGGATGCACCAGAGACAATTGCTGGCGACGAAGAACACGCCCCACAGAGCCCTCCACGGCGAATCGGGAATCGTGAAGCGAATGTGCAGGTAAACCATCAAGAATGATCCGCCGAATGCCGCAAAATAGGCGCACAGGGCCACGGCAAACGCGAGCGGGCGGCGCCACGCGAGCGATACGATCACTCCAGCAAGTGAACGCCAGTACCACAAGCGTCCCTTTTGCGGTTCGAGTTCCAGCAAATCGCCCACGATTGAAGCGGCACGATTTTTGCTCGTGACCCGGGCAACGATCCATTCAGCAATCGAAGCGCTACGCATTGGCACCTCCGACTAAATCCAACCCTTCCAGCAGGCTCTGGTAGGCTCGCTGTGCACTGATTAGGGCAGCGCGGCCTGCCTTCGTTATCGCGAAGTACCGTTTCGCCCGCCCACCCCGCTGCGGCGTTGCGTCACCAAGCCATGAACGCAGTACTCCCTTCTCCTCCATGCGATCCAGTGTCGTATACAGCGCCCCAGGGGCAACTTCACGACCCGTACATTCCGCGATCTCGGATCGGATGGTCACGCCATAAGCGTTATCGCCCAAGCGCAGGAGCGCCAGCAAAACGACTTGTTCAAATTCGCCGAGAGAGGCCGGTCGCGTCATTACTGCTACAATGTAGTTTATCTCTGCCGAGAATGTCAATAAGATGAAAGAGCCCGCGAAGTCACTTGTACCAGGACTTGAGCGAATTGCCGGGGTGCTAGCAAGCGCTATGGCCGGTGAAGTCGACTGATCTCGCCACAGAAGCGCGTCTGGGCTCGACCCCGCTTCTCCGTGTCCTCCGTGCCTCTGCGTTTAACCATCTTTTGATCCCACTGCCGGTCCTGATCCATCCCTTCCACAACCGAATACCGCAAAAACAACTTTACAAATCCGGCATAATTGGCTACGCTGTGTCAACAAAGAGGGGGGAAGAAAGCAGCCGCCCGTGCCCCCATCTCTCGCCACCCGCATTCACAATCCCGAAAAAACACAACCTCTCCCATCAGCGTCCCGCACCCCTCTCCAGTATCAAGTTCATAACCCCCGCTCAAATCAATATGATTCTAAGGGCTTTATAACCCCTATAGAATCTATATGTTGCCAGAAATTCCCCCTCCAACCCCAATGCTGTCTATATGTTCCATCAAGGTGGCGGGGGCCCCGGCCCGCTGTTTTTCTCTCCACCCATTTTCCACCCCATACAACTGTCGCGCACCGCCCGGGTTATCAGTTCATGCGGTGGCGAACGCAGTTTTCACCTGCCGCACAACGGTTCGCGAGAGAAATCGCACTAGCAACGCTCGCCCGTTTCGCCTCAAAGGAGGCATTCTGCCATGCGCACCCCTTTAGCCATCGCGCTCGCTTTGACTCTGGCGCTCACGCCGCTGTTCACCAGCGCGAACGCGTCGGCTGCACCACAAGATCCAGGCAACTCGCAAGACGCTCCGCAATACCCGTCGCAGGACTATCCCCAGCAGCCTCAGGGAAATCCGCCGGCGGACAATTCACAGGTCCAAGGCAATCCGGCGCCGGACAATTCCCAGGCGCCGCAGAATAATGCCGGTTACCAGAGCTTCTCTCCGGACCAGCTCGATAATCTTCTGTCGCCCATCGCGCTCTACCCCGATCCCTTGCTCGCGCAGGTATTGGTGGCTTCGACTTTCCCCGACCAGATCGCAGCCGCCGCCAGCTATGGCCGCGCCAACGGCGCCAACGGGATCGATGAGCAGAACTGGGACGTCAGCGTGCGCGCCGTCGCCCATTACCCCACGGTCGTCGAAATGATGGCCGACAAAATTGACTGGACCACTTCGCTGGGTCAGGCTTATGTCAATCAATCCACGGATGTTTCCACCGCCGTGCAGCGCCTGCGCCACGAGGCTCGCAGGGCCGGCAACCTCCAGACCACTCAGCAGCAGGAGGTTCTGGAGAATGGCGATTACATCGCCATCAACCCGTATTCACCGCAATATATCTACGTGCCCACCTATGACCCGGCAGTCGTCTATTTCAGTCACCCGTATTGGGGACCGGCCATCTCCTTTGGCTTCGGCTTTCCCATCGGCGGGTGGCTCAACCTCGGCTTCCATTGGGGTTGGGGCGGCGGTTTCGGCGGCATCTTCTACACGGGCTGGAATCCGCTCGGTTGGGGACGCGGTTGCTGGAACTGCGGCTGGATCGGCCGTAGCCGCGGCTTCGTGAACTTCCACAACAACATGTACGTGAACAACCGCTTCAACAACATCAATATCAATCGCGGAGTCCTCAATCGCAGCGTCAACGTAAACAATCTAAATCGCTTCAATAGCATCCACAGAAACGTTGGTTTCAACAACGTGCAGGCCAACAACGCGCGCATGGAGCGCAACGCCGGGCGTAGCTTCGCTGGGGCCAACAACAACGGCTTCCATGGCGCCCAAAATAGCGGCACGCGCAGCTTTGCCGCGAACAACATGCGCAACGATCGTCCGCCGGCGAACAGCAACGTCAACCGCGGTTTCAACAACAACCGCGCGAATGATGTGCGCCCGCGTGAAAATAATGCCTTCAACAACCGTCCCAACAATGCGCAGCAAAACCGCGGCTTTCAGCAAGCCTCGCGACCCGCACCACAGGCCTCACGTCCTGCTGCACAAGCTCGGTCGTTCCAACAAAATTCCGTAGCCGGCGCGTTCAACCGTCCAGAAAACAAATCCAACGCCCGTCAATCCAGTCGACAGGTTAGCCGCCCGCAGGCGCAACACTCCGCTCCTCGGGTGCGGCAAGCCTCCTCGCATGGGGGTTCTCAAGGGGGTTCTCACGGTGGCGGGCACGCAGCGCATTCGTCTCACGGCGGCGGAGGAGGGCATAAACACAAATAAGTTCGCGATGAAATTGCGCGTGCCTGCTGACGGCATTTAGTTGTGTAGGCGCCGGTCTTTAGACTGGCTGGTGAGGCTGACCGGTGATCGGCAGATTTACAACGGAGGCTCGGCCGCCGCTGCAATCGAGAACGGTCCCCACCCCGGCGCTCTCTCTCCGCGCGTATCCCATGGCCAAGATGGCCGGCGGATAAAACGATTTCGCCGCGCGAGTCACGTAACCGGCTTCGGCGCCATCCAGCGTCAAGGGCGCACCGGCGGGTGGCACGCTTTGCGTGCCGCTCGCAAACAGCAAACCGATGCGCTGGCGATTCACCTGGCCGCGCGAGCGCACGCGCTCCACGATTTCCTGGCCGGTGTAGCAGCCTTTCGTGTAGCTGATGTGGCTGTTCTGTAGACCGGCTTCGTGGGGAATTTGTTTCTCGCCGAAGTCGTAGCCAAACCACGGCACGCCTTGCACCAGCCGCTGTGCACTCAGCGCGGTGTAGCCCATGGGACCTCCGCCGAATCGTTTGGCCGTGTCTTGCAGAATTTTCCAGAGAGCGGGCAAATCGTTTCGCGCAACAATGAATTCCGCGCTGGTTTTCGAGCGGCAAACCAATCGGCAGGGAATTGCGCTGCGTCCGCTCTCGGGATTGCGAATCGCCGCGTCAAGCGAGCTCGCGCTGGGCGAACTTGCGCCGGGCGAACTCGCGCTGGGCATCGCGGTGAAATCGCTGGCCGTGAGTTCGCGAACCGCTTCCGCGGTCTTGGGGCCTTCGAGCGCGAGTGCGCCGAATTTGCCGGTCTCGTCGGTAAGCGTCACGTCGTCCATGATGATGTATTTGTCGAGCCAGCCGACGAGCTTCTCGCGGATCATGGCGTAGGAGATGCAGAACAGGCGATCGGGAAGCGCGTGCGTGTCGATCTCCGCCAGGATGCGGCCCTGTGGATTCAGCAGCAATGACATGGTGCTGTGACCCACCGCGAGATTCTTTATATCGTTGGTGAGAATGGCGTTCAAATAGCGCACGCGATCCGGCCCGGTAAGCGTCAAGTACGCGCGGTGAGTTTTATCGATCAACGCCACGCTTTCATTGGCAAAACGCTGCTCTTCGCGCGCATCGCCGAAATCGTCCGGCTGGGCGGCGCCGAACCACATACCCATGCGCGCGCCCGCCGCGCGATGCAATTCCGCAAGCGGCGTTTCGATGAGTTTCGGTGTGCCGGAGTTTTCCATCGGAACGTTCGTGTTCAGTCTAACAAATTCGCCGGTAAACGATGGTCAGGGAAGCTGCGGCGAGGAAACGACGTGCCGAAAAACAGCCAATCGGACCGGACACTCGCGCGAGAACGCCGCAGCGAAAACGCGCGCCGCAAGAACCGATGCGCGAGAATGCTACAATCGAAGAGATGAGCGAACCCTCTAGATCGTTTGATGCGGCGAATCCCGAGCTCATCCACATCACCATTCCGGTGGGTGTGTTGCAATGCAACTGCGCCATCATCGCGGATCCCGTCAGCCGCGAAGCGCTGGTGATCGATCCGGGAGACGAAGTCACGCGCATCCTGGAATTGCTCGGCCGCCACAAGCTCACGGTAAAAGCCATCGTCAGTACGCACGCGCATATCGATCACGTTGGCGGACTCGCAAAGTTGCGCCAATACACCGGCGCGCCCGTGCTCATGCACCGCGATGACCTGCCGTTGTACCACGGGATGGACGTGCAGGCGGCGTTCTTGCGCATGCCCGCGCCGGAATTGACCAACGTCGACCAATTACTGAAAGAGGGCGACACGCTGCAGTGGGGCGGATTTCAAGCCTCGGTGATCCATACGCCCGGTCACACTCCCGGCAGCGTGTGCCTCTATCTGCCGAAAAATCTCGTCGCAAAAAACCATGCCACGCAAAATTCCGCGTCCGCGAAAGGTGGAAATGCAGGGGAGGATGCCACCGCCGTGCCGATTCCGAACGGCACGCTCGGCACACCACAGCTTTTTGCGGGCGACACACTTTTTGCGGGGAGCATCGGACGCACGGACTTATGGGGCGGCTCGATGGAACAGATATTGGATTCCTTACGAGCCAAGCTTTTGGAGTTGCCGGATGAGACTAAGGTATTCCCGGGACACGGCCCAACCACCAGCATCGGGCAGGAACGGCATACGAATCCGTTCTTGAAAAGAACATAAGGGATTTCGCAGAGACAGAAGCAGGTTTCGACCAAACACGAAAAGGCCGGGACGAAAGCCCGGCGGCTACGAAGCTTGCTTTTTTCGTAATTCCTCCATTACGGATTGCACCAACTCTTTGGCGTGAATCAATTCCTGATTGATCATGCGCAGGTCCATCGCGGGCAGTGTGGGATTGCGCTGGCTGGTGCAGTAAACGCCGTGCTGCCCGGCCAGAACCAGGGCGTTGGTCATACGATCAAGCGCCACGGCCAAGCGTCCACGGGCTACGCCGAACATCTGCTCGTAGTGTTCCAACTCATCCTGGTGTTCATCGAATGCCGACATGTTTGCTGCTTTCTCTATCGCGAGCTCGCGAGGATATGGTCTTCGGGCAATGCCTGGGCGCGGCAACCCGCTTGGTGGACGGTGGCATTTGAGGCACAAGCCGCATGCAGCAAACTTTACCGCATGACGCGCGCGGAACATAATTTGCTCAAGCCAGTAGCCAAGAATTACGGTGTTCGCGAGCAAGTCACGCCACGCGGTTTGCGCCCGGTTCCTCAGGACACATGAGGGAAGGAGCAGGGCTGGAGTCTACAGACGATGCGACGTTCCGACCTGGTGCAGCACAAAGAGAAGGAAAAGAGCGCAATCACGCGCACCTCGCAGATTGTCTTCGGGGAACGCCAGCATTTGCTACGGGTGCTGGATTCGCTGGAAGGCACAAATCCGCCGATCGCGCGGATGCAGTCGGAGCGGCGGTCGCTGGAGGAACTGATCCACACGCGCACGCGGGAGCTGAATCACATCAATACCGCTTGGGACGAGAAGATTGGACTGGTGCTCAGCGCGGATGCCAAGCCGGAGATGCTGGAGAAATTGGTGAAACAGGCTCCAGAAGAGGATTTCTATTTGCTGCGGCTGATTAGCGAGCATCCACGGGCGAATGCAAAGACGCTGAACCGGCTAGCCAAGCACCCGTATGGCGCGATTCGAGAGAACGTGGCGCGGCACCCGAATGCGGATGCGCCGACGCTTACGTGGCTGAGCAGGGATCGCAGCCAACCACTGTGGTATTTGGTGGCGTTCAATCCGAACACGCCGACGCCGTTGCAGAGGCGATTGCGGGACCGGTTGAAGCGGCTGGGAGAATCGCAACCTTCGAAGTAGAGCGGTGACGCGGCTCCGCGGCCGGCGCCGTGCCGTATCGGGCCGGGACGAAAACCCCGGCCGCCACAAATTCCGGGCAAACACAGTACAATTCCTCGCTTGAACACCTCAGTCGAAACATCACTACGAAAAGAAATGAATCCAGAGGCGTCCGCGATTTTGCGCGGGTGGAGATTTTTGCGGCGCTATGTGCTGCGCATTGCGGCGATTTCGGCAGCGGTGGTCGTGCCATGTTTTTGGCATGCGCACATTGAGGCTGGGGACCTGGGGAGTCATGTGTATAACGCATGGCTGGTGCAACTGATCAGCAAAGGGCAAGCGCCGGGGCTGTACCTGGTGCATCAGTGGCACAACGTTTTGTTTGATTGGATGCTGGCGGGGGCGGCGCACGTCGTGGGATTTCCGGCGGCGCAGAAGATCGTGGTGACGCTGGCAGTCCTGAATTTTTTTTGGGCAGCCTTTGCGCTGGTGACGGCGCTTGGCGGGCGAGCGCCATGGTTTTTGACGCCGTGCATCGCGATGCTGGCTTACGGCTATTGCTTCAACATGGGTTTCTTTAATTATTACCTGTCGATCGGGCTGGCCTGCTGGAGTTTGGCGATTTTCTTGGGCGGCGGGCGCGGCAACCAACTGGCGGCGCTAGCTTTTTTGCCGATTATTTATTTAGCGCATCCGGTGGGTTTTCTTTTTGCCCTGGGAACGATGGGCTATCTCGCGATTAAAGAGTTCTTACCTGGATGGTGGAAGCTGGCGGCGCCGCTTGCGGTGCTGGCGGGGTTTGCGGTTTTGCATTGGATATTGGCCACCCAAGAGCGGTACGAGGTGGACTGGGACAAGGCCGGTCCGTTTTACACGCTAAACGGATCGGACCAATTGGTGCTTTACGGGGATCAGTATGCGACGCTGGCCCGGCTGGCGGTGTTGTTCGGCGTGATTTGCGTTTTGGTGGATGGAGCGTTGCGCCGGAAAGAGGCATGGTCCGACAAGAAGGCGTTTCTGTTGCCACTGGAGCTGTATGCGGTGGCGTTCGCGGTTGCGGCGTTGCTGCCCGAGAATTTGCGGTTCGCACCCGAGAACGGGTGGATGGGGCTGCTGGTGTCCCGGCTGACGGTTGCATCGGCGATATTTGGTTTGGGGGTGTTGGGGTGTTTGAAGCCGCGGAAGTGGCACTTGGCGGGATTCTTGCTTGTGGCGGCCGGGTTCTTTGTTTTCTTGTATGACAATACGGCGTACCTGAACGAGATGGAGCGGAATGCCGAGCAGCTGCTGTGGAAACTGCCTTATGGGACGCGCGTGGTTACGGATTTGTCGTTTCTGCCGGATTCGCGGATTGAGTTT
>Ga0302179_10001409_pt1 | contig 14512 bp, 10 predicted proteins | sample I_Palsa_E3_1_FD_198788 | JGI IMG/M metagenome (GOLD analysis project Ga0302179, IMG submission 198788) | Peat permafrost microbial communities from Stordalen Mire near Abisko, Sweden - I_Palsa_E3_1 | ecosystem: Environmental > Terrestrial > Soil > Palsa > Peat permafrost | place: Sweden...
CGTCCTGCTGCGCCATGAACTGGGCGTGGTGCTGACCTCGACGCTGGCGCGTCTGATCCTAGCAGCGCTGCTCGGCGGGGTCATCGGTCTGGAACGGCAACTGCGGCATAGGCCAGCCGGCTTGCGCACAAATATGTTTATATGCTTCGGAGCGGCAATGTTCACTGTGCTCTCGCGTCAGTTAGCAGGCGTGGAGTCAGACAGCGCCCGCATTGCGGCACAGATCATCCCCGGCATCGGCTTCATCGGGGCGGGATCAATCCTGCACGCGCGGACCTCGGTGACGGGATTGACCACCGCGGCTACCCTTTTTGTTGTGGCGGGAGTAGGGATGGCGGCGGGCGGCGGCTTATATCTCACCGCCATCTTTGCCACCGTTATCATTCTCGCGGCCCTCGTGTTCCTCGGAAGAACGGAAGCCGTGTTCTCGCTGAAAATGTTTGTCTCCAGCTACCAGGTAACCGGCCGCAACGTGGAGGGAATGTTGCGAGAAGTCAACCGCATCCTAGACACCGAACAACTCAGCATGCAGAGCATCCACATCGCCAACGCCGACCCGGACTTTCGCATGGTTTTCGCGGTCAACTGCGAGCACGAACAACAGACAGTTCTATCCATCCGTTTGCACGAATCGAACGCCTTTGCCAGCGTGACTTCTCTCGGCTCGATAGAACACGAATGACCGGGCCACTCCAGCAAGAGACCAAGAAGCAAGAGCGGCAGAACGCTGGCATTCGCTTTACGAAAGCTTCGGCTTGCGGCAACGATTTTCTGATCATCGAAGGCGGGGAGGTTTCCGGCGACCTGAATGCGCTTACGCGCCACTTGTGCGATCGCCACAACGGAGTAGGCGCCGATGGCGTGGAGTGGTTGTATCCGGATACGGAAGCCGATGTCATGGCGCGCCTGATCAACGGGGATGGCTCTGACGCCGAAATCTCCGGCAACGGCACGCGCTGCGTGGCAGCGGAGCTCTGCTCCCGGGAGGAGAAATCCGAAATCGTGGTTCGCACCGGCGCCGGACTGAAGAGGTGCCGGCTCACAAATCAGCAGGCATTCAAGTTCGAATTCGAGGCCGAGATGGGCCAGCCTGAAGTCGGCGAGCAGCTCTCGATTGAGACGGTCCGCGGACGAACGCTGGGCACGAAGATTTCTATAGGGAATCCGCACTTCGTAATTTTCGTCGAAAACTTTCCAGATACCTGGCAGCTCCAGGCGGCATTGATCGGTGCGCAGCCGCAATTTCCCCAGGGCACGAATGTCGAATATGTGTTGATCCGGGCGGCGAATGAGATCGAGATTCGGCTGTTCGAGCGCGGAGCAGGTGAAACGCTGTCATCTGGAACCGGTTCATGCGCATCGGCAGTGGCAGCGATTGCGAGCGGAAGAGTCAGTTCGCCCGTGAACGTGATAGCCCCCGGAGGTTCGCAAACAGTTCGCTGGGAGAACACGATTTATTTGCGGGGTCCGGCAACCATCGTCAGCCGTGGCGAATTCTTCAATCCCGTGAGCCTATCGTGCATCTGAGGTTCAAGTTTCGTGTGGGTTCGCGATTCGTATCAGGGCGCCCTTTCACGCCTGCCACGAGCGCATGGGCGTAAATGCGTCTTTAGGCGGTGGATTTAAAATTCGAAGGACCCCGCAATTTTCAGGCAAGTCGAGTCCAGATGGCTTTCGTGTCGAAGAATCCGCGAACCAAACCGCCAGCGCTCCGGCCGGGCGACAAGATAGGAATCGTCGCGCCAGCTTCAAACGTGAAGCGTGAAATGCTGAAGGCGGGATGCGACGGCCTACGCCGCGCTGGATATGAGCCTTTTTATTTTGAGTCGATTCTGGAGCGCGACCTGTACTTTGCCGGGTCCGCGGAGCGCAGGGCGCGGGAACTGGAAGAGATGTTTGCGCGAGATGATATCCGCGCGATTATTTGCGCGCGCGGAGGCTACGGATCAAACTACCTGCCACCGGTGCTCGATCTAAAGAAAATCGCCGCGCATCCAAAGATTTTTGTTGGCTACAGCGATCTGACGACCTTATTAATTACGTTTTCCGACTCTGCCAACTTGGTAACGTTTCACGGCCCCATGGTAGCCAAGGATTTCGCGGTTGCAGGTGGAGTCGACGCTCCTTCATGGGAAAATGCCGTAAGCGGCGCGGCAGAATGGGAGATCGATGAGAGTTCCGGCGCGAGGCCGCTGGTGAAGGGTGAAGCCGAAGGAATTCTCTATGGGGGATGTCTTTCGATCCTGGTCGCGGCGCTCGCGACGCCGTACGACATCCACACCGAGGGAACTGTTCTTTTCCTCGAAGACTTGGCTGCCAAGCCTTTCCAGGTCGATCGTATGCTGATGCAGTTGAAGCTGACGGGTAAACTAAAAGATGTGCGCGGTATCATCTTCGGAGAAATGCTCGATTGCCGCCAGAGTCAAACACAGGATTACACGCTGGAAGAGGTGGTGCTGCGGATCGTAGGTGATCTTGGAATTCCTGTGGCTTATGGCCTGCGCTCGGGCCACGTTTCGCGCGCGAATATTGTCTTGCCCTTTGGAGTAAGAGCGCGTCTGGAAGTCGGAGGCGATGTGAAGCTAAAGATCCTGGAGTCGGCAACAAGCCAATAACGAGAATCGTTAATGAGTAGGCCCAAACACATTCACCTGATCGGAATTTGCGGTACGGCAATGGCCTCGCTGGCTGGCATGTTGCAAGAGCGAGGGTATCGCGTTACCGGCTCGGATGCGGCTTCCTATCCGCCAATGTCGACGTTTCTTGAATCGCTAGGCATCGCTGTGGCCGAGCCCTTTGCTGAATCGAATCTGAATCCGCGTCCGGATTTGGTGGTCGTTGGAAATGCGCTATCTCGCGGAAATGTGGAACTGGAGCGTGTTCTCGATGAGCGCGTCCCATTCTGTTCAATGCCGCAGATTCTGCATGACGAGTTTCTGCTGGGGAAAGAAGTTCTGGTGGTTGCCGGAACTCACGGCAAAACAACGACAACGTCGATGCTGGCCTGGATCTTCGAAACCGCCGGCCTTCAACCATCGTTCCTGATTGGAGGCATTGCCGAGAATTTCGGCCGCAGCTTCGGCTTGGGCAGAGGAAAACACTTTATTCTGGAAGGTGACGAGTACGACACAGCGTTCTTTGATAAAGGCCCAAAGTTTTTGCACTATTTTCCCGATTCCCTGATTCTTACCTCGGTCGAATTCGATCACGCTGATATCTACAAAGATCTGGATGCAGTGGAGACGGCTTTCAAACGCCTCGTGAATCTCGTCCCGCGTCGCGGTCGAATTGTGGCGTTTGATTCCGGCGAGAGCGTCGACCGCTCTCTATTCAAGGCGTTTTGTCCGGTCGAATATTACGGAGCTTCTGAGCGCGCAGACTGGAGAATCAGAAACCTGAGTTTGAACGAAGAGCGCACTTTCTGGTCCGTCGAGCACAACAAAAAAGCGTGGGCCGATTTTGAATTCCCGTTAGGCGGAGAATACAACGTCTGGAACGCCACGGCAGCCGCGTCGCTCGCCTCGCATTATCAAATTTCAAAAGAAGTGATCGCGAAGGCTCTCGAGACATTCCGCAGCGTAAAGCGGAGGCTGGAGGTCAAAGCGCAAGTCAACGGAATTACCATCATCGATGATTTTGCACATCATCCAACCGCCATCGAACAGACAATCAGGGCTTTGCGCTCGAGGTATCCGGAATCGCGCTTGTGGGTCGTTCTTGAGCCACGCTCCAACACCATGCGCCGCAACGTGCTGCAGGATGCGCTGGCTCGAAGCCTGGCGCTCGCCGATCAGGTTGTGATCGCGGCCATCTTCAAGTCGGAGGCGATTCCTGAAGCCGAACGCCTCGATCTGAATCGCGTGATCGCTGAAATCCGGAGACGAGGAAAGGCTGCTCGCATTCTCGCCGACGCCGACGCCATCGTGAACGAGATTGTTCCGGAACTGCGCGAGCGCGATGTGGTTGCGGTTCTCTCCAATGGCGGATTTGGCGACATTTATGAAAAACTTCCTCAACAACTGCTAGCGCTCGGAGTAACGAAGTAAGTGTTTCGCACCCTTCTCATGTTGGGGTTCTGGACGGTTTCGCTGCCCGTTGCTGCCCTTCTTGGGTTTCCCTGGACTTATCTGACCAAGGACATCAACTTTTTGTACAACACCTGCATGCATGCGATGTGGACTGGCGTTCGCCTTGCTGGCGTCAAGGTGCGAACGGTCGGGCTCGATAAACTTGATCCGGCTCGAACTTATATTTTCATGTCGAATCACATATCGAATCTCGATCCGCCAATCACGTTGCCGTTGATTCCGCGGCGCAGTTCGGTGATGGTGAAGAAAGAATTATTCAAGATTCCAATTCTGCGACAGATCATGCTGATCGGCTCCCTTGTACCGGTCGATCGCGGCAATCGTGACGCAGGCATCTCCGCGCTACGCGATGCCGTCAGGGCACTTGACCAGGGGTTGAACATGACCATTTACGTCGAAGGGAAGCGCTCGTTCGATGGCAAGCTGTTGCCCTTCAAAAAAGGTCCGTTCTATCTTGCCGAGGAGTGCAAAGTGGCTGTCGTTCCGATCACGATTTCCGGGACCGAAGCGGTGATGCCGAAAGCTCATTTCGGGATTCGTCCAGGGACGGTGACGGTGCAATTTCACGATCCTATTGAGCCCTCGGATTTTGGAGAGCGCGATTGCCTGATGGCCAGAGTGCGAGCAGTGATCAATAGCGGGCTGCCAACGGCGATGCAGGAATAGAGCTCGGCGCGATAGCAAACCGGAGGGTCCGCTCGACACTACCGGCTCCCGGGAGAATGCCCTATCGCTGAGAGTGTTGGACGTGCAGAGGCCTTCAACTCCGGAACTCGTTCGCTTCCTGAAGTGGCTGCTCGGCTCGGGATCACAATTTATTGGCGTCAGGCTGCGATAGCTTTCTCACTGCTTTCGCTATCTCTGGGAGCTTGGTATAGGCGGCGCAGCACTTTAACCACAATTTGTGGTCGATGGCCGGTGCCCCGCTTACCATGGCTCCTTCGGGGACGTCGTGGGGGATACCGCTTTGGGCTATGGCTATGGCCCTGTCTCCGATTTTTACGTGGCCACTTACGCCTACTTGCCCGGCGAGGATTACGTTGTTGCCTACTTCGGTTGTGCCGGCCAAGCCTACTTGGGCGCAGAGCAATGTGTCATGGCCTACGGTGCAGCTGTGACCTATGTGGACGAGGTTGTCGATTTTTGCGCCTTGTCCCACGCGGGTTTCGCCTATGCTGGCCCGGTCTATGCAGGCATTCGCCTGAATCTCGGTTTCGGGCTCTATGACTACGTTTCCAGACTGGACTATTTTGTGCCAGTGGGCGTGATCGTCTTTCGCAAAGCCGAAGCCGTCGGAGCCTATTATGGCTCCATTTTGCAGGAGGACGTTGTCGCCTAGGTGGCAGAACTCTCGAACTACGGCGTGGGCATGGGCGAAGAAATTGTGGCCTATCTTTGCTCCCCGGTAGACCACTACATGGGCGAGGAGGACGGCGTTGTTTCCTATAACGGCGTCCTGGTCGATCACTACGTAGGGAGCTATGTGGGCGTTTTTGCCCACGTTCGCTTTCGGATGGATTACGGCGGTGGGATGGATTCCGGGGGCGTAAGTGGGCGGCTGATAGAAAAGCTCTATGGCTTTCGCCCAAGCCAGGTAGGGGTTGTTGCTGCGCAGCATTCCTGTGGATAGGGCGGGGAAGTTCTCGGGTACGATCACGGCCGCGGCTTTCGTCGTCTTCGCGGCGACGTTGTACTTCGGATTGGAGATGAACGTCAGCTGGCCTGGGTTGGCTTGTTCTACGCCCGCTACCCCGGTGATTTCAGTGTCGGGGGATGCGTTTTCCAGGCGGGCATTCACGGCTTTGGATATGTCGAATAGTTTCATGGGTATCTCGGGGAATTGTAACGGAAGGCAGGCGGCGATCGCTTGTTCTGGAAGGCGGTTTGGATTCACGAACCGTTGGTAAAGAAAACTGCGACGCATTCATCCTAGGACTCGAATAGCGTCACTTGCCTGGTGTCGGGTAGGCCGCCTTTGCGGCGGCGGTTGGCTGCTCCTATTACCGCTAACACAGTTACTGAGGTTAATGCTTCTCTGGGCACGAAAACCCTTTGCGTGTTTGAGCGCAAATCGGGAGGGTTCATCAGGAATCCTTCGGCGGGATTCTGCGTCAGGTCGTTCGGAAGGATACCTTCGATCACCTCGCCGTCTTTGAATTTCAGGCGAACCCACAGACCTTCGGTTCGTGGTCTTGTCGTGAAGGTCTTGCGGGGAATCAGGTCGGTATCGGAAAACTCGCGGACGAAATAGACCGTCTTGATCTCTCGCAGGTCGATGGCTACGACGTTGCCGGAGGTATTGAGCAATTCGAGTTTGCCGTCGACCACGAAGTTGGCGGGGGCTACGAACCCGCTGATGGAGTCGCGGTCGTGTTTCCTCACGATTACTTTCTTGTGGGTCGAGGGCATGGGTTCGAAATGCGTTTACCTTTGTTCGTGCGAACTCATTCATTTCGCGGCGTGTTTGCCGAGGGGCTAAATTTCGCGGAAAAGAGTGTCCGCACCCCAGTTGAATTCTCGCACTTTCGGGGGGAATTCGGGCAGTTCGTGCCTTCACAGTAGCCAAACGGTAAACCTTGTGTTATTTTCTCTAGTTTGCTGGAATTGTTCGTTTGCTATGTAAGTCTAATGTCTAGAGAGAGTTAGATTCTGCCAGCAAGGCGCTCGCTGAGGTTCGAGCCGGGTCCCCTGTGGAAAACCTGTGAAAAATGCCGCGCGCGCGCCCATTTTTGGGACCGCCTGGCGACTAGGAAGGCATGGCCGATTACATATACACCTTGGAGACCCGGCTCTCGCCGGACCAACAGAAGGCAGTCGCTCTCGTCCTAGATGCCGCCAAAGCGGCGGGGATGAATCTTTATCTTACCGGCGGGGCGGTTCGAGACATCATTACCGGCTTCCCGATTCGTGATCTGGATTTTACGGTTCAGGGCAATGCGCTCAAACTGCAGAAAGATCTGGAGCGAGCGGGAGCGGTCATCGGTGACGCGGACAGCGAGACGCGAACGTTGCTGCTGACGCTGCCGGGCGGCGTTCGCGCCGAGATCGCCATGGCGCGATCCGAGCATTATGACAAGCAGGGCAAGCCTCCGCAGATAACCCCCGCCACCATTATTGAAGACCTTCGACGGCGCGATTTCACGGTCAATGCTATGGCCCTTTCGATGAATGAGGGTTCGCGCGGGCTGCTGATGGATCCGTTCAACGGCGTTGCTGATATCGAAGCGAAGGTCATTCGGGTGCTCCATAACTACGCATTTCTGGAGGATCCATCGCGCTTGATTCGCGCCACCCGTTTTACTACACGGTTCCACTGGCCGCTCGAAGAGCGGACCCAGGCGCGGTATGAATCGGCGAAGGAAAACGGATATATCGACTACATACGAAACTCAAGCATCGGATATGAGATCGAGCAGATTGCGTATGAGGACGATGCGCTGGGGGTGCTGAAGTCTTACGAAAAAGAAGACTGGTTGAAGGTTCTGAATCCGCATTGGAGCACGGCTAAAGTCGACACGAACGGCTTGGGCGCGTTGATGAAGACCCGGCAGCAGATGAACGAGCTTGGCTACACACCGGAGGTTGCACCGGCAGTGCTTCATTTTCTTACGGCGCGACTGGGGGATAAAGATATTGCGGATTTGCGCCGGGCGATTCCGCGCAAAGATCTGGTCGAGGCGTGGAAGGACCTGGATGCGAATGCCCACGGTCTGGCCAAGCGTTTGATGGGCAAGGAAGCCGCGACACCATCGCGGACCTGGCAGTTATTGTCGTCGGCGCGCCCGGAGATGATTCTGTTTCTTGCCATCACTGCGCGGCAGCAGGCGGTGGCACAGAAGATCAAGAATTTTTTCACCAAATGGCGGCAGGTGCAACAGAAGATTCCTCTCCCGGAGATGACGGAACTTCGCATCACGCCCGAGATGGCGGAATATCAGAAGATTGCGAATGATGTGTTCCTGCTCTTGCTGGACGGAAAGTTGCGTTCGCGCACAGAGACGCTGAAATTTCTGAAGCCGCTGGCGCCACCACCTCCGCCGCCACCACCTCCGCCGCCAGCGAAGCGGGGCAGAGGAGCGAAGGCGGCCGCCGTTGCGGCGGCTGCGGCTTCTGCTGCCACAGATGCCAAAACGGGCGGGAAGAAGAAGGGAAAAGCTGCAGCTGCCGTGGGTCCAGCGGCGATCCCGGTGCTGGTTCCAGTTCCGGCTAAACCGGCGAAGGTTACGAAATCGAATCCAGTAGAGAAATCTGCCGCTGCGGCAAAATCCGCTGCGCCTGCCAAGGGCAGCAATCCGGTCAAGCCTAAGCCCGCGAAAAAGCCAAGCAAGCCGGCCAAATCGTCAAAGCCCTCGGGGAAAGCGAAGACGAACGCAAGGACAAAAGGCAAGAAGAAAGGCAGATAACCCGGTGCGTCCGTGTCTAAACCAGGACTTGGTGTCTGAATTTTCGCTGGGCGGTCGTAATTTTACTCATCTGCAAACAGGATAAAAACGAGCTATAATGAGGCCATGCGGCGCGCATTGTGGATAGCGGCGTTTAGCCTGATCCTGATTTCAATGCCCCTGTTGGCGCAGCGCGGTGGGGGTGGCGGGCATGCCGCTGCGGGACACGGTTTTTCTGGACATTCCTCCGGGTCGATTCACGGCGGCTCCGTTCGTAGCGGAAGTTTTGCTCACAGCTCCGGGGTTCGTATTCGAACTGGGAACCCCTACTACGGTTATCGTGGCTTCTACGGTCGAGGCATCCATTATCCCTACCTGGGTTATTATCCGTACGGATATTACGACTGGTACGACGATTCGTCGGCTGGTACCCAGGATCAGGATGCCTATGCCAGCGCCCCGTATCCAGCTCCGTATCCTGAGGACAGCGGGTTACAGCGCGATGTCGAGGCCCTGAACGGGAAAATCGACCGGCTGCAAGCAGATGTCGAAGCGCGCAATCGGCCAAAACCGGAGGAGCAACAGACGACGGCTCTGGTCTTCCGCGACAACCATGTTGAAGAAGTGCGGAATTATGCTATCTCCGGTGGCACGCTCTGGGTGCTGAACGAGAAAGCTGCCAAGAAAATTCCACTCGCGCAACTCGATATTCCCGCAACCGTCAGGATGAATGACGATCGCGGTGTGGATTTTCAGGTGCCGGAGCCATCGCTGCAGATCATGATCACGCGCTAGGGTTGAACCGATCGATGGGGCCGCGATTTTTTAGTGGATCTCAGCGTATAACTGGACTGCACCACATTTCTGCGTTGCGCGATTTCCTCCAGCCATTAAGTTGAATCGGCCTCGGTTCGAGTGCCGAAGGGTTTGCAGGGGTGGGAGTGCGTATCGCTGTCTACAGTCCCAGGGGCTAAAGCCCTTTTACTGGCTCTGGGCGGCGCGGCTAAAGCCGTGCCCTACCCAATCCAACCGCCATAGCGGTAACAACCTTGAAACATGTGCGAAAACGTCAAGTGCTAATGGCTAACTGCCAGGGGCGTTCATGAACCAAAAGCAATTTGTCCACCTTCACCTGCACAGCGACTACTCCCTGCTGGACGGCGCTTGCGACGTCGAGAAACTGGTGGAGCGCGTCCACGAACTCGGCATGCCTGCGGTTGCCATGACCGACCATGGCAATATTTTTGGCGCAGTGCATTTCGTGAATGCCGCGCATAAGGTCGGCGTCAAACCCATCGTTGGATGCGAACTTTATATCTGCAAGAAAGACGACCACGTGATCGCGCGTACTCCTCCCGACGGTGATACGTACAACCATCTGCTGGTGCTTGCGGAAAATGAGGAAGGTTATCGCAACCTGGTGAAGATCACGTCAGAGGCTTCGCTGCACGGTTTTTATTACAAGCCGCGTGTGAGTAAGAAGTTTCTGGCCGAACATTCGAAGGGACTGATCGGGCTTTCCGGATGCCTTAAAGGCGAAGTCGCGGAGCGCTTGATGGAAGGGAACTACGACGCGGCGCGCTCGGCAGCGGGATTTTACCGCGATCTATTCGGCAAAGGAAATTTCTTCCTTGAGATTCAGGATCAGGGGCTCGAGATGGAGCACCGCATCCGCTCTGGCTTGTTCCAACTGGAAAAAGATCTCGCGCTGCCGATGGTGGCGACGAATGACAGTCATTATCTCTGCGAAGACGACGCGCATGCCCAGGATGTGATGTTGTGCATTCAGACAGGGAAGTCGATTCAGGACACCAACCGAATGAAGTTCGAGGGCTCGCAGTTCTTCGTCAAGGACGGCGAACAGATGCTGCGAGTCTTCGAGGACACTCCACAGGTGCTTTCGCGGACGCTCGAGATTGCGGAGCGCTGCAACCTGCGCCTGGAAAAGGTTCCGAGCCCGTTTCCGCATTTCGATGTTCCGGAGGGTTTCACTCTTGACAGCTATTTCGAACACGTTACGCGCCAGGGATTCGCGCGGCGCATGGAAAGTTTGCGCAGTGCGGCTTCAAGCGGCCGACTGAAACATTCGCTGGCCGAGTACGAACAACGACTGGCGCGCGAGATTGCCATCATCCAGCAGATGAAGTTCTCCGGTTATTTCCTGATCGTTTGGGATTTCATCCGCTACGCTCGCGAATGCAGGATCCCTGTGGGGCCCGGGCGTGGATCGGCAGCGGGAGCGGTGGTCGCGTATTCGCTTGGGATTACCGACATTGATCCGCTGCAGCATGAACTGCTGTTTGAGCGCTTTTTGAACCCGGAACGTATTTCGATGCCGGATATCGATATCGATTTCTGCATGAACCGGCGAGGGGAAGTCATCGACTATGTGACGCGTAAGTACGGACGCGAAAATGTGGCGCAAATTATCACCTTCGGAACGATGGCGGCGAAGGCGGCGATCAAGGACGTGGGGCGTGCGATGGATATGCCTTACAGCGACGTGGACCGCATCGCGAAGATGGTGCCGACCACGCTGAATATCAAGCTGGACGACGCGCTCAATGAATCTGCGGCTTTGCAGGAGGCATATCAGAAAGATCCGCAGGTACGGCAGTTGCTGGATACGGCGCGGAGGCTCGAGGGCCTGGTGCGGAATTCCGGCGTGCATGCCGCGGGGGTGGTGATTTCGCCGCGTCCGTTGATTGAACTGGTGCCGCTGCACAAGACCAAGAATGATGAAATCGTGACCGCCTTTGACATGGTGGCCATCGAAAAGATGGGCCTGCTGAAGATGGATTTTCTCGGGCTGACGACGCTTACCATTCTCGACGATACGCTGAAGTTGATTGCGCAAAAGGGAACGAATCTTAGTCTGGATGATATCCCGCTCGAAGATCATGAGACTTACGAAAAGGTCTTTCACAAGGGGTTGACGTCGGGAGTGTTTCAGTTTGAATCCTCGGGGATGAGGGATGTGCTGCGGCGCTATCAGCCGAACTCGATTGAAGATCTGACGGCGTTGAATGCTCTCTATCGCCCGGGACCGATCCAGGGCGGGATGATTGATGATTTTATAGAGCGCAAACATGGGCGGCGAAAAATTGAATACGAACTGCCGGAGCTGAAGGAAATTTTGCAGGAGACGCTCGGCGTCTTTGTTTACCAGGAACAGGTGATGCAGGCGGCAAACAAACTCGCGGGCTACTCGTTGGGACAAGCGGACTTGTTGCGGCGGGCGATGGGCAAGAAAAATGCCGAGGAGATGGCGAAGCAGCGCGAGGGCTTTGTGCAGGGGGCGACAAAGAACGGTTTCCCGCCGAAGAAGATTGAAAAGATTTTCGATCTGATGGCGCAGTTTGCGGGATACGGCTTCAATAAGTCGCACTCAGCGGCTTATGCGCTGCTGGCTTATCACACGGCTTACTTGAAGACGCATCATCCGCACGATTTTATGGCCGCGCTGCTTACCTCGGTTACCGGCAGCACGGATGATGTCGTCAAGTACATCAACGAATGTCGCGAGATGGGGATTGCGGTTGAGCCGCCGGATATTAATGTCAGCGACGCGAATTTTACCCCGCACGGCCAGGCGATTCGCTTTGGACTTGCGGCGGTAAAGAATGTTGGGGGCAATGCGATCGAGTCGATTGTCGCAGCACGCAAGAAGCTTGGGCGACATTTTAAGTCGTTCTATGAATTCTGCGAAGAAGTGGATTTGCGGCTTTTGAACAAACGGGTGCTGGAGTCGCTGATCAAGAGCGGGGCGATGGATTGTTTCGGGCGACGCGCGCAGCTCATGCAGGCTCTGGATACGGCGATCGAGCAGGCCCAGAAGGCGCAGCGGGACGCGGAGTCGGGACAGCACGGCTTGTTTGGGGTGTTTGCGGATGAGACGGCGCAACAAGCGAGCGATGCGCTTCCGAATACTCCTGATTGGGACGAACACACGCGTTTGGCAGCGGAGAAAGAGATTCTCGGATTTTTCATTACCGGGCATCCGATGGAGAAGTACAAGGAAAAACTGGCCGATTTGAATGCACTTTCAACCGCAGATATCTGCGCGATGAAGAGATCTACCGGCAAGGATGAGAACATTACGACTGCGGGTTTGATTTCGGGACTGCGCGTGGCGAAATCCCGTCGAGGCGAGCTTTGGGCGCAGGCTTCGCTTGAAGACATGTCGGGCAAAGTGGAGCTGCTGGTCTTTCCTGAGGCCTACAGGAAGCTGGCGGAGAAGGTCAAACTTGAAGTGCCGGTTTTGATTGCTGGCGGCGTGCGGATTGAAGAAGGCGCTAATCCTAAGGTCACGGCCAACGAGATTATTGCGCTGGACGAAGCTCGAGTACCTTTGCCGAGGGCGTTACGCATAAGGGTGCCGCTCGGAAGCGCAACCGATCATACCGTCGATGAGCTGCATGCGCTTTGCAACGAACACAGGGGCGAGGCCCGGGTGCTCTTCGATGTAGAGCGGGAAGGCGATTTCATGGTGGTGATGGAAGCCGAAGGCTATAATGTGATGCCGGACCGCAGGTTCCTGGGCCGTGTCGAACAGTTGTGCGGGCGCGGTAGTGTTCGGGTGATCAGCTAGTTGCAGGAGTTTGCGGGTTCGACCATGAGACGAGCGAAAATAAAGCGGGCGCAAAGGTCGGGTCCGGGCGGGGACAACGGCACCAGTCACGGTCCCAAGCCTGGCGTCGACAGCGGCGCGAACAATGGTGCGACGAACGGCGCGAACAATGACGCCATCGCCGGCGCCGACTTTATGCTCTCGATTGTTGAAGAACGTCACAGTAGAAAGAATGGGAATCTCATCAAGATGGATTCTGGACTCAAGGCGCGGAAGGAACTGGAAAAAATTGAGGGGCAAATCAGCCGACTGCAGGCGCTGGATGGAAAGAACGCCGAAACGCTGCGCCAGGTTCAGCAATTGAACGACCGGGTGGATGACCTTCGCCGCGAAATTTCTTCGCACCTGAATGCATGGGAGCGCACGGAACTGGCGCGGCATCCGCAGCGCCCTTACACGCTCGATTACATCGAGCGCATTTTTAACGACTGGAGCGAAATTCACGGAGATCGAGGGTTTCGCGACGATCCGGCGATTGTTTGCGGCATGGCCCGCTTTCATGGCGAGCAGGTCATCGTTGTCGGGCAGCAGAAAGCGCGTGACGCGAAGCAGCGCGTTTATCGAAACTTTGGCATGTCTCATCCCGAGGGTTATCGCAAGGCGCTGCGGGTGATGAAGATTGCCGAGAAATTCAAGCGGCCGATTTTTACTTTTGTCGATACCGACGGCGCTTATCCGGGACTGCACGCCGAGGAGCGGGGCCAGGGAGAAGCCATCGCGCGCAATCTTCTGGAGATGGCGCGGCTTGAAGTGCCGATTATTGCGACGGTTATTGGCGTCGGCGGCAGCGGCGGCGCTTTGGCGATTGCCGTGGCCGATCGGGTATTGATGCTCGAAAACTCGGTTTATTCCGTAATTTCGCCCGAGGGCTGCGCGTCGATTATGTGGCGCGACGCAACCAAGAAGGATCTGGCGGCGGAAGCGATGAAGATCACCGCGAAAGACCTGAGCGACCTCGGATGTATCGACGGCATTATTCCAGAACCTCCAGGAGGCGCACACACCGATCATGCGCAGGCCGCGGAGTTGCTCGACCGCGCGCTCGAAGGGCATCTGGCCGCAGTGAAACACCTCCCGGTTGGGGAGTTGCTTGACACGCGCTATAAGAAGTTCCGCAATATGGCGCAGTTCTTCCGCGTGGAAGCTTAAGGGCGGCTCAGTTTATATAGCCCTGATGTTTGACTAGAACCCGCCAAGCCGAGGGAAACGGCGCAATGAGTCGGTTTCGAGAGCATGCAGGGTCTTCGAGGATTCCAGGGTAATTTGTTTGCGTCTCGAAGCCGATATCACGTATTGCGCGAAGGGCAATCGCTTGAAAGTGACAGGCGAGGGTGCTCTTCACTCCCTAAACCATCCCTCTAAAGCATCGGCAAGTGCAAACACGGCTGCACCAGAAAATCCAGCGAGCTGAT
>Ga0302179_10001413_pt1 | contig 14491 bp, 19 predicted proteins | sample I_Palsa_E3_1_FD_198788 | JGI IMG/M metagenome (GOLD analysis project Ga0302179, IMG submission 198788) | Peat permafrost microbial communities from Stordalen Mire near Abisko, Sweden - I_Palsa_E3_1 | ecosystem: Environmental > Terrestrial > Soil > Palsa > Peat permafrost | place: Sweden...
ATCGTTGTCCCCGCCGAAGCAACACTAAGTAAATTCGCTGTGAACAATGCTCTTGCTCCCGAAGACACATCCCTGGAATCCCTTGTCGATAATCAAAAAGTTGTCGGGGCCGTATATGCCGAGTTGCTCAGTGTTGGAAAACGAGGTGGACTGAATGGCATTGAATTGATTCAGGGATTGGTCCTTGTTCCTGAAGAATGGACTCCGGAGAATGTATGTGATGAGATGAACGATGGCTTATGGTAGAACTTGCTGACCGCTGCGAGGAAATTGAATAGGAAGAATATTTTGGCTAAGTACCAGGGACAAATTGACGTATTATCTGCTATATGAGGCGTTACTGATATATAGGATGTTTACACAAAAACTTCATGATGACTTTGGATCCTTTGGGTGAGGGGTATGGCTTAGGTTGTAAGGAGTTCAGGACGTCAGATCTTAATTTTCATTCAGAAATATTCTTAATCATTAATCATTATATTAATAGGTTATAGTGTGGTCAACTTCACCGGAGCGTTAATATCTAGGCGCAATCACATTCCTGACAGGGGACCTTGATACTATCGAATCTGGTCAGAAAGCGTTTAGGCTAACTCCACTCCAAACGGACAGTGGATCTAATTACGCGGTGGTGGAGTTTAATTTTGTGGTGGTGGCTCACGTGCAACCAATCGGCCCAACCTTGCAGCAAACAACAAACAGTTGCTTCTACAGCGGAACTCTCTTGCCTCGACAATCCAAACATTCGCGCACGGCTCGACACACGTCCAACCTGACCAACAGCAGGGCCCCTCGGCATCTGTGGCGAGGATTCGCGTCTTTATAGATGAATGCTCTCTCTCACTTAATTCTTGCCGACTCCCTCCTTGTGCCGCGTCAGCAAGGCACGCTGCCGTTGAATTGAGTTGGCCACCGATAATCACAGTCTGCGACATAAACAAGTCCAGCGGCGCTTGCGCGTGTCATCGGCGCTGTACTTGCAGCGAACTTGAGCATGGTCGGCACTCCGGGTCCTAGCGGCGGTCGGCGAGAAGGCATCACCGGCACAGTGAGTACCCCTCGTAATGGAGTTGCGGCCAAGAGTACCGCAGGAAGCGGACGCATGACGCCTGTGCGAGGACTTTCGGCCAACGGAGACAATGCCAATTTCACAACTGCGAAGGCGGGATGGGGATTCGATACACCTACCAATAAAATACTTAATAATATACCTGTCACGGTCACAAATCGATCCTCGGAACGGAGACGACGGGTCAAAACAGAGGACAGTGACTTGCCTACCGCAGTCGAAAGACCGAACTTCGGGCCGCCTGCACCAACAATAGATGCGCGTTTTGTCCGAGGACGAACGCCAATAGCCGATAATGTTGCTCCTCGACTACGAGACCGCTCTGACTCCATTGGCAGTGCAAAGTCAGAGAACACAGCCCCACCCCTGCGAAAGTTGGCCAAAGTATCAAGCTTCACGAGTGACCGGCCACTTCTCGCGAGTCCACTTCAACCAACGAATAAGAGCGACAACTTCTTCCATGCAAAAGATCGTGCGGATAAGCGTCCCGTCTCAGGACAAGCACCTGAAATGTTTTTCTTTGCAGCGAATAAAGTCAAGCATGTCAGTGGATCTTCCACAGCGGCCGCACCTACGACACGACCACGCCGATTGTCTAATTCGTCTCAATTTACATCCAAAACTACTGCAAGGGACGTTGTCAGTAATCGAAACAGTACGGCATCATCACCAACCCGAACCTCGCCTACGAAACCATCTTTTTTTCACGTCTCTGGATCGACCCCAGCATCTCCCACATTCGCCAAACAATCCTCTCCTCCATCACCACTACGTTCAACATTCGCCTCCTCGCCACCCGAAAAAATAACCCCGATATATCCACTTAATCTTCAGGAACCTCTCGTCTCAGACCTTTCTACATCAGATTCGACTACCCCTGCGCCAGAGACGTCCGACCCTTCCGAAACGGAAGACGAGAGAACAACTAAATCTCTCCTCCCCACCACCTCCGATCTCGAGGACTCAGCACGCATAAACCGGAAGGTTCGTCTGCCTCCCACACATTTTATTAGGATGACGTGTTGATTGTAGATTGCGGATTTGGAAATATCAAATGCCAGTCTATTAGCGGTGAATAAAAACCTGGAACGACTCACACACGAACAATCCCAAACGATAAAATCTCTTCGGAAACAACTCCGGCAATCTCTCCGTCTCTCCATGGTTCCAAATTCAACGATATCAAACACTACCCCTGCAATAGAAATAGAGGACTCCTCATCGGATGATGATGACTCAGAGGATGATGGAGAGGAATTGGTCGATAAAAGTCTCGAGAAGTCCTTATGGTTGGTGGAACAGATGTTGACGGAGGGGAAGAAGGGATTGGAGTATCGTGTACGGACAAGTGAGTTGCCCAGTGGTGGGAGAGTGTTATCTGGGGAGTGGAATCGAGGAGAGCATTTTGTTGATACCCGATGAACACATTACATGATAATTATTATATTCTTTGGAGTTGGCACGGCATTGTTTTCAGAAATAGTTAATATGATATCAAGTATACGCTGACTTTATATCCTAGACACCTATCTTTCTTATCCCTACATTGCCCGAAGCAGTCCGCTCGGAGTTCCTCTATCTGACCAACAACTGGGCCCACCCACCGGACAGCATCCCATCCGGATCACAGACATAAAACCGCCGCGAAGCAATTTATTCTCCAAGCGTCTCCGACAGTGCAACTCGGCAGCCCATCAGGCAAACATGCTGCTTTCCTCGTCATGAGGCAAGGCAATCCATGTCCGTTGCCGAAGTATGCGATTTTTGACGCGGAGACTAATCCCTTCGAGGACTTTTATAAGAACTCGCTTGTTCGTTTTTCTGTGGACGCTCGAGTGTCAGAGGGTCCAAACATTTAATTTTAGTATTCTGTTTTACTTTAGGGACTTGCGCTCTGATATGGAAAGGGTTTTTGTATCGTGCTTTGGTATGATCGGTTTTTTTGGTCGTGTCTATCTGGGATCAGGGGTGGGATGAATTCTAAATATAGACAATTTTCATTGCTGTGAAAAAGCGAATTCGGGGAGCTGTTGTGCTAATTAAATATGCGTCCTGTAATGGATCGTGTTTCACTTTGCAGTCTAATATCGTTGAACAGTTGTTCCCCTTTTAACCTCAAATCACAAATGCATTGTCCGAACTACAAATATAGAGCAAACATCGCGGTATCCAACATCGAGCTCAAATAAGCACATCCACGCCATGCAACAACGAAAACAATCCTTCAAGCACAAACATCCCACGGAACATCCTCCAAGGCGTTCTTAGCCACACCCTCATCCCCGACCCACTGAAAGCACATATACTTATGATTCAACTCTTTCTTCCATCCCAGCCCCTTGCCCCCCGTATACCTCATCTCCCTCCAAAACACACATCTCCGTGCCCTCGAATGAACCATCGCCATACAACACATCACGCACGGCTCATGCGTCGTATAGAAATCGTAGCCACTGGCATAATATGTGTCCCGGGAGTTACGTTGGTGAGGCGACATTGCCAGGAGATTGATGGCGGTGACGACAGAGTGGTTTAAAGGGTGGCCTGTGGAGACGCGGGTGTCGTAGGTGCTGGCTAGGACGCGGGACGTAGCAGGGTCGACTATTAGGGTCGCAATGGGAAGATCGTAGGGGGGCTTGGATCTGAGGAGATATACTCTTTGGGAGAGACGGATTACTGCGGCCATGAATCGTTGCATCTCAGATGTCTCGGTGGGGGCCCTTGCTAATCTCCTACACCAAATCAACTCATGCTCCCCTTCCAATATGCGCGTTCAAAAACTTGGGTCAAAGAGGAGTGAGTTGGGGGGCAGGGATTGGGACGAGGCACCGCTTAGCTTCCGTACGCATGGTGACAGGCCATAACTTGGAGAACGCCTCATACTGCTGTAAAGTATACGCAGCCCACTTACTGGCCAAATGCAATCGAGGTCGTAACTGCGGAATCTCCTCTGAATGACTCCAAAGCAATGCCGCCAGTTCCTGTCTCGAGATACTTTCACCAGCGCACAGGATAACTTCCAGGACCAATGGACCGGAACTGTGTTCCCGGACTTTTCGTAGCCGGCGCAAGTGTTTGAGATCTATTCCCGCGGCCATGTCGAGTGGGATTAGGTATGTGTGAATGAATCTATTGTCAGAATATTCTTAAGTGAGAGGGAGAAGAGGGGGAGGAGTGACTTGAAGACCAGGGCGATTGAGTTCGACGGACATGTTGCTATCCAGATTTCAACTATTGGTTAGTCTTCTGCAGAGGAAGGAGGAAAAGCGAAGACGAGGACCTTTCTCGAGAGGACGTTCTTCGAGGGGCGAGAGAACCAATTTGAATGGATACATGGAATCCTCGACGGTGCATTCATCGTTCATAGATGGAAGAAATGACATTGCTTCAGAGACTTTCTCTAGTTCCTCATCTGTCTTCTGCTCGGCGACTTTCTTGGGCTCCGGAGCTTGAGATTCGGGGGCAGGGAGTGTAGTCTCGTGAGATGTGGCGACTTTAGATGTACCTGCACCGGTTGCGATTTCTGAATAGATCCTTTGGGGGATTGTACTCGCCTTCGAAGGGTTTCGCATTGAAGCTTCGGCAGCGCACGGTTTGACTGGCTCGGAAACTTTCGACTTGATAACTTTTGGCCCATAGGGTTTACCTGAAGTTGTGTTTGCCGCTAGTTTGGAAGACATTTTCAATTGTTTGTTGGCTGGTGCTGCCTTCTGTTTGAGATCTGTTTTTGTCTGAGATGGTGCCTTCAGATTGAGGGTATCTTTCCGTTCAAGTGTGATTGTCGGCACGGGTTCGGAAGTGATTTCCACAATCTTCGTAGTAGGAATAACTTTTTCAATGGCCAAAGAAGCACTTGCCACCACGGGAGCCATAGAAGTAGAAGCCAAAGCTCCTTGATCGTGCATAGGTTCCTGAAGAATCGTATCAAGCTGCAGAACCTTTGAATTTGGCGTAAGTGATCGAGCCTGAGAAGGTAAAGAAGCCGTAGCATCCAAATCGAGCAATTCGAACCTCTCATATTCAACAGAATCTCCTCCGTGAAAAGCAACTGTGATCTCATTATCTTCATCCATAAGAGCGTCCGTGTCATTACTTGAATTGACAGGAGTAAAATGTAAATCCTCCGCAAGAGATTGAGTAGAACAATTGGCATCGAGTAATTCTGAAATAAGGCGTCTTCGAGCTACTGTTTTCAATGCATGCATTCTGGCAGCAAACTTTGAAGAATCCACTGATTTTGAAGATGGCTTTTGTGAGGTAGACGTACGCGTCCTTGCAATCATCGGCTTTGAGGCTGCCTGATTTGGAGACATTGCAATAGAATATAGCAAATAAGAAGACAAATCGAAGATGCGAAAAGAATGAGAGAAAAACCAGAGCAAGAGAGAGAGAGAGAGCACAAGAACGCGATAAATGAGCGATATGCTGTTGATGGGGTGGATACGGCCGGCGGGCCGGTTGTAACTTGTATGGAGATCAGTGATCGGCAAAACAGTTCAAACAAAGGAACAGACATCCCAGCAACCACCCACACCCGCCCCAAGCACCTCCCCCACGCGCACCACCAGACCCGTCCGTTCCATGTTCTCTATACAGCTGACCATACAAGAGATGCCTCCCATACATCTGAACCACAGTATCACCAAGCTCGTGCAGAGGCACATGCAGAAACTATACCCCCTTGCCCTGGCAGACAAGGCCTGGGACAACGTGGGCCTTCTCCTGGAACCGCCATTACCGCGACCGAAGCCCACGCATACGAGACCAAAAGTCCTTTTGACGATCGACTTGAGTGTTGCCGTGGCACAGGAAGCGCTGGATGAGAAGAGCGGAGTGGAAACTATCGTCACTTATCGTATGAAGACTTCTTTGCTTCCAAAAGGCTGATTAAAGATCCGATTATATTCAGAGGGCTCAAGTCGCTTACATGTGCGGATCCACAGCAGGAGATTCTGATGAGGCTGTGTAATCGCGGGATTGGAGTTTATTCGCCGCATACGAGTGTCGACGGAGCGGTTGGAGGGGTCAATGACTGGCTTGCTTCGGTTGTCACTCAAGGGATGCCGGCGGAAGTGACCACCATAATCCCCTGCAAGCCCAAGGTGGAAGGTAGGACCTGAACTTACAAAACTGATGTTAGGACACGAAGGAGGAGGTTATGGACGAATCGTTGCATTGACATATAATTTGGATCTCAAACTACTCATCGACCGAATCAAGTCTGGTTTGGGCGTGAAAAATCGTATGCATCTCGATAAGACTCTCTGACAATAGTACTATACGCTCCACCTGTTCAACGAGAGAGAAAACACTCCGTTCGGACAATCGCCCTGTGCGCTGGTTCGGGAGCCACTGTTTTCCAGTCCCTTTCAACAGAAGTCGACGCGTTATTAACTGGAGAGCTATCTCATCACGAAGTCCTTTCTGCCGTGTCAAGGGGCCAACACGTCATTCTCTGCGGCCACACAAACACTGAACGCGGCTTTCTTCAAACCATGCAACAAACTCTCCAACGGAGTCTTGACTCGGAAGTTGGTCCAAATAACATAGACGTCATCATAAGTGACAAGGATAAACATCCACTTTTCATAGTCTGATACATCAGTATAATACATGGATTCATTGGTCATTACGATATCCTACATCCAACAATGAAATCCCATGTCCAAAGCGTAACCCCCGTCAAAGCAAATCAAACGCCGTGCTCTCCAGCGTACTTACTTACATTTTCTTATTTGGTCACTGTTTCTGAACAGCCCCTTTTACTAGACATTCCAAGCAGTCCCATTTCCCAGTGTGAGGAGGTACACCCGTCAATCCGACACAGGGGAGATGAAACCATTCTGTTATGAAACAGGCAGGAGGACGATGGAGGAACCTAAGAACACTTCAAAAAGTCCGCTGTTTTTCGATCTCACCACAGGATCATCAGATTGGTCCCCGCACAGTTCCATATACCCGGAATCGATAAAGGTAGACCTCGGGCCGGAAAGGGATATGTATAGGTATTCTCTACGGTCCACAGATGCTTGCTCTTCTGATTTAGTCTATTCAAAATGTCATACGTTGGTTATCTGCCGGGGCATAACTGATTATTGTCCGGAACTTAGGACGTAGGCTCTGGAGTTCAAGAACGAATCTTTGGTCAGTCATTGAAGTAAATCATTGCTCGCTCGCTGAAAACAATGATTTACTATCAAGTATTTCAGTGATTGATCTTCTGATCACCAGTGCGTCCCATCTCGGGAATAGAGTAGCGAATATATCGTTCCATTATGGCGACCTCCTTTGCCTCACTAGAGAAGGAAAGAGTTCAAGGATGTATCTCATGGCTGGTGCAATTGGCAGTTGTCGGATGTCCCAGGCGCTCTGACAAAGCAATCACAATCAATCCTCCTCATCAGTGGACATCCAAACCCATTTCCATCTCCTCGGTGACATCACAACGAAATACTCTTCTGCTCCATGCAAACGGCTCAATTGCCTATGATACACTGCCCTGCCCGACCGCCTCCTGCTTAACCAACTTCTCGACCGCATCCTCACACTCCTTCTCACTCAACCCATCCAACGCGACATTCTTTTCCACCCCGTACTCTAAAATCAGCCTCCGATCCCGTCCACAGCACTGCATACCATATCGAGCATAGACCCGTGCAGGCACACCAAATGCCTCTCGTATCAGCACTGGCACATAGGGATTATGTTTCTTGATGACCGGGTAGGATTTCTGCAGAAATGTCCTGTTGTGAGACTCAATTGGCACAGGACGGGAGAAGTACCTGAGGCCCTGTGAGGCGGCGGTTGTTTGGCAGAGATGGAAGCGCAGCTCTTTCACTGCTTTTGGAAAGGCGTATCGTGATGCCATGAGCACTGTCTCGAAGCCGACGCAAGCAAGACAGAGCGGTTCGCCGACAAATGTTGCTGACTAAGGTTTTCCAGGAAGACTTGTCTGGGTTAGGGGTCTCAACGAGAGGAACTTGGATCCCCCAGCTGTTTGGTTTCTCGACGTATTACAACATGGCGGCACCAGCAGCAGCAGCTAGTCGCTTTCAACGGTACTCTCTCCAACGATGATGATGGTGTTAATCCACGCAGGATATGGAACTCAGAAGTTGGACCGAAAACTGTACATTTCTGTATGTCCCCATAACTTCCCGTGTCTTCAGTATGGAGTTAATCGGTAGGGTATCTCCACTTATGCGAATTGACTACTTCCTCTTCCTTCTCAGAGCCAATGTTGACTCTATATAGGGTGAGTCTCTCTATCTTGCCTAGAATACTGACTTTCCTAGGCGCCTGTGATGAAATGGGGACTGGCCACAATCACGTTTAGTCAGGTAGTCTCGGGTTGCTGGCGGGATTCTGACTTTGAAGATGACTCAACCTGCCAGCACGATTTCGCCGGAAAGTAACTTTGCACTCATGTGCACTGGCATCCTATGGACTCGCTGGAGTCTCATTATCAAACCCAGGAATCCCTTGTATCTCTAGGTCTTGGACTTTGGCTGATTTAGACTCGCTTCTTGCAATGCCTTTTTGGCCGTTGGAGGTACCCCCAAAGACATGCGGATCTAACACGACAGCGGCTACACAATTAGCCAGAGTGTATCTCTACCACAAGGAACAAAAAGCGTTGGCAGAGACAAGTGGAGAAAAAGTTCCCGCAGCAACCTCATAGAGCAAGGAAATCCCATAGACTTGTACTCTAGACACGACGCGAGTGGAATTGAGAATTGGATTATTCGCACAGTTACTCAAAAAGAGTTTGATCAAGATCCACGGGCCGATGTGATGTTATTTGTATTAAACATACAGCAAGAGCAAGCATGCCACCAAAATGAAAACCAACATGTCCCTACCTACACAACCCACGAATTCAAAACCGATAATGAACGTCCAAACTTATGTAGAGTAGTAAGTGGTAGTAGCCTAGCCAACGATAAAACCACGATCAATTCAATTTCGTCAATTATTCTTGACCGAACCCAACTGTTTCTTCTACTGCAAGAGATAATTTCGCCACAAGTTGATCGTAGGACTTGTATGGCGGCATATCAATCCGATTGAAACTAAATAAGCCACTGACACAACAAAAGGAGGGTGCAAAGACGTGGTGGCCTTGATAATGGCAGGGGACGAAGGGAGGGAGGGTACCAAGTATGAGCCTTAGGAAGTTGACCGATATCTCCAGCTTTCTCGATCGTAAACCGACGAGGCCCATCACTGCCCTGCAAATCCTTGAACCCATTAACCGGAATCCTCGAAGTCCCCGTCGTAAACTGTAACAACCGAGACTTTTTCTCCGCATCCCATGTCCGTATCGCCTACCATCAACGAAGTCCTTCTCCCACCAAGAAAAGGGGTACGTACTTTCCAGAACCATTGGACGACATCGTCGCTCTCCGTATATCCTCTATAATCCGTATGTTTTTTCCAGTCGTCTACATCCATTTCTGCAATTCCACCAATAAGCAGTTCTAGTTCGCGCTCGTCGAATACGTTGATTAGGTCTTGGGGGATGAGTTCGTTGAAACCTTCTGCAAATTTACTGAATTGTTCTTCGATTCGTTTTTGGATGCGCCAGTTTGTCACGAGACTGTGGTTAGGGACGACACACAAAAAAGGGGAGGTACTCGACGTATTCGCTCTTGTTTGCGTTGGTGACCGGGATGTTTTGGCCGTCTGGTTTGAGATCGACGGTGACAACTTCGCCGAACCGGTCGTCTTCGGTTGAAAATGTCAGATCCAGTGCATCTTCGATATCATTCTCACTAGGGATCAGTATTGTAGGGAGGTGGGAAAATACAGCATCCAGACTAAACTTCTGTGGAAATCAGCATCGATGGCTTCCATGTCAGCCAATTTGACGGGAATTTTGAGAATCATTTTGTAGAATGAGACGACGAAGAAGGCGTCTAGGAAACGTCGATGGAATACAGCCAGTCCCACTACTCGTCCGATAAACTTGAAGTAATTGAGATGTTCTGGGTTGATTCCTGAATGGGGATTGATTTGAAGAGTATAATTGTCATGAGCAGAGTACTCGAAAAGACAGTAGAACGGATTGAACATCTCATGTGACAACAAAAAGAAGAATTCCCTAGTTATAAGTATTGTTCAAAGTACAAGGGAATGGAGACGTACCGTGAGAGACCACCGTAATCTAAACCATCCTCGCCGTCGAATTTAATCATCAACCGCTTCTTGAGATCGCCCGCAGATTGTCTCATGATCTCAGCATACGAATCCTCGAAAATATGATCTCGACGGACTTTGATATGACATTGCCCCGGCATCGGTCGTAAAGCAGGTTGACTTCGGAAATAGATCAACTTCCGTCTGAAATCCCGTTTATACTGCGGAACATTCTGATCCAAACTCGAAGGCAATCTCGGGTCATCCCAAGTCGTCGTCTTTGTATTGTGATCCACAAAGTACACTCTCGCGGTATTCGTAAGACGCATTTCCCATCCACTTGGCAAGGGACCTAATTGGGAGACCGGCTGGTGTTGCACAGTGGTATTGCCAGGGGCGTTTTGACCGTACATGCGGATATATTGTTGACGACGGGGATCGACCCAGGTCGTTGTACGGGTATTGTGGTCGACAAAGTAGGGACGGCCCTCGGGGGTGTGACGTTGTTCCCAGCCGGAAGGGAGTTCACCGGTTCCGGCTGTAGTCGCCGCGGTGGACATCATGCCTACTTCGGCGGGATTGGAGATGGATTGACGGGAGGAGGCGGTACTGGTGGGAGCGGGGGAGGGACCACGTTCTTCAGGTAGTGTTCGGGAGTACAGTGCTCGACGTTCCATTTCCGTTTGATGGGTCTGTGTTGCTGAGCGATCGGATTCATTTTGAACGGTTCTATAGGTTAGAATAGGAGAGATTGGGAGTACGACGGTCGTGTCCAGGTGGTTGTGCGGGTGTTGTGGTCGACATAGTATGTTCTTCCGAGGTTATCCACTCGTCTTTCCCAGCCCGGAGGTAGCCTTCCTTGCTGATCTTCAAAGGTGCTCGTGTTGGTTGTTGTTCTACTCGATGCACCGTTGATAGTAGGCTGTGCGGTATTGGAGACAGGAGGATCCCGAGGGGTTCCGGCAGTTCCATTTGCAGTGGAACTAGTGGGACGTTCTGGGACAACAGCAGTCAGCGAAGCGCGTTGTGTGTTATTCGTCCCCGCAATTGGTGTAAGGACATTGGTAGAGAGATTGAGAATCAACTTGCCATGGACGACCATGTTATCACTAGACTTCTTCAGGTCTCTCGTCAACATTTCTAGAATTAGTATATCACAGCGCGAGACATACCATCTCCACCGAGTTGAAGATCGAGAACATCTCCAATACGACAATTAATGACTCCGAGGAATCCCTGGTCCTTCTTCTTGAACTTCCTCTGATCGAATATCTGGACAGCAATGATGCTTGACTCCTTGACCATTCTAACGATTAGAGATTGACTATCACAGGAACGTACACATCAAATGACTCATTCCAGTAGGGATTCAGCGTCTTTTTGATAACGGATGTCGTCTTGGTCTGTTCTCCATCAACGGTTAACACTGCGAATGGGTCGGGGAATCCTGCTGTTAGAGGAACATGCAACGCAGCCTTACGGAAAACATCTCGCTTCGTTAGTCCGTCGGCAGCGATTACTAAAAGTCAGCCTACAACGCAACGGCCAGTGTACTCGTCACTCGGACTTTGAGAGGCCTGTCACGGTTAGCATACACATACATAAGTACAAGGGCCATACTGCGAGTCTGCGGTCATGGTGAGGATTGGGGCGAGACAGAGGGCTGGTTCCGGCAGCAGAGACGGTCAACCACCCGTCGTGTCCGTGGGAGGTCAAGTCACACAAACGACTCGGGGGCAATGCAACGCACTACAATATAACACGTCTCGCCGTCAAGCCGGGGAGGAGTCCACGTCGAAGCAAAGACTGTTCTCTCGCACCTGTCGACTGTGTCAACCTCGCCGCGACAGAAACAGGCCAAGCGATGCGTGGCGAGAGAGCAGACACAACAACGGGAGACAGCCAAGGTCAACCGGTCGTAATAATGGCTTGGTGAAAGGAGCCGGCCCTATTACTATTACAGCCTGGAGGAATTTCCTTGGTGGTCCGTTTCACAATGACCCTTTCTCTCACAGCCACGGCCCACGCGTTCAGCTGGGGCCAAAGCCACAGGAGTCCCAAACTTATACCGAACGCATTAAAATCGGCGCGATAGAACTTTCTTCTGTGCGTCGGGACTCGGGAATAGCATTGCCTCCACTTGGCACCGCATAGCGATGAAAGCAGCATTCCAACTATAGACATCTGCTTATTCACCCATACAACTTAGATGGCATCTTTCGACACACTTCCCAAAATTCTGGTCCTGATTTCGGGGACAGGGACAAATCTTCAGGCTCTCATCGATGCAACAAACTCTCCTCCACGGATCAATGCCACAATATCCCATGTGATAGCCAATCTCAGCCAGAAAGCGAAACCAGGCCTCGAACGGGCCAAGAAAGTCGGAATACCGACAACCGTCCGGACACTCAAATCCTACAAAGATCAAGTTCCCTCAAGATATCCCGACGATACAGCAGCTCGACAGGCGTATGACACTGATCTTGCTCAGTATATATTGACGGACATTGAGCGACCGTCGCTTATTGTTTGTGCAGGATGGATGCATATTCTTGCACCGGCGTTTCTCACCCCCATCAAAGCAGCCAGCATACCAATCATCAATCTCCACCCTGCGCTTCCAGGAGCATTCAACGGCGCACATGCAATTGAGAGAGCATGGAAGGCATTTCAAGTGGGAGAAATCACTAAAACGGGCGTCATGATCCACTATGTCATTGAAGAAGTCGACCAAGGAGAGCCCATCATTGTCAAAGAAATTGAGCCTCAGCAAGGAGAATCACTAGACTCCCTGGAGACGAGAATCCACCAAATCGAACACCAAGCGATCGTAGAAGGAACAAACATAGCCTTGGGCGCACTAAAACGGCAATAGCAAGGGGACTGAGGAGACTGAGTTTGTATTGTACATAGCTAGTCATAGACACCACACGAAAAACAATATCTAAATAATCCCGCCTTGAAGGGACATCAAACATATCCACCCTTCCGCCGTAGACCATAACCCATTTTATCATTGCACTCTCGCATCTGCTGTATCCATCGCGCATGCCGGTCGACCGGGTCTGACCTAGTATGGCGTGTATCCCCGTCCACGGTATCCGCCTCGGAAACCACCTCGGAAACCACGTCCTCCCCGGAATCCTCGTGCTCCACCACGGGCTCCACGGCCTCGACCTCGGTTCATGAAGGGGATGTTTGTCCGTTTTGTAGTGACTTTGATGACTCGGTCTCGCAGCGTTGTTTCGTTTAATAGTAATGCGTTGGGTACAAGACTTGGTTCCGCGAATTCGATATAGGCAAATCTTCTGTCAGCCCGGAATAACAAATACACAAAGAAGAAGAGGAGAACAAAGCGCAGAAAATGAAAAATTAGTAGCAAAGCACACAATAGCATCACAGAGAAAAAGGAACTGTGAACAACGAGGAAAATAGCGAAAGACAACAACTCGTAACGTATTGTCGTCAACAAGGAAGGAGCAATACCCCTTGGGATGCCCAGTGATCTTATCACAAAGAATCGTCACTCTCAAAATCGTCCCACAGGACGCAAAATGAGCCTGAACCTCCTCTGGCGTAGCCGCATAATCGACATTCCCAACAAACACACTCCGCGCATCCACATCCTCCTTCTTATCCTGTGTTGACAGAGCACTGTGTTCTTTATCTACGCTCTCCTGCATTTCTCGGATTTTCTGGGCCTCTGCTTCCATCTCCGCGAGCCGCTTCTGCATCGTCTCAACGTCCTCCTACTGGTAAGTATCGTTCGGGCATCCTGGACGGAAGACCATTGGGTCCATGGGAACGGACGGAAAGGGAGGCAGAGGGCGGAAGGGGAAGGAGACGGGGGAAAAGGGAGTTACTTCATTGTCTAGATCGTCGGCGTCGAGGTGGTCGGAGTGCAGGTCTTCGGTTGTTGACATTATGGCTTCTTTGTTAGTCTGGATTTGATACACGCTGGGTGAAGGTTGAAGAACGGTGATCTCAAGTTATGACAATTTTTAACCCTGCCCTAGAAATATTTCAAATGAAACGGAATCACCGATGGGGGCAAATGCTCATCTGTCGAAAAGCATGTCTCTCCAGGACTGGTGGAATTTGGTTAATGGGATTTAAATACCTGCAGTACTTTCTAATTATCCCCCTTGGGTCGATTTTAGCCTCAATTGCTGTCAGGAAAACTGTGTCTCCTCCACCATCCCGCTCTATGGATCTGTGGATGTATCTGACGTGTCTGCAATTGCGCTGCTGTTGCGCTGCATAAAAATCATGTCCTAGACG